>Ga0193753_10000935_pt1 | contig 26401 bp, 24 predicted proteins | sample H1c2metaG_FD_144925 | JGI IMG/M metagenome (GOLD analysis project Ga0193753, IMG submission 144925) | Soil microbial communities from a riparian zone of the East river system, Colorado, United States - H1c2 | ecosystem: Environmental > Terrestrial > Soil > Riparian zone | place: USA: East... | reverse complement strand
ACAACGACTGCGCTGATCACAACGCCCTGCCAAATCACAAGACCTGTTACGACGTTGAGAATAAGTCCCATCGCGACCAGCTGCGCTGCGATATAACCCAGGTATGGTGGGGCCAGAAAAACCGATGCCACAAATTCAATTTTGTTGCCGTACCTGACCTTAAAAAAATCGCCAAGGGTCAACAGATTCATGGCGTATAGCCTGCGGGCGAAGAACAAACCAAACAATAGTAAACACAATGCCGCCCCAAAGGGATCCTCGATCACACCATATAATCCTTCCTTCAAAAAGCGTGATGACGCACCAAATACCGTTTCCGAACCAAACCAGGTAGCGAATAATGCGGCCGAGCTCAACATCAGGGGAAGGCTTCTCCCGGCGAGCATGAAGTCGCCAGAAGTTTTGACCCTCTTGGATGCCCAAACGCCAATCATCACCGTCAGCACGAGATAGCAGATGATGAATAGCAGTAGCAAAGAGGTCAGGTTAGACTATGATGGAAGTCTAAAAGTAAAGAATGAGATCGTTTTTTCAATAAGTGAAACGAAATGTTACTTATTTTTCTTCAGCTGGAACGTCCGGGTCACATTGAATCCAAGGTGTATGTCACCGGCAAAAAAATCGTCACGGGTTTCAGTAATAAAAGCGCGCTCCGTCAATCCAATTGCATTGGTCAGCAATAATTGAAAAACGTGTCCGCCTGTTTCGATATCGATGCCTAACGCTAGTGCGTTATATTGCTTCTGGTCTTCCAGCAGCTGATCGTTATCCGGACTGCTGAAATTGTGGTAGTACTCTCCAGTCAGTGCAAGGCTTTTTGTAAGCTTTATCCTACCCCCGATTCCAAGGGCGAACTGATTGTTCTCCTCGTACGTCTCGACAACATTCTTATGAACCAGGGTAGGCATGAGTTGAAGGGATACCTTAGAGGAGAATTTCCTCGCAATCAGCAGTTGACCAGTGTACGAAAGCCGGTCAACATTTTCGAATTCGGGCGACACATCAGAATTGTCTTTAGGCGAGAATTTATAAGCCATCCCTCCCAGCACCGTCACCGAAATAGGAAAATTCTTAGCGCCCTTACTTTGCCGGAGCAACTTGTATTTAAGATAGCTATCCATCGTCTTGTCAGTTGAGTTCCTTCCGATGCTAACGGACAGTCTATCGGTAATACCATAATCAAGGCCAAGACGAACATAGGCCTGATCGAGACCAAACAATTCATACGCGCCCCCGCTGATAAGACCGAAACGGTGCCCAAATATGAATTCTAATGAGCCTGCATTCTTCGTCTCGATGGTATGGCCGTTCCCGATCCTTGTTCCCTTGAAAGTTGCAAAGGCGTATTCAGTCTCGGGCTTCGAATCTTTTTCCAGCTCACCCAGGAGATCAGTCTGGGCGTTGGCAACGAGCGGGCTAAGCAAAACAATAGATAGTATTAATTTCTTCATGATAGTTGGGTTATAGAGGCCTGTACACAAAATCGAGCGATACTTCAACCTGCTGCGCAATATTTTGCCAGACAATTTGCGGTACTTTGATATTATAATCTAATAGTTTAATTATAAATTTTGATTTAACGACCAGCTTGCTACCATCTACCTCGATGGTCCCGGGGACTTCGATGTTTTTGCTTACACCGTGGATCGTCAACTTGCCAGTGGCGGTAACCTGCTGTTTGCCTCCGGCGACAAAATTGAATCCAGAGATCTTTCCCTGAAAGGATGATTTTGGAAACTTGTCAGTCTCCATGTATTTCTCATTGAAGTGCACCTGCATGAGTTTGTTCACAAACTGAAAGTCCTTTATACTCATCAGGTAAGCGATCTCTCCATCAACGGCGTCAAATATGCTGGTCACTTTTTCGCTCTTGGCAGAGATATCCTCGATGACGCCGTCGGAAAAGAAAACGACAGTGGATTTCTCTGCAAAAAAACGCTGCTGCGCATTGAGCGAGCCTGTAGCGCCGAGAACAAAGAGGAAAATGGATGTGGATCGTAAAAGTTTATCCATATGTCGGGATGGGGTTTGTCATTTAAGTCTGTAGGTAAAATCCAATGTCACCTCCACTTGCTCCGCTATGTTCTGCCACATCAACTGTGGAATCGTTATTTTATAATCCTCGAGCCTGACTATAAATTTTGACTTCATAAAAAGCTTATCTCCTTTTTTCTCGATTGTTCCAGGCACATCGATTTCCTGGCTGACACCGTGTACGGTCAATTTACCTGTCGCTTTAACATTTTGAGTTCCCTCCGATTTCATGTCCACTCCCATGATCTTTCCCTGAAATGTTGATTTTGGAAATTGCTCTGAGTCCATGTAACGTTCATTGAAGTGCTCCTTCATCAATGACTTTACAAACTGAAACTCCCGGATGGGAATTGAGTATGCAACATCGCCACTGGCGGAGTCGAAAATGCTGGAAGCCTTTGTGTTTTCCGCCGTGATATCCTCGATTGGGGCATCTGAAAAAAAAGTCACACGGCTTACTTCCAATATATACTTCTGGCCTTCGGCACAACTGCAGATCAAAGCAAGCAAGCTGATCAAACACAGTCTGATCATGCTGCTAATTATCCTGCGCGCCCTGCTCTACCCAGCACACTAACAATCTGATCTGGTCGTCGGTCAACGTGCCAATTTTTGGCATGTGGCCTGCGGTGCTGGCAGGGCGCGTTACCCGATCTTTTACGTTCGATGCATGATCTTGAAAATTAGAAAACACTCTCCAATCGAGAGATGGTCCATTACCACCATTGTGGCAACCGCCATCCCCTGTGATGGCGCATTTTGTATTGATGATAGGTTCGATGTCGGCGTCAAAGCTGACCTCAGTAAAGGTAGCGCAGCTGAATTCATCAGTTGCAGGTAAGGTGTGATCAACGCATGCCTCGCCCAGGGCGAAAATCACTACAACAAGAATTACAGTAGATACTGCCGAACGTAAACTCTTTTTCATAAGGCAAAAGGTAGTAAATCAACAGCAGTTGTGAAAACAATATGGTGCAACATGCAATGATTTCAGTCACGAATTTTGTGACAAATTGAGATAAATTGAAAGAATGTGGCTGGTCCTAAAATGAAAATCCCCCGAAGTCCTGGACCTCGGGGGATAATCAATTGTCTATAGTTGGCTTTAATCTGTATCTAAGGTAATGTTGGGATCGATAATGCGATCCCTTAATTCGATCACCGGAAAATAGCTCGGTTAAATGCGCCGAAAGCGTGGATAAAGGGAATTTTGAAGATCCGTATAAAATTGAAAATCCCCCGAAGTTCTCGACTAAGGGGGATTTTCATGTCTATAGTTGGCTTTAATCTGCTTCAAAGATAAGAAGAAAAGATTGTCAAAACAACCGTTTGCGCCCGAAAAAGTTAACAAGGACGTAAAATTCCTACTTTTTGATTGCTTTTTTGACCTCGATTGTGTCTTTGTGCAAGGTGTCTTCCGTGGCGTAGTTCTTTCGAAGTCGTTCCTTCAGCTGTGATTTTGATCCGGGAAACGTCGTCCTCCTGCCAATGTCGAAGCTCGCGTACGCCAGCAGCAAAAAGAAAATAACAGCCAGGCAGGCAAACCATTTCTTGGGGGACATAGCTAGATGTATTCCAGAACCTTATCGGCAAGTTTTACATTGTCTGATAGCAATTCATAAAACTGATCCTTGTTGAATTTAATAATGACAGCGTCAGACTGGGAAATAACGATATTGGTGTTCATAAAGTTGGGAAGTCCCAGCATTTCACCAATAAATTGATCGGGACCAAAAACGGAAACGTGCTCGCCCCTTTGAAAGAAGTCGACGTATCCCGATACGATCAGGTAGAAATTATTGTTCAGCTTTTCATCCAGGGTCAGAGAATCTTTTGCACGCATGCGTATTTCTTCGCTGATGTCTGACAGATGAGACAACGTTATCCCAGGAACATTTTCAAAGAAATTGAGGCGTTGAAAGAAAAGCACCATTTCAAAGCGGCTCATTTTTCGCTTACGGATAATCAGTGCGTCCAGGTCCTTCTTTATACTTTCTCCTAGTCTTAGCGCATTTTCCTGATAACCCTCCGCGCTATGTTGATAGAGCGCCCACGCGGAGACCTCCCGGATCAGTAGATCGGGATTGAACAATTGTGCAATGAGATCTAACTTGAAATCAGTTATTCGTTGCAGGCCGATCTGATATAACACACAAGCCTTTGTCCAACGATTGGATTGCGCAAAATCCCTATTGATGAGAAATTTCAGAACAAGTTTCTCGTCGAGCTTAACACGTGGATAATATTCCTGCAGCTGGTAAATCCGTTCGGGATCAGAAAGATCATCCAAAATTGGAATTACGCGTTGCTTCAGTTGCTCGGAGAGAAATACATCCAATAGTTCAATGGCGTAGGCTATGCCCTCCGCTGTACCACTATCAATATTCTCCTTTACAAGCTGGATCGACCGTGTATCGTGCAACATGGTCAGCAACATGTAAATGTGGTCTATGTCATTCTGGATCTCCCATCGCAGTGTGGATTTGATCTGCTCTCCAAAATCCTCGTTGCTCACTTCCTGTACGGCACTGAGGTTCCAACTGATGTCAGCGATATCGGATTCAATGGCATATTTTATGCGCGTGATCTGAGATATCCCGGCTTTGAATCCGCATTCACCCAAGGATAGCAATACCTGCGAAACGATGATCTTATTGGGATAATCAATCTTGCCCCACAAGATCTCGCGAGCGCGCTGACCCCCTATCCTTCCAATCACCTGGATCAAACGAAGCATCATCTGCGTGCTCTGCCCGCTCCGGTAGAACGCAGCCTCCAACGCAGTCAGGGTCTCAGCCCCGATCTGCACCAACGCGTTCATGGCCTGATTGCCGAACACCGGATTACCCAAATTCTCAATGATGGAGTTGACGATCTCAGGATTATTCTTTTTGATCGAAGTCTTGATGGCCGTATTTCTTACCGATGGTTCGTTGTCATTTAAAAGTTCCATCAAAAAGGAAGTGCATTCATCCTTCGAGGTATGCAGCAGCAACTCCGCCGCATAGTGCCGGTCATTGGGATTTGTTGACCGGGTAAGCTGTTGAATCCTGGACTTTGTAATGTCACCACCATTGTCGATGATGAGTTGAAGATCACTTTTGCTCAATATATTTTTATCCGATGCGATGAACTTTGATTCGTCCATGCGGATTACGTATTGGTCAGACACCGAAAGTCCCTTCAGTTCGTTCATCCGCTCCTGCGCATAGTTTCTTGCAGCTTCGTCTTCGTTCTTCATCAGGTTATTAACCCAGAGAGGAATTTGGGCTGCGTTGATCTTTTCTAATAACTTATAGCTGAACACTGCTTTACTCGACGAAGGTATGTTCAGCATATTTTCCAGCCTGGTAATGATCTGGGCGTATCCTTTTTCAAGTTTTTCGAGCTGGGCATCTGACGTTTCCAGCTTCAGCCTGATCTTCTGCCGGTATCCGTTATATAACTTGTTTACCACGACGAAGTATATACACGATAGAATGATCAGCAGGATCGGGATGTGCAGGATCTTGAAAAATGGAATAAAGGTCAGGCTGAAGATGAGCAATCCTCCAATGAAACGCGCACTCTCATTTACAAGTCCTTCCACCTTGGATTGAATGCTAAAGCGGATCCGCCCGTCAAGCGGAATAAAGAACAATTTGAATACCGGATTCTCGAGCGATTCGCGCAGTGTCCAGCTGAACAAGCGGCTTAAAGAAACAAACAGGAAAAAGTAAATAAAACCGGTAGGCGCAATGCTTTTCTCAAAGCCGAAAATGCTTCCTGTTGCTATTGAGCCAATCGAAAAAATGATCATAATAACCGGCAGGATGAAAAGAGAGATTCGCAAGCCGTAATTACTGATGATGCGCTGATTCACGAATGTCTGCATGATAAGACTAATGCCATAGACCGCACCAACGAAGAACGAATTGAATCTTGTCAAGTCTCGCTCATTGGGATATTGCTCGGTCACCAGTCTTTGAAAAGAATACTGGCTGAAGACGAACATGACCATGGAGATGAGCAGGAATACAGAAAGCAGCACAATGAAATTATCACCAAATATCCGGGTGAGCCGCGATTCCCGTCGCACCGTTGCGCTAAATTCCCGGGGATCATTTTTGGAAATTGAGAAGGTATTGGAAATAATCAGCATTAGCACGGAAACAACGGCTATGCTAATGGCGCATACCAACAGGTAGTTAGACGTCTGCTGGATATATTGGCTGGTGATGGGGATCACAATCAGCGTGGCAATGATCGCCGCGATCAATTGGCCGGTATCAATCCATCCGATAATGCGTTTTGACTGACGAAAGTTGAAAAGCCTTCCGAATATTCCCCAGAAGCTGAGCAATAAGACGGCCGTAATAGGACCCGTCATACAATACAAAGCAAATATGTAGAGGTCCTCATCCTCAGGATTTCCATAATGCATGAGCCAATAAAGACTCAAGGTGAAGATGAAGATCAGAACGACACTGCTAATGGCGAGGGTGGTAAACTTAACCCAGTTCTGCACGGTGGAAAATGCAGCCGTAGTGATGATACCCAGGATACCCGCGATGAGGAACGCCCGGTTGAGCTGATCACCCAGCCTGTTCAAAAAAAGTGAGTCTGCCGTTACCTGGTAGGTGGCAATGAACACTCCCATGAAAAAACCAGTACAAAGCATCAGCACGATCTGCTTCTGCTCCTGCGTCTGTATCTGGAGTGCTCCGATAAAACGATTGGCCATAACGAAATCAAAGGTAACAATAAAAAACCGGCTTTAGAGCCGGTTTATTGATCATGGCGTTGACCTGTCGATTACTTTTTAACCGCTGCGCTATCCTTTTTTATCGGGACGCCCGACTTCTCGGATTGGTATGCAGCGTTAAGGCCGGCAATAACATCCTTGCTGATATCGAGTCCTTCTCCTGCGAATAATACATCGCTTGATTGATCAAACTTCAATACAATCTGCAAGCCTTTTTCTTCACCATACTTTTTCAGGAAGACGGTTACGCGGTCATACAATTCTTTATTCAATTTGCCTTCCTCCTCCATCAACTGCTGGCTGAGTGACTGTTGGAACATTTGCAAATTCTGTTGCTTCTTGCCAAGGTCTTCCTCCGTCGCCCGCACCTGGCCAAGCGTCATCGAGGAAACATTCCGTTGGTAGGCGGCAATTTCATTTTGCAATCCTAAGGCCCGGTTTCTGTAATCCTGATCCATCTTCTTCGTCTTTTCTTCCAGATGCACCCGCTGGATCTTCAGGTATTCATATTTCTGAAGAACACTATCGGACTTAATATATGCGATCTTATTGTCGCCAAGGTCCAAGGAGGAACTTGACAAGGGAGATGGTTTACCGGTGGCAAAGTGCAGGTAGAACAAAACGGCTACCGCGACTAGTAATACCACATTCAGGATCAATGACAGATTCTTCATTACGTTTTAGCTTGTTTAAGGGCGCAAATATGTGCAGAATTTGAGAATTGACAGAATCCGTTGTAAGAAACCTTCTGCCAAGCGTCTATTCGCCGTCCTGATCGCTGGTCTGAAACGAGTACAGGGTTTCATCCAGGGACAGATTATCCGCGTTGAAATCCTGCACAAACCTGGCAATGATCGAAGGTGTGACGGTGTCTACATGGAGACCAACGTCAAGGCTGACGCCGAAATCAGCGTGAATGTCCTGATCAACATGCTCTTTAACTTTTATGGTTTCTTCTTCCTCCAGTTCCATGATCACTTCCGCGAGGAAAAGACCTATTTCCTCCTCCATCGGATTTGTTTCATCACCTGTATTTTCCTCTCCATAAACCACTTTCTTGTACGTCGGAAAATGTTTAGCTGCCTTTTTTTCGGCCGCTTCATATAGTTCACTTTCGTGATGCAACCGCAAGGTATACAGCGCTGCGTCATAGATGACCTCGCGGCCTTCGTGCACACCTATGAAATAAAAGTGTGCATACTCATCGGTCTGCTCGTCCGATTCGTCCAAAAGGTATGAACTGCCTTTAGCCGACATCTTAGCTTTGTACTCGTCAATGGTGGGTTGTTGAAAGCCTTTATTTTGTTCGTTTTTCATCGCTGCATTTTTTTAATTAATCAACCTCCTCATTCCTTAAACCATTCGGCATACATCGGATAATTTTTGGCGGTTCGCTGAATGGTGGCCTTGAGCTCTTCACTGGTCGTGTTGATCCGCCTTGCGGGCGTGCCTCCATAGACACTTCCGGCCTCCACGCGGGTGCCGGGAAGAACTACGGCCCCCGCGGCAATCACGGAATTGGACTCGATCACTGCATCGTCCATTACAATGGCCCCCATTCCAATGAGCACGTCGTCGTGAACGGTGCACCCATGGACAATGGCGTTATGAGCGATGGAAACATTGCTCCCAATGATAGTCTTGGCCTTCTGGTAAGTACAATGGATGACTGCTCCATCCTGGATATTAGTGTTGTTTCCGATGGTGATGGAATGGACGTCTCCTCTGACGACCGCGTTGAACCAAACGGTGCAGTTATCACCCATAACCACTTCGCCAACAATGGTGGCATTATCTGCCATGAAGCAATTGCTGCCAAATTTTGGGGTGCACCCTCTCACGGTTTTGATCAACGCCATAACATCCTATTAGACCGAAATCTACAACGTCCTACGGTAAATCTTAAATCTGCCTGACAAGATGTCACTGTACAATAAAATCCATTACTTTTGCGACTCATCACTAGCTTGAATGGAGAATCTGATCAGTGAAATAGACATCATAGGAGAGCAGGATACCGAGAACTGCCAGATAGTTCACGTCTCAAAGGACGAAAACGCTGGAAGGACGCGCAAGCTTTATATAGAAAGCTATGGATGTCAGATGAATTTCTCGGACAGCGAGATTGTAGCGTCCATTTTGAGCAAAGCGGGATTTGAAACCACGTCCGATATCCATTCAGCAGACGTGGTTTTTCTTAACACTTGCTCGATCAGGGATAAGGCAGAACAAACGGTTAGGCACCGATTGGTTCAGATGAAAAATCTGAAGAGACACCGGCCCCATGTCCTTGTTGGTGTCCTGGGTTGCATGGCCGAAAGACTTAAAACAAAGCTATTGGAGGAGGAAAAGCTGGTGGATCTCGTCGCCGGACCAGACGCCTACAGGGACCTGCCCAAACTGATCGATCAGGTTGAAGACGGCCAGAAGGCCGTTAACACATTTTTGTCACGGGAGGAGACCTACGCCGATATCCAGCCTGTCAGATTAAATTCCAATGGGGTAACGGCTTTCGTATCTATTATGCGCGGCTGTGATAACATGTGCACTTTTTGCGTCGTGCCATTTACCAGAGGACGGGAAAGAAGTCGTGATCCTCATTCCATCGTTTCGGAGGCCCGCGAACTGTTTAGCAAAGGATACCGTGAGGTGACGCTGTTGGGTCAGAACGTTGATTCTTACAAATGGAGTGAAAGTGAAAACAACAAGGCCTGGATCGAAAAGCATGGTATATCGGAAGTTGTGACCTTTGCGCAATTGCTTGAGCAAGTGGCGCGCGTTCATCCGGACTTACGCGTACGCTTCTCTACCTCGCATCCAAAAGACATCACGGATGAGGTCTTGCACGTTATGGCGAGGTATGAAAATATATGCAAGAATATTCACCTCCCTTTGCAAAGTGGAAGCAGCCGGATCCTCGAACTGATGAACCGTGGGTACACGCACGAATGGTACTATGATAAAGTATTAAAGATCAAGGAGTTATTAGGTGACGATTGTGGCATTTCTTCAGATATGATCTCGGGCTTTTGCTCGGAGGCTGATGAGGACCATTTCGACACCCTGGCGATGATGGACAAAGTGAAGTTTGACTTTGCTTATATGTTCTGCTATTCAGAAAGGCCAGGTACACTAGCTGAAAAGAAATTATCCGACGACGTACCAGAGAACCTTAAGAAAAATCGCCTGGACCAAGTCATTGCAAAGCAACGCGCGCATTCACTGGAACGGAATCAATTTGATATTGGGAAAGTGCACAAGGTTCTTGTCGAGGGGAATTCGAAGCGCTCCGACGAATTTTTGCAGGGGCGCAATTCTGCCAACAAGGTGGTCGTATTTCCCAGAGAGAATTATCGCAAAGGAGATTATGTTAAAGTTTTGGTAGAAGAATGCTCGGGTGGCACATTGAAAGGACGCCCAGTCGTGTAGACAGTTGTGAATGAACCCATCAAGAGAAGGGAATAACAAGATGGCAATTACAGATTTAGAAATACAAACAGTTAAACAGCGATTTGGAATAATCGGAAATTCGGCGTTGCTCAACAATGCTGTGAGCGTAGCCATGCAGGTTTCGCCCACCGACATGTCGGTGTTAATTACCGGGGAAAGTGGCAGCGGAAAGGAATCCTTTTCAAAGATCATTCATTATCTCAGCCCGCGAAAACACGGACAGTTCATTGCGATCAACTGCGGCTCAATTCCTGAAGGAACGATAGACTCCGAGTTATTTGGTCATGAGAAGGGATCGTTCACAGGTGCCCATGAGGCACGAAAGGGATATTTCGAAGTTTCCAATGGCGGTACCATATTCCTTGATGAGATTGGCGAAATGCCACTTGGCACGCAGGCAAGATTGCTTCGCGTGTTGGAGAACGGGGAGTTTATAAAAGTTGGATCCTCTAAGGTTCAAAAAACAGACGTACGGGTAGTCGCAGCAACCAACATCAATCTGATGAAGAATGTTGAGGATGGAAAGTTCCGTGAAGATCTGTATTATCGCTTGAGCACTGTACCCATTTACGTTCCACCACTTCGTGAACGGGGCAAAGACATCGAACTGCTTTTTCGGAAATTTGCGTCGGACTTTGCGGAAAAATATAAGGTCAAACCTATCGCGTTAACGGATGACGCCAAGGATCCCTTGATACAATACAGGTTTCCAGGGAATATTCGTCAGCTAAAGAATCTTGTGGAACAGATCTCCGTGCTATCATCTGAGAACAAGGAGATCAATGCTGAAAGGCTGCGCCAGTATCTGCCGAAAGAAAATAATTTGCCTGCGCTTTATAAAACCAGCGCGGCCGAACGCGAAAGCCTTTCAGAGCGAGACATCCTTTACAAGGTACTTTTTGACATGAAGAAAGACTTCAACGACCTTAAGAAGCTGGTGTTGGAGACTTTTGCCAATCCATCAAAAGCTGCTCATCTGGTCAAGGACCATCCCGGATTGTTCGATGGCGTTGAAGAGGAGCCGCAACGAGCCGATCATGCGCCCGTAGTGCTTAACTTATCACCTGCAGAACAATCGCGCAATGAGCATGTTGAAGACGTACACGACATCACGCATGAAGCAGAGGATGATTCTCTCTCGATTGAGAAAAAGGAAAAAGAATTGATCATTCGTGCCTTGCGCAAGAACAGCAATAAGAGAAAATATGCGGCACGTGATTTGGGTATTTCTGAAAGGACGCTCTACAGAAAAATCAAGCAGTATGATCTTGAAGATTGATCGCCGTCAAGTCATAAGGTGCCTTGCGATATTGGCCAGCATCATTGCCACGTCGTGCGGTGGACACATCAACTACTCAATGACAGGCAGTACCACTACTGCCAAGACTATCACCATTACTGAATTTTATAACAACACCGAACTGGGCCAGGCGAATATTGGTCAGACCTTTACTAACCAATTAAAGAACTACTTTATCCAGAATTCCAGCCTGGCTGTTGTGACCGATAATGGTGAACTATTGCTTGAAGGCGAAGTGTCTGATTTCAGGATTACGCCCATCGCTCCGACGGCGCCCACTGATCCCAACGCCATTACCAGCGCTTCGTCTACGCGCTTAACCATCACCGTAAAAGCGAGTTATGTTAACACGTTGGATGAATCCATGAGCTTTACGGACAAGAGCTTCTCCTTTTATAAGGACTTTCCGAATGATCAAAATATCACGGATGTATCAGAACAGTACACGCGTCAAATTTTCGAACGGATTGTCAACGACATCTTCAATGCGTCAGTTGCCAATTGGTAAAATTTGCTATTTTTACCATTCAGCTTATTTGTGCCTGTGGAAAAACAGCCCTTCATCGACCTCCTAAAAAATTATTCCAAAAGTTCTGAGGATGAGGCGTTAAGCATTATAGCGTTAAAGGAAAGTTTTCCTTTCAGCCAAGTCCTTCACATTTTGGCGGCGCGTCTCGCCAAGGATCATAACATCGCAGGCCATGAGCAGATCCTGCAGGCAGCAGCAATCTATGCGGCCGATCGCTCCATTTTAAAGAATGCCATGAGCGGTGACCCTATCGTCGCCGGTGTTCCATCCAGGTCAAAGGAATCAGACGTCACGGAGCTACCGCCGCCCTCAGGGGAATCAACCACAACACCGGTAGCCGGAGCAGTACCACTGGAGAAAGAATCAAATACCCCAATAGCAGTCAGGCGTAAGCAGGGTGCTGCATCGCCAGTCGTCCCAATTCCCAATGGTTCAATCGCGAAAAGTGAAATAGAAAAAGAAGGAGCATCTAAGGGTTCGGCGGATGCTGAAATATTGCTACCGTACAGTGTAGCGGACCAGGTGATGAATGACCTGGAACGACTTCATCAGCTTAAAGATGATTTTGAAGCGCTATATGAAGCACGTCAGATTGCAAATAGCCAAATGAATGCTGAGCCACTTCGCTCTGACCTCGCGATTCAGGAGGACCAGGCGGCTCAAAAATCCCGAAGGGAAAGGATCATAGAACTGGCAAAGGCGCTGGAAACCGAAGCCAAGGAACCGGTTCGCGATGCGCCCGAGACCCCAAAAGCATTTGTCGTGCGTAAGCGTGGGGTGATTGCGCCGACCATCATAGACGAGATCGTGAATGGTAAGGAAGAGCTTGAGCCTGACAGTCCCAAGCAAAAGGAGCAGCTCCAAATGATCGATCAGTTTATTAAAACACAACCGTCGATTTCCAACAAGGAGAAGCTGATGTCTGCTCCCGAGGGCGACCTGGCAACGATTAAAACGGGCGAGTTCACGGACAATATTGTGTCGGAAACACTGGTTGAGATCCTGGTTAAACAGGGAAAAAAGGACAAAGCCATTGAAGTTCTGAAAAAGTTGATTTGGAAGTTTCCCCAAAAAAAGTCGTACTTTGCGGCTCAAATTGAAGACTTGAAAAAGTAGCCGGAGTTATGTACACCTTGATTATTGCACTTATTATTCTCTTTGCCGTTTTGTTGGTCCTGGTTATCCTTGCCCAAAATTCAAAAGGTGGTGGTCTTACCAGCCAGTTTGGTGGGTCATCCGCCAGTAACATTATCGGCGTCAAGAAGACCGGAGATTTGCTGGAGAAGCTCACCTGGGGGTTTATTATCGCCATCATGGCGCTTACCCTTTCTACAAACTTCGTTTCCAACGAACGCGGAAATACCAATGAGATCCTTGAGCGGGCTGGCGAACAAGCTCCTGCAACGCAGGCTCCCAACTTAACGTTACCTGACGCAGGCGCCAACCAAACGCCAGCAGACAGCGCACCATAGATACCGGACTATCCATAGCATCGTAAAGCCGGACATGTTCTGGCTTTTTTTATTTCAGGGCTGGTTATCCAGGTTGGGAAATATGCTTCACAAAGAGTCGTTTTGCGACAGGCATCAAAGTTTCAGAGAATGGAAACTTCATGCGCGCCAAAATGAGATACGCAGCAGGGTTGGGCAGGTCTTTGAATCTTTTAATGAGATCCAGTTTAAGGCGTTCGTAAGTGTTCAAGGTCGACTTTTCCACACGGTCCACGAACTTCGTATTGAGGCTTCTGAGTTGTTCCTGGCTCCCTTCAAAAATACTCATCTGGTATCGGTAGATGTTGGTCTCCTTCTCAGGGGGCTGTGTTACAAACAAATAACCCTCCTTCGCGTAGAGCGGCGTTACACCGATCGGTGAGATCTCACATTGCGATTCAACATATTCATAAATGACAGATCCTTCCTGAAGTGATTCCTTGATCTGGGGAAGGGCAAAATTGATGATGGATTCCAGCTCACTCATAACGGCGTCATCCTCGATCATTTCGCGGTAGCTTAATTCAAGTTTCTTAAATTCCTCGACGGACAACTCCTTCGGAAAAGAGTCCCTGATCAGCGCTTTATTTTCTTTAAGCGCCTGCAGGTTCCGGAAATGAAATACCAGGTCGGCGAGGAAGGGATAGAGCTCCACCTTGCCAAATGAATTTTTCACCGTCTGGAGGTAAGCCATCAGTAAATATTTCTTGTATTCGAAATCGATCAAGCCTTGGGTAAGCCAATCCTTAGACAATTTTTCCATAGCGCAGACTTTACTACCCTACTAATTTAACAATTCCTTAAACAGGCTCCAACTTCGCCTAAATACCCTCCTGATACAGTCGCCAGGCGGAGATTCGGGCAGCCTGACATCCCTGACATCCTGGCGTTGCCAATTCGAAATGCATGCCAGTGTCAGTCCGATTACGTAGAAAAACCTGACATATTTAAAATTTTGTCCTTTATTCGCACTTCGTTTCGCCTTGGCACAATAGGTGATAAGCGTAAGTATCAAAAATTGTTAACCTTTTAAACCAGTATACGTATGGCCAAAATCAACTTCAAACCAAATGAGGACCGGGTATTAGTTGAACCCGCTGAAGCTGAAACCAAAACTGCGTCTGGAATCATCATTCCTGACACTGCAAAAGAAAAACCGCAAAAAGGCAAGATCATAGCTGTAGGCGAAGGCCTCAAGGATAAGCCTGTAACAGTAAAAGTTGGAGACAACGTACTGTACGGAAAATATTCCGGAACAGAGATCCTCATTGAGGGCAAAGAATATCTGATCATGAGAAACTCTGACATCTTCGGAATCATTTAATTTAACAACCCAAACACAAAAAATTATGGCTAAAGAAATAACCTTTGATACCACAGCACGGGATAAAATAAAGAAGGGAGTGGACAAGCTTGCTGATGCAGTTAAAGTCACACTAGGCCCTAAAGGACGTAACGTCATTCTTGATAAGAAATTCGGTGCACCCACCGTTACCAAAGACGGCGTTTCTGTTGCCAAGGAGATCGAATTGAAAGATCCAATAGAAAACATGGGCGCACAGCTCGTGAAGGAAGTGGCCTCAAAAACTGCAGACGCTGCCGGTGACGGAACAACAACAGCAACTGTCTTAGCACAATCTATATATTCACACGGTATTAAGAACGTGGCAGCAGGTGCAAACCCAATGGACTTGAAGCGCGGTATCGACAAGGCCGTAGATGCTGTAGTGGAACATCTAAAGAAACAATCCAGGAAATTAAAGGACTCAAGCGAAATAGCACAAGTGGCTACTATCTCTTCCAACAGTGACGAAACTATTGGCAAGATGATCGCTGACGCTATGGACAAAGTTGGTAAAGACGGCGTTATCACGGTTGAAGAAGCAAAAGGTACAGAAACCGAAGTGAAGACTGTTGAAGGTATGCAGTTCGATCGCGGTTACCTCTCCCCTTACTTCGTAACCAACACTGAGAAAATGGAAGCTGACCTTGATCAGCCTTACATCCTCATTTACGATAAGAAGATCAGCAGCATGAAAGAATTACTTCCTGTGCTTGAGCAATCTGCACAGACTGGCAAACCTCTTGTTATCATCGCTGAAGAAGTTGAAGGCGAAGCACTCGCAACGCTTGTGGTGAACAAGATCCGTGGCGCCCTTCGTGTTGCAGCTGTTAAAGCTCCAGGATTTGGTGACAGAAGGAAAGCAATGTTGGAAGATATCGCAGTATTGACTGGTGGAAAAGTGATTTCAGAAGAACAAGGCTTCAAGCTTGAAAATGCAACGCTAGATATGCTTGGCCGTGCTGAGAAGATCAACATTGACAAAGACAATACAACAATTGTCAACGGTGCTGGTAAAAAGAACGAGATCCAAGGTCGCATTGCGCAAATCAAAGCACAAATTGAAACAACTACTTCGGACTACGATAAGGAAAAACTTCAAGAACGTCTTGCTAAACTTTCAGGTGGTGTTGCCATACTCTACGTAGGCGCTGCTACTGAAGTTGAGATGAAGGAGAAGAAAGACCGCGTTGATGATGCATTGCATGCTACGCGTGCCGCTGTTCAGGAAGGTATCGTCCCTGGTGGTGGTGTGGCTTACATCCGCGCTATCGAAGCATTAAAAAATATTCAGGATCTTGGCCTCAACAATGAAGATCAGGCCACTGGCGTTAACATCGTTCGCCTTGCTCTTGAGTCTCCGCTGAGAACAATTGCTGAAAACGCAGGACAGGAAGGTTCTGTGATCGTGAACAAAGTTCGCGATGGCAAAAAGGATTACGGATACAATGCACGTGACAATAAGTTTGAGAACTTCTTTGATGCTGGTATAATCGATCCCACAAAAGTTACAAGACTCGCGCTTGAGAACGCTGCATCGATTGCCGGTCTGCTGTTGACCACAGAAGCGGTTGTTTCTGAGATCGCAGAAGATCATCCTGCACCTGCAATGCCTCACGGCGGCGGTGGAATGGGTGGCATGATGTAATCACGTCGCACAACATTAAAAAGGCTTCACTGAAAAGTGAGGCCTTTTTTGTTTTAATGGAATGCGTTTTTGTTGCCGTCATAAGAGAAGGTTATCGCATAGAAAATATTTTCGTATTTTTAAATGAACAATACCCCTTTATGATCCTTCATTCCACCTTCCCGGACTTTCTGCTTTTTCTCTATGTGCACATGGCTCAGGCGGACAATGACTATGATCCGCTGGAATTGGCGACCATAAAAACGAAGATGGGTAAGCTCTATCCAGAGAACACAGACCTCGAGAGAAAGCTATACGGAGCGATCAGAGAGTACAATTCATTCGACCGCTCCCGACTTAACGAGATGATCGAGTCATCTTTAAAACATTTCAGCAATGAAGCCACGTCGAGACCTGGCATCTACGAGGACCTGTACGAGATCGTGCAGGCCGACGGAAAACTTGTTCAGGCCGAAACGAGCTCACTTGAAAATCTGAAGAAGTTTATTGACCTATACGGAGAACATCATGCGTAGTCTTCAGATCATTTTAGCCGGCGTATGGGCCGTGTTTTGCTGGAGCGCCTGCACCAGGCCTTCACACATTGACAGTATACCTAAAGAAAATGAAACAGCACCCCAGGTTACTGCGGTGACATTGAAAGACACATTGCCTGCGCAAATGAACAAGGCGATAGAAAATCTCAATCTTGGCAACGTTATGGGTATACAACTAAGATATCCTTCAGGTCGCGCTGCGAGTTACTTTGTTTATCATGCCGAAAAGAATGCCACGTTGATGGCCATCAGCAGGCTTCCCTTCTCAAAGAATGCTGGCGTAGCTGACGCGGCGTGCAGGCCGATGGACGGCGCCGAATGGACGGCATTGAGAGCGCAAGCATCGCCTTCAGAATTGAATGCTGCCGAATTTTTCTGGGACGCCGACCCAAACGACTATGTAGCGTACGAATGCCTGAAGACTCCAATGAGACACACCCTCCTAGTCAACAAGCATACCGATGAAATCATCCATCGGATCGAAGTTGCCGGATAACGTAACTTCTAAATTTTACATTCTGTGTTTTATTTTTTACGGTTAGAATTTCCAATGTAAAATTCTCCATGTAAAATGTAGAGCCAACTGTACTGAAATGACGTTAAGGTGGAATACCATAGTTAGTTATTTTTTGACCGCCTGCCTGTACAGTACGAGAGTCATCAGTAAAAAACAAATTGTACCGAGGAGTTGATACGCACTTGCGCCGATAGCGCCAGACACTTCATGTTCAAAGCTGAGGGTGGCCATGGTGTCAGCGAGCAATACGGAGAGGATTGCGACAGCAACCCCCGTGAGGGCTCCTCCCGCGATGAGCCCTGTTGCAAACAGGCTGCCCCGTCCTAGCTCGTCGTCCTCAATCTTGCCAAATTTTCGCTCCGACCGCCAATCAACATAGCCCTTTACCGCACCACCGACGAATATGGGAAGGGTTGTAGCCAATGGCAGATACAAACCAATGGCAAAGGCCAGCGCTTTGATCCCGCACAGTTCAAGCGTAACAGCGATAAAGACGCCGACTGTCACATACTGCCAGTCGAGATTAAAAGACAATATGCCTTTGGCCAGTGTAGCCATCAACGTGGCCTGAGGCGCCGGATAACGGTCGCTGCCAATGGCATGTGTTAACCCCTGTCTGAGCATCTCTGGCGTTGGCGTATCAAGGATATGGATTACGACGCCAATGGCTACTGAGGAGACAATCGCGCCAATAAACAGCGCAATCTGTTGATACTTTGGCGTGGCTCCTACGATGTAACCAGTCTTCAGATCCTGAGAAGTTCCGCCCGCGTTTGATGCTGCAATGCAGATCATTCCGCCGACGACGAGCGCCAACGGTTCGTATAGGGTACCCGACCATCCGACGCTGGTGAATATGAGGCATGTACCCATTAACGTGGCAATAGTCATCCCCGAAATAGGATTGTTACTTGTCCCGACAAACCCCACGATACGGCTGGATACAGTAACAAAGAAGAAACCAAATACCACGATGAGCAACCCGATAAGGATCTTTTGAAATATGTTGCTTCCCGGTATGATGTTGCTCGGTAACAGGGCGATGAGCACCACCAGTACAAGGCTGCCAACGATCACAATTTTAAATGAAAGGTCTTGCTCCGTCCTGCTTACCCCACCTCCCTTTTTTTCTTTCATGGACTGGATGCTTTCCCTGAATGAAGTAACGATCGTGGGGATGGTCTTTATTAATGTGATGAAGCCTCCGGCTGCGACGGCCCCTGCCCCTATTTGCCGGATGTAAGCCCGGTATATTGCATCTGCAAAGCTTCCAAAGGTGTGATTTATTGGATCCCATGCGCCCACGCCACCCGTTGCGCGGAGGTTCGAAAGATATCCAAGCTTGACCAGTTGCAGGGCGATTGTATCTGGCTCAACAAGCGTCGTCAACAGCGGAATAAGGGCCCACCACGCCAATACTGAACCAGCCACGAGAACTCCGGAGATGCGCGGACCTATTATATAACCTACGCCTAAATATTCGGGCGTTATCTCCCCACGTGTTGCAGCCGCAGGCCAGTATTTGTTTACGTGTGAAGTGGCGATATTGGGGATCTCTGCGATCACGTGAAAGACCTTCTGAAGGATCGCATATCCCATGGCCACACCCATTCCGATAAAGGCCGTTTGCGCAAAAACTCCACCCTTTTCACCGGCCTGAAGGACAGAAGCGCATGCAGTACCTTCTGGATAAGGCAGCGTGCCATGCTCCTTGACGATCAGTGAGCGGCGCAGCGGAATCATCATCAAGGTACCCAGCATTCCACCGAATGCTGCCAGGATGAGTATCGTGAGATAGTCAAAATAAGCCTCACCAATGCTTACGCCATCCGCTCCTGGAGACAGGAAAAGGAATCCAGGTAATGTAAAGACGACGCCAGCCGCGATAGATTCTCCCGCAGAACCGGTCGTTTGTATGATGTTGTTTTCAAGGATGGTGGTCTTCAAAAATTTCCGTCCCAACGTGATGGCTATTACTGCGATGGGAATAGACGCGGTCACCGTCAATCCCGCTTTCAGTGCGAGGTAAACGGTCGACGATCCGAACATTATTCCAAACAAACAGCCAAATAAAATTGATTTCACCGTGAACTCGGCAACAGATTCCTCGGGCGCTATGTATGGTTTAAAGACTTTTTTAACTTCCATATCGATCTATTCTTTTAAGATGAATGTGAATCCGACATACGGGTGATGACGGCATTGTAAAGCAACATCAGCAACGTCGAGGCGATCCCAATTCCTGCGACAATGTACCACATCATGGATGGGTTCGTGGTCATGTACGTTGTTCTTAACCAATCTGCCAACCGACCAGCGCCAAAAGACCCGATCGCGATGGGCAAGAATGCAAACCCCATGAAAGTTCCCACCTGATGCTTCGGCGCGAGGTTGCTGACGTATTCATAAAATCTCGGAGCTTGCACCGATTCTCCCAAGGCAAAGACGGCAACACCGATTACTGTAGCCAACACGCTCCCACCTGCGCCCATGATCACCCAGCAAAAGCTCGACAGTAAAAGTCCTAACGTCATAGCGATAATCGGCTTCCAGCGCCTGACAAGCGCTGCCATGGGTACCGTCAGAAAAATTATGCAGATAGCATCGACCGTTTCCAGCAATTCGAACTTTTGAAAGTTCAGCACATCGGTCCCATAGAATGGCAGCAGATAAAATATTTGCCAGAACATCAGCCAAAAGCCGGAGAAGATCAACAGAAAAGCCATGAACTTGAAATTGCTGAACACCATCAGCATATCACCGAACAGCTTGGAGAATGTCCTCCGCTCGCCATCATCTGACTGTTCAGGTTCTTTGAAAAACAGCACCGTGCCGATCAACAGCATGAATGTCGTAAAGGAGGACATAATCAATACATATTCGATACCCAAGGTTTCCCGCACCTGCAAGGCGATCAATGGGCCGAGCGCGCCACCAATATTGACTAATGTGTAATAGATCGAAAAGCCGAGGGACCTGACTTCAGGGCGCGAAGTCATGGCAACGGTTCCTACGATACAAGGCTTAATCAATGAACCTCCTACAGCAGTGAGCAAAAGCACGAAGAGAATGTAAGGCTTCCTGCCAACCGCTTCCACAATAACATTTCCGTAAGCCATTCCCGCAAGGCCAATCAAAAGGTAGCCCACGGAGAAAATAGCGAAGCAAGTGATCAATGTTTTTTTGAAACCGTAGCGGTCAACAACAACGCCGGCAACGATGGGAAGCAAGTATATCAGGCCCGAGAAAAAACCTGCTAAGGTCCCGGCCTCGCCTGCAAGACCGACCCTTTCAGCAAGAAATTTTGTAAGAATTGCTTTGGTGCCGTAGAAAGCCAAGCGCTCCAGAAGCTCCAGCGTATTGGCAATCCAGAATGTTGAAGAAAAGCCAGTGCGGAAATCTTCAAAGCGTTTGGCAAGCATTTGCGGCAAACTCGGTTTAGGTAAAAGGCAAAATGAAATTTCGGGATACGGCTTCAATCCGGATTAAACACAGGTACCTTCCACGAAATCCATTTCAAAGTATCGTTTGCAAACCATTTTAGCAAATCGTCGCTTTAGGGACGGGCACGGGTCTAGATCACCAGTAAAATCACGCCATGGGTTTGTAACTATCCACTGTGCGCATTTAAGGATTATGCATATATTTGTGATTGTTTAAAATTGGCTAGATGCGGCTTTTATCTATGCTAGCGCTTGTCGCGCTGGTACTCTTGAACTATAATTTTTCGCAAGCGCAGGACAGGGGATTATTCTCTCCCTTTGATTGTCGTGAGCACGCAGAAACCGTCGAAGACGATACCCAATTGGACATCGCTTCTTTTATTCCTGACATTTTCGTGCAAGAAGACATCACCATTGATGATCCACTGCTTATGGTGGATACTGTAAATGGATGGAAGGATTGGATGTTTGTAGAAAACTTTGCGTTCGGAAAAGACCGTGGCGATCTGCCTATGATCACTGACATGGCCGCCTTGCATCCATTTTTCAGAGACCGGATACTTTCACTGGTTGAGACTTGCAAGCGCAAAGGTATCGAGCTTGCTGTCGTTGAGACGTATCGTACCCATGCCAAGCAGGACGAGTATAAGATAATGGGCAAACGTTACACCAGTTCGGGTGCGGGCAAATCGAAACACCAGTATGGTCTGGCCATCGATGTAGTACCAATGGTCAATGGAAAGGCAATATGGGATAATTCGGCGTTGTGGCGCAAGGTTGGAACTGCAGGCGAAAAACTCGGACTAAGATGGGGAGGCCGCTGGAAAAAACCATATGATCCAGGACATTTCGAATGGACGGGTGGCTTGGCCACTGCCAACCTGCATCAGGGGACCTTCCCAACGGTCCCGCTACGTGACGAGCACTATCCGTGTCTTGACGAAGATATAAAACTTCTACGCAAGTATTGGAGCGAATGGGAGACATCCCAAAGCTCACTTACCCGGAAGTAATGAAGCTCACGTTCCCCGATAATTTCTTCTTCGGAACGAGCACCGCGGCCGCGCAAATTGAAACTGCATTTGAACACGACTGGCAAGGCGTTACCTCCAGGGATGGCCACACCTTTGATCGCACTACCGATCATGAGCAAAGATTCAAGGACGACGCCGCTATCATTGCCTCCCTCGCGCCGAACTACAGGCTAAGCCTACAATGGAGCAAATTGCAACGGCAACCCTTCGGAAATTTTGATCCTGATGCTACCCGGGACTATCACTTGTTCCTGAAAGATCTTCGGACACGCGGCGTGAATATCATGATGGTGCTCCATCATTTTACGAATCCTCTTTGGTTCGCCAAACTGGACGGATGGGAGAAAATCGAAAACATCACAATGTGGATCGACTACGCCAAAAAAATAGTTGACGAATTCGGCGAGTATGTCACGTATTGGAACACGTTCAACGAACCCAATGTATATGCCAGCTATGGATGGATCACGGGGTTCTTCCCTCCTTTCAAGATCAACCCACTGACCGCTGGGAAAGTCGTAAAGAATATGTCGCAGGCCCATGACCGGGTTTACGACTACATCAAAAGCAAATACCCTTCTGCCCCAGTTGGAATCTCACACAATGCGACAGTATTCTCTGCTGAAAATCTGTTAGGCTGGTTTCCGGCGAGATTGTCAGACTGGTGGTTTATGGAATATGTTCCAAGCCATTTTGAGAAAGTGGATTTCTTTGGCATGAGCTATTACGGGAGAATACCTCATGATCCAATGCCGATCACGTATCTGGAAACGCCCGAAAAGATCAAAGGTCTTGGAAGACGTCATGATGATATCTGGGAATATCATCCGGAGGGGTTGAGAACCTGCCTTCAACGTTACTGGACAAAATATCGCAAACCTATCATCATTACGGAAAATGGCGTGTGTGATGAAAGTGATTTCCTACGCTTGCAAGCTATTCAGGATTATGCCCAGATCATTCATCAGGCACTCGCTGATGGTATTGACATACGCGGCTATTATTTCTGGAGTGCCTGGGATAATTTTGAATGGCACTTAGGTCCCACCATGCGCTTTGGATTGTATGAATGTGATCTCAAAACGAAGAACAGAATGAGACGACCCAGCGCTGATCTGTATGCATCGCTGGCACACACCAAGAAGATCCGTGTGGATGTTGAAAGCGTGAAGCATTAGGTATTCTACTGCTCGACATCCGACAATGAGGTAATGAGGTCAGGGTGTTGTGTTGCGCCTCCTGGTTACTGAGGTGATGATGTCAGTTTGTTCTCGATGCTGACAAGAAACAAATCAAGTACTCATTCAGTCCTATCGTTCAAGACAATTATCGACAATACACGACTATCGACAATACACGGCCCCAACCTAATCACCTCAGTAACAGAGAACCGCACATTCAACCCTGACCTCATTACCTCATTCGGTGGGCTTGAATCATTGTCTAGATTCTCCCTCGCTGGAAAGCCGACCGGTTATCGATGTCACCCGGCAACAGATCTGACTCATTAACCTGAAAAATGATAACACACAGATGTTGGAATCCCGTTCTGTAAAAGTTGGTTAGCTTTGATGTCCAAATACGATATGAAGCTCGCATTCTTTACATTGTTTATAGCACTCTCTGCTTACAACGCAGATGCACAGAGCAAAAAAGAAATATTATACGCAGGCACATACTCCGTTCGCGGAAGCGAAGGAATATACGTGTATCAGTTTGATAGAGCCAAGCGAACGCTGAAAAAGATCCAGACGGTACCGAGCCTTGAAAGCCCGACATACCTAACGCTTAGCCCAAGCGGTAAATTTCTGTATGCAGTGAATCGCGGAAAAGCCAATATCAGCGACAACGGTGGGTCTGTTAGTGCGTACGCCATTGATCGTAAAACCGGTTTTCTCAGCGGACTAAATCACAGGTCATCTTACGGCGACATGCCGTGCTATATTTCACTCGACCGCAGTGGGAAATTCGCCTTCATCTGTAACTATGCCAAGGGAAATCTTGTGGTGTTACCGATCTTTGAAGATGGTCTGTTGGGAATTCCAGCGGATGCAAAGAAATATTCCGGCAGCAGCATCAATAGCACACGACAGGAAGAACCTCATGTCCATTCTGCAACATTCTCGGCTGACAATCGCTTTGTTTATGTGTGCGATCTGGGAACCGACAAAATTTATGTTTATGAATTCAGTGCTGATTCTGGCAAACTCACACCGACACCTCTTTCAGAAGTGAATGTAAACCCTGGAAGCGGTCCCCGCCATCTAACGTTTCATCCCAACGGCAACTACGCCTATTTAGCGGAGGAGCTTACCTCGTCAGTGTGCGTATTTCAAGTGAACAAAATGACAGGTGACCTTACGGTCATGCAAGATACGGTGAGAGCACTACCCTCGGATTATTCGGGGCCAAATGCCAGCGCGGACATACACACTGACATCAAGGGAAATTTCCTATACATGTCAAACCGGGGTCATAACTCCATCAGCATTTTTTCAATAGCACCTGATGGAAGAGTGGTGCTCGTGGGTCAGCAACTCGTCGACGGCAAAACACCGAGGAACTTTTTGATCGAATCGAAGGGTGAATTTATGTTTGTTGCCAATCAGGACACTGACACCATCATTACGTATAAGATCAACCCAAAGACCGGCGCACTTACTGCCGTCGGTAAACCTGTAGCGATCCCGTCTCCAGCCTGCCTCAAGATGTCAACCCTTCCATAACCTGACCTCTTTTTAATCTTTTAGAATGCGCATCTCAACCCTACGGTTAAGCGCACGCGCTTCCTGCGTCATCTCGTTAGACAATGGCTGCGATCCTCCAAATGCTTTCGTCTTGATCCTGTCTTTGGCAATATTCTTGGAAACGAGATAGTGCTTTACTGCTTCAACGCGTTCCTCTGACAACACCATGTTTGCCTTCGAGCTTCCCTGATTGTCGGTATGACCTTCAAGCTGAATAACGATCTTGTTGTTCTCTTTCATCATCTGGCTCACTTCATCCAATTCGGCAAACGATTTAGGATCGATTGTTGATTTTCCCTGAGCGAAAATAAGATGCGTTAATCGCATGGTTTGCCCTGAGGGTGTTAGTGAAATATCGCGGAGTACGCGTTTCTCTCCGTTGATGTCCTTGGGATCGACGATAACTGTTCTCGGATTGTAGTCTTTTGCTTCTGCTGTAATCTGATACTTGGCGGTGCCAAAGATCGGGAAGGAAAAGGTGCTATCGTTAAACCGGCCAGTGATACCTCCTGTAGGTATGCTGCTATACCTGATGCTGGCTTTAATTCCTTTTCCAGTGCGGGAGTCCGAAACTTTGCCTTGCGCAAGAATGTCTCCACTCTGCGCGTAGCAAAAAATACAGGAAATCGAGAACAAGGTTACGAGGATGTTTCTTTTCATAGCGATTGAAAGAGGTTATACATTTTGTTTTACTTATAGATCAAATTCTATCGTCTCACCGACGCCGAATGCGCGGTCATCTTTCTTTGCCGGCGGTTCAATTTTCTTAGCTGGAAGTGTTTTGTCTACTTCTTTTTTGCTTTCACTTTTTTCGTTTTGGCTTTCTTCGAAGAGGCTTTGCTGTCCTGCTTTGATCTTTGATTCGGGCTGACTTCTTTCCTGGGGCTGTTCCCTTTCTTCCCGCGTGTGATGGCTGTTTTGGTTGGGGTTGGGGCTTTCCGGGTCTTTTTTTTTTACCTGCCCCTCATCGGAGCCGGTTGCCGGCGCATTGCCATCATCTGCGTCATCTACTGCAGATTCAGTGCCAGATTCATCCTGATCCTGAACGAGCGAAACCTTCGTTACTTTTTGCTGCGAAAGCCTGTTTCCCAAGGCCTTCCAGCCCTTAACGTCGATGATGTCCTCCAGATTCATGACCTCCGTGGTTTTTTCCTTTGCCTTTCCGCCCAGAACCTCTACCTCAACGTCAGGAGTTTCTGCGGTGGTTGCAATCACCAGACGGGATCCAATAGCTTCTGAAATGAAATTGAATTCCTTGTCAAGCGTTGTGGTTTCGATCATGAAGCGTTTCACCATGTATTGCTTGCTTTCCCCATCAACATAGATGGCTGATACAGGACGCTTGGCATTGAACTTCTCAACCAACAAAGTCTTCTCTGGATCGAACCTGTTGGTCAGCTCATAATTTGTGATCTTATAACTGCCATTCCTCGTGAAAGTTATCAATTGATCTTCGGCGTCAAATTTACCCAGGTACTTACCGCGCGAGTCCTTATTTAATCTTCCGGCGTCCATGTCGTACCACAGATTCAATTTGCTGAGCGTGGAGGTTCCTGCCTTTAATAGTTCAACCTTGCGAATAGGATA
>Ga0193753_10000934_pt1 | contig 26406 bp, 20 predicted proteins | sample H1c2metaG_FD_144925 | JGI IMG/M metagenome (GOLD analysis project Ga0193753, IMG submission 144925) | Soil microbial communities from a riparian zone of the East river system, Colorado, United States - H1c2 | ecosystem: Environmental > Terrestrial > Soil > Riparian zone | place: USA: East... | reverse complement strand
GAGGGCACGGCCCGCAAAACCGTCACGGTGGTCGCCGTGGGATCGTCGGCAAGGTGCACGTTTGGCGGCAAGGTCAACGTGACACGCACGAGCCCCTTCGTTCGCAAGGTCGTGAAATCGTCTTTGCCGTCATCGGCGTCGACGGACCGAAACAGGGGATCGCGTCCATTCGTCGCCTGATAGCGCGCTTCCACGGTCTCGGGCGAAAGACCAAAGGCATCCTCGGGTCGGTGGCAGGTGGCACAGGCGCGACCGTTGCCCTTCACCCCAGGGAACTCGAAGAAGAACAACCCGGCGCCGCGAAGTACGTTTTGAATGTGACCTTGCGGCAAAAACGCCGACGACCCGATGGCGCCCGTCAGTGCCGCTTCCGACATCTCACCGGTGTTCGCGACGTCGCTCGGGCTCGAATCGTCCCGCGTATCCGCCCCTCCGCATCCTACGCCGCTCCATCCCAGAGCGATCGCACCCAGGGTGCCCAAGATCAGCGTTGTCGTCTTCAATAGCCACCTCGTTGCCGAAAGTTCATTGCGTATCGGACCCTACTGCAACGTCGATACCGTTCGGCCTCGGGTGCCGTACCTTCGCAAGAACAGGGAAAAATCGCACAAATAGAGGGTGGCCTTCAACGCGTCCACCGCGTGGCGGCGCGATTCACTTGTCGACGGCCAGTCCACAAAAGTGGCCGAGCCTGCATCTGACCAATAGTGTTCATGTGTCTCACTTAAGCGCACACGCCCCGACGAAAATCGCGCCGGACATGCGCGCATTCAACGAATAGGTTGAATATCGTGCCCCCCTCTCTCGACCTTGCGTTTGCCGCCCTCTCCGATCCGACTCGCCGGGCCATCGTCGATCGGCTCGCGGGCGGTCCAACCCGCGTAACGGACATGGCGGAGCCGTTTGCAATGTCGCTCAATGCCGTCTCGAAGCACATCAAGGTGCTCGAGCAAGCGGGGCTCCTGCGCCGCGTTCGCGTGGGTCGCGAACACCATCTGACACTCGACCCCGCACCGCTGCGCGAGGTGGTCCAATGGACGTCGCGCTACGAAGCCTTCTGGAGCGAACGCCTCGACAGGCTCGAGGCGTTCTTCGCGCCGCCCAGCAAGCCGAAGAAGGCGCCCCCGAAGAGGCAAAAGACAAAGCAGAGAGGCAAATCGCGCAGCGTTTGAGGCCCGTCAGCTCCGCCGCAAAAAAAAATCGCACGCACATCGCGTCCGCATTCAGAGATCCGTAGCCTTAGTGACGCGCCGCCTCTTGACCTTGGCGCAGGCGGACACAGCCTCATCCGTAGAGCGCAGTTTTCACGCTTCCGTGGCGGGCCGCGCGCCCGAGTCGAGATTGCGAGCGGTGCCCGCACGGGAATCGGGGGCGCAGCTCGAGGTGGGGGCAGCTTGAGATAGGGGGAGGCTGAATGAGATTTTTCGCGAAGGTATTTCTAACGTGCGCGCCCCTCGTAGTGGCGTGTTCTACCAATTTTTCGGCGCGCGAATGCAAGGTTGATGGCGATTGCGGGGCGGGCATGGTGTGCGCCTCGCCGGGCCAGGGCGGCAATGCCACTGGGAGCCAGTCAGCATGCGTGGAGGCTGATCTCGCACCCCTGCGCATTGGAATGTCCGCTCCCACGAGCGGCCCGAATCAGCAGCTCGGCATCCAAATGCGCGACGGTATTCTCTTGGCCTTTACCGAGCAAAATAATGCGGGGGGGGTAGGCGGGCGCCCGCTCGACCTCGACTTGAAAGACGACAGCTACGATCCGGTGGCGGCCGAGGCAACGGCGCACACGCTGCTCGACGTGCAAGAGGGGAGTGGACGGCCGCGTTGTCCATCCACCCACGACAGCCCGCCGACGGCGCCCGGGGTCTCGAGTACGGAACTCGACCGCGGTCCCAATAGCGTGCTCGCGATCCTAGGCAATGTGGGAACTCCGACGATGGTGCGCTTCGCCCCCATTGCCGTGGAGACGCAGACGCTCTTCTTCGGCGCGTTCACCGGCGCCACCTTGATGCTGCGCGACGATACGGCGGGCGCTTGTAAGCGATTCATCTTCAACGTGCGCGCAAGCTACGCGCAGGAAGCACGCGCGACCCTCGAGTATTTCATCCGGCGAGCCAAAACGCTGAGCGCCCCGCTCGACTACCGGCATCTCATAAGCTTCGACCAAAACGATACGTACGGCGAGGCGGGGTATGCGGGTCTCAAGGCGGCTTATAAGGATCTTCAGGCCACGACGGCGCCGTCCCTTGCGACGTTGCCGGACGGCGATACGCCCTTCGCGCGGTACCGTTACCAGCGCGAAGATCCGGGCGGCACGTCTGCCGCGCAAGCGACGAATACAATCGACTACATTACCGACCAAATACTGGTCAATCCCGGGCCGCAAATAGTCGGTATTCTCATGACGGATACCTACGGCGCCGGCGAGAACTATATCAAAGCCGTGCAGGACTGGCGCGCCGGGTTGCCGCCCGAGACGGCGTCACGCCTGGCGGTGATCTTCAGCAACGTGTCGTTCGTTGGGGCCAATTCTCTCGCCGACAGGCTCAAAGACGCCACGGATCGCTACACGAAGGAAGTGTACGTCTCGCAAGTGGTACCGAACTACGCGGACGACGACTCCGATATCGTCAAAGTGTACAAGGGGCTCGTCCCGGACGCGAACGCGCGCAACTTCACGTCGTTCGAAGGTTATATCTCCGCGCGTATTTTCATTGCGGGGCTCGTCGCTGAAAAGCGCGCCTACACGTCGGAAAATCTCATCTCGACGTTCGAGAACCTTCACGATTTGCCCGTCGGTCTGGGCGCGAGCTCGGGCTTTTCGGCGAACGATCACAACTACTCGAAGACCGTATGGGGGACGGCAATTCAGCCGGACGGTACGTTCAAGAGCGTTTACTTCTGGAGTCCTGGACCGGGGCTTCAGCTTTACAATTAGGTTCATCGTGTGTGATGATAAAAGATCATCGTGGGAGGCAACTGCGGCTCGTGGATGGCGAGGGAGGAAGTGCGATGTCCGAAAGCGCAGCCTCCGAGCACGTGATCGGAAAGTACCAGTTAATTGCCGATCTCGAGCAAGGGGGGATGGGGAACGTCTACATCGCCATGGCCCAGGGGCCGGGCAGTTTCAGCAAGTTGGTCGTGCTCAAGGAGCTGAAGCCGGAATACGCACGTGACCCCGATTTTTTGGCAATGTTTTACGAAGAGGCGCGGGTGGCCTCGAGGCTGCATCATCCAAACATCGTCCACACCTACGAGGTAGGCAGCGAGGGCGACCGCCATTTCATTGCCATGGAGTTTCTCAGCGGCCAATCCTTGGCGCGCGTACTTTCCGTTCGGCATCTCGGGTTCACCTTGGACATGTACCTGCGCACCCTTTGCGAAGTGCTGCGGGCGCTCGAGTACGCACACGCGCTAACCGATTTCGACGGCAGCGCGATGGGTCTGGTCCATCGGGACGTGAATCCGGAAAACGTTTTCGTGACGTACGACGGCCAAATCAAACTTCTCGACTTCGGCATCGCCAAGGCCAAAAACTCCCGCGTGAAGACCCGAATCGGCGTCTTCAAGGGGAAGCCCTGGTACATGGCACCCGAGCAGCTCACCGGAGAGGTCACGGTACGCACCGACTTTTTCGCCGTCGGCGTGATGATTTGGGAGGCCGTCTCCGGCTCGCCGATGTGGCATCAGAAGTCAGACGCCGAAGTGCTGTCACTGTTGTCGCAAGGAAAGGTCCCCTCGCTCGGAACGGCAGTCCCTGGCGCCCCTGCAGAACTCGTACGCATTTGCGACAAGGCGCGTGCGGTGCGCCCCGACGATCGCTACACGACCGCGGTCGAATTCTTGACCGATCTCGAACGCTACCTTCGCGATTCGAAAGATTCCGTGACCGTTCGGGACGTGTCGGCCCGTGTCGCGGACCTGTTCGCCGACGAGCGCACCGAGAGGCGCGAGACACTGGAGACCTACCTCGGCGCGATCCGGGCCAGCCTGCCGGGCATGCCGGCTGCCTCCCCGGCGCCCAACTTCGCCGCGCACGAGGACTCGACGGGGAGCCGTCCGCGGCTTCGGCTGCGGCAGACTCCGAGCGGCACGGCGAAGACGGAGATCGCGCAGCCGGATGCGCGGCGCAAGTGGCCGGCGATGACGGCGATCGCCGTGGTGATTTCGTTGGTCGCCGGCGTCGCAATCGTTCACGTGGGCCTCGTCGGTGGCGGGCTGCGATCGGATGCTGCGGAAGCCAGAGCAAACACCGCGTCGCCGGCAGGCTCGGCGCTCGCGGCGACGCGGCCCGCGGCCGAGCCGATCGCGATGGACGTTCCCGTCGCATTGGTGACACCTCCGGCGCCGAACGATGGCCTCAAGTCGGCCGCGGCGACGGGCGAGGCGGCTATACAAACGGGCGCCGCTTCCAGCGCGGTGCGGCCTTCGCTTCGCCCGCGCGCGACGAAGGCGTCGCTGCATCCGCCGGCGCAGGCGAGTGCGTCCGCCGACCCCTCGAGCGCACCGTCGTGCGATCCACCCTTTTATTTCGAGGGAACGAAGAAGCTCTACAAACCCGGCTGCATTTAGCCGCACTCCGACCCGGGGGCCGTCTCGTTATGAAACGATTGCACTCTCGTGCGTTCCAGATTTCGGTTGCGATGGCGGCACCCTTGGCGGCGTTTCTCGTCCAAAGCACGCCGGCGTATGCCGACCCGATGACCAAAGACCAGTGCATCGATGCGCACAGTCGAGGCCAGACGTTGCGCGACACCGGCAAGCTCTCCGAAGCCCGCGAACTTTTTCTCAAGTGCGCCCAGAGCGGCTGCCCGTCGCTCATTCAAGGCGATTGTGCTCGCTTCGCCGATGAGACGACACGAACGGTGCCGAGCGTGACCTTCGTCGCGCGCGACGCCAAGGGAAACGACATTGTCGACACGATCGTTTTCGTCGACGATCTACAGGTCGCCGAGCGACTCGATCAGGGAAAGAGCTTCGACGTCGATCCGGGCGAGCACACGGTTCGCTTCCTTCATCGCGACAAGAAGGTGGAGCAAAAGATTGTCGTGCACCAGGGCGAGAGAGAACGCCTCATCGTGGGAACATTTCCCGACCTCGGCGCGCCCGAGCCAAGCGCGCCGACGCCGACCCCACCGGCGTCGGTGGAGCCGGCCGCGCCTACCCCCAAAGACGACAAACCGAAGCAGAACCTCGGCCCTATTCTGGTTACCAGCGGCGGCGTAGTCGTTCTGGCCACGGGTGTCGTGCTCGCCGTCGTCGGGCTCGGCAAAGTCCCGAGCCAGTGCAGCTACTGGTCGAAGGACTGCTCGGCCGCACCCGGCAATCCGGTGTTCGACGACGCCAAGAGCGGCGCGCGTCTGGTGAATGCGGGTATCATCGTGGGCAGCGTTGGGCTCGCCGCCATCGCAGGCGGCGTGATCTGGTCGTTCGTCGAGAAACCCGGCGACGGGCGCAAGCGCGATAGCGCACTCACCCCGTGGTTCGACCCGCGCTCCGCGGGCGTCAGTTGGGCGCGCTCGTTCTGAGTGCGTCAAGGTCGCGCGCAGCATTCGAAAACGATCTCGAAACGGTGATATCACCGGATCGTGAGCATCGAAATTCGCCCCCTCGTCGGCAGTGAAGTTGGCGAGTACGTTCGCGTGGTCACCCAGTGCATGGGTTTCACCTTCACCCCCGACCGGATCGCACGCTCGTCCGTCCCCGAGCACGAGCTCCAGCTCGGCGCCTTCGATGGCGGCGCCCTCGCAGGGGCAGCCGGATCGTTCACGTTTGGGATGAGCGTGCCGGGTGGCATCTCGCCGCAGATCGGCGGCCTGACGCACGTCGGCGTGCTCCCCACCCACCGGCGCCGCGGCATTTTGACGAATCTCGTTCGCCGCATCTTCGACGAGAATCGCCGGCGCGGGCAGTGTCTCTCCGCTCTCTTTGCAAGCGAAGGCGCGATCTACGGCCGATTTGGCTACGGCATGGCGTCGCTCGCCGGCGACATCGAACTTCCGCGCGCCGGTGCCGCGTTCGTGGATGGCCCTCGGCTCGAGCCCAAGGTCAGCTACGTTGCCGAGGCCGATGGCGCCGCGCTCTTTGCGCCGATTTGGGACCGCGCGCGCGCGGTCACGCCGGGCATGTGCAGCCGCTCGGAAGGATGGTGGCGAAGCCGCCGCGTGGGCGACCCGGACGGGCTCCGCGCCGGCCGCCCGCATCTGCAGCGCGTACTGCTCGAGCTCGACGGGCGCGCGGCCGGCTATGCGCTCTTTCGCGTGACCACGAGCTTCGAGCGATTCTTGATGCATGGCACCCTCGACGTGGTCGAAGCCATCGCCGACTCGCCGCTCGCCACGCGTGCGCTCTGGCGCTGGCTGCTCGATCTCGATTTGGTGGACACGACACGGGCGAGCCTCTTGCCCCCCGATCACCCTCTTTTCTTCCTACTGGTCGACCCGCGCCAAATGCGCATGACCTTGGCCGACGCCCTCTGGGTGCGCCTCGTCGACGTCGAGGGAGCCCTCTCGCAACGCACGTACGAGGGCGGCGCGCCGCTGGTGCTGGACGTGTCCGATTCGTTTTGCCCTTGGAACGCAGGTCGCTACGTCCTCGCCGATGGCGTCGCCAAGCGCACCGATCGCGCCGCGGACCTTTCCCTCGACGTGTCCGCACTCGGCTCGGCGTACTTGGGCGCGTTCCCGTTCACGCAAATGGCGCTGGCGGGCCGCATCGCGGAGCACACGGCGGGCGCACTTCGCCGCGCGGACATCCTTTTCAGCACCCGCCGCGCGCCGTGGAGCCCCGAAATTTTTTAGCGGCCTGAGCCTCATCTCAAAAATTCGTACAGCGCTTCGCCGTCCGCCACGCGCGCCTTGGCGCCGCCTACTTGCAAGGTGTCCCCCGGTTCGAGCACGACGGGGCGCTGGGGTTCGAGCGGTGCGCCGTTGACTTTGGTGCCGTTGCTCGAGCCGAGGTCGACGACGCGCAGCGGGCCTGATGCGAAGTCGCGAAAATGTGCGTGCAACTTGGATACCGATGCGTCGCGGAGGACGATATCGCAGTTGGTTGCGCGCCCGACAGAAACCCGATCGGGATACGGATTGTGAGGCGCTTTGGCGATCGGAACGATATCGAAGTGGCTTTCAGCGCGTGGCGGGCGCACGTTCGCGATGTTCATGTTGACGGTGCGATAGCCAATGTTCAGCGATTCGGCATGCGGCGTTACGACCAGGTAATACCCGGAATACTCGCGGACGAAATCCTCCCGCGACAATGTGCGCGCGCTCTCTCGAACGGTGCCCACGTCGAGGGCACGGCCACCTGCGTTCCGCATCGTACGAACCTCGTATCTCCTATCTGACCATCAACGCCACGCGTTGCGAAGTCGGGTTGCCCGCCCGAGCCATGCGCTTGCACCCGCGGCGGTCAGGTACTTTTGCGAGAGGGTGAGAAGGGCACACGCGCCTCCGGCGTGCCTCGTCGCCCGCCGCTCCGCCAGCATGAGCAACGTCACGCCGTGCTGCAAAACGTTGCCCGAATCGCTCGCGACCTGGCGCGCGTGGTCGAGCTCGCGGTCGCCGGCGGGCCCATGAAGCAAATCGGCAAGGGCCCTTCGTGCGAGGATTTCGTCGAACGGATTCGCATTGCGCGGCATGGTCGCCCGCGCCAGGGCAAGCTCGGCCGCCTCGCGTGCCGCGTGGAGATCATCTCGGAGACGCTCGAGGCGTGACAGGTAGACCAGCGCGTACGTCTCCATTCGGAAATCGCTTGCGTGCGCCGCCGCGATCGCACGGGTGAGCGCTTCGCGCGCGGCGTCGTACTCGCTTCGGAGCACCAGAAGGCAACCGCGATAGACGGCCACGTAGAGCTTGAGCCACGCGTCGCCCGGCAGCACGTGTTCGCTAATGTGCGCGCCACGTTGCACGATGGCCGCAGCCAACTCGACATCGCCGCGCTCGAGGTAGTAAGGCGGCGTATAGATCGTGAGATTTCGCTCCGGAAGGGATGGATTCCCGAGGCGCCGCATCCAGTCGTTCATTTCGGTGTAGTGCGGAACGAACTGACTCGCGTCCCCAATGAAAGACGCGCGCACCAGCAGCGAAAAGAGGTGATAAATACGAAGTTCGATGAAGCCGAATTCGGCGGCGACCGCCATCCCATCTTCGGTCGCGCGCGGATCGGTCTCTTTGCCCATCAGTGCCAAGTTCATATTCAGGAAATAGCTGCCCATCGCCAGGGCCCACGAAAGGCGAGCTGGCCCCGCCGTCCCTTCGGCGCGAAAGGCGCGCAGTACCTCGAGGTGCGCCCGCAGCTCGTCCACGATCCCTGCAAAATGGCCGGTGTGCGCCGTCAGGCCTCCTTTTGCGATGTAGACCGCCGCCCGGAACGGCGAGCGTGCATCCCCGTCGGCGTCGGCCTTGTCGAGCACGTTCTGAAACTCCGACGTCCGGCCCATGATCGCGAGGGCAATGCTTTGCAGAATGCGATATTCGCCTCGCTTGAGAAAAGCTTCTTCCGCGCTCATGTTCGCGCGAACGGGGATCTCCCGATAGAGTTCCTTCGGCTCCTCGAGTGCACGCGCCCGCACGATTTCACGCCCGGCGTCGAGGTCGACGGCGCCGTTCCAATAGGAAAATAGCTTCTCTGCAAAGAGAAACGTGGCCGGCGTATCGCTGCTGTATCCGACCTCGATGAGCCTACCCCAGGCGGCGACTCGAAGCTCGGTCCGATTGGGATAGTCGGTATGCGTTTCCAGGAGCGCCTCGGCCTCTTTGAGGATCCGGTAGCCCTCGAGCATGCCGCTATTCGCGAGCAGATGCTGTGAGGCGAAAAGGAGCGGTGCAATGGCGCGCGCCGGTTCGTGCGAACGCGCAAAGTGATAACCGCTCGCGCGCGCGCCCTCGGGTGTGCGCCCCACGGTGCGCTCGAGGTGCTCGGCAATCCGGCCGTGATGACGGCGCCGATCGGCCTCCGGTGTGGCGTCGTAAACCGTCTTGTGCACGGTGTCGTGCGTAAAGTGGTAATGACCGCCCGAGTACTGCAGGAATTGACGTTCGACGGCTTCGTCGAGCGACAGAAACAGCCTCTCGTCCTCGCGTTCGGCGGCGGCGCGCAAAAGCGTCATATCGAGCACGCGGCCTGCCGGCGCGGTGCGCTGCAGAAAATCCAGGTGCTCCGGGGACAACGTCGAAAGGCGCATTCCGATCGCTTCGCCGATGCTGCGCGGCAAAGGTACTCTCGCGAGATCGCCGCCGGCGTACCACCGGCCGGCCGATCGCCGCAGGGCTCCTTGCTCGACCAACGCGCGCAAGCACTCGGTGGCGAAAAAGACATTGCCGAGCGTCGTCGCATGCAAGTTCGCGATGAACGCTTCGGGCACTTCGAAGCCGGGGAGGGCGAGCGCCACCAGTTCGCGGAGGTGCTCGCGCGACAGTGGACTGAGCTCCAAAACCTCGGCCGCGCCCGCGAAGATCGTATGGTAGATGGGCGAGAGCCGGGTCAATTCATCCGACCGGAACGTTCCGCACACGAGCCCGCGCGTGCCGTGAAGGGCACGAATGACGACGTTGAGATGCTCCACGGTCGCATCGTCGGCCCAGTGCAGGTCCTCGAAACAGAGGACGAAGCGATGCACCTCGGCCAGCTCGGTGAGCCATTGCGAGAGGGCCTCGAAAACGATCAGCTTTTCCTCCGCGGCGGCCCGCCTCGGGCGCGGCGCTCCCTCCGGCGGGGCATCGCGGCCGTATTCGGGAGGCAAAAGCGGCGCGAGCGGCCCGCGGATCCGCTCGACGAGCTCCGCGGGCGTTACCGGCAAAAGGAGACGCAGCACACGCCTTAGAGGTGCGAGCGGTGCAAGGCCTTCGGCGTGGCATTGCCCGAACGCGAACGTGACGTCGGAAAGCTTGGCGTAGAGTTCGAGCTCGTGCAGGAGGCGCGATTTCCCCGTGCCTGCGGGCGCCGCGATCAGAAGCGCGCGCGCATCGCCTCGCTCGGCCATGAGCAAAGCCTCTTCGAGCCGCGCAGCTTCTTTTTTTCGCCCCACGACCGTCGGCAAATGCAGGTAGCTGGCGCGCGCGGCGAGCGGCTCTTCGGAGGGCACCCGGGCGCTCACTTGTGCGATGGCGGCGACCAGTTCGTTGGCGCTCTGAAACCGGGCGGCGGGATCCTTGGCGAGCAGACGCAAAAGGATGCGTTCGAGTTCCGGGTGCACGCTCGGGACGAGCGACGAGGGCATCGGCGGCTCGGCGATGCGGTGCGCGCGCAAAAGCTCTTGCACCGTGGCGGCGTGGAACGGGTGCTGCCCCGTGACCGAGAAAAAACCAAGCACGCCGAGCGAATAGAGATCGGCCCGCCCGTCGATGGCGCTGCCGCCGATCCACTCGGGCGCGATATAGGCGGCCGTTCCCCAAAGACGCCCCATGGTCGGCGTGCCGAGTTGGTGCATGAGGCCGAAGTCCATGAGCTTGATGCTTCCGTCGGGGAGCATGCGGACGTTGTCGGCCTTGATGTCGCAATGGACGAACAACCTGGCGTGAATGAACGCGAGCGTATGCGCGAGGCGCATGAGCAGATCGAACGCCTCTTGGGAGTCGAGCACCTGCTCGCGCACCCGCGCGCGCAGATCGACCCCTTCGACCCGCTCCATCGTGATGTACCGATTGCCCGATGGGAGGATGCCGCAGTCGTAGACTTTGAGCGTAAAGGGGTGCTGAAGTCTCTTCATCGCGAAAAATTCGCGACGAAACATGAGCGCGCTCTCCTCGATTTCGTCCGGCCCGGTCGACGGCGTCGCCTCGATTTCCTTGAAGGCGACGCGCTGGCCTTCGACCGCGTCCTCCGCCAGCCACACGCGCGCCGTTCCTCCGGTGCCCAACAGCGCTTCGATCCGGTATCGGCCGCCGACGACGTCTCCCGTTTCGAGAAAGGCGGGGGCGCCTTCACGGGCGCGGATCGCACTCGCGGCGCCGTCCGAGATGGTGTCCAGAAGTTGAGTCGCGAGGTCGGTCATCACCCCTTTTTCCCCGTTCCAGTGGTAGCGTACCTCAAGCCTCGTGATTGAGCGTTTCTTTGCGATTAAGACGATTGAGCAGATCCGCGCCAACTGTGAGGAATCCGAGCAGGCCGGAGGGGGCCTACGGCGGGCGCTAACCTCGTGGGATCTGATGCTTCTCGGCGTCGGCGCGATCATCGGCGCCGGAATTCTTTCCGCGCTCGGGACCGGGCTCGCGGGAGGGCTCGACGTCAACTACGGAGTAACGCGTCCGGCTGCGGGGCCGGCGCTCATCGTATCGTTCGTCATCACGGCTGTCGCCTGTACGTTTACCGGCCTTTGCTACGCGGAGCTCGCGAGCATGATCCCCGCGTCCGGTTCCGCGTACACCTACGCGTACGCCACGCTTGGCGAGCTGATGGCGTGGATCATCGGCTGGGATCTCCTGCTCGAGTATGCGGTCTCCAACGTCGCCATTGCCATCTCGTGGGGCAGTTACGCAAGCTCGCTGCTCGAGGGGATGGGGATCCATCTGCCGGGATGGCTTACGCTCGATACGCGCACGATGCTGCAACCGGCGAGTGAATTCGCCGCGTCGCACACCGGTCTTGGGTTCACCAATCAGCTCGCCCTGTTCGAACAGGCCCGCGCAGGTGCGATCGACGGGGTGAGCGTTTTTGCCAATTGGAAAGCCTTGGAGGGAGCCCCCGTGCTCCTCGGTGTTCCTATCGGGGTGAACTTGCTGGCCATGTTCATCACCATCGTGATCACTGCCCTTTGCATCGCCGGGGTGCGTGAATCGGTCCGGACCAACAGTATCCTGGTGGCGATCAAAGTCGTCTTGCTCCTAGGCGTCATTGCCGTCGGCGCGTTTTACGTCCGTCCGGAGAACTACCATCCCTTCATGCCCAACGGCTGGCACGGCGTGCAGGCGGGCGCGGCGATCATCTTTTTCGCCTTCATTGGCTTCGACGCCGTGAGCACCACCGCCGAGGAGTGTAGGCAACCCGAAAAGGACCTCCCGCGCGGCATCTTGGGCAGTCTGCTCATCTGCACGGTCATCTACATTGGCGTTTGCACGGTCGTGTCCGGGATGCTCCGCTATACCGAGTATCGAAACGTTGCCGACCCCATCGCCCACGCGTTTGCCGCCGTGGGCCTCGGTTGGGTGGCGGGGGTCGTCAGCGTGGCCGCCGTCATCGCTCTGGCCGGTGCGCTGCTCGTTTACCAAATCGCGCAGCCCCGCATTTTCATGGTGATGAGTCGGGATCGACTGCTCCCGCCATGGTTCGGTGTGGTGAACCCCAAAACGAGAACCCCCGTGAACGCTACGGTGCTTACCGGGATCATCGTGCTCTTGCCGGCCGGGTTCATGAACATCGACGAGATCGTCGAGCTGACGAACATTGGAACGTTGTTCGCGTTCGCCCTCGTCTGTATCGGCGTGCTCGTCTTACGGGTTCGCCGCCCCGATGCTCCCCGTAAGTTCCGTGCGCCGTGGATCTGGGTGAATGCGCCGTTGGGGGTTCTCTTCTGCGGCTGGCTGTCGTGGGGACTTCCGCGCCACACGTGGGAGCGATTCTGGATCTGGCTGGCCGTGGGGCTGCTCTTCTATTTCGCCTACGGTGCCCGCACCCCGAGAAGCGTCGCGAAGTAGCGCGGCCGCGCCCGCAAGTCCTGCGCGTTTCCGGCGGGCGCAGCCTGAAAGCGTTGCGTCCTAACACGCATGTTAGTCATGCGGGTTACGCATGACTGTAATTCGCGCCATGCAGTGGCCGATGCTGCGATGCGTCCCTAAATGGATAATCGATAATTGAGCTAAAGGAGGCTCCCCATGGTTTCAATTCGAAATGCATCCATTGTCGTCGCGGCTTCGTTCGTTGGCGCGCTCGGCTTGATGGGTTGCGTGAACGAAGGGAGGGCGCAATCGCAGACGCCGGCAACGGCCTCGACGTACGACCCCTCCGCGAGTTCCGACCCGTCGAATTTGTACACGCCGTCCTCGGATTCCAATGCGTTGGCGGTCAGCCCGCCTCCGACCGTAACCGGCAGACCGGGCAACGAAGGCACTACGAACACGACGAAGGGCTGCGTCGAGGTTGGCTCTGCCGCCGCCGCGAGCCCCAATCGCCGCTTGTGCCCGTGACATTTCGTCTCGGCGGCGCGCGCAGCACGTAATAGTAGTACGTAATAGCAGTACGAAATAGCAATAAAGCATCTTATTCCGATTCTAATTCACGCTCTGCGGGTGCCGTGCGCGGTGAGGCGAATTCGTCCCATGCGCGCATCGCGCACCCGACGATCGTGAGGAGTGCTTCGCGAGGAGCGCCGTCGCGGGCTCTGAGTGACATCCCTTGCTGGAGGGTCACGTAAAAGCTCGCGATGGCGTTTGCGTCGGCGGCCTCTGGCAATTCGCCATCCGCGATGGCGCGCTCGAAGCGTGCTCGGAGGATGTCGATGGGCCGCTCGCGAAGGTGGTGCAACTCCTCGAAGACGGGATTGCCGGGTTCGTCGGGCTCCGCGCTTTGGTCGCGGGGCGAGTGCACGGCCGATAGCGTGACGAAACAGCCGGCGGGATTGCCGGGTCGGGTGAACTGCTCGGCGGAAGTGCGAAGCATGGCTTCAACGGCGGCGCGTGCGCTCGAAGCGACCGGAACGACGTCCCAGATGACGTTGCCCTCGGTGGCCTTGTAGAGCTCGACGGCTTCGCGAAACAGCGCCTCTTTGCAGCCGAACGCGGCGTAGAGACTCGGGGAATTGATGCCCATCTCGGCGGTGAGATCCGAGATGGAGGACCCTTCATAGCCCTTCGCCCAAAACACCTGCATCGCGGATGTCAGCGCCTTTTGGCGATCAAAACTGCGTGGGCGACCTCGTTCGGCCATCGGAGCTCCCTTTTGCGCACCGGACGCAACGGTGCTTCGTACGCGTCGCATGATTTCTGTGTCGACTAATAAATAAATCCCTTGCCCGATTGCTGCAAGCTGCCCAGAGGGGTCATTGGAGAGAGAGGGAGGTGCGGGCAGCCGCCACGGCGACAAAAGTTGCCGTCCCGCGCGGACAAGCCCGTCAGACGCAGGCAACCCTCTCGCGCTTTGTCGGACCCCCACTCGGAATTCGCTCCGTTTACGCACCCAACGCACTCTGTGTTCCAAGATCGCGATCGAGCGATATCTTGCTGCGCTCGTTTGAGCCTGCGACAATAGTGCGCAACGCTAGGGGCGCCTACGCGCGAAGGATCATGGCGGGGGCTTGGAGGCTTGGGATGCGACGTATTGGAATCATATTAATGGGAACTCCGCTGGCCGCGTGGCTGGCATTGACCGCGTGCGGTGGCTCCGATTCCACGTTCGGGCCCGGGGACAACAACAACGGCGGAGACGGGGGCGATAACAACGGAGGCGGCGGCTTCGGCGAAGGTGGAACCGTTGGCGAAGGCGGCTTGGGCGGCGATGGAGGCCTCGCCCAATGCGCAACAGGCGCAAGTGGAACCACGCGCGCCCCGGTTTACCTCGACATCGTCCTGGACGGATCGCAAAGCATGGACGGACACGGTCCGCCGAACCCTCCGGCCAAGTGCGACGCGGACTACAAGGCGACCCCCCCGGGGCCAGATTGCTTTCTCGAAGGCAGGCGTGAGATCGATCCGTTGCAAAAGGATCGCACGACGGGCGTATGCGATAAGGGTGACACCCAGGCCACTTGCACGGCGTTCAAGGGCAAGACGGGTAAGAAGTGGATTGCGGCGCGGGGCGCGCTAACCGCTTATTTCAGTGCGCAGACACAGAGCCCGAATTTGGGTGTCGGTCTGTTCCTGTTCTCGAGCACCAACTCGAAAGATGTTGAGATCGCGCCCGTCAACGCGACCCAAAAGAATGCCCTAAACGGCGTCATTCAACCCGGGACATGGCCGACCGGCGGGACCCCGTTGCTCAAGAGCGTCCAGCAAGAGTTGGCCGACCTGAAGAACTTCACGCCGAGCGGTGGACTCAAGACGGGCGGTCAACGCGTGCTTCTCATGATGACCGACGGCGTGCCGAACCCGGATGTCCCGGATCAAAACGACAAAGACCAGGCGGCTATCAAGGCCGCGGTGGGTGCCGCCAACACGGGGAAAGCTGACGGCATCAGGACCTTCGTGGTTGGCATTGGTGATCCGACCGAACCCGCTCTGGTCTACAACGCTCAGTTCCTGAGCAGGGTGGCAAGCGTGGGCGGAGCCTCGCCCGTGGGCTGCAACCCAGAGTGGATCAATGAAGGCTCTAACGGGACGCCCTGCCACTATCAAGTGACGCCTGGCGCCGATCCGGCGAGCAAGATCCAGGCGGAGATCGCGGCCGCCATCGACAAGGCCTCGCTCGTGGGCCAGTCCTGCGTGCTACCACTCGACCACGTGAGTGCCGATCTCGATCCGAGCAAGGTGAACGTGATCTACACGAGCGGCACGGGTCAGGAGTCCCAGTTGCCCACGGGCGCCAACGGTTGGACCCTTAACAGCCCCCCGAGCAAGGTGACCCTCAACGGTGCGGCGTGTACGAAGCTCCAGGCTGACGCGAAGGCCAAGGTCGACATCGTCATCGGCTGCAAGACGGGCGATCCCGTTATCCACTGACCCGCCGCAGGCCGGTCGCGGGCGTTCGTCGCAACGGAATCGCACACGCCACGAGCCGCATCGGCTTGGGCGTGTGCGTAGCGAATTTCTCTCTGATCTGTGCTCCGAGCGGGCTGTCGAGCTCTTGGCAGAGTTCACGAGTCTTTCGCTTGCGTAGCGGCACCTTCTTCGACTTTTAATGGCGCATTCACTATCACCCCAACGGTTGTGGTGCGCCTCTGTGCTTCGAACGCGAAAGGGGGCCGCCGCCACATACGAGGTTTCTATGCGAAAAGCGCTTATTGGAGCACTCCTTACGGCCACGACTTTGTTCAGCGTCCCCGCGCTCGCGGAGGGCACCGAGAAGAAGATCGGTATCGGCGGCGACGCGCTCTTTGTTCTCCCCGTGGGGGACCTGTCAGACGCCACGGGCCCGCAGCTCGGAATCCTTGGCCGCTTTGGCTATCGCGTCATTCCTCAGCTCGAGGTGACAGGTCGCATCGGCTACATCCACGGGTTCAAAAAGACGATCGTGAGCGCACCGGGGGCCGAAGTAAAAGAGGGCGTCTCCGACATTCCGATTTGGGCCGGCGCTCGTTACTTCTTTTTTCCCGACATCGGATTTTATGCCGCAGCGGAAATCGGCTTCAATTTCCTGACCGCATCGGTGGACCCGGGAGACAGCGCATCGAAAACGCGATTCGGGTTCAACGCCGGCGCGGGCTACGTCATCAGCCCCGAATTGCCTCTCGATTTTCGAGCGCAATTCATCAACTACAATCTCTTGGGCAAGGACAGTGCGACCGTCGGCAACGCTGAATTCAGCGAGAGCTCCTTCTGGGGCTTCGGAATCAGCGTGGGTTACACCTACCTCTAAGACGTAGTCCTGGCTGCGAGAAGGGCGTGCTCGGGCACGCCCCCGGCTTGCCGTGCGCGCCGATGATCAGGCTACCGCCGCCGCGTCGCCGTCGCTGCCCGTTGCGGCAACGCCGGGGCGCTGCTTCTTTTCGCCCGCCTCGTTGATCTTCACGCTCACGAGGCGCGAGACGCCGGATTCCTGCATGGTGACGCCGTAAAGGACGTCGACCATTTGCATGGTCCGCTTGATGTGCGTGATCAAGATGAACTGCGACCTGTCCGTCATGTTGCGGATCATATCGTTGTATCTTGCAACGTTGGCTTCATCGAGCGGCGCGTCGACCTCGTCCAGGATGCAGAAGGGCGACGGCTTGATCTGGAAGATGGCGAAGATGAGGGAAACCGCGGTGAGTGCCTTTTCCCCGCCGCTCATCAATTCGATGCTCGAAAGCTTCTTGCCCGGGGGCTGCGCCAGGATATCGATGCCGGTTTCCAGCATGTCTTCCGGGTTCGTGAGCCGGAGCGACGCGCGTCCGCCGCGGAACATCACGGGGAAGATCTGTTCGAACTTTTCCTTTACGGCCTGGAACGTGTCCGCGAAGAGCCGCTTCGACTCTTTGTTCATCTGCTGAATGGCTTGCTCGAGATCGGCCAACGCTTTCTCGAGGTCGATCTTTTGCGTCGAGTAAAACTCGAAACGCTTCTCGGCCTCTTCGTGCTCGCGCACGGCATCGAGGTTGACGCTCCCCATGCGCTCGATGAGCGTCACGAGCTCCGAGATGCGGTTGTGGGTCTCCTCGTCGGGCGGCGGCCTCAAATGATGGTCGCCAACGACGCGGGCTAGGTCGAGCCCGCGGAATTTTTCCGCGACGCCCTCGAGAAGGTGGGTCATCGCGAGGCGCCGTTCGCGCAGCGCCATCTCATGCTGGGTGAGCTCTTCACGCGCCAGCTCGGCGCCCGCGCGCAGATCCTTTAAGGTCGTCTCGTGCTCGCCGAACACGACGCGCTGCATTTCGACCTCGGTGCGCGTGCGCATCAATTCGTCGGCCGCCGCGCGTGCGACATTGAGCGCCGCGTCGAGCTTCTCGCGGTGCATCACCAAGACCGCCGCCGTTTCGCCCGAAGAGCGTGCACACTCCACGAGCTCGGCCTGCAAACGAGTACGCCGGTCCTCGAGCTCCTTCGTGCTTCGCTCGAGCCGGTTCAACGTTCCGCGCGCCGCCGTGAGTTTCTCGCGCGCGCCCGCGAGCTGCACCTTCTTTTCCGTCAGCACTTGGCGCTGCGCATCGACCCGATCGCGCCACGATGCGGCAAGCTCCTCGGCTTCCCCGAGCTGCGCGTTGCCCTCGTCGTGAAGCGCGCTTGCCTCGTCGAGAATGCGCTGCGTTTCGGCGCGTTCGCTGTCGGCTTCGGAGAGCGCCGAACCGAGATCCTCCACCTCGGTCGACAATGTCTCGAGCCGCCGCACGATGGTGGCAAGCTGCCCCTCGAGCGCGCGGAGATCCTTTTCGGCCCGCACCAGCGACAATTCGTCCTGATGGGCGCGGTGGCGAGCGCTGTCGAGGGCGCCCTGCGTTTCGCCGAGCGCACCGCGAAGCGCCTGATGCTGCCCGAGCCGCTCGGTCACCAGCGCGTCGAGACGGGCCACGTCGTGCGCCAGTTCCCGCGTCTCGCGCTTCGTATCGAGCATGCCTGCGGCCACGTCTTCGCCGGTGCCGCCCGCAATGCGCCCGTCCGGGAAGAGGACCGTCCCCGCCAATGTCACGATCGCCGCGCCGCTCGATCCGAGCTCGTCGCGCAGGCGCCTCGCCTCGTCGACGTCGCTCACGACCAACGTGTCGCCAAAGAGCGAACGCACGAGCGCCTCGTCCTCGGGCGCGTAGCGCAGTCCGTCGATGAGGCGCGTAGCGCCGTGCTCGAGGCGCGAGCTCGCACCGGCGACGTAACGCGGATTCTCTGGAACGATGACCGCGCGTCCCTTCTTGTTCCGGGCGAGTGTGTCGAGCAGCTCGACACCGCGATCCATGTCGCGCACCACCACGTCGTGCAGCCGTCCGCCGAGCCACCCGGCCACGGCCAACGTCAGCTCCGCGGGCGCCTCGACCCGATCGGCCACGAGCCCGCGCAGGGTCGGGTCCTTCGTCGCGACCAGCGCCTTGACGCCCGCGCCGACCCCTTCGAGCCGCGCCAGCATTTCCTCGAGCGCATGGAGCCGTGAGCGCTTGCGCGAAAAGTCGTTCTTCGCTTCCTCGAGAAGCCGCTCGCTCGACATGATTTGCGACTTGAGCTCGGAAAGCCGCGCCTCGAGCTGCACTTGCTCTTCGGCGCTCAGTTCCTTGCCCGCGCGGCAATCGGTCATCTCTTGCTCGAGTCGCGACGTGCGCGATGCGTGCTCGAGCCGCTCGCCCTCGAGCCGTTCGCGCTCGAGCACGACCTTGTCGAGCCGCGCTTGCATCTCGTCCTTGCGCCGCTCACTGCCAGCAAGCTTCGCCTCCGCGCTCGCGATGTTTGCCTGCGCTTGCGAGACTTGCTGCCGCAAGGTCTTGACCGACTGCTCGGCCTCGTTGTGCGTGGCGACCAGCTCCCCGAGCTGCTCCTCTTCGCCGCCGACCAATGAGGCGTGCGTCTCTTCCACGCCTTCGAGCGACGTAACCTCTTCGCCGACCGTCTCGCGTTCGCGAACGAGCCGCTGCCACTGGCCGTCAATCTCTTGCTCTTCGGTCGACGCTTTTTCGTCGCGCTGGCGCAAGCTCTCGAGCTTGTCCTGAGCGCGCGCAATCGCGCCTTCCTCGGCGCGCACATCGTTTTCTGCACCGAAGTTCGCGTTTTGTGCGCGCTCGAGCTCCTCCTCGGCGGTGTGCATCTGAAGGCGGAACGTCTCGAGATCCGCCTCGCGCGCGGTGAGGGCGACCCGCGCTTGGTCGCTGTCTCCCGTGAAGCGCTCGACCTCACCCGCCTCGAGCTTGATCCACCCCGTGAGCTCCAAATAGCGGTGCGAGGCCTCGTACAGCTGCAGATCTTCGAGCTCGCCGCGGTACGAAAGATAGCGCTCGGCCTTCGCGGCTTGCCGCTTGAGCGAGCCGAGGTTGCGCTCGATTTCGGAAACGATGTCTCCGACGCGCAGCAGATTCTGCTGCGTCATCTCCATCTTTCGTTCGGCTTGCTTCTTCTTCGACTTGTACTTGGTGATGCCAGCGGCTTCCTCGATCAGAAGGCGCCGGTCCTCGGCCTTGGCGCTGACGATGAGGCCGATCTTCCCTTGCTCGATGATCGAATAAGCCTTGGTGCCCACGCCCGTGCCGAGAAAAAGGTCGGTCACGTCCTTCAGGCGAACCTGCGTCTTGTTGATCAAGTAGTCGCTGTCGCCGCTTCGGTGCAGGCGGCGCGTCACCGCGATCTCCGGGTAGTCCTTGTATTCGAGCGGAACGTCGCCGCTGTCGTTCTCGAAGGTGAGGGTGACCTCCGCGAACTCGTGCGCGCTTCGCGTCTCCGAGCCGCTGAAGATGACGTCCTCCATGGCGCGCCCGCGCAGGTGCTTGGCCGACTGCTCTCCCATGCACCAACGGATGGCGTCGACGATGTTCGACTTGCCGCAGCCATTGGGCCCGACGATTCCCATCACATCGTGATCGAAATGAACGATGGTCCGATCAACGAACGACTTGAACCCGACCATCTCGAGCTTCTTGATCTTCATTTCCGCTCCCAGAAGCGAGACCCGCCCGCTCCGCTGCCGAATGAGAACGACCACATGTCAAACGTATGGTCACTTCATATAGGGCCATGTGAACGTACGAAACGTTGGGCTTTTCGGCAAGAACAAACTGGCACCGGCCCCGCGTGCCCGTCTATGGTTTCAGAGTTGCCCGGCCGCGCCCCGCCCCCCGGATTGTCCCGTATTTGCGCGCTTGTGGCGTGACCGCTTGACATAGCGCTTCCGCGTCCATATCTCGCGCCGTAGAGAACATGCCGACCTACGAGTACGCTTGCTCGAACTGCCAGAATCAGTGGGAGGAGTTTCAGCGAATCTCCGACCCCGCCTCCACCATTTGCCCGAGCTGCAAGAAGGAAACAGCACGAAGGCAGATCAGCGCGGGAAATTTCATCCTCAAAGGAGGCGGGTGGTATGCGGACCTCTACTCGTCCGCAAAGCCGTCCGCCAAGTCCGCGGCGAACGAGGGCTCCAACGCGTCCAACGCGTCCAACGCGAGTGGGGCGTCGGCTTCGAATGGGAGCTCGGACGGGTCGTCCAAGAAATCCGACGCGACGCCGGGCGCTTCCTCGTCATCTTCTTCGTCGAACGGCGGTTCGTCCGGTGCTAGCTCTTCGGGTGGGACCTCTTCTTCAAGTTCAGCAGGTGGTGGCGGTGGTGGAGGCTCTGGAGGCTCTGGCTCTTCGACGTCTTCCGGCGGTTCGGGCGGCGGTTCGGGCAAGAGCGGCGGGAGCTAGTCGAAAACACGCACCATGTCCGACCCGTCCCGAGACTTCGACGAAGATGCGGATAGCGCCAAGACGCGCGTTACGCATCCTCGCGCCAAACGGCTGTTCGAAGGATTTGGGCAAGGCGGCTGCTTGGTCGTCATTTACACAGCCGATCCGACGCAGCTCGGCAAGCGCTTCGTCCTGACGAATCCGACCCGGATCGGTCGCGGCGACGAGAACGAAATCGTCCTCGAGGGCGACAGCGTCTCGCGCCGCCACTGCCTCGTGGAGGAAAAGAACGGCGCGTGGTGGTGCACGGACCAGCGCTCGACCAACGGCACCTACGTCAACGACGAGCGCGTCCCCGGCGAGCGCAAGCTCGACAATGGCGATCGCGTCAAGATTGGCTCGACCATCCTCAAGTATTTCGCGGGCGACGACGTCGAAGCGCTCTACCACGAGGAGATCTACCGGATGACCATCATCGATGGTCTGACCGGCGCGTATTTGAAACGCTATCTCCTCGAGCACTTGGAAAAAGAACTAGGGCGCGCGCGCCGACACGACCGCGATCTCGCGCTGGTCATGTTCGATCTGGACCACTTCAAGGGCATCAACGACGAGCGCGGCCACGTGACGGGCGACCACGTGCTGAAGGAGGTCGCGCGCATCGTGCTCGCCCGCATTCGCCCGGGCGACGTGCTCGCTCGTTACGGCGGCGAGGAATTCGTCGTGGTGCTCCCCGAGACCTCACTCGAACCGGCGCGCGTCCTCGCCGAGGCGCTCCGGTCCGCCATCGAGACGAACGCATTCGAGTTCCAGGGCGCCCGCATCCCCGTCACCATTTCCTGCGGGCTCGCGCTCTTCGCCAAGACCGACAAGACGGGGCAGGACTTGATTCAACGCGCCGACGAGCGCCTCTACGTCGCCAAACGCGCCGGCCGAAATCGGGTCGAGTGAATCGGGTGCGCTAGGCGCGGCGTTCGCGGCGGCTCGGGCCGAAGACGAGAACGCGCACGTCCGCGGGTGAGACGCCTATCGCGCGGCCCGTGCGCTCGAAAATGACGTCCGAAATGCGCCCGCGCGGCGGGGCGGCGAGCGCGCCGAGGTCGTCCTTCCAGGAGAGGGCGTCGCCGGGGAAGGGGAGGGCCGCGGCCGCCGCTGCGAACGCCGTTGCGGTCGCCTCGTCCACGTCTTTTTTTCCGCCGAGCCAGCGCTTGGCGGAAAGTGCACCGCGGGCGAAATGATGGAACGCGCTGCACGCGAGCATCCACGGCTGGACCGCATTTGGGCTCGCACACGCCCGCGCGACGGCGGCGTGTCGCGCCTCGAGGACATCGAGCGAGAAATCGTCCAGCTCGCGCAGCGCGCCCGGAAACTCGGTAGCAAGCCGTGCCATCGCGGCCTTCATCGGGTCTGCTCCGGGCGCATCGGCCCCGCGTAAACGGAGCATCTCGGCGTACTTGGCCAAAAGCTCCATCAGGTCGGACCCGGAAAGTGTCACGGCGAGAGGATACTCCCCGAGTCCGCCGGAATGGCGCCATATGGACAGGGCGCATCTTGTCGCTTAACTTCTACGCCCGTGAGCGATCGCAAACGCGCGAGCGTGGAGCTGCTGCAGCAAATCGCGAAGCTCGACGCTCAGATTCTAGCTGTACTCGACCACCGAGCCCGCGCCTCGCGCAGGCTCCGGGAGGTCCGCGCCGATGATGCACCGCAGCTTCGGAGCGAGCACGAGACTCTTCACGAGCTCGTGGCGCGCGGACACGGAGACATGCCCGCCGAGAGCGTCGAGGCCATTTTCCGCGAGATCTTTTCGGCATGCTTGGCCCTCGAGCTTCCCGTCAAAGTCGTCTACGCCGGCCCAGAAGGGGGCGCTGCGCACGACGCGGCGCGCGCCCGCTTTGGGAAGACCGCGGATCTGACGCCGGCCGAAGGGACGCCGGCGGCGCTCGAGGAGGTGGCTCGGCGGCGGGCGGAGTTTGCCGTCGTCCCCATTGAAACCAAACGCGAGGGGATCGTTCAGTCCACCATCTTGGCCCTCGTGACGACCGACTTGAAGGTCGTATCCGCCGTCGAGTCGCCCACCTTGGGCGATCCGAGCGACCGCGTTCGTTATGCCGTCGTGGGCGCACGCCCCTCGAGCCGCACGGGCGAAGACGTGACGGCGTTGGTCTTCAACGTGGCCGATACGCCCGGCGCCCTCATCGACGTGCTCCGGCAATTCGCCGAACGTGGCGTCAACCTTCTGCGCATTCAGTCGCAGCCCGCGCAACCTCTGCAGGCAACCCCCGGCTGGACGTACCTCTTTTTCGTGGAGGTTGCGGGGCATACGACGGATCGACCGCTGGTGACGGCGTTCGAGGACGTCAAGCGGCTGACGAAGTTTTTCAAAGTGCTTGGCTCTTATTCAGTATGAAGGACGCATGAATTGTCTTTTCGCGCGTCTGTCGCGCCCTTCGCGTCTGTCGCGCCTTTCGCGCTTCTCACGTCTCTCGCGCTGGGTGCTCGTCCCCTCGTTGGCGTTTACGTTGGGTCTCGTTTCGGCGTGCGGTGGCACATCGCAGGATGCTGTGACGGCGCATTCCGCGTCCGACATGACCGCGGAACAAATCGACGCCGATCCGATCGCGCTCTTGCCAGCCTCGCCGATCGCGGTGGCCAATGTCGATGCGCGCGCGCTCTACACGAGCTCCTTGGGGCCGCAGGTTGGAAAGCTGACGGAGCGGCTATTGCCCATCGGGGAAGAGGCTGGATTTCGCGCATCGCGCGACGTCGATCGCATCGTGCTCGGTAGCTACAGCATGCAAGGCGTCGACGTGGCGGCCGTTGTCGTCGGGCGCTTCGACGACAAGAAACTCGACGAGCTCGCAAAGAAGAACACGGCGTCGACGGGCGGCGTGCAAGTGGTGCAGTCGACATACGCCGGCCGCACGCTCTACACCGTGAACAACGTGGGGATCTGCATCCTCACGGCCCATACCGTGCTTGCGGGGACGGAGACGGGGATGCGTCGCGCGCTCGACCGCATCAAAGAGGGGCACGTCAAACGGGCCGTCCCGGATTGGATGCTCACCACCCTCGAGACCGCGGGTGCCGCGGGCGCGGTGGCGGCCGATTTGTCTGCGCAGAATCTCGCGAACATCAGCGCCGGGCCGTTGAAGCTCGATTGGCTCAAAGGGCTGCAGAAGGTGCGCGCGGTCGGCAACCTCAAAGAGTCCGGCATGGAGCTCTCGGGAAGCCTTGCCTACGACACGGCGGATGCGGCGCAAACCGGCGCGCGCGGCATCGAGAGCGCGAACAACCTGGCGACCGTCTTGGCCGCCACGGGGCTCATTCCGCGGATTCAAGGGCTCGAGGCAAAGGTGGCGGACACGAGCGTGCAGTGGAAGTTCGCCGTCGACGATCAGGCGCTGCGCACCCTTCTGGCCGCCGTGGAGAAGTACGCGTTCTAAGAGTTGCGCACACGGCGCAACGGACTCATTCTGAACGTCATGGCGTTTGGAAAACCAGGGGGCGGCCTGCAGCGGGCGGCAAAGGTGTTGGCCACTGCGGACGGCATCGCGCATGCGGCGCTTTTCGCGCTATTCGCGTGGCGCACCGTCACGGGGTCGGGGTTTCGGGTCGTTCAGGGCATTTTCGCGTTGGCGGCCGCGCTGGGTTTCGCGGCGGGTGTCGTGGGAAGCATGCTGATCCGCTACGGAGGGCGCACGAAAATCCGCAGCATCGGCCTTTATTGCGTTGCGACGTCGACGGCGCTCGCCGGGGCCCTGCTGGTGATGGCAAATTGGTCGGGTGACTGACCTAGCCATTCATCCGATCGGCGAACGCGTCCTTTCCGGCAGCGTTCCCGTTCCGTCGGATAAAAGTATCGGCCATCGTGCGCTCTTGTTTGCGGCACTCTGCAACGGCAAGAGCCGGGTGTCGGGCTTTTCCTTTTCCGCCGACAACGTCTCCACGGCCGACGCGCTGCGCACCATGGGCGTGCGCATCGAGACGACCGGCAAGAGCGAGCTGACCATCCACGGCGCAGGGCTTTTTGGCCTTCGCGCTCCCGATAGGTCGCTCGATTGTGGCAATTCGGGCACCACGATGCGTCTGCTCACGGGGATTCTCGGAGCGCAGTCGTTCGCCACCAAATTGGTGGGCGACGCTTCGCTCACCAAGCGCCCCATGATGCGGGTCGTCGGGCCGCTCCGGGCGCGCGGTGCGCGCATCGAGGGCGCGCCGCACCCATCGCGGGCGGGAGACATCACCGCGCCGCTCGAGATCGCAGGGCTCGGTGAAGGCGAGTACCTCGGGCCGCTCGAGTACGAGAGCCCCGTCGCGAGCGCGCAGATCAAGAGCGCTATTTTGCTCTCCGGCCTCTTTGCTCACGGCGTCACGCACTTCAAAGAACCGAACCTGTCGCGCGATCACACCGAGCGAATGCTGGCCGCGCTCGGCGTGCCGCTTCGCACCATGGGCACCATCGTCGAGCTCGATCCGGCGGGCTGGAGCGGGCAGATGCCGGCGCTCGACATCGAAATCGTGGGCGACGCATCCGCTGCGGCGTTCCTGCTCGCTGCTGCGCAGCTCGTTCCCGGTTCGCGCGTCGTGACGCGCGCCGTCGGCACCAACCCGACGCGCACCGGGCTGCTGGAGATTTTGCGCGACATGGGGGCGGGGCTCTCCGTCGAACCCTTGGGCGAGCGCGCGGGTGAGCCGATTGCGGACATTCACGCATGGAGTCAACCGCTGCGCGCCACGACGGTCGGCGGCGAGACGGTGGCACGCGCCATCGACGAGATCCCGATCGCGTGTGCTCTTGCCGCCCGTGCCTCGGGGACGACGTCGATCCGAGACGCCGAGGAGCTGCGCGTCAAGGAGAGTGACCGCATCGCCACCATGGTCGCCGTCCTCCGCGCCTTCGGTGTTCGCTGCGAAGAGCTCCCCGACGGCCTCCAGATCGAGGGGAAACAGGGGCCGCTCGAGCCGGCCGACATCGACAGCCACGGCGATCACCGCATCGCCATGACAGCCACCATCCTGGGCCTCCTCGGCCGCGGTCCGACCCGCGTGCGCGACGTCGAGTGCATCACCACGAGCTTTCCACGCTTCGTCGGCACCCTGCGCGGACTCGGCGCGACGATCGACGTGTGTTAGAGAGCGCAGTCATGGCTTTGTCGCGCACGCGCCCCATTGTTGCGATAGACGGCCCTGCGGGGGCGGGCAAAAGCAGCGTCGCGCGGCGGCTTGCGGAGAGGCTTGGGTTCGTCCTCGTGGATACGGGGGCGCTGTATCGCACCGTGGCGCTTGCGGCGGAGCGGGCGGGGGTGGCGTTCGACGACGGAGAAGGCCTTGCCCGATTGACGCAGTCACTGGTGGAGGCGGATGCCATCGCGTTCGAACGCTCGCAGGGGCGCGAGCCGCGCGTGATCCTTTCTGGGGAGGATGTCTCGGAGGCGATCCGCACACCTGAGATGGGCATGGGCGCCAGCACGGTTTCGGCACACGGCGGCGTGCGCGCGGCGCTCCTCGAGTTGCAGCGGCAGATGGGGCGGGAAGGGGGCGTGGTGCTCGA
>Ga0193753_10000933_pt1 | contig 26426 bp, 25 predicted proteins | sample H1c2metaG_FD_144925 | JGI IMG/M metagenome (GOLD analysis project Ga0193753, IMG submission 144925) | Soil microbial communities from a riparian zone of the East river system, Colorado, United States - H1c2 | ecosystem: Environmental > Terrestrial > Soil > Riparian zone | place: USA: East... | reverse complement strand
CGACACCGAGAATCCGATCGATTCGGATCGCGCCATGATCGCCGCCATCCGCGCCGCAGGCGGCGAAAACGCGCGCCTGCGCGAGTACGACGGTTTGGACCACAAGCCAGCCGGCGACGTGTTCCTCGGCACTTGGTGGCGCGACTGGATGTTCGACCAGCGGCACCCGAAAGCTGAAGATAGAACCCCGGAGTCCACGCAGGACCCCGGGTAACGCCCGCTACTCGGGCAGAACGGAACTATTCGAACGGAACTATTCGATCGTCAGATAGTAAGTGAACGTATTCACGTTCCCGGTATCGCCTGTGCTGCGGCGGACGAGCACATGCTGACCGCGCGAGAGCGGGCGTAGCATGAAGAATATGCCGTTGGAGACTGCGGGTTGCCAATCGCCGGTGATGCAGGGATCGAACGGGGCCTGCAGGCTCGGGTCGCCTTTCAACGAATACAGGTTTTCGGAGATGTATTTGTAGCTCAGCGCATCGTGCACCGGCCGGCCGTCGAGCTTGATCTCCAGCGCAGCGGCGGTCGGGTAAGTTTTGCTGTCCGCGACCAGGAAATCGTAGAGCGATTGCCCAGGCTGCGGTTTGAAATTCGGATCGGGGCAGGGATAGGTCTCGCTGAGATCCATCGCCATCAGCAATATGGCTTTGCTTCGCGGAATCGTGCACGCGCGGGTGTAGTTTCCGGGCGCCATGGAAGCGATCGGCGCCAGGAACCACACCGGACCGTGCTGGTCGACCGCGCAATTGGCTCCGGTCGCGTCGAAGAACGGGTTGTGGTCGAAGGGTTGCGCGTACATCCATTGGACCGACCGGTCGGCCCAACCGGAGATGCTCTTGCCGTAGGGGAAGGAATCTTTCGGGAAGAGCCTGGAGTCCGCGCCGTGGCCCCCGTGGTTGGACATCGGTTCGGCTGCGTTGACGGCGGCGACGGCGCAGCAGGCAGCGATCAAGGTGCACATTACCTTGTACATAAATCCTCCATGTCCAGTGAAACCGGCGGGCATCGGGTGTGTGAAGCGGGCGCCGCGATCACGGCGTTCGGGGTAGCACGGTTGGGTAGCAGCCTCAGCTTCTGCTGGCGCTGGCGATTGCGCTTCCACAATCGTGCGCAGAAAGGGCCCGGGTCGATCGGGCGACGCTCTTCGGCAAGGATGTCCCTCAGGTCAGTCAAGCCACGGATACCTGCTGTTGGCGGTGCCAATCGGGACGTGGACGGCGCTACGAACGGCTACGAATCTAAATATCGAAGCGACAGATAGAAAGCCGGCGACGACGAGAGACACTTAGTGCCTGATCGTGCAATGGCGACGCCACAAATAGGCTTCGGGCCCTTTCTTTGGTTACTTTCTTTGGGCCAACAAAGAAAGTGACCCGCGCGCAGCGCGGAAGCGTTTGTCCATGTCATGGGTCGCGTCGCAGCTGACATGGGCGCCGGCCTGGGTCCCGGCGTTCGCCGGGATGACGCAAGAGCAAGATCAAAATGGGTCCCAGCGTTCGCTGGGATGACGGGCTGGGGTGATGTGGGCGCAGCCTGGAGCGCTTTTACATGTGATGAGTTGTGTCGCAACTGGCGAGGACGTGGGCCTGGGTCCCGGCGTTCGCCGGGATGACGGCAAGGGCAAGATCAAAATGGGTCCCAGCGTTCGCTTTACCTTGCATTGCCGCCCGAATCCAGGCGTATGATCAAGCAAGAACGAGCGTCGTCCGGAGCATGCCGATGATCGTGGATACCGTGCTGCAATCCGCGCACTTCAGCGTCGTCACCCATGTCTGCCGGCACCCGCGTTTCGCCTGCGGCGGCGCTAGCGTGCAAGGCGGCGAACCGGCACGGCTGCTCTTCACCCGCTGTGGTTCTTTCGGGATAAAAGTCGGCAGAAAAACCGTCTTCGCCCGGCCCGGACAAGTCGTGTTGGTGCCGAAAGACGTCGATTACCTCGTCACCCATCCCGCCGCCGGCGGTTACGATTGCTGCACCGACGTATCCATCGACGACGAGGCGCTGGACATGCTGGGCATTGCCGGTCGCGGCTCGAAGCCCTGCCAGGAACTGGTCCACGACCTGCACTTCCAGAAAACGCATGTCGAGATGCTGCTCAGTCTGCAGCGCTGCGGCAACGACGAGCAGGAGGCCGAAGAAGTCGTGCTCGACACGCTCGAATACCTGCTGACGTCGCATGCGACCACCCGCCCGCCTCCGCGCAACCCGGTCGTAAACCGTCAAGTCGCGTGCGTGGAGGAGGCGATTCTTGGTCACACCGAAGAAAATGTGGGGGTCCAGGCGCTGGCCAAACTCGCGAACTGCTCATCGTTTCATCTATGCCGAATTTTCCGCCACAGTACCGGTCGGTCTTTGCGCCAGTTCAGGATGCAGCACCGGTTGGGCACCGCGCTGGGACGACTGGGCGAAGGCCAGGACGATCTGGCCGCGCTCGCCTGCGAAACCGGGTTCAGCAGCCACAGCCACATGACCGATACCTTCCGCGAAATTCTGGGCGTTTCGCCGCGGCAGGTGCGCGACGACCTGCGCAGCAGCGATTTAAGGACGATGAGAACCCGCTTGCATCGCCTGCACAAGCGCAAAACGGGATGAAGCGATCGCCATAGATAGAGAGCCGCGGATCTTCCGTTTGAGCTCCACCTGACGTCTCGACGCCGGCCGAAACCGGAAACTGACCGCGTCTCAGGCATCGAGATTTTTCGCGGCCAGAGCCGCTTTTTCCGGAGTGCGACCGCGGTCAAAAAGGGGTCGCGATCCCTGAGAAGACCGGCGCGGACAATACCTTCCCAAGAGAGGAAGCCCCGCCATGGTCATTGAAGCCGCCCTGATCAAACCCGTCGTAGATGTCCTGTTGACCCTGTTCAGGCAGGGCGAGAACCTGCAGCTGAAAAGCAACGCCGAAGCTTCGTTACGCGAGGCCATCCGCGAACTGCTGCTGGCCAATCCCGACGAGAACAAGGCCGAGGCGCGCATCGCCATCGCCAAGGCGGCCGGCATTCTTTCCGAGGATGTGGTCTTGGCCGAAGACATGCTGAAAAAGCATCGCGCCACCAAGACCCGCACCCGCGGCAAGGGTTCGACCGGGCGCAAGCGCAAGCCGGCCGAAACCAAGCCGGAAAAGGCGCCGGCCAAACCCGCTGCAAAACCGGTTGCGAAGAAGGCGGCCAAGAAAAGCTGATCGGCGTAGGCTAGGCGCGTCGACACGACGCTGGCCCGCCATGACCGCCACCCGTTTGTTCTCCGCGCTCTGCCTGGCCTGGATCGCCAGCGAGCTGTGGCTCGGCTGGCGCCGCCGCTCGGCCGACGCCGCGCGCACGCGCGACAGCGGCACCTTGCGCTTGCTGTTGGTCACGATCTACGCCTGCGTCGCAGTCGCGGTATGGCTTTCGTACAGCGGCATGGCGCGCTTCCCGGCCGAACTGCGCGTGCCGCTGTTCTGGATCGGCATCGTGATGATGGCCGCGGGCATGCTGTTCCGCGGGTGGGCCGTGCGCGTGCTCGCCCACTATTTCACCGTCGATGTCACCATCCGTCCTGACCATCAGCTGATCCGCAGCGGACCGTATCGATGGTTGCGGCATCCTTCATACACGGGATCGCTGATGACGTTCTACGGCTTCGCATTGGCGCTGGGCGACTTCGGCTCGCTGCTGGTCATCGTATTGCCGGTCACCGCCGCCTTCCTGTGGCGTATCCGCATCGAGGAGCGCGTGTTGTCGGAAGCGTTTTCCGCGCAATATGCCGCCTATGCGCGCGAAACGAAGCGGCTGATCCCCTATGTCTGGTAACCGTATGCAACCACCGCCGGAGGAACGCATGGCCGCAAGCTCGCACTGGCTTTTATGGGCGGCGCTGGCAGCCGTCTTCGCCGCACTGACCGCGGTTTTCGCCAAGGCCGGCCTGCAGGACGTCGATGCCGATTTCGCCACTTTGCTGCGGACCGGTTTCATCCTGATGTTGCTGGCGGCCTTCGTCTTCGTCGCAGGCAAATGGCGCAACCCCGGTACGCTGACGCCGGCCACCTGGGGCTGGTTGCTGGCCTCGGCGCTGGCGACCGGCGCGTCGTGGGTCTGTTATTTCCGCGCGCTCAAGATCGGCGAGGCCTCCAAGGTGGCCGCCGTCGACAAGCTCAGCCTGCTGCTGGTCGCGGTATTCGCGTTCTTCTTCCTGCACGAGCGCCTGAACCTGCGCGAGTGGGCCGGTGTGGCGTTGATGACCGGCGGCGTACTGCTGCTGGCGTTCAAGCGCTGACATCCGCACCGCGGCGGCCGCGATTACAATCGTCCGCATGACCAAGACCATCCTGATCACCGGCGGCACCTCCGGCTTCGGCGCCGCCGCCGTCAAACGCTTCGCCCATGCCGGTTGGCGCGTCGTCGCCACCGGCCGCCGCGCCGAACGGCTGCAGGCGCTCGTCGACGAATTCGGCGCCGACAGGATCCACGCGGCCGTGTTCGACATGCGCGATGCGGATGCCATGGCTCAGGCCATCGATGCGATCCCGGCCGCGTTCCGCGACATCGATGTGCTGGTCAACAACGCCGGCCTTGCGCTCGGCACCGCACCGGCGCAGCGCGCCGACCTGGCGCAATGGCGGCAGATGATCGACACCAACATCAGTGCGCTCGTCGCGATGACGCACCGGTTGCTGCCTGGCCTGATCGATCGCAAGGGCGCGATCGTCAACATCAGCTCGATCGCGGCGACGTACCCGTACAGCGGCGGCAACGTTTACGGCGCGACCAAGGCTTTCGTCACGCAGTTCTCGCTGGGCCTGCGCAGCGACCTGCACGGCACCGGCGTGCGCGTCACCTCGATCGAGCCCGGATTGGCCGAGACCGAGTTCACGCTGGTGCGCACCCGCGGCGACCAGGGCGCGTCCGACAACCTGTACCAGGGCGCGCACCCGATCACCGGCGAGGACATCGCCGAGACGATCTGGTGGGTGGCCAATTTGCCGCCGCATCTCAACGTCAACCGGTTGGAAGTGATGCCGGTGAGCCAGTCGTTTGCGGGGTTTCAGATCCACCGCGAGACTTAGACCGCCTTCTACTCCGTCATCCCAGCGCAAGCTGGGACCCATTTGACTTGACTTGTTTGCTTGAAACGCAAGATCAAAATGGGTTCCTGCTTACGCAGGAATGACGGATCTGAGGTGGCATCGCTATTACGCCAGCGGCGAGTCGTCCAGGTAGGTGTACGCGGTCAACCCGGCCTCAAGCGCAGCGTTCATCCGCTCGGACTCTTCCGCCGGCAATTTCGCCGCCGCCACCTTGTCGCGGTACGCCTTGCGCAGATCGTCCAGCTTGTAGCCGACGTAATCGAGCATCACATCCGTGGTATCGCCGCGACGCTGCTGCGAAATCGCATGGCCGTCGCCCTTGACGCGCACCTCGATGGCATCGGTATCGCCGAACAGGTTGTGGATGTCGCCCAGGATCTCCTGATACGCGCCGACCAGGAAGAAACCCAGCCGGTAACTTTCGCCGCTGCGCAGCGCATGCAACGGCAGCGAAGTATCGAGATCCTCGTTTTCGACATAAATGTCGATCTTGCCGTCCGAATCGCAGGTCAGGTCGGCGATCACGCCGCGCCGCTCCGGCACCTCGTTCAGGCGCTCGATCGGCACGATCGGGAACACCTGGTCGATCGCCCACACGTCCGGCATCGACTCGAACACGCTGAAGTTGACGAAATACTTGTCGACCAGCCGCTCGTTCAATTCATCGAGCAGCGGGCGATGGCTCTTTTCGTCGTAGGTCAGGCGCGACTGCACCGCATGCGCGATGGCATAGAACAGATCGTCGATGCGCGCGCGGTGGGCCAGGTCGATCTGGCCCAGCGCGTACAGGGTCAGGCCTTCGGCATGGAAGTGCTGCGCTTCCTGGAACAGCTCGACCGCCGGGCGCGCGTCGATCTCGCCGTGGATCTCGCGTAGGTGGCGGATCACCGCCGGCTCGTCGTCGTGCGCATCGGGCACGCGGCCTTCCGGCGCGCGTTCGACCTCGGAAACGTTGGCCACCAGCATCGCGTGGTGCGCGGTCATCGCGCGGCCGCATTCGGTGACGATGCGCGGCGGCGCCAGCCCGTGCTCCTCGCAGGCCTCGGCCAGGGGTTGCACGATGTTGGACGCGTACTGGCCGATGCCGTAGTTGATCGAGCAGAAGCTGCGCGAACGCGTGCCTTCGTAGTCGATGCCGAGACCGCCGCCGACATCGACGTGGCTGATCCTGGCGCCAAGCTTGGACAGTTCGACGAAATAGCGCGTCGCCTCGCGCATGCCGTTGGCGATGTCGCGCACGTTGGAGATCTGCGAGCCCATGTGGAAATGCAGCAGGCCCAGGCAGTCGCTCATGCCGGTGTCGCGCAGCGCCTTCCACAGGTCCAGCACCTGGCGCGGGCTCAGCCCGAACTTGGCCTTGTCGCCGCCGCTGTTCTGCCATTTGCCGGCGCCGAGCGACGCCAGCCGCATGCGCACGCCCAGGCCGGGCTTCACGCCGAGCGCCTTGGCCTCTTCCATCACCAGCGGCAGTTCGGACGGCTTCTCGATCACGATATAGGTCTGCAAGCCCAGCTTGCGGCCGATCAGCGCCAGGCGGATGTATTCGCGATCCTTGTAGCCGTTGCACACGATCAATCCGCCAGGCCGCGATAGCGCCAGCACGGCCATCAGTTCCGGCTTGCTGCCCGCTTCGAGCCCGAAGCCTTCGCCCGCGTGCGAAGCGAGCGTGCCGGCCACGCCGTAATGCTGATTGACCTTGATCGGATACACGGCGGTGTAACCGCCTTTGTAGTCCCATTCGCCTTGAGCCTGCGCGAACGCAGCCTGCAGCTTGCCCAGGCGGTCGCCCAGGATGTCCGGAAAGCGGACCAGTACCGGCAGGTTGGCGCCGGCTGCGATGGCCTCGTTGATCACCTTGGGCAGCGAGATCGTCGGCCCCTGCTCGCCCTTGGGACGGACCACGATATGGCCCGCGCCGTCGACATCGAAATAGCCTTCGGCCCAATGCGGGATCGAGTAGGTCTTGCGGGCTTGGTCGAGCGACCAGGCGGTCATGGGCGGGTCCGATAGCGGGAACAGGACGCGCATTCTAACGTCCGGCGGCGAACGCGCTGTCACGGAGGTTCGTTACAATTCGGCCTCCCAAAGCCGTCATTCCCGCGAAGGCGGGAATCCAGTGCCGTCAAACCGTCATCCCAGCGAACGCTGGGACCCATTTTGATCTTCCTCTCAAGGGGCAAGGTCACTGGATTCCCGCCTTCGCGGGAATGACGGCTTCAAAGCGAAACCTAAGGACTACGCCATGACCGCCCCGAACTGGATCTACGAAAACTTCGAACCCGCCGGCTCGGCCATCGGCTACCGCATCACCCGCAAGCTGGACGAGGTGCAGTCGCCGTTCCAGAAGATCGAGATCTACGAGAGCACCGATTGGGGCAACCTGATGCTGATCGACGGCGCGATGATGCTGACCACGCGCGACAACTTCCTGTACCACGAGATGATGTCGCACCCGGCGCTGTTCACCCATACCGATCCGAAGCAGGTCGTGATCATCGGCGGCGGCGACTGCGGCACGCTGCGCGAGGTGCTCAAGCATCCGGGCGTGGCGAACGCGGTGCAATGCGACATCGACGAGCAGGTCACGCGCATGGCGGAGAAGTATTTTCCCGAGCTGTGCGAATCCAACGGCGATCCGCGCGCGGCGCTGCTGTTCGACGACGGTATCGCCTACATGAAGAACGCCGCGCCCGGCAGCCTGGACATCGTCATCGTCGATTCCACCGACCCGGTCGGACCGGCCGAAGGCCTGTTCAACAAGTCGTTCTACGAATCCTGCTTCCGCGCGCTGAAGGACGACGGCATCCTGGTGCAGCAGTCCGAGTCGCCGCTGGTGCTGCTGGAGCTGATCAACGAAATGCGCGGCGAAATGCGCAAGGCCGGCTTCACCACGTTCAAGACGCTGCCGTTTCCGCAACCGTGCTATCCGACCGGGTGGTGGAGCTGCACGCTGGCGCGGAAGGCCGGCGGGTTCGATTTCCGCGAGGACGATGCAACCGCCAAGAAGTTCGACGCCAAGTACTACAGCGCCGACATCCACCGCGGGGCGCTGATCCTGCCGCCCTTCGTCGCAGCCGCCCTGGGCGATTGATCCTGCAGGTGCGAAGCGTTTCACAACAGCCGCAGGCTGGTTATTCATTCGCACGCTTTTAAGCTTCGTCGCAGGAGCGTGCGAATGAATTCGCACCTACGAAAGGCCATAGCGCGCAGGTTGCGGTGCTATGAAAGTTGCGGCGCCGCTTCGACAGAAGCGTCACCCGTAAGCCTGGCCGAGCGGCGGTCGCGCAATCGCAGGAACGGTCGCTCGACCGCGTAATGGAGCGCCGCCCCGGCCAGCAACGCCGCCAGCGCATAGCAGGCGAAGGCAAACACGCCGCGCCCCTGCAACTGGGTGCCGAACAACGTTTGCACGACGTGGAAGGCGATCTTGTGGCTCAGGTACAGGCTGTAGGAAATGGCCGCAATCCAGCCCGCCCCCGGTATCCGCCAGCGCCCGATCAGGCTTTTGCCGCTGGCGCCGGCGAAGACCAGCATTCCCAGCCCGAACGAAAGCACCGGCCACCCGATGGCATTGCCCAGCAAACCGACGCGGTCGCGGAACAACCACAGCGCCAGGCCGAGCGTCGCGATTCCGGCAAGCAACACCCCGTTCGCATGCGCTTGCAGTTGCGACCAGACCTGGGGCCGGTAGACCCGCAGCGCGGCAAGCATGACACCCACCAGCAATCCATCCAGCCGCATCCAGGTCGGATAGTAAATGTCCTCGATAAACCAGTTGCGCGGCGGATCGATCGCCGTGTCGTGCAACCACACCCCGCTACGCAATGCGATGCCGAGCAGAACCGTGCCCGCGCACGCGACCGCGAATCGGGTGGCCGACGGCTTTCTGGTCAGCCCCCATGCCAGCAGCGGGAACAGCAGGTAGAAATGCTCCTCCACGCACAACGACCATGCGTGCGAAAACGCTTGGTTGTTGGTGTAGTCGATCAGCAGGTTCATCGTGAACGTGGCGAACTGCCACCACGGCTGCAGGCCCGGCGATTCGCGCAGGACCGGGAACAATGCGTAGAGGGCGAGCACGACCGCGAATGCCGGGAGGATGCGATAGGCGCGGCGCGCATAGAAATCGCCGAACGACAGCCGTTCGCCGCGCGCCAGCGGCCTGAGCACCTGCGTGCCGATCAGGAAGCCGCTGAGCACGAAGAAGATGTCCACGCCCATCCAGCCGTAGCGCGAAAGCCATGCGAAGTCCGCGCCCAGCCCGCCGACGATGAAGGAGTGGAACAGCATGACCCAGGCGATCGCGATGGCACGGAGCAGATCCAGACCTGGAAAGCGATTCATCGGCGCCCTGTCGTAATCAAATCTTGAACGATGAAGAATAGCGAACATGCCGATTACGCGGCAACGCTCAGGAGATATCCTTACAAGGCATCGCCATCCAGTTCGCCGGTGCGGATCCGCACCACCCGCTCCAAGTCCCACACGAATATCTTGCCGTCGCCGATCTTGCCGGTGCCGGCGGCCTTCATGATCGCTTCGGTCACCGCATCGACCAGCTCGTCGGTGACCGCGACCTCCAGCTTGATCTTGGGCAGGAAGTCGACCACGTATTCCGCGCCGCGGTACAACTCGGTGTGGCCCTTCTGACGGCCGAAGCCCTTGACCTCGGTGACGGTGATGCCGGCCACGCCGGCCTCGGCCAGCGCTTCGCGCACGTCGTCAAGCTTGAACGGCTTGATGATCGCCATGACCATCTTCATGTGAATACTCCCGTTAATCCGCGCTCAGGATAATCGGATTTTTCCTACCCCGCGCCGCGGCCCGGCCCGACGGCAGGGACCCCCGCGCCGGTGCAAGCTGGATCCGCCCTCGCCCCCAATGGACGACTGCCCCATGATCGACCTGACCCACATCGACGAACTCGCCCGCCGCCTCAGCAGCCTGGTCCCGCCCGGACTGCGCGAAAGCCGGGAGGAAATGCAGGAGAACTTCAAGGCCGTGCTGCAGTCCGGCCTGGCCAAGCTCGATCTGGTCACGCGCGAGGAGTTCGACGTGCAGCGCGCGGTGCTGCTGCGCACGCGCGAGAAGCTGGAAGCGCTGGAGCGATCCGTCGCCGAACTCGAATCGCAGCTGGGCGTCGCCGACGGCGCCCCGACGCAGTCGCACTAGCGCGCCGCCATGACGCTCGCGCTGGTGCACAGCCGCGCACGCGCGGGCGTAGCCGCTCCGGCGGTCAAAGTGGAGGTGCACCTGGCCGGCGGTTTGCCGCGCATGTCGATCGTCGGCCTGCCGGAAGCGGCGGTGCGCGAGGCCAAGGACCGGGTGCGTGCGGCGATCCAGTGCGCGCAGTTCGAATTCCCGGCGCGCGTGATCACCGTCAACCTGGCGCCGGCCGATTTGCCGAAGGATGGCGGGCGCTTCGACCTGCCGATCGCGATCGGCATCCTCGCCGCCAGCGGACAGGTGCCGCGCGACGCACTGGACCAGTACGAATTCCTCGGCGAGCTGGGCCTGACCGGCGAGCTGCGCATCATCGACGGCGTATTGCCCGCCGCATTGGCCGCAGCGCAGGCCGGACGCAAACTGATCGTGCCGCCGGACAACGGCGCCGAAGCGGCGCTGGCAAAGGATGTCGAGGCGTATACGGCGCGCACGCTGCTGGAAGTGTGCGCCGCGCTCAACGGCAGCAAATCCTTGCCGCGCGCGAAAGCACCGACCGCGCAACGTGCGCGCGGCCCGGACATGGAGGACGTGCGCGGCCAGGCGCACGCACGCCGCGCGCTGGAAGTCGCCGCCGCGGGCAATCATCATTTGCTAATGATATAGCCAATTAAACCCGCCGGATACCCCGGCACTCTTTCCCTGTCGATTCAGGTGTTTTACCAAAGCGTACGAGAGACACTGCCAGATCTCGGGGATAGCGCCGACGGATTTGGACTATTCAAAACAATGCCTGGAATCTTCATTTCAAGAGGTATGACCCTTAGTGTGCCGGTGGGCGGGATGGTAGTTGGCACAGGCGCCGAAGAATTTGTGATCAAGAGCCTCACGTTGCAAATACGATTCGACGTATGCCCGACGTGGATCGAACTCTCGCTAAACCATACCGCGCGGTCCATAGATGCAAAGAACCATCGGGACAAGATATGGGCTGCAGGCAACGAAGAAGCAAAGGCACCAGCATTGGAACGGGAGTTCGAACACTCGATGCAAGCAATGATGGCTGCCGCCATCGCGATCGACGCTTTCTATGCCGTTTTAGCCCAGCATGTATATCTCCCACCATCCGTGCTCGCGAACTGGCGAACAAAGCGCACGTCGCGCTACGCACAGGTGACAGAAGTGATACGCAGAGCGTTCAAGCTTAAGCCGTCAGGAACTGCCGGACTGCGTCAAAACTTAAAGGAGATTTATAGGACCAGAGATTTAGCGGTCCATCCATCTGGGAAGATCGAAATCCCTGTCCATCATCCAGAACTCGATCTCGGGGTTGAATGGCGGTTTGCTTACTTTCGATCTAGCAACGCTGTACTGGTCAATGAGACCGCGACTTGGATAATTTGGGAGCTTTGCAAGAAGGGCGCCCCCCAAAATTCAGATATTCAAGACTACATTTCCAAGCTAAGTGAACGTCTCGACCAGATCTTCCCAAACGGGCATCCCTTCGACACTCAGACTACAAACAACAAAGCAGCTTCTTAACAGTACTTGCCCGCGAGCATCCTCAGGGGGAGAAAGCTCTCATGCATATAACTCGGCTACGGATAAGAAACTTTAGGTCTATTGGCTTTCTCGATCTTCCACTTGAGAAAACCACAGTCCTAATTGGTCCGAACAATTCCGGTAAGACCGCCATTTTAGAGGCGTTGCGCATTGCGCTGACGCGTCGCTGGGGACAGCGTGGAACGGGGTTCACAGAGTATGACTGCCGATTAGAGCAGGACGACAGCGATCCGAAAGATGCCCCTCCCATAGAGATCGAAGTCGAGCTCTCAGAGAGCGAAGCAGGAGATTGGGGTGAGGATCTTCAAGCAGATTTAGAGGATCTTCTCCAGATTGATCCGACGACTGCGCGCGCCACAATCATTATGAAGGTCAGCTGCTCCTGGAGCGAAACCGAAGAAAGCTATGTTCCGAAATGGGAGTTTTTGAACTCGGAACGAAAGCCGTTAGTCGGCAAAGCCGCCAAGCTGGTCAATATGAATCGGTTCTTTGAGTACATTCCCGTCTTCTATCTCGATGCTTTACGAGACGCAGATGACGAATTCTCTTCGCGCTCGCAATTCTGGGGAAGGTTACTCAGATCGGTAAACATCCCAAAGAATCTCGCCCATCGATCTCAACAAGTGTTTGATCGCCTGAATCGTCGACTTCTTGTAGCCGATCCCAAGGTAGCCAATATCGCAGCCAAACTAGAGGGAATTGGAGATGTTGCAGCTGAGGATGCTCCAGGCGCAGTTAACATACGGATGGTGCCGCTCAAAACATGGGATCTGCTGTCGCGCGCACAAGTCATTTTGAAAACCACAGACAAGCATCCTTGGCTACCACTCGCCAGACACGGGCGCGGTGTACAAAGCCTATCGGTAATGTTTCTCTTTCAAGCATTTGTGGATGAGCTACTCAGGGACCTGTTTCACCCTGACACCGCCCCTTTTCTTGCCTTGGAAGAACCAGAAACACACTTACACCCTCAAGCAGCTCGAACCTTGTGGAGGCATGTAAACGCACTATCGGGGCAGAAGATAGTCACCACCCACTCTCCCTACTTTGTGCAACACGTGCCCTTTCGAGATTTGCGTCTGATCAGGACCACCAACAAAGGGACAACGTTCAACTCCCTACCCTCGTTCTTTGATGCAGAACTTCCACATATCGCGCCTCTAGACGCATTTATTGCACTACGATCCGCAAACCTCAGCTATGACAGGAGCACGCGCCGGCTAGTTGTAAAGGGAGCGATGATCGACAGCCACTATCGGGATCTCATAATCATGTATGCGGGTCACGTCGACAAAGCTTCGATCTATGCAACTCTCAAAGATCTAAACTCCAGAAGCCAACATTATGTACCGGACAGTGTGCTCAGCGATCTCGACGAGTACGCGAGACGAATAAGGGGAGAGATCTTCTTCTCCAGACGCTGGTTGTTAGTCGAAGGACAGAGCGATTACATCCTAGCGCATGCTATTGGTGAGGCGCTTGGATACCCGCTCGACGCGTATGGCGTCTCGGTAATCGATTGCGTTAATCATGGAACTCCTCAGTCATTCGCAATGCTTGCGCGCGGATTAGGAATTCCTTGGATTGCTGTTTTTGATAATGACAAGGCAGGGCTAGGGTATATAGCGACAATTAAGGCGAGGGGATTTGATGAAGCTGAAACAGCCAAGCGTTGTAAGCTATTCACATCTGGCGATCTCGAGCAGCAACTGCTTGCACAGGGCAACGCGTTATTGATGCGTGAGATTGCGACCGAGCTTGGTATTAAGGATGTCGCAACACTAGACGACACCAAAATCATTGAAGTGATTAAGAAGCATCACAAGGTCGCATGCGCCGTCGCTCTTAGCAGTAGATTGAATGTCAACCCAGCGCTTGTAGCTAGCATGCCAGACGCTCTGGTGGCAGCGATTTCCGCTCTTCGAACATTGGATTGAACATGGACGCCTATTCGTCACAGTACGAATCATTGACAGATGCGCAGCGAGCCGCTGTCGATTGGGACGATGGTTCGTTGCTTGTACTCGCCGGTCCTGGCTCAGGAAAAACAAGAGTTCTAACAAGTAGGATTGCTCGAATCCTCCGGAACTCTCCTGACAAAGCGTTTCGAGTGCTAGCTCTTACATTTACCAACAAAGCAGCAGACGAGATGCAATCGAGACTTCAGACCCTTTGCGAGGGTGGCGAAGAGCGTGCATTAGTCGGAACGTTTCATTCGTTCTGCATGCAGATATTGCAACAGCATGGAAGTCACATTGGTATTGCACATGATTTCACGATCTACTCGCTTGATCAGGACAGGCGCGAAATACTCAAAGATGCGATTCGAAAGCATGGTCTACCCGAAGCCACTGATGATGCATCGGCAACTAAGCACCTACAACTAATCGACAAGCTAAAGGCAAATTTGATCAATCCGGACGTTGCCGCGAGTAAGTTCAAGGATGCTGAACAGGGCAGGCAGATTGGAGCAATTTACCAGGCGTACGAAGCTGAGCTGCATGCCAACAACGTGCTCGATTTTAACTCTCTGATCTTGCGCGCTCATCAACTGATAGGCCAGTTTGATGGCATAGCTGCTCGTTATCGCAAATCATATCGGTACTGGCTATTTGATGAGTTTCAAGACACCAACCGCGCGCAGTACAAGTTCTTGAAGACGCTCGCAGGCGATTCTTTCAAGAATATTTTTGTGGTAGCCGATGATGATCAGATCATTTATCAATGGAACGGCGCAAGTTTTCAGCAGCTCCAACGGTTCCGCGCAGACTTTGGACCGGAGTTAATTCAGCTGCCAACTAACTGGCGCTGTCCACCTGCGATTGTCTCTATCGCCAACAATCTGGTACGACACAACTTAACCCGTACGGAATCCAAGCTACCTTTGGAGGCAGGAAAGCTTCAAACAGTTGTTCCGCAAAGCCATTCCATCTTAATGGGTGCTTATGCGACAGACCAAGATGAAGCAAGCGCGGTGGCTGAAATGATAGCTAGTCGTTCTGCAGACAGCTGGAATGAAACCGCAGTGATAGGTAGAAGCAAAGCCGTCCTCGAAAACTTTAAGAACGCTTTGCAAACACGGGGTGTTGCCGTTTCTATGGCGCAACGGCGGGATGAGTTCGTTTCACCACAGTACGGCTGGCTGCATTCGATTCTTAAACAAGTCATTCGACAGCAAGACCGTAGAAACTTTGATCACATGATCTCTTCTTTCAATCGCTGGAAAGGGACCACATATTCGTCCGAGATAATCGCCTCGTTGTCACTGGCGTCCTCCAGGTCCCTGTTGGATGAGTGGCTTTTCAACATGTCATACGACCCCAATCCAGAAAGCGCTGATCTTGTTGGGCGGATCAAGAGTGTTGCATCTGATTCCGCTGCGTATGCGGAATTTGTAGCACATGTGATCAAGTCTTTTGATGCGGAAAATGCTGACCCGGATTCGGATCTGGGTGAAGACTCACGTGCGTGGAAGTCCTTGTATAGATCCATCACCTCAGCTTACGGTCGAAACCTTGCCTTGGATCAGTTCCTTCAACATATGGCGTTGCAGTCAAAGGAACCGCCAATACCTGCGCAAACGGTGACGTTGATGACCGTGCATGCAGCCAAGGGTAAAGAGTTTGACTATGTGCACGTCGTTGGATTGGCTGAGGAGGTTATGCCCTCCTACCAGAGCTTAAAAGCCGGGGGCGATAGCCAAGAAATGGAGGAAGAGCGTCGAAATTGCTTCGTTGCCATCACTCGCACGAAGGAACAACTCATACTGACCCGAGCGGCTCGCTATCGCGGCTATGCGAAGAAGCCCTCTAGATTTCTCGCCGAGATGGGATTTTCAGTGAGCTAGTCCCGCAACGAGTTTGTTCTTCTTTAGTTTCATTAATCCAACTTGCTTAAAGAGTTTTGTTTGCATGGAGCATCAATACGAGTTCGGCTGACGCAAGGATCATCAACTCAATTAGCAGACGATTGCATTTGTAGAGATAGTCAGCATAAGACATGGTTTGAAGAGCACCATTACCGCCGCTGCGGAATGATATTTCTGTACGCTCTTCGTTCAACCTAAACCAACGATGATGCGATGCATTTCGTATGGTGCTGTCGTACTCAGCAACGAACCAGATCAAGACCGGATTATCTGCAAAACATGCAGTTCTGTTAGCCTTGTTCACATTTGTTCTATAGAAGTTCAATGTCATTGCGTTCATTTGATCGAATGGTCGACCAGAAAGCATGTTGTTAAGCGCAGCCACGAAATCAATATGGGAGCCTAGAAGTTCGAAGGCGTTCCCGTAGAACATCTGCGTTCTTTCAAAATCCGTTGAGGTGGCAACAACGTCGTCTGGCATACCCAAGCCATTCCGAACGTAGACTAAAGTTTGATTGTATTCGGCGTACGCACGAAAGTATTCGTCGAGCTGTTCTTCATACGCTGTAAATCTCTCACTTGCCATATCTGAGAAATGTGCAGTAAATCTTTCCCATTCGACGGGATCGTTATCTCGTGCCTGCTTCATCGCACCAAGAATTGGATTCATCAGATTCTCTGCATTTGGTGCAAGAAACCGCATCAGAAACGAGAATAACGTACCCTCTAACGTTTCATCATTCTCGTCGAACCCCTCCCAGAATCTTTGCAGCTCCACTTGCACGCGGTCACGCTGATCCGTGCGACGAAATCTCATGGCTCTTCGTAACGTGCCCCAGAGCTCAGCTGCACCTGGTAGACCGCCTAGTGCCATCGCTCTGTCAATGAGCACTGGTCCGCCAGTCTCAAGCAGGCGCATCAGCTCTTCACGATTTGGTTCTGGCATGTCTAGCGATGGAAAGTATCCATCTTCATTTGCACGCCCCCTTGCGACTAAGAAGCCAACGCCCACATTTACAACGGGACCTTCGACCTCACCTTGAGCACAGTTCTCGTCCCACCTGACTCCTACATACGGAGGGCGCTCTAGAAGTAGAGTAAGCCGCATTGGCGTACCGCAGTTTGGGCAAGCGATTACCACTGGCTGATGCACTTCGTGCCCAACTTGTACTCGTAGAGTCGCAGGGTTTGTGCAGGCGAGACAGACCGCCAGAATACGAGAGATCATTTACATACCCCTACGTTATTGATTTTTTACTGGCTGCGGCACTCAATTTATCTGCTCGATGTATCACATTGGACACGCCGGTGGCAGACCATTGACCACCTCGCTGTGTCCTAATGCCGCTCGCCTCTAAAGCCGTTGCTAGTCTTGAGTACGTTTTGATCCCACTAGCGCGCAATGCATTTATAGCCGTCATTGTTTTGAGCGCGAACTCATCAGCTTGACGCTTGTTTGCGGCGACACCCTTCTCTGACATTGATCCAACATTTGGATTGCCCAAACGGACGCCGCGTATTCTTGCTGCGCTTAGCGATGCTTTTGTACGCTGAGAAATAATATCCTTCTCGTACTCCGCCATTGCCGCAATGATATGGATGGTGAGCTTGTTCGCAGTCGGCATGTCGGCTGCAATGAACTCGACGCCAGATTCCATGAGCTGCGAGATGAAATGGACATTGCGAGCTAGCCGATCAAGTTTGGCAATTACGAGCATTGCTCGCTTCGCCCTGCAATAGCGAAGTGCCGCTTGGAGCTTTGGACGCTCTGCCTTTCCACCCGACTCGACCTCCTGGTACTCAGCCACCAGCTCACCGCCGACGCTATCGATATAGCCGGCAACTGCCTTGCGCTGGGCGTCTAAACCAAGCCCGCTTCGCCCCTGAGCCTGAGTTGAGACCCGGTAATAGCCAACAAATCCCGCCATTATCCGCCCCTTATAAACACCAAATGACCGTTTGGTTATTATAAATCGATGGCGCCTATATAAGTATTTCCTCAGTAAGGAATCCTATGTCCACCAATACGAGGCTTCACTACGAAGAGCTGCTGTCCTGGATTGGAGATCGCCGCTACGGCGTCGCCGGGACCGTAACCTTTCGCCCGAGCGTGCCTCGCAGGGGGCTGAAGCCGGAGTACCTAACGAGTGGGTACGCTAGGTCCTGTGTGCATCACTACCTGCGACGCCTAGATCGAGCTGCATTCGGATCGGCTGGGGTGAGGAGGGGTAGGCGGGTGGGGGCTCTAGCCGTGCGAGAGGGCTGGGACGACCCATGGAGCAAGAACCTTCATTACCACCTAGCCCTCACCGTTCCGGAAGGATTCGCCGCGGAAGACTGGGCTGAGGTAGCTACCCGAAGTTGGATTCCTCTGGAATGGGCAAGCCCCGAACAGAATGTACTCAAGCCGATGTGGAGCGACCAATGGCTGTCCTACATATTCAAGACCCGCGACAAACCTATCTACCTCGACGCAATGGATTTCGAGAACTGGCGCCTGGAATAGCGCCTGTCTCACCAAAGTTCAGTACGGATCGTCTGCTTTGAAATCCCTAAGGGTGCCGACTAGGCGCCTTGATAGGAAACTGTTGCCTAAAGAAAAGCTCGATCAGTAAGCCGAGTGAACTTTTAAATGGTGCTGCAAACTCTAGATTCTAATTGAGCCGCGAAGCCCGCCGAAGGCGGTGGGTTAGTGAACTTGTAAAGAAATTACCTCGATGGAACTTTGTCGTCAAAGGACGTACGCTCTTTGCCATCTGAGAAAGGTCCTAATGCAGAGTTAGCCTCCTTCGCGTATTCAAATCAGACCGTGCTGATTACGCTAGCGATCTAGGAAAACACAATGGATATTGAGACTTTTCGCCAGATCGCCCTAGCTAGGCATCTTTATGAGTTGGGCAAGAGCAACCTATCTTCAACTGTCGACTTGCATTTGTTCGCGTCTGTAAACCTCATTCAAGACGCTGTCGAGGCTTTCCTGATCGCAGTCGCGAATCACACGAATGCCGGGATTGAGTCCAACACTACCTTTGACCGGTACTTTCAGTTAATCAACGCAAAGATATTCCCAAAAGAACTACCGTTTAAACTGAAGCTCTTGCGTCTCAATCGCATAAGAGTCGACTCAAAGCACTACGGGATTCAGCCTGCTCGCGATGAATGCATTAGGTTGGCAGTCAGCGTTAGGGAATTCTTCGATGAAGTTTCTGCATCGATCTTCAATGTGTCGTTCTCCACAATTAGTGCTATCGAACTTCTGGACCCAGGGGAAGCCAGAGATTTTCTGACCATCGCTAAAAGCGCCCTCGAAAAAGGTGACCTTGAGGCGTGCGCCGTTAGCTGCAGAAAGGCTCTATACCTGGAGATTGAGAAGGATTACGACGTATCGGAGTTTGCCGAGAAGACGGAATTCTTTGGACCGTACTCGTCTGCACCATCGTATGCAAAATCTAAGGAATACATCGACCAAAGCGTCCGAGATCCTACGGACTTCATCGTTAGAGATCACAGCAAGATTAACGAAGAGCTGCTCACTAAGCGTGTAGATGCCACCGCATTCTGGAACATGTGGCGCCTGACGCCTGAGGTTTATAAGAGAAAACTAGACGGCAAATGGTTCGTCAAGCGTGAATTTGACAAAATAGATAACAATGTTCTTTCTGACAAAATTGAATACATCTTCTCAACCGCTGTAGATATAGTAATGGGTGTACATGCGAACCGCCGAGCATCAAAGTGGGCTCATCAAGGACAGTATGAGCTGCCGCTTGTCGGCGACTCAATCCCTGTGTATCAAAAGGCGGATTCGTCGTCTGCAATTGTTGGCACAACTCCGGCGGGAATGACATCAATTACCACTGACTTCAGTGTAGAAGGTTTCGATGGCGAGTCAGTGTTCTGGCATGTAATTCACGCCGAAGCAAGCACCTTCCTCTGGGGCTATGTACGCGATGCCGACGTGAAGGTCGAATAGATCGAATCGTGTCGTATATAGCGACCACTACCGAACTGGGTGTGAGATCAATCGGTGACTAAGGCTGTCAGTCGTACTTGGCCATGGCTGCGTCTTGGCATTTTCCGAACTGTTTGTACTGCATATATTCCGCCGCAATATCACCATATGATTCGCGAATACAGCCCACATCAGCTTCGCAAGACTCTCTCCGCTTGATCCAAGCTCGCTGAGACTTCTTCAGTTCTTCACCACTTTCCGGTACTAACTTCAACATGCAGCTGTACATATCAGCCGTGTAGGTATCGACCCTAACTAGCTTAGAATTGCCGCAGATTGTTTCTTCAGTTAGCGTTGCTGCGCGACCGCAATCAAAACTAGGGCGCAATCCTCTATCGTCGAAATGATTGGCTTCTTCTAAGCGCTGATCACTCGCTTCTTCGTTAGATTGATTTGTGATCTCCGTGCCGACTGCGGTCGCGTCATGCGCAGACTCACCAGTGATCATCAGATCACTGCCGCCGTGAGGGCGAATGTCCGTGAAACGCACATTGAACTCTGGCTCATCCATCGACCCTTGTTCAGTCAAGCTGTTTTCCCATATCCCTCGCGGACCGTCTGGGTGAGGTAGGAACACGGCATCGAAGGACACCTGGTCCCCTTCTTTCAGATTTGCGAGAACTTTGAATAGGGGATTTGACTGCGTGATCATTGTGTCTGTCGCGTAATCCGAAATGCGATTGCTGACCGTCCCGAATTTCATGTCGAAACCATCAACGCCTGCCTCGATCGTGACCGACACAACGTCCGCTCCTTGATCCGTGCTTATGTCTGCGATCTTTCCTACCCACCCCGAGACACGCTGTCTCTTTGAGAACTCGGAGCGCTCGTTGTTACATTTGTTGAACATTAGCGACTTCTGAATCTCGTTTTGACCAGCGGAATACCTCACCCGGCATTGACTGTTGAGCGAAGAGAACCTTCGCTGGCTATCCGGATAGGTGATGTCCGCCTTGCCAGTTCCTGAGCATCCGCATACAACGGCAACAAGCACGGCTACCAGAGAAAAAGCTTGTAGTTGCTGCATATAGCCCCTTCTATCCTTCTCAACGGAAAAGCTACTTATAAGTAGTCTACCTTTAAGACTGTAGAGCTAAAAGGGGGGTTTTACTAGGGTGGGTGGCTATGACCGCCATCCTTCTGAAACGTCTTGGAAAGGCACTTCGAGCTCGCCGAGAGAAGGCGGGCTACAGCCAGGAAGGGTTCGCGGACCATATAGAGATGCACAGGACGTATTACAGCGCTATTGAGCGCGGCGAAAAGAATGTGCAGATGGAGACCCTTCAACGCATTTGCGTTGGTCTGAAGTGTCGGGTCTGGGAGGTATTGAAGGACGCCGAATAGCTAGGGCTTAATGTGAAACGCAAATTTTCATCTTGTAGTTTGATGCTCAGCTAGACACTTCTGATAATGCGCCTTCTCGTCAAAAGCCTTTCCTTCTGAATCGGCGACACGTTTGATAATACGCCGAGCCGTGTCGCAAGAGCTCGCCCACCACTTCTCCAGATTTTGACGTTCTTGCTCACGAGCTTTTGCATCCGATGCGTCTGAAGTCGCGCCAGTTACCAAGACATTTGTTTCATACTGGACAACTCTGTCTTCGTCGAACGGCGTCGGAGCCTCCGTTACCAGATCGCCGCGTAGCCTTGCTCCATTTGGTCCGAACGCTGCCTGCACGTTATTTGGCTGAAACATCGTAATCGGGGTTGATATTTGTAAGTCGTAATCGCCAGGAAGAAGATCTTGTTCGCCTTGTGCAAAGGGTCCCGCCTGGAAAGCGCCGTTAGCGACATTCACTTTTTGCTGTCCGCTGTAAGAACTCCGCTTACGCGATAAGGTAATCATCAATGCGCTGTTGTCTGGCAGATTTGTAATTCCGACCACTAATGGTCGTCTGCCACCATCTAACCGCGCCGACAGAGTAACTACACCATCAAAGACTTCAGCTGGTCGTTCGGCTTCATTTGGAACTACTACGTCTGGATGCACGACATCGGCTTCGCGCTCTTTGCCGCAGGCGACGAGACAGCTAAATAGCGCCAGCGCGTATAGGTAATTGATCGTCATTGTGCTTCCTCTCGAATCGAAGAGAGCCCGTGAACAATTCGGGTGCGCATTTATGCATCACCTCGTCTCACCCAGGAATGTCCATTCTTTGATCTTCAGACGACCCTTCGATCTAAAGTATGGACCATCCATAGCGTCAATGGCTGATGTGTCGCCATTCTGGTAGATGAGTACAAGTTCGAAAGAAAGGTCACGGCATGTTCGCTCAAGACCAGCCATGCTGCTTACGTTATAGGTTTTCATCCAATTTGGATCAGCTTCAGTCAGCTCCCACGCAACGCGCACATTCGGCTTCAACACAACCTTCTTCAACATGCGCTGAAGCTCCCCCACTAGGGCGCGTCGGGCTAGACCGGCGTCATCCACGCTGTTGGATTGCAGCCGTTCTAGTAACTCATCTATTACTCTTCTTCTCTCTGCGGGATTAATCTGCGTCAGAGTCACTATTTCTCTTTCAACCTTTTCTATGTCGAGCTTGATACGCTCGTACTCGGTTTCCACGCGATTGAGTTCCACGCTGAGCGCAGGGCTGGGAGGTCCTTCGTTGGAAGAGATGAATTTCACTAGGCGGCGGATCGCCACCTGATCCGCATCTCTTCTTTCCGTAAGATTGAGTAACAATGATCTCTGTTCTTCTAGCCGGACATTTCGCCTTTCACCGCCAAGCACGCGCTCGACGTCAAGAGACTCAATGAAGTTCAAAAGTAGGTTCTCCACCAGGGCATAGCGGACTGCTTTCGCATTGCAGCTACCTTTCTGATAAGCCACGCTGCATTGCAAGTACTTTCCACCCTTGGGTGGCGCCCCCTTATCTATGTAGCGGCATCCGGCTCCACAAGAGCAACGAAGCAAACCACTGAACAAATTTGAGTATCTAAGTCCCTTGCGTCCGCGACCACTCACCTTTCTACGATCCATCGCTAAGTTGGCTTCGTGAAATAGCTCCTTGCTGACCACAACTGGGTAGTAGCCGAGAATAGGATCGCCATCAGGTATGCGTACTCTTTCTTCGCTGTCTTCATGGACTATGCGGTGCGGCTGATATTCGCCGAGTACAGTCCTACTCTTTATTATTTTTTTTATATAAGACTCGCGCCAAACTGCGTTTTTTCGATTGCTCCAAACAGGCTCTTTGCGCTCATTTAGACGGCGGCATACTGTGAATGCGCCGCAGCCATCTCTCACCAAAGCGAAAATCTCTCGTACGACTTCAGCTCGTTCAGGGAATTCTTCAATTCTGCCGCTTGATACCGTCAGCCAACCGGGTACTTTTTTCGTGGACACAAGACCTTCGGTCCGGGCGAGACGTTTCTTTTCACCCCAGACCTCCGTTAGCAGCCCCGATTTTCGTTTCGATTCTTCGTGCGCCCTTGCCATTAGGGCAAGCGCGACTATTAGATCAGTCCAGTTGCTCGATATTGTTTCTTTTGAGTAGATTTTTTTGTCATCGATCGTTACCAGCACAATTCCCTGATTGATGATTTCTGTCAGCAGGGCTAACGCGCTCGGTACGTTTTGCCGCGACAAGCGGTCCATTGATTCAACTAGCAAGTAGCTGCCACGCGCGACGTCACCCGAATCTACTAGCTCTTTAAATTTCTTCAGCGCTCCAAACTCTGCATTCTTACCCCGAAAGGCGGACACTCCCCAGTCGTCAAATCGATCGACTATCTCCAGTCCATTTTCCGCTGCATACCGCGTTGCAGATGCGACCTGGCGCCGACGCGAGTCCCCTTTCAATTGCTCGACTGTCGACATGCGCGTGTATGAGTAAGCCTTCGGTCTATGCATTGGCACAATTCCTCAGGGGTATTTAATTGGCTATTATATGCTGCTGATCGGCCCGCCCGGTTGCGGCAAGACGCTGCTGGCGTCGCGTCTGCCGGGCCTGCTGCCGGAAGCGAGCGAAGCCGAGGCGCTGGAGGCCGCGGCTATCGCCTCGGTCAGCGGACGCGGACTGGATCCCGCCCGCTGGCGCGAACGCCCCTACCGTTCGCCGCACCATACCGCCAGCGCCGTGGCGCTGGTCGGCGGCGGCGCGCAACCGCGTCCGGGCGAAATCTCGCTCGCGCATCACGGCGTGTTGTTCCTGGACGAATTGCCCGAGTGGGACCGACGTGCGCTGGAAGTGCTGCGCGAGCCATTGGAATCGGGCGTGGTCACGATTTCGCGCGCGGCGCGGCAGAACGAATTCCCGGCGCGCTTCCAGCTGGTGGCGGCGATGAATCCCTGCCCCTGCGGCTGGGCCGGCGATCCGTCCGCGCGCTGCCGCTGCAGCATCGACGCCATCCGCCGTTATCGCGCCAAGATTTCCGGGCCGCTGATGGACCGCATCGATCTGCATGTGGAAGTGCCGCGCCTGCCGCCGGCCGACCTGCGTCCGGACGCGGCACCCGGCGAAAGCAGCGCCGTCGTGCGTGCGCGCGTCGAACAGGCGCGTGAGCTGCAGCATGGGCGTGCCGGCAAGACGAACGCGCAGCTGACGCAATCGGAGATGGCCGCCGTGTGCCGGCTCAGCCCCAACGATCAGTTGCTTCTGGAGCGCGCCATCGAAGCGCTGCAGCTGTCGGCGCGATCCATGCATCGCATCTTGCGCGTGGCTCGCACCATCGCCGACCTGGCCGGCAGCGAGAAGATCTTGAGCCCGCACCTGACCGAAGCCTTGGGCTATCGCCGTATCGATCGCGGGCTGGCGCGGCTGGCGGCCTGAGTCGAGCGGCTCTTCGTAAGAGCGGCTTCAGCCGCGAGCTTTTGCAAAACCATCGCGACCGGTAAGAGCTCGCGGCTGAAGCCGCTCTTACGAAGAACGGGGCTCGGCAGGGCCCGCGTTCAAGGCGCGCTTGCTAGGATGCCTCATCCCCCATCGCCGAGGCCGCCCTCTGGAAAGCCTGCACGCCATCGACCTGCGACTGCTCGGCGGCGCGTTGCTGATCCTGGCCGGCATCGTCTCGTCCCTGCTCGCACGCCGCTTCGGCGCACCGCTGCTGCTGGTGTTCCTGCTGCTGGGCCTGCTGCTGGGCGTGGACGGTCCCGGCGGCATCCGCTATTCCGACACGCGCTTCACCTATCTGGTCGGCTCGCTGGCGCTGGCGATCATCCTGTTCGACGGCGGCCTGCGCACGCGCGCTGCGCATGTGCGCGGCAGCGTGAAACCCGCTTTGTTGCTGGCCACCATCGGCGTGATCGCCACCGCGGCGCTGACCTCGTTCGCGGCGATGAAGCTGCTGGCGCTGCCGCCGCTCGAAGCTTTCCTGCTCGGCACGATCCTGGCATCCACCGATGCCGCGGCCGTGTTCTTCCTGCTGCGTGCCGGCGGCCTGCACCTGGAGCGCCGCACCAGCGCCACGCTGGAAGTCGAATCCGGCGCCAACGACCCGGTCGCGGTGTTCCTCACCATCGGCCTGACCATGTGGATCGCCGGCCAGCACGAAGGCGGCGTCACCATGATCGCGCTCAGCATGATCTGGGCGATGGCGGCGGGCATGGCGATCGGCTATTTCGGCGGCCGCTGGCTGGTCGCCGCGCTCAACCGCTACAACCTGCCATCGGGCCTGCATCCCTGGCTCGCCCTGGCTGGCGCGGTCGCCTTGTTCTCCTTCGCCAACCTGATCGGCGGCAGCGGTTATCTGGCCGTGTATCTGGCCGGCATCGTGATGGCCAACCGGCCGGTGCGCGCGCGCGCCGAAGTGATGTCGGTGCAGGACGCCGCCACCTGGTTCGCGCAGCTGGCGATGTTCCTGCTGCTGGGCCTGTTGGCCGCACCGAGCAAGCTGCTCGACGTACTGTGGCCGGCACTGGGCGTGGCCGCTTTCCTGATGTTCGTGGCACGGCCGCTGACCGTGGCGGCCTGCCTGTTGCCGTTCCGCTACCGCATGGCCGAAGTCGGTTTCATTTCCTGGGTGGGCCTGCGCGGCGCGGTCGGCATCTTCCTGGCTTCGATCCCGTTGCTGGCCGGCCTGCCCAATGCCTCGCTGTATTTCAACGTCGCCTTCGTGGTGGTGCTGGCTTCGCTGATCGTGCAGGGCTGGACGCTGGGGCGCGCGGCGCATCTTTTCGGCGTGGCGGTGCCGCGACCGGATCCCAATACGCGCCGCATCCAGCTCGACCTGCCCGGCCAGCTCGATTACGACATGGTCGGCTACCGCATCGCCGCCGGCAGCGCGATCCTGCATGGCGCGCCGCTGCCCGGCCGCGTGCGCCTGGCCATGGTGGCGCGCGAAGGCCGCCTGCTGCTGCCCGAGGAAGCCGGCACGTTGCTGGCGGCGGATTACGCCTACTTCCTCGCACCCAGCGGCGGCGCGCCGCGGCTGGACTGGCTGTTCGCCGAAGCCGCCGACGCGCGCGCCGCCGAAACCGAAACCTTCGGCAGCTTCACCCTGCCCGGCGACGTGCCGCTGGGCGAGCTGGCTAAGTTCTACGGGCTGGCGATCCCGTCGCGCTTCGCCAACAGCACCGCGGCGCAGGTATTCGACGAACGTTTCGACGAACAGGCCCAGGTCGGCGACAGCGTGACGCTGGGCCGCGCCATACTGGTGGTCCGCAGCCTGCGCGACGACCGTGTGGCGCAGGTGGGGCTCAAATTCACCGGCGTCGGCGAGCGCCTGCTCAGCGGCCAGTAGCCACTCGTTTAACATCGCGCAAACGTTTGTGCGGCGACTTCCCGGTAAGTTCGCCGCTTCGCGTCCGTA
>Ga0193753_10000932_pt1 | contig 26440 bp, 21 predicted proteins | sample H1c2metaG_FD_144925 | JGI IMG/M metagenome (GOLD analysis project Ga0193753, IMG submission 144925) | Soil microbial communities from a riparian zone of the East river system, Colorado, United States - H1c2 | ecosystem: Environmental > Terrestrial > Soil > Riparian zone | place: USA: East... | reverse complement strand
CGCGCACGGTAGTCGAGAGAACAATCGGGCCCGGTCTGGACCGGGTCGATTTGTTGTAGTGCGTACACTCGGTGGGACCGGCCTCGACGATTCAGTCGAACTTTCCGCTCCGTTCTCAGCCATCGCAGACAGAACGGGTCTGGGCAGCGCCCAGTGAGGAACACGAAGTGCACGCGGCTCTGCGGCGCTTCTCGTCGTGCACGCGCCACCACTGACCGCCGCCGCTCTACAGATCGAAAACGCACTTGGACCGGCCCAGGCACGCATCGTTCGCGCGGCCTGCGCTCCGCAAACGCATGCGTGAACCGAAACCGCCCCTTTCCAAGCTTCTCGTCTCGTGCGTCGACGAGGGTGTCGAGTTCGATCCCGTGTGGGCGCGAGCGAAACACTCTGGCTCGAGGTCGTACCCGCGCAATCCGCTAGCGCACCCGCGCATCCGCTGGCGCTCGTCCTCGTGCATCCACTCGAGGTCGTACCCGCGCAATCCGCTAGCGCGCCCGCGCATCCACTGACGCTCGTCCTCGTGCATGCTCTCGCTCTCGCTCTCGCTCTCGCTCTCGCTCTCGCTCTCGCTCTCGCTCTCGCTCTCGCTCTCGCTCTCGCTCTCGCTCTCGCTCTCGCTCTCGCTCTCGCTCTCGCTCTCGCTCTCGCTCTCGCTCTCGCTCTCGCTCTCGCTCTCGCCCGTGCCCACGCGCATCCGGTCGTTCTGGCGCTCGCGCTCAAGCGTGCTCGTCCTCAACCGTGCTCGCGCTCATGCGTGCTCGCACTCGCGCTCCGCACTCGCACCAAGTCGCGCGCGCTCACTCACCAGACGCGTTTGGAAACCGCACGCTAAACGCAAGAAAAGCGCCTCCTCTTCTTCCACGGCGCATTTTTTGACGGGTTTTTCCCAGCACTTGATCGTTCGTTGGTGGATGCCACCGAACGAGCAGAACTCTGCGGCCAAACACTCGACAGCCGCTATCAGCTGCGCCAACGCATTGGTGTCGGCGGCACCGGCGTCGTCTTCGAAGCCCTCGACCTCACCGACGGCTCCGCCCTCGCCCTAAAAACGCTCCGCCCCTGCTACGTGAATCACATCGACCTCGGCACACGCCTCCGCCGCGAAGCCGAAGTCTCACGCCGCGTCGCTCACCCTGGCGTCGTCCGCGTACTCGATGAAGGCGTCCTCGAAGACGGCTCGCCATACATCGTCATGCCACTCATGACCGGCGAAAGCCTCGCTCGCCTTCTGACCCGCGAATCCGGCCTCAACCTCGCCGAACTCGCCACCATCACCAGCCGCGTCGCCGCAATCCTTCACGTCGCGCACGCCGCCGGCTACGTCCACCGCGACGTCAAACCCGAACACATCCTACTCGACCGCACGCCGAGCGGTGACCTCACCGTCCACCTCCTCGACTTCGGCGTCTGCGCGAGCCAAACCGCGTCCGACGAAGAAAAAGCCCGCGAGAACGGGCGCGTCTTCGGTACACCGAGCTACGTGTCGCCCGAACAGGCCTCCGGCGAACCGAACGTCGACGGCCGCGCCGACCTCTTCTCCCTCGGCATCGTAATGTTCGAAGCCGCCAGCGGCTGCCTGCCCTTCACCGGGGCGAGTGTCTCAAAACTGCTGCTTCGCATCATTCGCGACGACGCACCGCTCCTCCGAGAGCTCCGCCGCGATATCGACCCAGGATTCGAGCTGATCGTCGCCCGCCTGTTGGAACGCGACCCGCGCGACCGCCTACCGTCGGCGCGAGCCCTCGCCCGCGCACTTGCGCCGTTCGTCGGCGAGCGCGCCCGCACCGAACATCGGCTCGCCAGCATGCTCCGCGCGTCCCAATCGATCGACGATACGGCCATCACGCTGTGTGCCGCCGACGAACAACGGGTCGCCTAAATCGACGCGTGTCCGCGAACGGGTGGTCGTAACGTGTGCTCCTTGTCGTGCATCACGCACACCGTTCGCGCACGACTGTCGCTGATGGCTTCAGCGTCATGCTTGCTTATGTCAGCCCTGCAACGTTAGCCTAGTCGCAGATCGAGCCCCCGCCGCCACGTTGCGCGCGCTCGAATTCAGCGATGCTCAAAGATCTCGTGCAGAGCAAAAACGGCGTTCCAGCGCTGGTAGTTCTGGGCGTCGGGTTGGGGATTGCAGTACTCGGTCCCCCGCTCTTCATGCCGATGCTACCGGGTTGGATGGCAGGTCTCATCGGTCTCGTCACCGGAAGTATCTCGGCGATGATGGCCGTCCGCGGCGTCGGCGCGAGTGACGACGAGCTCCTCGCTCTTCGCACTGGTGCAAAAGCAGCGCTGCGAGGTCAAAAGCCGTCGCGGCCAGCGAACGCACAACACTCGGTCCTCGAGATCCTCGAAGTCCTCGAGACCGTCGCGAACGAAAACGACGCGCGCACCCACAAGGTCACCGAGCTCGAACAAGCGCTCGCAAAAGCCCACGTGGAAGTCGATCGGCGCCAGCGCGAGCTCGCCGAAGCCGAACATGCCCTATCGGCCCAACTCGACGAGTTCACCGTCGGCTTGAACGAACAAGCGACCGCTTCCGAACAAGCGTCGCGCTCGATGGTCAACACCGCCGAAGTGCTCAAGCAACTCGCGCAGAGCGTCGAGGTGCTCGCCCAGAGCGCAGAGGAATCGTCGTCGTCGATCCTCGAGATGAAAGCCACGAACGACGAGGTCGCCGAGAACATGGGCAACCTCGGCAACAGCGTGCGCGACACGGTCTCTTCGATCGAAGAGATGACCTACAGCATCAAAGAAGTCGCTCGCAACGTCGACTCGCTCTCGCTCATGACCGAGGAAACCTCGTCCTCGATGAACGAGATGGACGTCTCGATCGATCAAGTTCAGACGAACGCCAATCAAACCTCGCGGCTGTCCGAACAAGTCGCCAAAGACGCCGAGCGCGGCGCAGACGCGATCACCCGCACGATCCACGAGATCAACCGCATCAAGGAGTCCTCGTCCGACGCCGTGAGCGCAATCGTGTCACTCGGTCGCCGCATCGACGCCATCGGCGACATCCTGAACGTCATCGACGACGTCGCCGAGCAAACGAACCTGCTCGCGCTGAACGCCGCGATCATCGCCGCGCAAGCCGGTGAGTACGGCAAAGGTTTCGCCGTCGTCGCGGACGAGATCAAAGAGCTCGCAGAGCGCTCGGGCACGTCGACCAAAGAGATCGCCGCGCTGATCCGCACCATTCAGGAAGAGACGAAAAACGCGATTCAAGCCGTCGAACGCGGCGCGACCACGGTCGATCGCGGCGTGGAAGTGAGCGCGGAAGCCGAACAAGCGCTGAAGAAGATTCTCGATTCGTCCCAGAAATCGACGTCCATGGTCGGCGCCATCGCGCGAGCCACCGTCGAACAGGCCAAGGGCAGCAAGCAGGTCACCGACGCCATTTCGCGCATCGCGGAGACAGTGCAGCAAATTGCAGCAGCCACCGCCGAGCAGGCGCGCGGCTCAGAGCTGATCATGAAGAGCGCAGAAAAGATGCGGCTCATCACGCAGCACGTGGAACGCTCGCAAAAAGAACAAGCCCATGGTGCGCGTCAGATCACGAGCGCCGTCGAGAACATCTCGTCGATGGTCAATCAGCTCAACAAGGCTCAGCGCCAGCAGACGAAGGCCTCGGACGACACGTCGCAGCTCCTGGAGCGCATCCGCGACCTCACGCGTTCACAAGAAAAACACCTCGGGTCACTGGCCGGCGCGGCCGAACGCCTGCACGGCCTGGCGCGCCGGAGCACGGGCTAGCGCTCTCCGACCTGCGCACGCGCCACACGCCGGCTGACGCGCGAGGTGGGCGCAAACCGCCGAGTCCTGTACGATGTAGGCCGCCGGTTTGTGCTACGCCCGCGGCGGGGTAGCGTGTGCTACATCAGCCGGACCCGAAGTCATGTGGAACATTGGTTTTGGCGAGCTCGCGATCATCTGCATCGTCCTCATCATCGCGGTGGGGCCGGAACGGTTGCCGTCCATGATGAAGACCGTCGGCAAAACGGTCCGCACCTTGCGGCAAGCCAGCCGCGACCTGCGTGAATCGACCGGCATCGACGAACTTTTGCGCGAAGATTTCGATTTTCATCCTCCGCCGCGCCGCCCCGCACCGGTGGCGTCCATCGCGCGCGATGTCGACCCCGTGATCAACCCGACGACCGCAGAGCTGGCACCCGTCGCTGGGCAAAACTCGGCAGAGGCCGTTGCGAGCTTGCCCTCGGATGGTCCGCTGACGGCTGCAACGAGCGAAACCACGGGAGTCGCGGGAGTCACCGGAGCCACGGAGACCACGGGAGCCGCGGAAACCACGAACGTCGCGGCGTCGGCAGTTGCGATCCCGTCGTCGTCGCAGCTCGCCACCGCGGCGGCCACCGATCACGCGAACGTCACGGGCACACTGCCTTCGGATGCGCCGCTCGTCGCGCTCGCAGCAAAGGCGCCACCGATCACCGCACCACCGCCGGCCGGCCCACTTTCGGTGCCACCGCCGCCGCCCGCGCAGGACGAAGCGAAGCCTCGTGAGAGCTGATGTCGAACTCGCTCGATAGGCCTGCCCCGCAAGCGACGGCGCTCGCCACTACGTTGAACGAAACGCCACCCGAGGACGTGCCCATGACCGTGCTCGAGCACCTCGGCGAGCTTCGGTCGCGTTTGATCAAAGCGCTGCTCGGCATGATCCCCGGCGCTTGGATCGCGTGGGAGTACAAGGAATACCTCCTCGACTACCTGCTCCAACCGCTGTCGCTCGCCTGGAAGCACCTCGGCCTAGGCGAACCGACGATCCACTTCGCGAACCCGGTCGATCTCTTCGTGTCGTACATGAAGATCTCGATCACGGTCGGCTTGCTCGCTTCGAGCCCGTGGGTGTTCTGGCAAATCTGGGCGTTCATCGCGCCCGGTCTCTACAAAAAAGAGCGCCGGTACGCGATTCCGTTCGTAATCGCATCGACGGTGTTTTTCGCCGGCGGTGCGTTCTTCGGCTACGAGGTCGTGTTCCCGGTCGGCTTCGAACAACTGCTCGGCATGTCCGGCATGCTGCCGAGCTCGACGATGCGCGTTCAGCCGACGATCATGCTCACGGAGTACATGGGCTTCGCGACGCGCATGCTGCTCGCGTTCGGCGTCGTGTTCGAAGTGCCAGTGGTCGTCACGTTCCTCGCGATGGTCGGCATCGTGAACTGGAAACAGCTGCTGAAGTTCGGCCGCTGGTGGGTCGTCATCGCGAGCATCATCGCCGCGGTTCTGACGCCACCGGACGTCGGCTCGCAGCTGATGATGCTCGTGCCGCTGGTCGTGCTGTATTTCATGTCCGTCGGGCTTGCGTACCTGTTCGGTCCGAAGGTCGAGCCAGAACCCAAGGCCGACGATGAAGCCGGCAGCGGCTGATCACCCCGGGGTTGCGCTCGGCCCTGCGTTCGTTGCGAGCTTGGGCCTGCTCCGGCAGCGGCTGGTCGTCCTGCCTGCGCTCGGAGCCGCGATCGTCTTTTCGATCTTGTCGGTGTGTTGCGGGATCGGCCTGTTCACGACGCCGTGGTTCATCTGTGAGTTGTTCGCGACGCAGCTCGCGCTCTGCACCGGTAAACCTGCACTTCACAGCGTGTCGTGGGTTCCTGCCGGCCTGATTCTGATCGGTGCGGTATTGCTCGTGATGAGCACGGCTTCGCTCACGCTGCTCGGCGCCGGCCCGGATCTGCCGCCGAACGCTGCACCGCTCTCCGGCCTCGGGACGTTGATGCGCAGCGGCGGTTTCTATGCAGCCATCAGCAGCACGCTCGCGCTGCTGTTCATGATGCCGGTGCTGTACGCGCCGCTGGTGTTGATCGATCGGCGCGCCGATTTCGAAGAGGCGCTGCTCGAGAGCGTGAGGATCGTGGTGCGTCGCGGCGTTCTGGCGAGCTTGACGTTGTCGCTCGTCGTCCACGTCGTTCAAATCTCGCCGCTGTTACTCGCGTCGGCTTGGGCGCTGTGGGGAACGCGCTCGACCGTTCCGCAAGCGCTGCTGATCGCCACGCCGCTTCTGTGCATCACGATTCCGCTCGGACAGGGGATGGTCACTTGGATCTACACGCACTTTCGCGCGGATCCCACCAACCCGACCACTTCGCCAGCCGGGCTCCCGCACACGCCGCGCACCGAAGCCGCACTGCTCACGATCTCGCGCTGGGTGCGGGTCTGGACGTTTGTCGTCGTGCTTCCGATCGCAGCTGTGGTCGGGGTGGGCCTGTCGCTCGTGCGACCGTCTGCGCTCTCACCGGGGAACGCGCCGCGCAACGGCGAGCTGATCGCGGATCTCGTTCCGCTGGCCGGTCAGACCAAGCGGGCCGCGCTCGACAACACGTCGCTCGAGCTGAGCGTGAGCCCGGAGCAGTTGGCGATCGCTGCTGCGGATGGCGGCGGGACCGGTGAGCTCACGCTGCACGACTCGGCGCCGATCACCCGTGTCCGCGTGATTCGCGTTCGCGACGCATTCGCGATCGAAGTGCTGCAAGGTGAACTGAGCTCGTCGACTTGGATCGATCGCGCGGGCGTCCGGCTCGACGACGACCTGCGCGCGCGCCTGATGGACCGAGTGTCGGGGCGTGAGCTCGCGTTCGTGCTGCTCTTTCCGTTCGTCGCGGCGCTGCTCACCGTGCCGGTGTTGAATCGCTTGAGCCGCGTTCAGCTCGCGGTCCGCAAGTTCGGCGATCGACGGCCGAGCGACGACGTGCTCGACCTCGCGCTGCGCCGCAGCGTGCGCCGAACGCAGCTGTTCATCGCGGTGATCTTGCCGCTCGATGGGCTCGCGCTCGCGCTCGCGGTTCGCGCGCTGGGTTGGGTCTGAACAGCCGGTCTGAGCAAATCTGCTCCGCGCATGTGGTAGCTTCGTGTGCGCATGCCGACCGAAGATCAGCCCGCTTCACCCGCAGACCCGCTCACACGCGCGCAGGCTGCGTACGCGTCGGGCAACTTCGCCGAGCTTCGTCGCGAGGCCGCAAACCTGCACGCCGCGCCGGATGCCGAGGTCGCTCGCAAAGCGCGCGAGCTCGAAGCGCGCGTGGCGATCGACTCGTGGAGCTGGGCGGTGCTCGCCATCGCGTTAGCGCTGTTCTGCGGGATCGTGGTGGCGTATGCGCGCTGAGCTCGGTCGCGTTCTCGTGCGGCTGTACGCGGTCACCGGCGCGCCGCTGACGCTGTTGGCTGCAGCCATCATCGCGCTGAGTGCCTGCGCCGGTACGGCGTCCCAAGTGCGCTCCGGCCCGCCGGACCAGTCTCCAAAGTCGCTCTATCCGCTCGCAGCGGGGTATGCGTGGTCGTACGACGTCGAGACTGAAGGCAGTCCGCCCGTACTCGCCGTCGCGCGAGTGGCTCGCTTCGATTCCGGCGTCGCGTCGGTCGTGACTGGTCCCGAGGCCGAGCAGCGGTACGCGGTGACGGACGTGGGCATTCAGCGCGTCGGACAGCCCGGGTTCCTGCTCAAAGCGCCGATCGCCCTCGGGGCGATCTGGGAATCGGGTGCGGATACGAACGCGCGCGTGGCGTCCGTGAGCGAGCAAGTGAGCACGACGGCCGGAAACTTCGCAGCGTGTGTCGTGGTCGAGGAGCAAAACCACACTTCCGGCCAAGCGGTGAAAACGACCTATTGCCCGGGTGTTGGTCCTGCACTGGTCGTCTCGCAGATGGAAGTGCGAGGTCAGTTGCTGACGGTAACTGCACGACTTCGTGGCTTCTCCGTGGAGTCCGCGGAAGCCGAACCATGATCGTGCGATCACAGCGATAAAACCGTGCAGATTCGCGTCCGTTTAGATGCGAAAAATTCGTCCACGTTGCGGTGATTCGGCTTGCTCTTCGGGCTGAAACTACCCATAAATTCAAGGTAGAAACGCTTGCTCGCAATCGCCGGAGGACGACGAAGCGGGACGAGTCTGGACTGAGGGTCCGTGCGGTTGCGGACTCGGCGTGCTTCTTTGTCCTGTGCGATTTGCTCGAGGAATTTGGAAATGACGTCACTGCCACCGGAAGCCAGCAACTACTTGCTCTTTTCGGACGTGCATCTCGGCGCTGACCTCGTCCAACACTCGCGACCCTGGACCGCATCGCGCCTCCTCGCGGCGCATCGCATCGACGAGACGCTCGGCTCGATGCTCGATCACTACCGCGAGCACCGCGAAGACGGCCGGCTGTGGCGCGTGGTCATCGCGGGCGACTTCATCGACCTCGTCGGCATGTCGATCTCGGCGACGCCGGGGGTGACTTGGCGAACGCCGCTCAGCGAAGACGACCAAACGCACGGTCTGGGCAGCGCCGAGGACCACGCCGCGTTCAAGATGCACGCGGTCGCGGATCGGCACGACTTGCTGTTTCGCAAGCTCGCTAGCTTCGTCGAGGCAGGCCACTCGCTCGTATTTGTCCGCGGCAACCACGACGTCGAGATGTACTGGGACTCGGCCCAGCGCGCGTTTTTGGATGCGCTCATCAACCGGGCCTCGTTCTCGGTCGACGACACCGCTACGCGCGAGCAGTTCGAGTCGCGCATCGAGTTTCAGCACTGGTTCTTTTACGTGCGCGGTTTCTTGTACGTCGAGCACGGCCACCAATACGACGCGACCTGCGCGTACCACCACCTGCTCTCGCCGCGCTCGCCGCGCGACCCGCGCCGAATCAGCTACTCGTTTTCAGACATCCTCCTGCGCTACGTCGTGCGGCCTACGCGCGAGCTTTCGCCCGAGGGTCACGAGAACGATTCGATGTTCGACTTCATTCGGCTCGCGTTCTCGCTCGGCCTGAACGGCTGCGCGAAGCTCGGGTACCGGTTCTTCAGCGCAGTCGGTCGCATGGTCGCGACGTGGCGCGATCACCTGAGCGAGCACACGTCGCAGATCAAAGCCGAGCACGACCGGCAAATGACGCTGATCTCGAACGTGTTTCGCTTGAGCGCCGACAACCTCAAGGCGATGACCCTGCTCTGGGCGACGCCGGTCACGGGTAAGTTCTTTTCGATCTTCCGCACTGTGTTTCTAGACGGGCTCGCCGGCGGTCTCGTCGCGTGCGGCGTGTTCGCGCTGCTCGCGGTGCTGCACGTCCTGCCGTGGATGTGGCTGCCGCCGGTGCTGATCGCGCTCGTCGTGAGCATCGTCGTGTACATGAAACTCTCGAAGGTGCTCGAACCGCACGCCGCATTGCGCCTCGGTGCAAAGCGTTTGGCAGAGCTCGTGCCGGCCCGCTACGTCGTGATGGGCCACACGCACAAGCCGATGATGGAAAAGTTGTCGCCCGCGACGACGTACGTGAACCTCGGCAACTGGACGAACGACACCGTCGACGATCAAGTGAGCGGCGCGCCCTGCACGCATCTCGTGATCCGGCATGGTGACGGCGGTGAACCGGAAGCACGCTTGTGCGATTGGGATGGTCAGCGCGGTCCTCGCGTGCTGCATCGCGACGCGCGAGCGTCCGCCGTTGTGGATGGTTCGGAAGCCGCCGCCGTGCGAGGCATCGCCGCTTCACAAGAGCCCAGCGTGCAGCCTCGGAGTGCGTGAAGAAAGAACGCTCGAACAGCGTCCATTTGCGCGCATTTTCAGCGGAATTTACCAAACTTGTTTGTTGCGTTAGAGGGTGCGAGCAGGTACCCTTACAGGCCCAGATCAAAGGCCGTTCGGCGCGAGATTCTGGGCACCTCGATCAGAGCTGGTCAACGCTCTGACTAACGCCGCCCGCAATCGTTTCAGGGCCCTAACTTCGCGTTGAAGATTGTCGGCAGGCTCGTCAGAGCGCAGCAAAGGTTTGTCTCATCTGAGCATGGCGTCTGAGTATGGAGAGGGATCCATCCAGGTCCTCGAGGGCCTGGAAGCGGTGCGAAAGCGCCCAGGCATGTACATCGGAGATGTGCATGATGGGACCGGTTTGCACCATCTCGTCTGGGAGGTCGTCGACAACGCAGTCGACGAGCACCTCGCAGGCTACTGCCACAACATCCGCATCACGGTCCTCACCGACGGCGGGTTGATGTGCGAAGACGACGGGCGCGGCATCCCGGTCGGTCGGCACGAGCGCGGTGTGAGCGCAGCCGAAGTCGTGATGACGGTGCTGCACGCCGGCGGCAAGTTCGACAACGACAGCTACAAGGTGTCGGCCGGTCTGCACGGCGTCGGCGTGAGCGCGGTGAACGCCGTGAGCGACAAGCTGACTCTCGAGATCCACCGCGAAGGTCAGGTCTGGGAGCAGGAGTACTCGCGCGGTGCGCCGTTGGGTCCGATCAAGGCGACCGCCCCGACTGACAAGACCGGTACGAAGATCACCTTTCGGCCCGATCCCGAGATCTTCTCGAACGTCGAGTTCTCGTTCGAAATCCTGCACAGCCGTTTGCGCGAGATCGCGTTCTTGAACGCCGGCCTGCACGTGGTGTTCGAGGACCAGCGGATCGGCCGGACCGAGCGCTACAAGTTCGACGACGGCATCAAAGAGTTCATCGTGCTCTTGAACAAGGGCAAGACTCCGCTCCATCCGGACGTGATCTACCTGAAGGATACGCGCGACAACGTCGAGGTCGAGATCGCGCTGCAGTGGAACGATTCGTACGTGGAGCAGGTGTTTTGCTACACGAACAACGTTCACAACCGTGACGGCGGTACGCACCTGACTGGCTTGCGCGCGGCGCTGACCAAGACGGTGAACAACTACGGTTCGGCCCATGGCGTGCTCAAGGACTTGAAGTCCGGCCTCTCAGGCGAGGACGTGCGCGAGGGCCTGACCACGATCCTTTCGATCAAGCACCCCGATCCGAGCTTCGATTCGCAGACGAAGAGCAAGCTCGTCTCGAGTGAAGTGAAGGGCATCGTGGAAACGGTCGTGAGCGATAGGCTCGGCCAGTACCTCGAAGAGAACCCCGAGATCGGGAAGGCCGTCGCCGAAAAGGCGGTGCTCGCAGCGCGGGCGCGAGATGCGGCGCGCAAAGCTCGCGAGATGGTTCAGCGCAAGGGCGCGCTCGAGATGAGCTCGCTGCCGGGCAAGCTGGCCGACTGCCAGGAGAAGGATCCGGCGCTCTCCGAGATTTACATCGTCGAGGGTGACAGCGCCGGTGGCAGCGCAAAGATGGGTCGCGACCGCAAGAGTCAGGCGATCCTGCCGTTGCGCGGCAAGATTTTGAACGTCGAGCGTGCACGGCTCGAGAAGATGCTGGGCAGCGAGCAGATCGGCACGCTGATCATGGCGCTCGGTTGTGGTGTCGACGGCGGTGGAAACTTCGAGATCGACAAGGTCCGGTACCACCGCATCATCATCATGACTGACGCCGACGTGGACGGTTCGCACATCCGCACGTTGCTGCTGACGTTCTTCTACCGGCAGATGCCGGAAGTGATTAAGCGCGGGTATCTCTACATCGCGCAGCCGCCACTCTACAAAGTGAAGCGTGGCAAAAAAGAGTTGTTCCTGAAGGACGACACCGCGCTCGCGACGTTCGTCCTCGACGCGGGTTCGGATGGTCTCGCCGTACGTACGCGTGAAGGTGGGGTGACGCTGACGGGTCAGCCGTTGCGGAACCTGCTCGACGAGCTGCTGCGCTTCCGCGAGCTGAGCGACCGGTTGCGGCGCTTTGCGGATCCGGTCGTCGTCAAGGCGGCCGTGCGCGAGACGTCGCTCGACGTCGATGCGTTGCGCGACGAGGCGCGGGTTCAAGCGGCGGTGACGCAGCTGGAGACTTCGCTCAAGCGCCGGCAGCCGGACGTAGCGTTCAAGATCGCAATCAAAGACGACGTGGAGCACGGCTGCAAGAAGATCGAGATTCAGCAGCGCGCGGGTGTGGCAAGCCGGACCTCGACCATCAGTCACGCGCTCTTGAGCACGCTCGATTGGCGCAAGTTGCGGGAGTTGCAGGGTGCGATCGACGCACTGGGCGCGCCTCCGTTCATCGTCGGCGAGAGCAACGGTGACGACGGCGCCGAGCTTGCGGGTGTCGATGCGCTGTGGGACTTCGTGGACGTGCGCGGGCACAAGGGTTTGCAGCTGCAGCGCTACAAGGGTTTGGGCGAGATGAACGCCGACACGTTGTGGGAGACCACGATGAACCCCGAGACGCGCGTGCTTTTGCAGGTGCGGATCGCCGAAGCTTTGGCAGCTGAGGAGCTCTTCAGCATTCTGATGGGCGATCAGGTCGAGCCGCGTCGCGAGTTCATCGAAAAGAACGCGATGGACGTCCGCAACCTCGATATTTGAGTCTTACCTCGAGCATTGCCGCCACACGCTGCAGTCAACGTGGGCTAGCGCGCACGAGTGTGGCAACAAAGCCGCTGGCAGTCGCCGTCAGCTGCGGTTAATGTCTCCACCCACGTCGCCTCTGATGGCGGCGTATTCCATCAGCATGAGGTGCGTATGCTAGGGCAATTCCTGAAGCACCTGGTAGTTCACACGCCGTTCGAAGGGCTCGCTCAACGCGTGCAGCACGCGCTGAGCCTGCCGCGACGCGCTCGGCATCCCGAGCTCAGCAGTATTCACGAGGAGCCGCGCTTCATCGAGAGCGCGTGCAGAATGCTTCTCCGACCGGAATCGAATGCAGTCGACATCGGCGCGCATCTCGGGTCCCAACTCGGGAGGTTCGTCGACCTCGCACGCTTCGGGCGCCATCTGGCGTTCGAACCAGTGCCGTACAAGGCGCGCTGGCTGCGACGCAAGTTCCCGAACGTCGACGTGCGCGAGCTCGCGCTCCACGAAGCCGAAGGGCGCCAGACGTTTTTCGTGAACGAATCGCGCCCGGGCTACAGCGGATTGCGGCGGCATGAAGCCGGTAACGACGTGTTGCGCGAGATCACCGTCGATCAGCACCGCTTGGACGAGGTGGTCGATCCGAGCCTCGACATCGACTTGATCAAGATCGACGTCGAAGGTGCGGAGCTGTTCGTGCTGCGCGGTGCGACTCGTTTGCTCGATCGGTGCCGTCCGACGCTGCTCTTCGAGTCGACGAAGACTGGGCTCGCGACCTGGCAGCTGACGCCCGACGCGATGTACACGTTTCTGCGCGACCAGGGCTATCGCATCTACCTGCCGCGCGCGTTCGTGTGCGGAGGAACGCCGCTCGACCAAGACGAGTTTGCGGTCGCGCACGAATACCCATTCCGCGCGTTCAACTTCATCGGTGTCGCGAAGGACCGTCCGCTCGGTCGCCAGCGAAAGACCTCACGTCGTGGCGAGGCCGCACAGCAACCGGTCATGAATGTTGCCGAAAGCTCCGTTCGACATCACCACGATTACGTCGCCGGGATTCGCTAGCGCGAGCGCTCGCGCGATCACCGCATCGATGCTGCCCAGCGCTTCGGCGCTGTGGCGGCCGTCGCTGCTGATGGCGGCAGCGAGCGCCTTCGTATCCAGCTTCTCGGCTTCGGGAATCTCGGCGCGTCCGACCGGCGCGAGCAGCGTGATGTCTGCTGGCTCGAACGCCTTCGCGTAGGCTTCTTGGTGCATTCGCCTCGACGCGGTCGCGCTTCGCGGCTCGAACACCGCGATCAATCGCCCTTGGGGGTGCCGCTCTCGAAAGCCTCTCAACGTTTCGAGCACCGCCGTCGGGTGATGCGCGAAGTCGTCGTAGACGCGCACGCCGCCTGCGATGCCTCGCAGCTCCTGGCGGCGTTTCACGCCTCCGAACGCCGGCAGCGCTTGGCTGAGCCGGTGCACCTTCGCATCCGCCGCGAGGGCACACAGCGTGACTGCCGCGAGCGCATTCCGCAGGTTGGCCGCTCCGAACAACGGCGTCATGAAACGGCCGCACGAGTTCCCTGCCGCAAACAAATCGAACGCCGCGAGGTCGCCGTTCGGAGCGACGGGCGCCGCGATCCACTCCGGCGTCACGTCACCGGTGTCTTCACCGTCGAGCGCGTAATACGCGACGCGACAGCGCGCTCGAGCAGCCACCGCGCGGACCTCGGCATCCGCTGCATTGGCGACGAGTAGTCCGTGGCTCGGGATGCGCTCGACAAAACCCGTGAACGCGGCGCGATAACTCGCCATGTCGGGATAGATGTCCGCGTGGTCATGTTCGATCGCCTGGAGAATCGCGACTTCCGGGTTGTAGTGCCAAAACTTGGGTGTCTTCTCGAAGAACGCGCTGTCGTACTCGTCGCCCTCCACAACGAACGGTGCGCCCTCGGGTGCCAAGCGAAAACTCTCGGAAAATCCGAGGGGAATGCCGCCGATTAGAAAGCCTGGCTGCAGTTCGAGCGCGTCGAGCAAATGCGCAGTCAGCGCGGTCGTCGTCGTCTTGCCGTGCGTGCCGGCGATAACGAAACTGCGCCGGCCGCGCAGACACAACTCTTCGAGCGCTTTCGGCAGCGACGTGTACGGAATTCCGGAATCGATCGCAGCGCGCGCCTCTGGATTACTCGAGCGACAGACGTTGCCCACGACAACCAAGTCCGGTCGTGGCGTAAGGTGCGATGCATCGAATCCTTCGTGGGTTTCGATGCCCCAGCGCTTTAGTGCGTCCCCCATCGGGGGGTAAAACGCACTGTCACTGCCTGAAACGTGATGGCCAGCGTTGCGTAACAAACCGGCGAGAGAACCCATGCCAGTGCCGCAAACGCCGATCAAATGAACATGCATGTGACCCGAGCTCTCTGGCCTAACGGCCGACAATCACATTGTCGCACAGCTGCTCGATTGGCCGCGAATTCGAACGGTTGACAGGCAGCAGTTGGCCCCCATACTGAGAAATAAGGCATCAGGCATGGGTGAAGACAACAACAAGAGACGGAAGAAGCCCCTCGCGGACCGGATCAAAGAGCGTCTCCGAGACCTAGTCGATGATCTAGTGGGTTCGCTCGAAGGTTTGGTCGTACCGCAGCCCGTGCCCGTACCCATCCGCAAGCAGCGTTATTACCGCTAACGCGGCCTCCTGTTAACGGGGCTCACGCGGCTAACGCGGCACCTTCCGGGCGTACCGCATCCGCAGGTCGAACAAGATCTGATGCACGAGGCGTTCTTCCTCGCCGCTCAGATTCCCGCGCGTCTTTTCTTCGATCATCGCGAGGATGTCGATGGTCTGGCGCGCGAGGGGCAAGTTCGGCTCGCCGGCCTCGATACCGTCGCCCAAGTGCATCAGCGCAGATGCGTTGAGCGACAGCACGAAGATATCGAAGGCCATGGGTCGAATGTCATCGGCGTCCGGAATGTCGACGCCGTTGTCATCCAAATCACTTCCGTTCTCCTCGGCCATGCGGGTCACCTCTTGCGCATCGCTGGCTGCGATGCCGCTTCGTAGCACTTCATGGGTGAGGACGCCGAGCTCACGCTCAGTACGAGTTCGCGGAGCTCGACGTGGTGTTGCCGCTGGGAGCGGCCTCGTGCGACGTGCTGGCCGCGCTAGCGGGGACTGCCGGAGGGTCGTCTGAGGACTGAACGCGATTGCTCAAGTCCGGAAGCTCGTCGAGCGTCCGTTGATATGCAGCTTTGTCGAGCAGCCCTTCTTGCAGGGCACGCTTGACCACACGTTTGTCCAGGAGATGTTGTTTGATCTGCATCATGCAAACTCCTATTTCCGCGCACTGTGTAACGGCGCGGTTGGCAAGTCGTGGCGGCAAGTCGCACACGAGCGTTCGTGGAGCATTGAAAATTGCCCTGCATCTGTCAACGCAGGTGCCTCAGAAGAGCCCAATCGAGAACTGTAGCGTCCCGAACGGCTCGTCCAGATACAAGCGCCGCTTCAGCACGATGCCGTAGTCCACGGCAATCGGTCCGACCGGCGTGTTCAAGCGCAACCCAGCGCCTGCGGTCGGCCGCAGATCGAGTGGATTCATGTTGCTCGCATCGGCCCACAAGTTCCCGATGTCGGCGAACAGACCTGCACCGAGCTGACCGTACAGTGGAAATCGCAATTCGCCGCGCAGCAGCACGAATGCATCGCCCGCGCGAACGATGCTGTTGAGCGGCTGCGGGTTGGCGTCGCGTGCGTTCCGATCCGCAATGTCCTGCGGAATCAACTCGTCTTGAAAATAACCGCGCATCGTATCGACGCCACCCAGGAAGAACGCGCGATTCGGGTACGTCTTCGAGCCGTTGATCAAATGAATGATCCGCCCCACGCGCAACTGACCTGCGATCACGACGGATTTGCCGAGCGGAACGTAGCCGCTCGTCGTGAATTGTAGTTTCAAGAAGCGGCTGAAAAATTCTTCGTCGCGCACATCGGCGGAACGCGTGTGCAGCGTGCTCGCGAGCTCGGTCGAAACGGAAAAGTAATAACCCGTGGTCGGCACGAACGCGTTGTCGCGCCGGTCGTAGCTCGCGACACCGCGCACGGCGACGAGCGTCGTGCTGCCGTCGGGGACGCGGAGCAAGCGCCGCAAGCGTGGATCGGTGACCGTCTCGAGGTACTCATCGAGCCGCTTTTTCACGAACAGGTCGACGTTGTTGTTCTCGAGGTCCGCCGCTTGGAGCAGCGTCACGTACGGCAGCGGCGTCTCCGTGAACGCCAAGGTCACACCGTTTTTATCGACACCGAAATCGATCTCGTTGTCGCGCACGTGCAAGAGGTCGAGGTTCGTGCGCGTCGTGCCCATGCCCGGCATCCGCGGGATGACCAACCCGAGCGCCACGTTCCGCTCGAGCCGCTCTTCGAAGAGCAGGTTCTCGTAGTTGCGCCGGACGTCTTCGCGCACGAACAAGAGCTGATAACCGAACTGCACGCGCAGGTTCACGCCGACCGCGCTGCCGAACAAGTTTCGGTAGCCGTACTGAAAGCCCGCGCGAATGCCCTGGCCGGTGCTCAAGCCCGCACTGAAGTCGAGAAATTGGTTGGGCCGTTCCGCGACGGTCACGACCACACGTTTCACGCGCGCGGGCAAGTCCGGTTCTTCGAGTGCGACCGACACGCCCGTGAACACGCCGAGCGCTTGCAGCGTGGCTTCACTCTCGCGTGCGGTCGACGGCTGAAACAGCGAGCCGCGCCGGAGCGAGAGCAGGCGCCGGATGAACAGCGGGCTCGTGCGCTCCGCACCCACCACGACGACATCGCTGACGCGCACGGGAAAACTCTCGACGACCTGAAAGGAGACTTCGGCCCGCGTGCGGTCGTTCGAGAACCGCACGCTCGGCTCGATGCGCGCGAACATGTTGCCGTGCTCTTGATAGACGCTCTGCATGCGCAGGCGCGCTTCTTCGAGGCCCAGATACGAAAACGCAGCGCTGCGCTCGAGCCCGGACGCCACCAACAGCTCGCGACTCGGGATCTGCTCGGTGCCGGTGAGCACGACGCTGTGCAACATCGTCCGCGGGCCTTCGCGCACGGGAATGTTCACGGTCGCGTGGCGTGGCCCGAGCCGCTCGAACACCGGCGGCCCGACTTCGACCGCCAAGTATCCCGTCGATTGATAGAGCTCGACGATGTGTTTGATCGCCTCGTCGTACGCCGGGACGTAATAGGTCTTGGCCGGAATCTCGAGCCAGGGTCGCGCGACCCGTCGCGAGCCCAGCTGATCATCGGTCGAGACCAGATCGACGACCTGGGAGTCGACGGTTTCGACGAAGTCCGTGCCGGGCAAGTGCTCTTCGAGATAGCTCGAGAGCTGATCGCGCAAGAACTCCCCGGTGTAGTGCTGCGCGCCGATGAACGTGACCGCGACGACTTCGACTTGCGGCCCGGTGCGAATCCGAATCAGCAGCCGTGCGCGGCGGGGCCCGAGTGCCGTGCGTTCGACCGAAGCCTTCGTGTCCAGAAACCCGTGCTTCGCGTAGAAGTCGCGAATCCGCGGTGGCAGCGCATCGAACGTGGTGTCGTTCAGCGGCGCATCGAGAATCGCGAGCGCATCGATGACCTCGCGTCCGAGCAACGGTGAAGCGCCGCGCACTTCGAGCGTGTAACGCGGCCCGATGTGCGCAGGAAAAGCGAGGCGCGCTCGCGCGCCGCGGACGGTGACCACGGGCAATTGCAGCTGCGCTTCGAGATATCCGCGCGCCCGCAATCGGTGCTCCGCGCGCTGAATGCGGTCGTGAAACTCGCGCCGGTCGAGCACGTCGCCAGTCGACAACCCCATCACTCCGAAGACCACGTGCGGATTGACCGGCACGTCTCCGGTGAACACGAGCTCCTCGATGCGCGTCGCCGGCCCTTCGTCGAGCGTCGCGATCAACACTTTTTGCGCCGCGTCGTCTGTGTCGCGCAGCTGCAGCGCGACGCGCGCCCCGAGATAGCCGCGCTCCGCGTACGCCTTACGAACGGCAGCCGCGTACGACTCGAGCGCATCCGACTCGAGCGTCGAGCCGCTCTGCAAGCCGAGCGCATCGAGAGACACCTGTGCTTCGACCGCGTTCGCCCCACGAACTTCCACCCGGCGCAGCTCGATGCGCGGCTCGAGGTGAAAGACGAGTGCGACGCCCGCAGCCACGGCCTCGGCGTCGACTTGCACGTTCACCCAGCGGCCTTTGGCTAAGAGGCGCAACACGGCATCGCGAACGAGCTGGCGAGTCAGGCTGGCCCCGATGCGTACGCCGATGCCCTCTGGGCCGCCCTGGAGGTTGTCTCCGACGACGCGAATCGCAACGATGCGTTGTTCCTGCAGGTACTCGGGAATCTCGGCGCGTGCGACTTCTGCGGCGCTCAGAACCCATGCCAGTGCCAGCCAGCAAAAGGCGCGTCGCGGTTGCCAAGAAACCATGCGGGCCCGCGAGCCTACACGACTCGCTGCGCCCCGACCTCTTTCGGTTTTGGCGGGTATGAGCGGTCGCTCTGCGTCCCGAACCGAGAGTCGCAAAAGGTGGCTGCATCAAAACACATGAAGTCGTATCGATTTGTGACGCTTTGGGTGAGCCGTTTTGACCCAGCCGGACACACCGACACAGACACCCAGTCAACCCGGCGGCGAGGCCCTGGGTGAGGTCGAGGATCATGCGTCATGCCATCGGGTTCTGTTTTGCACTAGCGGTCGTGTCGGCGTGTTCGAGCTCGAACATGAATGCCGGCGGTGGCCAGCGGGTCGTGCCGGGTCAGCCCGCAGCTGGCAGCGGCATCGCCCCAGGACCTAGTGCCGGTGCTGGAACTGGCAGTGGTGCCGCTGGCTTCGGCAACGCCCAGAATCCTGGTGACGGCCTGGTTCCCGTGACCCCGATCGTGGACGTCTCCGACTCCGGCCCCAAGAACCCCGACGCCGGGCCCTGCGAAGTCGGCAAGTTCTGCGGCCCGCTCGGTCCCGATCCCGACAACTGCGGCTCGCTGCGGCTCGAGCAGGACATCGAAGTGACCCGCCACCCCGGCAACTTGCTGATCATCTTCGATCAGTCGCTCAGCATGAACGACCCCTGGGAGCAGACGACGAAGATCGTCGCCGCGCAAACCGCACTCCAAAATGCGATCATGACGCTGCAGGATTCGCTGACGGTCGGCGCGATCTTCTTCCCGACGCTCGGCTGCATCCCGGGTTTGCCGAGTGTTGCAGTCGATCCGATCGAGTCGGCCAACCAGATCGGGTTTCAACCCGGCGCGATGTTCCTGCAGTCGTGGGCTGCACACTGGCAGGCGATCGGTGGAGCACTCGGCATCGGCACGCCGATGAACGAAGCGTTCGATCGCGCGGACGTCGCGATTCAGAACGCGAAGCTCACCGGCAATCTTGCCGTCGTCGCGTTTACGGACGGTCAGCCGAACTGCTTTCCAGACGAGACGATGACGATGATTCCGACGAAGCCGGAGCCGGATCGCTCGGCGGGCTGGCTCGCCGACAAGATGATCAAGACCTACGTCGTCGGGTTGCCGGGTGCGGCGGGCGTCGACTTGCTGAACCAAGTCGCCGTCAGCGGCGGAACGATGGAGTACATCTTGCCGAACGACCCCGCAGCGCTCGAAGCGAAGCTGCGCGAGGTCGTGAGCGAGACCGTGAAGATGGGTTTCGACTCGTGCTCGATCAATCTGAAGCCCGCGGCCGACCCGGTCGAGAAGCTGCTGATGGTCGTCGAAGAAAACGGGATGCGCAGCAAGGTGGATCGCATGCTGGCCGCGGATGCGGGTTGGTCGATCACGCCGGATGGCTCGCACGTCGAGATCACCGGCAAGCTGTGCGACGACGCCAAGGCGGGCCGGTTCCAGTCGATCACGTTCGAATACGGGTGCAAGGACCTGCCGCCCTTGCCGCCACCCGTCCGACCGCAGTGATGGATGCTGGGCCGTTTCGCCGGCCCCAATCACGCGTTTAAGCCACGTTTAAGCCCTGTTTGGGTGAATTGCGCCGGTGCGCTCGACGCTCCGCGGACGCATGGTATGCATCGGGCCCAGAACGAGCCGGGCGGCGCGATTTTTGCCTCATAACCGGCGCGAAACCGGGACGGTACGGACTTGGTCGTACCGTTCTTCCTGATCCTGACTGACCGATTCGAGGCGACGCCATGCAACAACTGACATCCGACGCGCAGAATGCGCTCCAAAATCTCGCACAACGCTACGGCGTGAGTCTCGACGCAGTGACGTCGATGCTCTTCGCCGTGTCGAACGGCGGCGGCACCATGGCGCAGTTCAACGTGCCCGAGCTCGGCGGCAGCGGTCAGTGGATGCAGGGCGGCATGACGATGGTCGGCGACATGTTCAACTACGGCTTGCAGTCGAAGGTGAGCGGGTTGTGCTCCGAGCTTTCGAGCTTGCTCCGGTCGCAAAACGTGTTCGTGCCGCAACCGCAGTTCTCGCCGCAGCAGCAGCAATACCAGGGCAGCGGTTTCGGATTCCCGAGCTACGGCAGCAGCATGTGGCCGTCCGAGCTCGGGCAGCCCAGCTCGAGCGGCGGTCAAAACGACACGCGCTACGCCTACTTCCCGCATGTCTCGCGGCTCGCGATCGATCGCGGCGGGAACATGACGATCTACGACACGCTCGATCACAACATCGGTGGCGTGCAGCAGCAGCAGGGCGGCTCGCCGGGCACGCTCTCGTTCTCGAGTCAGCGCGGCACGTTCACCGTCGACTCGCTCCCGATCGTGAGCGGCGCTCCGACCTCCTCGCAGTCCTATTCGCAGCCGCAATCCCAGCCGGCGTACTCCGAGCCCACCTATGCGCCCGACCCGGCGCCGTTCCAGCAGTCCAATTCGCAGTCCGACGGGCCGCGGACGCAGCAGGAAGTTCTGACTGCGCTCGAGCGCCTCGGCGATCTGCACCAAAAGGGCATCCTCACCGATTCCGAATTTCAGTCGAAGAAGGCAGAGTTGTTGAGCCGGATCTGAGCTGAGAGTGGAGGGGGGCATGCGCGAGGGGATAGTGTTCGCGGCCATCGTCGCGGCTTCGGCTGCGATGCTGAGCTGCGGCGGAAGTGACGACGAACCGCTGCTGTTCGTCACGATTCACACGCGCAAGATCGTCCCGACCGGGTTCGAGGTGCAGGAGATGGGCTGCATGAGCTTGTCGTTCTTCGAGTCCGGCAAGACCGATCGTTTCGAAGTCGAGACGCCGATCGGAACTCGCTACCAGCTCGCACATCGCGGCGCGTTCACTTGCGAACAGGCGGTCGATCTCTTTGCCGAATGAGGCATAAGGGCAGCGTGAAGAAGCTGCTGCCCCTGCTGCTCCTGTACTTCTCGCAAGGTTTGCCGTTCGGGTTTCAAGTCACGGCGCTGCCGCTACTCCTGCGTGAGCAAGGCGTCTCGTTGAAAGCGATCGGGTTCGCGAGCTTGCTCGCAGCGCCCTGGCTCGCGAAAGCGCTGTGGGCACCGTTGGTCGATCGCTACGGCAGCGCGCGCTTCGGCCGGCGCAAGAGCTGGATCGTCCCGATGCAAGCGGCGCTCGTCGTCAGCGCATTCGTAGCGGCGCACGTGACTGAGCCCGAAACTCTCGTCGTCATCATCTTCTTCATGAACTTGTTCGCGGCGACGATGGACATCGCAGTCGATGCGCTCGCGGTGAGCTGGCTCGATCCGAAAGAGCTCGGGCCGGGCAATGCACTACAAGTCGTCGGCTACAAGCTCGGCATGCTGACCGGCGGCGGTCTACTCGTCTGGGCGAGCGCAAAGATCGGCTGGAGCGGCCTGTTCAACGTGATGGGTGTGCTGATGCTCGGCGTGCTCGCGATGTCGATCGCGATGCGCGAGCCTGAGAGCACCGGCCCTGAAGCAGCACCGGTCGCGAGGGTAAACTTTCGCGAACTCGTCGCTCGGCTGCGCAGCGCGCTGAGTCAGCCGCCGGCGGCTGCGCTGATCGCGGTCGTCTTGACATACAAGATGGGAGAGACGCTCGCCGACGCGATGTGGAAGCCGATGTTGTTCGATCGCGGGTTCACGCCGTCGGACATCGGGCTGTGGAATGGAACCTTCGGCATGATCACCTCGCTCGCCGGCACGACCTTGAGTGGTGTGCTCGTGCGGAGCGTGTCCTTGCCGCGCGCGTTGCTCTGGATCGCGGCGTTTCGAGCGCTCGGCGTGGCCTCGCTGTGGTGGGCAAGTGTGCTCCCGCAGCCAGGAGCGGCAGCCATCATTCTCGTCACATGCGTCGAGCACTTCTTCGGTGGCGCGATCACCACGGTGCTCTTCGCACTGATGATGCACCACACCGATCGCTCGATCGGCGGCACTCACTACACGTTGTTGGCTAGCCTCGAGGTCTGGGGCAAACTGCCTCTCGGTGCGCTGTCAGGAATCATCGCAAGCGCGTTCGGCTATCCGACCGTGTTCGGATGGGGCACTGCGTTGTGCGTCGCGTTTGCGGTGTTGGTGCGTGCGGTCCGCACTCGACTGAATGCGTGAGCAAAAGCATCGCGCGCGGCACATCACCTGCGATTCGTATCGGTGCGCGAGTGATCAGCTAACACTGGCCGATCGAGTCGAATCGTTGGCTCGTGCGCATCATGCGTTCTGTGCCGCCGTGTGCCGAAAGCTCTGAAGCTGGACCGCGCGGTACGAGGGAACTTAGCTACTTTCTGAAAAGCGAAAGTGCGCTGAACCGATTTGGTGTCAGAGTAGAACTTTCTTTTGTCAGCATCGCACGAGGGTCGATGCAAAACGCTTAGCTCAACCTGTCATGCCGGTGCAGTTGCGCCGGTGCCATACGCCGCGCGGATGAGTTCACGACCGCGCGTTCACTTTGTGCCGTGAAGTAGGCCGCAGCCCGCGCTGTGTCGGTCAAGCGCGGACCTGCGCCTCTTTTCTTGAAAGTAAAAGGTGTGTCATGAGGCCAATTCTTGGTTTTGCAGCGCTTCTCGCTTGGTTATCTCATTGTCCAGACATCAGCCATCCAGACCATCACCACGATGCAGGTCAGCCCACTGAAGACGCGGGACCTGACGTAACGTGTGAAACCGATGACGCATCCGTTCCCAGGAACGATGCAGCTGTCGGCGGCGGAGATGCTGGCACGCCTCCGGTGATCGAAGATGCGAGCGTCGGGACCGAAGATCTCGACGCGACGATGATCGATCCACCGGACGGATCCATCGTGGACGAACCGAAAACGCCGGTGATCGTACCGCCGGGGCAGTGCATCACGACCGGTCTCGGGCTCTACGAGCCTGGGTATTGCGACGAGCACCACCTCCTGCCAGGCATCGAACGGTACGTACCGAGATACCCGCTCTGGAGCGACGCCGCGGTCAAGGATCGCTACATCCTGCTCCCGAAGGACAAATTCATCGATACGTCAAACCCGGACCGCTGGACGTTTCCCGTAGGCACGAAGCTCTGGAAGATGTTCACGGTGAACGGCACGCGCGTCGAAACACGCCGGCTCGAGAAGACGAGTGACGCCCCCGGAATGGGTGGATGGGACGCCAGTGTGTACATCTGGACGCTGGAGCAAAACAAGGCGGTGATCTGGACTGACGTCCAAAAGATGTCAGGCCAACCGGATGCTGTCGGGACGAAGCACAACGTTCCTTCGAGCGCGGATTGCGCGACTTGCCACTCGTTCAAGGTGCCCGGACCGATGGGAACCATCGTCGATGGCGACATCGTGAATGGCTTCGGAGCGATCCAACTCAATTGGGAAAAGCCGCTCGTCGAACCAGGTCGACCCCCAGCGATCACACTCGACAATTTGGTCTTCGACGGAGTGCTGCGTAACGGTCTGGCGGGACTCGCGAACGTGAAGGCGAAGAAGTCGAACATTCCCGGCGACTCCTACGCACAGGAAGCGATCGGATACCTTCATGCAAACTGCGGACATTGCCATGGTGGAGAGTCGCCGAAAGGTGGGCTCAAACTCTGGGCACTCACGAACAAGGAGAACGTGAGCGACATGTTCGTAGTCCAGCAGGGATGCGGGAAATGTTTGGCTCGCTGGTTCGGCAAACAGGTCGTGGATGACCCCACCGAGGTGTACAAGTACCGAATTCTTCCGGGCGACTCACACCTGAGCGGAATCGTGGGCCGGATGAGTTACCACATGACCGGCGACGCAACCAAGCGCGACGCGGTGAATCAAATGCCGAAGATCGGCACCGAGCTCGTCGACTTCACCGGCCTCGCGAAAGTGGAGGCTTGGATCGATCGGATGCAACCCGACGAGTGCGGCGTGTTGCCTCCAGTGTGCGATCCGCCACCGCCGCCGCCGATGGCTGCAGCGGCCGGAGCTGGTGGTGCGGGTGGCGCTGGCGGTGCTGCCGGCGCAGCAGGCACGCCTCCGACGACGCCCTAATCGAATTCCAAACGCCACTTCAAATCGACGCCGACGTCACCCAACTGTGAGGCACTCGTAGTCGTCTGATTGTTGTACGCAGCACCGACGCTGGTTTTGTCAGAGATCTGATACTCCACGCCGGTGCTGAAATCTCGCGACTCGGACAAGCCCGTCGCGGCATCGAGCCGGACCCGGTCCGCGATGCGCTTGCCGAGGTGAAGCTGAGGCTCGGTCCGTTGCGAGCGCTGGGAGTACTCGCTCGCGATGCGTACCTCGTCGATGGCTGGAAGCGCGCGCTGCACTTCCTTGTCGACGCCGGTCACGGTCGCGAGCGCCTCCAGCGCTGCAGTGCCCGTCACGTCGTTGCGCAAGGTCGCGAGCTCCGTTTGGGTGACGCCCACCGCCAAGAGCAGCGTGATGTCGTCTTCGGAGAGATACGGCGTGCTGTTCAACGAGAATCGAAACGAATCGGGGGTGCCCCACGCGTGCGCGCCGATCTGCCAGTTCACCACGCCGGTGCTCGTGTTGTGACGCACCTCGGTCTCCGCGTGGACGTCGAAGCTCGGCTCCACCCGTTGCGCGTTGTCGAACGTGATCTCGCCTTGCCGGATCACGAACGCCGTGTTGCGCAGGCGCACGGTGCCGCGCCGGATGTTCATGCGCCCGAGCACGCCGAAGCGCTGATCGGTGCCGATCAAGCGAAACGCGTCTTTCGAGTCGTCGATGCTCATCTCGGCCTCGATCAGGTTGTTCTCGACGCGCATCGGCTCGCTCTGCACGACGCGGAGGTCCACCGACAGCAGATCCGCGTCCGGGTTGTAGCTATCGACGTCGGCGCGTGCCGCCTTCGTCATGTCGCGCAGCGTGCGGCCCATCGTGATCGGCCGTTTGTAGAGCGCGCGATCGAGCCGCAGCGTGCCGGTGAGTTTCGGCAAGCGATCGCCGTGGTGCCAAGACACGGCGCCGTTTCCGCCGATGACGAGATCCACGTCGTCGCGCGGACTGATCGCAACGCGCTGACCCGCGAGCTCGACGCGCACGCTATCGATCGTGCGGCCTTGCAACGTCGCGAGCCCCGACAGTTGCACGTTGCCACCGAGAAGCTGCGCGTTGACGCGATCGATCAGCAGGCGCTGCTCGCTGAACGTGGCCGAGCCATCCAGCCCTTCGATCGGAAACGACAGAGATGCGAGACGCAGCTTGCCGGCTTCGAGCCGCGCCTGCCCGAACACCGAGGGCTGGTCTAGCCGACCTGTCAGCTTTACTTGCGCGCTCAGCCGGCCACTCGCGCTCTTCAGCAGCGGCGTGAAGCTCGGCAGGATCGATAGATCCAGGTTGCCGTTCAGCTCGAACGCGAGCCCGCCGAGTAACGATGCGCCGCCCGCGACTTCCAGCTTCGTCGACGGCCCGACCAATGTCGCGGGCTCGAGCGTGAACTCACCGCGTGCGAACTGCGCGCGAATCGGACCCGAGTTTTCGAGGATCACTCCGGACTGACCGAACTTCACTTTATCGATCGTGAGATCGCCTTCGAGCGTCGTCGGCGTCATCATCGCGCCACCGGTCAAACGCAGGAGCCCGGACAACGTTCCGGTCATAGCCGCATCTTTTTCTTTGCGCTGCGACGGGATGAGCTTTGCGAACTGAAACTTGTCGAAGCGCAGCTGGCCCCGCAGCGGATAGCTGCTGGTGCGACCGATCGTGAGATCGAACGAGAGCCGCTCGTTGAAACCTTCGCCACACACCAAAAACGCCATCGGGGCGTCGAGCGCGGGGATCAAACCTTCCGAGGTGCGAATCGGCGGATCTTCCGGCCAAACGCCTCGGGCGAGGCCTTCACGCGCGTGCGGGCACACCGCATCGGCAGGCGGCTCGTGCTCCGGCCACTTCAGCGCTTCC
>Ga0193753_10000931_pt1 | contig 26454 bp, 17 predicted proteins | sample H1c2metaG_FD_144925 | JGI IMG/M metagenome (GOLD analysis project Ga0193753, IMG submission 144925) | Soil microbial communities from a riparian zone of the East river system, Colorado, United States - H1c2 | ecosystem: Environmental > Terrestrial > Soil > Riparian zone | place: USA: East... | reverse complement strand
CGCCACGCAGCCATTGAATGCGAACGCGTCCTTCTTCCGCGTGCTGGGGCAGTAAACGTGCCGCCGCTTGCCGGCACAGGTAGCACAGGCAACCTGCCTGTGCCGCCGGGCTACCAGCCCGGCGGAACGAGAACGATGCCACTATCTTGATCGAACGCTGATTCGCAAGCGGACGCTCTCGCCATTCCACTGGGCAGGTTGCCCAGCGGAACGGGCTGGTAGCCCGTTCCACCCGAGATGCGGCGCCGGACGCACGTTAAGCCGGTTTCACTTCGATGAATTGCCGGGTGATTTGGCCCTCCTTCGCGCGGCACAGAAAATATCCCTTCTCCAAAGTCTTGTCGTGGTTGCCACGCGCGATGGAACAACACTTGTCCGTGGTGAAAACCGTGCCGCCCACTTTGCGTTCCGTGAAGCCGTGAAAATGTCCGTTGAAGACGGCAACGACATTGAAATCGCGGAAACGTTCCAGCAGGTCATCGGTGTTCGCGGGGCGATAAGTCGTATTCGGGCCAAGCGGAAAGTGAGTGAAGATGACCGTGGGTTGTTTGCGATCCAGCTTCGGCATGTTGTCGTCCACCCAGCGGAGGGTCGCGGGCTGAATGTTTGTCTTCTCGTATTTTTTCCCTTCGCTGGAATCGAGCCCCACGAACTGCCAGTCGCGATGCTCGAAATGGTAATTCAGTGAGCGCGGAAACGCCTGCTCCCACGGAGCGCGATCCGTCGGCCCGGCGTAATCGTGATTGCCGATGACAGCGTGAAACGGAATTCCGAACCCACGCAGCACATCGCGCATGCCGCCCAGCTCGGCGGTCGTTCCATTATCGGCGAGATCGCCGACAACCAGGCACAGCTCAGGCAATGGCCGATGCACGCGGACGCTGACGGTGACTTGTTCGAAAAACTCCGAGCATTTCGGGCTGGAATAATGCGAGTCGTTTATCTCGATGAAAGTGAACTCGCCGCCGCGCCCGTTGCCGCGATGGGTCGCGCAGCCGGGCCACAGTCCCATCGCCAGCGTCGCCGCAGCGGAACTGCGCAACCAATCGCGACGGGACAACCGGCGTTCGGTGATGATATTCATGGATAAACTTTGTAGTGGTGCGTGGGAAATTCAACGGAGAAGTGTCAACGTGCTGGCAGTTTTCAACTGGCAGAGCGCGCTGAGTTCAGCACGCTCCCATCGTCCGCGATCACGCATTGGTCCCCGCCAGTTCTCTTTCCGTCTTCAATCGCAACTGCCCGCACGCCGCATCGATGTCGTGGCCCTTCTCGCGGCGCAGCGTCGCCGTGACGCCCTGCGCTTCGAGCGCCGCCAGAAACGCCTCCTGTGCTGCCTCCGTCGGACGCACCCACGGCAGGCCCTCCACTTTGTTGTAAGGAATCAAATTCACCTTGGCGTGCAATCGTTTGGCGATTTGTGCGAGCGGTTTGATCTGATCCAGTCCATCGTTCACCCCGGCGATGAGGATGTATTCGAGCGTAATCATGCGCCCCTTGCGCTCCTCGTAATACTCACAGGCTGCGGTCAGTTCCTTGAGCGGAAACTTGCGGTTCACCGGCATGATCTGCGCACGCACGTCATCGGTCGCGCCGTGGAGCGAAATCGCGAGACGGAATTGAAACGGCTCGTCGGCAAGCTGGCGAATCTTCGGCGCGAGGCCGCTCGTCGAGATCGTGATCTTTCGCGCGCCAATCCCCCCACCCCACGGCGCATTCAGGATACGCAGCGCCGCGAGCAGGTTGTCGTAGTTCGCCAGCGGCTCGCCCATGCCCATGATGACAAGGTTGTCAATAAGACGGTTCGTGGTTCGTGGCTCGTGGTTCGTGGCAGAGGCCTGTGAACCTTCGCCCTCGGAAGCTGGACTCTGCGTTGCGTTCCATCGCTCGATCGCCAAAACTTGATCGACAATTTCCTCCGCGCCGAGATTGCGCTTCCAACCTTCCAACCCGCTCGCGCAGAACTTGCAGCCATACGCGCAGCCCACCTGCGTCGAAACACAGAGCGTGTGCCGATCGGCGCGATCGCCGTAAAGCGCGGGATTGGCCGGAATCAAAACGCTTTCGATGAAAGTGCCGTCGCGTAATTTCCAAAGAAACTTTTGTGTCGTGTCACTCGATCCCTGTTTGCGAACGAGTTCAAGCGTCGTGAAGGAAAATTCCGCCGCCAGTTTCTCGCGCAATGGCTTCGGCAGATTCGTCATCGCATCCCACGCCGTGACGCGACGCTGGTAAATCCAGTTCAGCACCTGATCGACGCGATAAGCCGGCTCGCCCCATTCCTTGAATCGGGCGGCCAGACCCTCACGCGTCAGTGATTTGATGTCCGTCACAAAGGGAATTTACGGTAACGAGCAGTGAACGAAAGGAAGCATTTGAGACGAGAACCAAGAAACATATGCCCCCGCTCAAGTGCCGCGGCCCTCGCACCGCTAGTATGGCAGCGCCGTCTTTACCACGGTGACTACATGAAGCCGCTCTGGTCGTTCATTGCACGTTCGACAGAGCGGCTTTCCTGTTTCTACGAGCATCCTATTTGTCCGCGTTCGCTCGCAAATCGAGCGCTACGAGTTTCTTCTGCCCTCGCGCGTAAACAAATCCATCCGCGACCGCGGGGTAACTGCGCGTGTTGCGTCCGAGCACCTAGGCGCGAGAAATGACTTTGAATTCCTTCGGATCAGCCTTCGCAAGCAGCAACTCACCGGTGTCGGTCAGCACAAGAAGTTGGTCGCCGCATTTCACGATGGTTCCAGAGCCAAATTTGGGCTGCTCCCACATCATTTTGCCGGTTGCGAGTTCAATGCAACGCAGAGCGGGACCGCTGTTTTCCCACGCATGGCCGTGGAACCCATACGCGTATCCGTCGCGAATGATCGGAGCGGCGTAGTGCGAGGAAAGCGACTTATCGTTATGCCACAGGACCTGAGGTTTGTTTTCGATGACGCGAATCAGTTGCGCGCCAAGTTTGTACCAGCCAGTGAGGAACACGGTGTTGGAATCCACGAGGATGGGCGTCGCGGCGTACAAGTTTCCGGAAGTTTGCCGCGGCGTATTGAGGCTCCAGAATTCATGACCGCTTTCAGGATCGAGGCTGCGCAAGGCTGAGCGCGTCACCACGACCAGTTGTTGCCTGCCGCCAATGTTGGCCAGGAAGGGAGAAGCGCCGCTCGCTTTGTCATCCGACACCTGCCAGAGCGTTTTGCCACTATCCACGGCGAAGGCCACGACGCCGGCGTTGGTGGCGCCGACCGGAAGAATCACCGCGTTATCCGTGACCAGCGGAGACGCGACGCAACCGTGCCACGTCGCGCTGCTCTTGAACTCGCCCTTCGCATGGCGCGACCAAAGTTTGGTTCCCGTTTTCGCATCGAGGCAAACCAGGTATCCGTCGGTATTATGAACAAAGACTCTGCCGTTCCTGATCGTGGGCGTTGGACGCGGGCCGCTGTCCAGGTAAGCGCCGTCCTGAAACTTCATCGCGTGTGGAAAATTCCAGAGAGCCTTGCCCGTGTTCGCATCGAGGCAATCAACGATAAGTTCTCCGCCGCGGCGATGGGCAATAACGAGCCGGCCGTCACTCACGACGGGACTGGAATAGCCTTCACCGATCTCAACACTCCAGGCAACGCGAGGGCCTTCCTTCGGCCATTTATCAGCAAGGGCTGGCCCGGCGTAAACAGCGTCGCTCGTTGGACCAAGCAGTTGCGGCCAATCAGAACCGTGGCTTCCCGATTGAAAGCAAAGGATGGTCGCAACCAACAATAAGGCTTGGCGATGACCGGAGGCCATATCGCGACAGTCGCAAACCGATGAACTCCCGACAACGACTGAAACGTAAAAGAAAACTACGCCGGAGCTGGCAGGAAGGAAGGTCGCAGCGGCGCAGAAACTTCATCCGCGTGATACGAGCTGCGCACCATCGGCCCGCTCGCTACGTGAACAAATCCCATCTCCTCGGCGCGGCGTTTGTATTCCGCAAACTTGTCCGGGTGGACGAACTCGACCACGGGCAAATGTTTCAGCGTCGGCTGCAGATATTGTCCCAGCGTAAGGATGTCGCAGCGCGCGGTGCGCAAATCTTCCATCGCGGTGAAGAGTTCCGCCTCAGTTTCTCCAAGCCCCAGCATCACGCCTGACTTGGTGAATACGCGCTCACCGCGTTTCTCTTTCACTTTCCGCAGCACACTCAGCGAGCGATCGTATGTGGCGCGGGAGCGAACACTGGGCGTGAGGCGCCGCACTGTTTCGAGGTTGTGATTAAAAATCTCCGGCTCCGCAGAAAGCACCGCGTCCAGCGACGAATCCTTTTCCAGAAAATCCGGCACGAGCACTTCGATGACGATGCCGGGATTCAGCACGCGCACCGATTCAATGGTCTGCCGAAAATGTTCCGCGCCGCCGTCCGCCAGATCGTCTCGAGCCACGGCGGTGATGACGACGTGCTTGAGTTTCATCCGCCGCGTGGCTTCGGCGACGCGTTGCGGCTCGTCAGTCTCGAGTGCGAAAGGTTTCGCCGTGCTCACCGCACAAAAGCCGCACGCCCGCGTGCAACGATCGCCCGCGATCATGAACGTCGCCGTGCCTTTGCTCCAGCATTCCCAGTGGTTCGGGCACTTGGCGCTTTCGCACACGGTGTGCAAGCGCAGATCGTCGAGCAGATTGCGCGTGTGTGCGAACGTGTTTTCCGTCGGCAGCTTCAGCCGCAGCCATTCGGGGATGCGCGGGCGTGGTTTGATTTCGGCGGTGGTCGTCATCGCGTTCTCAATCGTAATCCTAATCCTATTCTTAATCTTAATCCTTCCTGCCAGGCGCAGAGATTACGATTAAGAACAGCATTAAGATTAAGAAGTCAGGATTCAGCTTCCAGCTTCTTCCAAAATTTCTCCAACTGCTCGGTGTCGAAGTCCGCCAGTATTTCACCATCGACCTCGATGACCGGCGCCAGCGTCTGGCCGGAGAGTTCCTTCATTTCCTGGAACGCGGCGCGATCCGTAATCACATCCACCTCCTCGTAAGCGATGCCGCGCTCATCGAGCCAGTCCTTCGCTTCATGACACCAGCCGCAGAACGGCTTCACAAACAAACGAATCTTTTCAGCTTTCATCTTAACGCTCCGAAACTACGGCACAAATTTTCCGAGAACAACTCGTCTCACAAAATGCGCCCAATCATTCCGTCAAAAACGTATCACTGTGCTCGTAGCACGGCGCGCAGCAGCACAACAGCCGCAGCGTCTCTGTTCCGGTGTTCCAGAGCTTATGCTTTTTGCCGGGTGAGATCGCGACGGCATCTCCGGCCTTCACTTCGCGTAGTTCTTCCTCGATGCGCATGCGACCGACCCCATGCGTAATGAAGTAAACCTCTTCCGTCTTGGCGTGGTAATGCTCCTGCGTACTGGCGCCGACGGGCAAACGCGCCTCAGCCAGACTTTGATTTTTAATCACCGAATTGCGATACGCCAGCAGTTCGCGGATCTCCGAACCGTCTTTCGTGATGAACGCCGGAACATCAGTTAGATTCTTCACATCCATGCGTGCGATGTTTGGGGAAGAACGCGCGAAGGCCAATCCATTTCCGAACACCGGACCTTCATCCTCTCGCCTCCCGTTCGCACATTACGACTGCGTTCGTGTGCAGCCATAAAAACGACGCGGGAAACTGAGGTGCGATTTGCGGCTGCAACAAGCGTTGCAATGGCTCGCGTTTCGGTGCGCCGCTGACGAGGAAAAGAATTCGGCGCGCGGACAACAGATCGGCGATGCCCGGCGTCAGCCCGTAAGTGGGACATCGACCCGTTAGCATCGAATGGTGCAGTGACGTCGGCGCGAGTTGAGCCACGTGCGCGAACGGCTTCAACGCGGCGGCGGGTTCGTTCAGCGCCACGTGGCCATTCACGCCGAGGCCGAGGATCGAAACATCCACCGGTCCGTTCGCCGTCAGCCAATTGCGATAACGTGCGCACTCGGCCTCTGGATCCCCAGGATTGCTGTTGAAGCCGAAGTAGCGCGAGTCATCGATTCGCAGCGGCCCGAGCACGTGCTGGCGCATGTAAGTTTCGCTCGTGCCCGGATCGCTCATTTCCAGGCCGCCCCACTCGTCGAGCTTCAGCACACGCACACGCTGAAACAAATCAGGCGCAAACTGCGCGGCGTTCGCCAGCAATTCGTAAGTACGCGTCGGCGTGTTGCCGGTGGCGAGACACAATAGCGCGTCGGGCTTGCGGCGCACCGCGGCGATCACTTCCTGCGCCGCGGCCTGGCTCAACGCCTCATGCGTTTCGAATGTGGTCACCTGCAATGTGCGTAGCGCGTTCATCTTTTGAAATTCGCATGGCCCGCATCACCGCCCGACTCGATCCACGCGAGCAGATCGAAAATTTCTTCGCGCGTGAGCGTGTCGATCAATCCACCGGGCATGGGCGAAACGTCCGAGACGCGTTGCGTCGCAATGTCGGACTTGTTGATGCGCCGCCGCTGGTCAGGATCAACAGGGTTAATCGCGAGCATGATGCTCTTCGCGTCGTCGCTCGTGATCCGTCCGTCAAAAATCGCGCCCGACTTTAATGTCACTGTGACGCTGCGGTACGTTTCCGAAATCACCTTCGACGGTTCGATGATGCTTTCGAGCAACGTGCGTCGATCGAAGCGCGCGCTGACCGCCGTCAATTCCGGACCAACGAATCCGCCCGCGCCGCCAAGCCGGTGGCATTGCGCGCAACCGGTCTCCGCAAAAAGTTGTTTGCCGCGCGCCGCATTGCGTCCACGCGCTGATTCGTTGAGGCTCGTCGCGAAATCGCTCATGGCCCACTCTTTCACAAACTGCCGAGCTACGACGGGCGCAGGGGCCGCCGGTCGATTTAGCGCTGCGAGTGTTTCCCCAAGTAAGGCACGCTCGTCAGATGTGAGCGTGGCCTCGGCGTCCGCACGGATGTAGTTGAGCGCCGTAGGCAGCATGTTCGCCCCGTTGAACTCCGTGCGCGCACGGCCGAGCCATTCGAAGTAAGTCCGGCGCTCCTCCAGTCGCCAGCCGCTCTTCACCAGCCGCAACGTGAAGAGATAGTGAAACTTTTCCTCCTGCGTCTTCGCGCTGCCGAGCAGCGGAATGGTCTGCGCGACGACGCGAGGCGAATCGAGATACACGAGCAGCTCGCAGAAGGATTGATTCACACGTGCGTCGCGCGATGACGGATACAATGGCTCCCAGCGCGCGCGCACTCGCGTGGCGGTTTCGGAGTCAGGCGCGCCCATGCGAATGAAACAGACCGAGATAGCCCGGATGGCAATGAGTTGTTGATCCGGGCTGAGCGCCGGACTCGTGAGTTCATTCAATCGAGCGATGATGCGTGGCTGGAGTTCCTTTTCACCGGCTCGACTCAGCGCAAGCAATGCCGTGAGAGCCGCGGTCGGTTCCGCGATTGTAAACGCGCCTTCCGCCCAATCGCCGGGAGGCTTTGATTCCAGTTCCACGCGCGCGGCGTAGCGAACCCAGTGGTCGGGAGAGTTGAGTTGGCGCCAGATTTGATCTGGTGAACTGGAAGTTGGCGGCGGGGAGACACTTTGTTTCCTTCCGATGCTTGGCGCTCCCATCCAACGCACGCGATACAGCCCTGACTGTGTTCTTCTCCCGCCAGTCACGAAATACATCGCGCCGTCGGGACCGAACTCCAGGCCGGTCACATTGAGCGGACGACCTTTGAGAAACACTTCGCTGTGACCGCCGTAGCTCGCGCCTTGTTTATCCAAATGCACGGCTAGCACTTTGCCGTAAGACCAATCCATGATGTAAAGCGCGCGGCGCCAGCGCTCGGGCCAGTTGCTCTTGGTGCCGAACTTGATCGCCGTGGGGGAACTCACGCCGATGTCCACCGCGCTCGGCAGCGTGTCCGGCGACCAGACGGGCAACACGCCGGTGCCGCGGCGCCAGCCGTAATCGCCACCGGGGACGAGGTGCAGCACGCGCGTCGGGTGATACCACGAAAGTCCCACATCCCATTCCATGTCCGCATCGAAGGTGAAGAGATCGCCCGCCGCGTTGAAGTCGATGCCGAAAGGATTGCGCAGTCCGCCAGCGATGAGTTCCCACGTTTTGCCATCGCGGTCCGTGCGAATCAAATGTCCGAACGGCATCTTGGCGTCGGCGTTGAACAAGTGCTTGTCCCACTCGCACGGCAACAATCGGTCTTCCGCGTAGTGCCGTAGCGGTGAGTTCGCCGCCACGCCATTCGTCGGCAATCCCACGTCATCCCCGTGAATGCTGTAAATGAAACCGTCGGAACCGAGCGCCAGTTGGTTGCGCCCGTGTCCGACTTCACCCGGCGTGTGCCGGAGAATTTTTACCTCCTCGAATTGATCGTCGCCATCGTTGTCGCGCAAACGCACCAGCGCCTTCGAGTTATTCGCGTTCGCGTAAAGCGCGCCGTAGGCGAAGAGCAGGCCGCGACATTCGAGCAGGTTGGTGTTGATGGTTTCGAGGCGCGCCGGTGCGCCATTGGTTGAAAGGGTGAGCCTCAGCAAGCCACGATCTTCCCGCGCAATGACGATGCGCCCGCGCGGATCAAACGTCATCGCGATCCAAGATCCCTCGCTGCGTTGCGCCGAGCGAAGCAGTTCTACTTTGAATCCGGGCAGCGCAGTAATGTGTTCGGCTGCGGTCGCGGCGTTGGTGCCAAGCGCCTGCTTCCATTGGTTGTAATCCTCGTCAAGGAGTGAAGTGGCGGCGAATCCCACACGCGCAACGAGCATCAACGCTCCGGCCACCACGAACCAAAGTGCGGGCAGGACGCTTTGTTCCGCGCGCGCCAGAAGATGAGAGTGGTGGCTCACAGGCCGATGTTTCAGGTTCGTCCGCCCACTCTCCAAGAATTTTCTTCCGCGCTTGGTCGTCCTGTAGCAGTGTGATTCCCCATTTCACGTTTATGAAACAGAGACTTTTGATCGTCGTTTTGCTGGTCGCTTGCGCCACGTTGTTCGCCGCCGAACAGCCGTTGCGAGTTTTCATCCGTGCCGGCAACAAAACCCACGGGCCTGCTGGCAACGGCGTGCATGACCATCCGACCTTTCTCAAGGACTGGTCGCAGTTGCTCAAGGATCGCGGCGCCATCGTGAACGGCAAGATCGGTTTCCCCAGCGGCGCGGAGTTGGAGAACACCGACGTGCTGGTGTTTTACAGCGAAGAGGGCGGGGCCATTAACGCCGACGACCGCGCAAATCTCGATAAGTTCCTCAAGCGCGGCGGCGGCATCGTGGCCATGCACGATTCGGTGTGTGGCAATGACGCGCAATGGTGGAAGACGATCATCGGCGGCGCGTGGGAACACGGCTACTCAAAGTGGCTTGAACACGAGGTGCCCATTTACTACACGGCGCAGGACAATCCGATCACGGCGGGCGCGTCGAACTTCGAGTTCGACGACGAGATTTATTACGACCTGCACATGATGCCGGATGTGAAAATTCTCGCCGGCTCGTGGACGCCCGACAAACGCAACGCGAAGAGCGGCCGGTTGTTGCAACACATCTACGACGTGTCGCCCCAGATGTGGACTTACGAGAAGGACAACTATCGCGCTTTCGTTTCCATTCCCGGGCACCATTACAAATCATTCAACCTGCCGCATTTTCGTTCCGTGCTGTTGCGCGGCATCGCATGGGCCGGCAAACGCGACGTGAACCTGCTCACGAAATCGGAGGAACTCGCCACGCTCCGTTATCCCGAAGGCGGACCGACCGCGCCCGACAAGGCCGCGGCGAAACTGGATCTTCATCCCGACTTTGACATCCGGCTCGTCGCGTCCGAGCCATTGATCAACAAAGTCATCAACATCGATTGGGATCCAGCGGGCCGGATGTGGGTCGCGGAAACGCCCGAGTATCCGAACGGACGCCGCGGCATTCGCGCCGACCAGCTCGGCGCCGAATGGAAAGATCACGGCGGCCTCGTCGCCGAAGCGGGCAAGCAGGATCGCCCCGCGCGCGATCGCATCAGCATGCTCATCGACTCGAATGGCGACGGCATCGCGGACAAGAAAGAAGTTTTCTATGAGGGCTTGGAACTGGTCACGAGCTTCGTCTTCTACCGCGATGGCGTGATCGTTTCGCAAGCGCCGGACATCCTTTGGCTGCGCGATGCGGACGGTGACGGCAAGGCCGAGAAGGTCGAGAAGATCTACACGGGGCTGGGCACGAGTGACACGCACGCGGTCATCAACAACCTGCGCTGGGGCTTCGACGGCTGGATATACGCGACGCATGGTTACAGCGCGGGCACGGTCACTTCTCCGGACGGCGCGAAGAACTTCGGGCGCATCGGTTCAGGCGTGGTGCGCTTCAAGCCGGACGGCACGGCCTTCGAACAATTCTGTTCCAAGAACGGCAACACGTGGGGACTCGAAGTCACCGGCGACGACGAAATTCTTTTCACGCAGCCGACAAGCAACGAAATCCTCAACCACGTCGTGCTCTCGGAAGCTATCTTAGCACGCGGCAAAATCGGCAACACACCGAGCTTCAAAGCGGTGATTCGCGATCGCAAATCCAACCCGGTGATCAAGTTCGACAACCTCGCTTACGTGCAGATCGATCTTGTGGGCAAATTCACGGCGGCGGCGGGTTGCGCGATTTACGAAGGCGGTGCATGGCCGAGCGACTGGAATTACAGCTACTTCACCACGGAGCCAACTATCAGCATCGCGCACCACGAAGTCGTGAAGACGGATGGTGTGACGTTTGCCGCGAACATGACGCGCGAGGAGGAATTCATCGGTGGGCGCGACAAATGGTTTCGTCCCATTGAAACGCGCGTTGGCCCCGATGGCGCGCTCTATGTCGTCGATTTCTACAACCAGGCGGTGATTCACAACGACACGCGCGGGCCGAAGCACAACAACGTGAATGCCGCGGTGCGCCCGGATCGCGATCACTACTTCGCCCGCATCTGGCGCGTGCAGCACAAGCAGGCGACAACGATTTCCGTGCCGAACCTGACCAATGCTTCACCGGCGGAACTCGTGGCCGCGCTGGAAAGTCCGAGCAAGGCCGTGCGTTTCACGGCACATCGTTTGATCTGGGAAAACACGAACGATGAAGTTTTGGCGGCGATGAAGAAAGTGCCGATGACGCAGGACGCGCCGCCGTGGGTGCATCGTATCTGGCTGATGGCGGATGCCGGGAAGTTGTCGGACTTCATTCTCACATCCGCGCTTAAGGATGAACGCCCGGCCATGCGGAAGAACGCGTTGCGCATCGCCGCGCTGAAGACGGCTGCGCCAACTGAGCCGGTGAAGCAGGCCATCCTCAACAACCTTCCGGACCCGGACGCGCGCGTGCAATTGGAAGCCATCGTCGCCGCAGGCGCGTTGCCCGCCGACGAAGAGGTGACGTCGGCGCTCGTGAAGCTTTATCCGGCGCTGACGAATGCGTGGGCGCAGTCAGCGGTGGCCGGAGTGGCGGCCAAAAATCCGTCGTCGTTCCTCGCGGCGGCGCTCGCGGGCAATGATCCGGAAAATTTGCGCGGCCTCGTCACCGTTCTCGCAGAACAGACGGCGCAAAAGGCGGTGACAGATTCAGAGCAAGCCTCGGCCGTGGTCATCGCTGCGGCAAACGCGCCGGCGAAAGCAGACGCTTTGAAGGTCGTGATTTTCGAGACGCTCGCGAAATCGATGAAGTCACAGTCCGCGCCAAAATGGTCGGATGCCCTGCGCACGGCGTTTCAATCGGCGCTCAAATCTTCGAACCCGGTCGTGCCTGCGTCCGCGCTGCCGCTAATCGCGCGCTGGGACAAGGGCGGATCACTCAGCGCTGACGTAAAGGCCCTCGTCACGCAAATGCTCGAGAAGCTGAACGACCTGGCGCTCTCCGATGAGCAACGGGCGCAACTCGCCACGAGCCTGGTGGGCGTGCGCCAGTTGAACGCGGACATCGTGCCGAGCGTGGCGAAGATGATTAGTTCCTCCACCTCCCCTGCCCTCCAGCGGCGCGTGATTGAATCTCTCGGGAGCAGCGCGGATGCGACCATTGGCGCGGCCTTCGCGGAGCTTTATCCCAAGCTTCAACCCGATGCGCAGGACGCTGTCTTTGCGCAGATCGTGAAGCGCAGCGATTTCTCACTGGCTTTTGTAAACTCCTTGCAGCAAGGCAAAATCGATTTCGCCTCGTTGAATCCTGGCGCGGTGCATCGCTTGCGCACGCACCCGGATGGCGCCGTGGCACGGCGCGCGAATGAAGTCATCGATGCCTTGCGCGGACCCGAGGTGAAGGAGAAGGAGGCGCTCATCGCCAAGCTCGCGCCGGATGTGGAGAAGCCCGGCAATGTCGGCAACGGCCAAAAGGCGTTCACGCAAAACTGCGCTGTCTGTCATCGCTTCAATGGCGAGGGGAAGGAACTCGCGCCCGATCTCACGGGCATGGGCGTGCATGGCGCGCACGAATTGCTCGTCCACATTCTCGATCCGAACCGGATGGTCGAAGAGAACTACATGGCCGTGAGCATCGAAACCAAGGATGGCGAAAGCTACGACGGCATCCTCGGACGCGACACGCGGGCCAGCGTCGTCGTGCGCAACGTGGCGGGCGAAACGGAAATTAAAACTACGGACATCAAATCGCGGCGCATGACCGGGCGTTCGTTGATGCCGGAAGGTTTCGAGGCGCTGGGGCCGGAGACGCTGCGCGACATCCTCACTTACATGGCGGGCGGCGAGAGCAAGTACCGCGTCATCGACATGGAGAGCGCCTTCACTGCGGACACGCGCAAGGGTTTGTTCAACAGTCAGGCGCAGATGGACGAAACGTTGCAGTTCCGGAAGTTCGGTTTGATTAAGGCGGGCGATGTTCCGTTCGACGTCGAGAATCCCGCGCGCGTCAAGACCGGCAACAACGTGGTGCTGCTCAAGGGCGGCAATGGCTTCGCGCGCACCATGCCGAAGACGATTGAAATCCCCAACGTGAATCTGAAGGCGAACCGCTTGCACTTCCTCGGCGGCATCGGCGGATGGGCCTGGCCCTACGATGGCGAAAGGAACAAGGGCCTGCCCGTCGCCAAGGTCACGGTGAGTTACGTGGGCGGCGGCACCGAGGAATTCATTCTAAAGAATGGCGTTGAATTTGCGGATTACATCAGCGCCGCGAATGACGTGCCAGGATCGACGCAAGTAGCGGGAATTGTCGCGCGTGGGCAGGTGCGGCAGTTCACCCGTGAACTGACGAAGGGCGGCACAATTCAGAAGATCACTTTGGATAGTTTCGAGAACGCCGTCGCGCCGGTGTTCATCGCGATTACGGCGGAGACCGGGGCGGCCACCAAGAAACTCGCGGATGCCTCCGCAGCGGGCGGCACGGCGACCGATGCGCTCCCGGCCCAGTCGTTCACATGGGGGACGGGTACGAAGGTTCTTCTCGTCGGCGGCGGCAGCTCGCACGATTTCAACAAGTTCTTCAATCTCGCGGACACGGCGATTCTAAAGGCCGCGGGTCACAGCATGAATTACACGGAAGACGCGGCCACGACCGCGCGTGAATTGCCGAAAGTAGATGTGGTCATCCTCAGCGTGAACAAAGCCGGCTGGGACACGCCGGACGTGCGTAAGGCGCTGTTCGATTTCGCGGACGCGGGCAAAGGCATCGTGCTTCTGCACGCGGGCGTGTGGCTCAATTATCCGAAATGGCCGGAGTACAACGCGCAGATAGTCGGCGGCATGTCGCGCGGACACGATAAGCTGGGCGAGTTCGAAGTGGTATTGAACGTCGCGCACCCAATCATGAAGGGCGTGCCGGAAAGCTTTCGCATCACGGACGAATTGTATTACTTCACGCCGACGACGAATGGCGCGCCCATCGAAGTGCTGGCGCAAACTTCCACCGCCACCGGCACGAAAAAGGAACATCCGAGCGTGTGGATTGTGAAGCATCCCAAAGCGCGCATCGTCGGCATCGCGCTCGGCCACGACGCGCGGGCGCACGACTTGCCGGCGTTCAAGACGCTGTTGGAAAACTCGGTGAACTGGGCGGCGGGGAAGTAGGTTGTGTTTTGTATGCTCATGTCACGCAGCATTACGCACACGGCGAAGACTTCGCGCGCTTTGGTTTTTGTTTTTCGCGCAGTCGTCCTCCTCGGCTGCGTAGGTTGGTGCATTTACTTCGCAGCGATGTTCCGAACGGCCGGCTTCGGATTCTTCTACCGAGGCTTCTTTGACGGGCTTGTCGTTCCGCTTATCCTGATGACCATCATCGCACCGTTGCCGTTTTTAGGCCATGGTGGAAGATGCATGACAATCGGTGGAACGGTGATACTCACTGTTTCGTTTATTGCTGCCGAGGGATTCGGGCGGGCACAAGAGATTCTGGTCGTGCGGCAATACGGGGCTACACCGACTCAGTCGTTGACTGTTACCCGCTGGTGGCCATTCGAGCATCACAGCATTTTCTATTCGCCTGGTTACGGTTGGTCAGGTTGTGATTGAGCATCGCCACCGCCTGGCGAATCTCCTACCCCGGTGCCATGCGCTTCGACATTTTGTTGGAAGGATGTTCCTCCTTGCGCCCGTGAACGAACACCGCGGTCCACTCCGTGAGCCGCAGGCCGAGCAAGCGACACACAGCCTGCGTTTCTTCCTCGCGCGGTTCTTTCGCGGCGACGGCACCGTAGTGCAGCGTCATTTTCTTCGCGGCGTAATCGGTGACGCCGAAGACGAGGAAACCAAAATTCATCAGGACGGTGAGAATCGATTGGCAGGCGAGTTCCATGCCCCCACCCCATCCGCCGGCGCTGCTGAAAGCGCACGCGATCTTTCCGTCGATACTCATCCAATGCTCGTTCATCGTCTCGTCCCAGAAGCGTTTCATTTTCCAGGAAAGAATGCCCATGTTCGTGGGACTGCCGACGGCGAGGCCATCGCACCAGAGCACGTCCTCCGCTTTGGCCTCATCCACGGAACGCACGCGCACCTCTGTTTCAGAGATCGTCGCCGCGCCTTCGCCCACGAGCCTCGCCATCTGCGCGACATTGCCGGACTTCGAGTCGTAGAGGACGAGAATTCGGTTCATCGCGCGAGATGTTGCGACGCGCAAACGAAGTGTCAATTGCGCGTGCCGTCGAGTTGCCGGGTGAGCGACTCCAGCCCGCGCAAATTCTCGCGCAAGGTCACTTCGGAATCTGTCTCGGGCCGGTGATCGATAATCCCGACCGGTCCGCGCCAGCCGCTGTCGCGAACAACTTTCAACATCGCGAGATCATGATCGCCGGCGCCGATGGTGAGGATCTTTTTCCCGGCGCGTTCGCCGTCGTGGACCATGCCGTTGATGTTCACGCACACGAGATGCGGCTGCATGGCGCGGAACAGTTCAGCGAAACGCTCGATGTGTTCGTGTCCGTGATGAAAGTTGTAAACGATTCCCACATTCGTGACGGCCATCTTGCTGAGGTCCCGGATGATCGCGATTTGGTTCGTCGGTTCGCCAAACCATCCGCCGTGATTATAAAGCCCGACAGTGCAACCGATTTTCCCGGCCGCCTGTGCGATAGCGAAGATGCGTTTCGCTTCCGCACTGACACGCTGCTTCTGTTCCTCGGGCGACTTCACTGCGCCACCGCCGCCCATGAGCCAGAGCTGCGTGCGCACTTTGTTCCGCTCCAGCGCGGCTAGGATCGCATACGCATCCTGGTCCAGCGTGGTCGGAAACCACCACGCCGTGATCTCGATGTTGTGGCGCCGGCACGCGGCAATCTCCGCGTCGAAGGTGGGAATATGTTCCGCCCGCCAATCGTAGGCGAAGCGATGAAGGCCGAGACGATCGAGCATCAGTGCGCGCTCTTCCGGCCCGCGCTTCTTCGCATCGAACGGCACGATGCACCAAGCAACGAGATTCGTGCGGGCGAAAAGTTCGTAGGCGTGCGTGGCCGCGGCGAAGCAACAGAGAAGACCAGCGAGAATGGTGCGCATGAGATTAACCGAGAACGCCGGGGATAACCTTCGCGGTGTTGGCGACCCCCGTGAGGCGTTCGGTGCGTCCGCTGACTTCGAATCCAAGCTCTTCATTGTCCAGCCCAAGCGCGCGCAGGATCGTCGCGTGCAGGTTCTTCATCGGATGCGGGTCTTTCACCGCCATGAGTCCCAGTTCATCGGTGGCACCGATGCGCAAACCCGGTTTTACGCCGCCGCCCGCCATCCACACCGTGAATCCAGCGGCGTTGTGCTGACGTCCGTTGTCTCCCTGCATCATCGGCGTGCGGCCAAATTCACTCGCCCAGATGACCAGCGTGGTGTCGAGCAAACCGCGCTGTTTCAAATCCGTGAGCAACGCGGCAATCGGCTCATCCGTCCAACGCGCGCGCGGCGTATGATTGTCGGTGAGCTTCGCGTGCGCGTCCCAACCATCCTTGTCCGGCATATCGTACACTTGCACGAAGCGCACGCCCCGCTCGACGAGTCGGCGCGAAAGCATGCACTTGCGCGCGAAGCTTTGCGTGCGCTTGTCCTTGTGTTCGAAGCCGTAGCTCTCGCGCAATTTCTGCGGCTCGCCATCCATGTTACCGACTTCGAGCGCGGAGGATTGCATACGATACGCGAGTTCGTAGCTGGCGATGCGCGCGTCAAGTTCTGTCACGCCGGGACGGGACTCGCGGTGCTTCAAGTTCAACGTCTTGATCAAGTCGAGCGACGCGCGTTGGCCCGAAGCGAATTCATCCGGCGGCAACAAGTCGAGCACGGGCGTTCCCTTGTCGCGGAGGCGCGTCGGTTGAAACGCCGCGGGCAAGAAGCCATTCGAGTAATTGGCCGCGCCGCCGAGCGGACCGGCATCGAAGAGCATCACGTAGCCGGGAAGATCCTGATTCTCCGTACCCAGCCCATAGGTTACCCACGAGCCAAGGCTCGCCTTGCCCGGACGAATGTCACCGGTGTGAAGCTGATAGCTCGCCGGCGCATGGTTGTTGGACTCGGCCTGTAGCGAGTGGATGAAACAAAGTTCGTCCACATGCTCGGCCACTTTCGGATAAAGCTCGCTGACGCACAGACCCGTCTGGCCGTGTTGCTTGAATTTGTAGGGGCTGGCGAATAACTCCTCTTTGCAGCCGTGAAAAACATTCGCGTGACGCGTCGCGAGCACGGCTTTCTTGATCGAATCGGGAACCGGTTTGCCGTGGAGCCTCTGCAACTCGGGTTTGTAATCGAACGTATCGATCTGCGACGGCCCGCCGACCATGAAAAGGAAAATGACTGACTTCGCCTTCGGCGCAAAATCCGGCTGACGAGGGGCGAATGGATTCAGCGGGTCAATCTTGCGGACTTTCGCGTTTTCACCGCGCGCGTGCAAAACGGAGAGAGCGCCAAACGCCAGCCCGCCAAAACCAGCGCCAGCACGAACGAGAAATTCGCGCCGCGATTGGTTGAAGCCGCCAACGAACATGCGGCGACTATGCCGCACTCGGCACAGAACTCCAATTGGGAAACGTAATGACATTCATGGACGTCGAACCGCAACGTGTGGATTGAAGGATTTGCCGCGCTGCCGACCAATCAAGCGGGCGGGTTGAACGCGCGGGATCTATGGCTGCAGCGTGGCGCGGTAGAATTCCGCGGGCGGGAGGTTGGTTGTGGCAAAACTATCGAGGTAAAACAGCGTCCCGGAGATGTCGTAGAATTCAAGCTGCGCGCTGCTGCTCCACTGGTTCGTGTCGAACGCCGTCCGGTAATCCAGCGTGAACTGCTGGTCCGTTTTTCCGCCGAACAGAAACAGGTTGGCGACGCTCGTGCCGTTGGTGCTCGCGATGCGGCTGTAGCCGAGGATCTCTGGCGACGTTAGATCGGGCACCACGGGGCTGCGCAGAATCATCCCTTCCAGCCCCACACAGATGAGGCGCTTCCCGTCGGTCGTTGCGCCGTAAATGGATTTGCTGGTAATCGTGCCGCGGTCCACCCAGTTCGTCGCGTTTGTGCTGGTCAACACCAAACCTTGTTTGCCGAGCAGAAAATAGGTGTCGTCGATCAACGTCACGTCGTGCAGCCAGGTCGTGGTGCCAAGGTTCTGTCTTGTCCACGTCGTACCATTGAGACTGATGTAAAGGCTGCCGTTCTGGCCCGCGGCGATGAGTTTGCCGCCAAGGTAGCGAACGCGATACAGCCAGTCGGTTGTACCCGTCGTGCGCTTGGTCCAGGCAATCGCGTCGGGGCTGGTGAGGATGGTTCCATTGTCGCCAGAAGCCACGAAGCCGCCAGGCCAGGCGATCACGCAGGAAAGGAATTGAGTGACCGGAGTGTTGCGCTGCGTCCAGCCATTCGTGCCCGTCGTGCTGGTGTAAACTTTCCCATTGTCGCCCGCGACGACGAAAAGATTACTCGTGGCGCAGACGCCTTGAAGATCATTCGTGGTGAACCGCGGCTCCAGCGCATTCCAAATCACGCCGAGCGTGCTGACACCATTCGTCTTTTCGTCAGGAAGCCCGGCGCCGTTGGTCACGAGAGTGTTCGGACTGTAAATCAGGCTGCCGCGATCACCGACGGCAATGAGCAGGTTCGTGTTGCCGCCCACGCCGAGGAAAATGGAATTGGTCACGGACGGCGGCACCAACTCAAGTTCCCACTTCACGCCATCGCCGCTCGAAAACACGGATGCGCGATCGCCCACGGCCACGAAAAGATTGCTCACGTAAGTCACGTCGAAGATCAGCGAGCGAAAGGCATCGGTCGAGGGAATCCAGAAGTAGGACGCGCCCGCGTTGGTCTTGTAGCCTTCGAACATCATGCCAGTGCGGCCCGCGAGCAGGAAGAAATCATGGAGCGCGATGGTGCTGTAGTAAGTCCACGAAGCGGGTCCATTCGTGCCCTTGGCGAGTTCGTCGGTCCATGCGCCTTGTTCAAGGACGCGGACTTCGTTGCTTCCGGCGATGAGTTGGGCGCTCAATACATTGGCCTGGGCAGCCGTGAACAATTCGTTCGATGCGCCGGTTGTTTCGGGAAACCATGCGAAGCCGATGGCGTTCGTGCTGATGAGCACCGCGCCCGACGGCCCAACAGCGGTGTAGCGTCCGGCGGAATACGTGACGCGATTTCGGTAGGCAGACCCAATCGTCGTGCGCGCCCAGTTCGTCCCGTTCGTGCTGGTACCGATCACGCCTCCGTCACCGACAGCGACAAATCCATTGGGTCCCCACGTGACACTGTTCAGGTCAGTGTTCGCCCCGAAGGTTTGTTTCTTCCACAAGATACCAGCGTAGCTCGTGTAGACCGCGCCGGCATCGCCGACCGCGACGAGCAAAGTCGACGAAGCGGCCACGCCCTCCAACCAGTCGGGCGTCGCGCCGTCAATCAACGCGCCGTTCTGAAATGAATCCACGGAATCTGCCCACAGCACCTTGCCGCTCTCGCCGACGATCACGATGCGATCCGTCTGGCCGACGCGGAAGAATGTGACGGCGCGCAGAGCGTTTGTGGTCCCGCTTTCGCGCGGCGTCCAGAGCAGCAAGTCCTCGCTCGTGTAAATCTGTCCGCGTTCGGCCACTTGCACCGCGCGCTGGAGTTGCGGCGTGGCGAGATAAGCCATGTTGATGATGTTGTTGCCGTGGGGCGTGGGGTTTGACCAGCGCCAGCGCAACGGAAAGGTAACCGCTGCGGAAACACCAAACACCAAAATCCAAAATCCAAATAAGCTCCAAACACCAAACTTCAAACTCCAAAGGGATCGACTGCCGAATCGGATTGCTTTCGCCGATTCCGAGCGTGGGTGGTTGGTGCGAGTGCGACTGAAAGTGCAGAGCGTCTGTTGCAGGCTTCCCTTTCCCCTCAACAGGGAGAGGGATTGAGGGTGAGGGGTGGCGCCGCCAGAAGCCTTTCCCGATGTCGAAAGCGCCCGGTCAATCCCACCCCTCACCCCGGCCCTCTCCCCGTTGAGTGGAGAGGGAGAAACGCACACGCGCCTGATATTTCTATCCTGAACTTCCAATCGCAGCCGGTTGAGGTTTGGAGCTTGGTGTTTGTCTGGTGTTTGGATTTTGGCGTTTGGTGTTTCGCAGATCACGTCTCGCTCGATCGCGTGAACGTCTCCTCTACCGTTCTTGTTCATGCGCGTGCAGAAACTTCCATCGGCACGCTGTTGGAACGGAGTGCGAGCGGAAGGGTTAGCGAGAACACGCAGCCCTCGCTGGTGCTGCTCTTGAGTTCCAGTTCCGCGCCGAGGTGATTCGCCAGTTGTTTGCTGATGGCCAGCCCGATGCCGCTGCCGCCCTTCCTCGTGGAGCGGCAAGGCGCGAATGGATTTTGCTTCCACTCTTCCGGTAACCCCGGGCCTTCGTCGCGCACTTCGCAGACGAGCGCGCGCTTCGTGGGCGCGAATCGGAGGCAAACTGATTTGCCGGGCGGCGTGGACTGCAGGCTGTTCTGCACGAGGTTCACAAGGATGAGCGCGACGAGGTTCGCGGCGCGGTTGGGCAGCACGGCATCCGCATCGCGATGCACGAGGAACGTCGCTCCTGTCTCGCGAGCGATGGGCTGAACGCGCGACGTGATCATTCCGGCCAGTTCGGCGAGCGTCACTTCGTACTGCGCGTCGTCTTCTTCTTCGCGCAACACGCTCACGACTTCGCTGATCATCGCTTGCATCCGGCGCGTGCTGACGACGGCCTGTTCCCAGTCCTCGTCGGTACGTTCCACATCAGTGGCGGCGCGGGCCGCGACAAAATTTTGCAAGCCGGACAATGGGTTCTTGAGTCCGTGAATCAAGTGAGCCGAAACGGCACCGAGGGCTGAGGTCTTGGCAGCGAGCGCGAGTTCCTGATTCGCCTGCATCAACTGATTGCTCCGCGCCGCCAGTAAATCGTGCGCCAGACGCAAGCGCCGAAAAGCCCAGCCCAATGTAATCAGCAGCACGGTGGCACCGACTCCGAAGGTAACGAGCGCCTGGAGAGCAAGATGCCGGTCGAGCCGCGCGAATTCCGCCGCGATGCTATCGCCTTCGATGAGAAATTGCGCGCTGCCGAGCAGACGTTGGCTCTGGCGCGCGTGCAGCGGGATGTTGACCTCCAGCAACGGTATGACGAGTTCGGCGTCACGCTTGCCTCTGGGGAAAAAGTTTTCCGAGAAGCGAACGGCAGGGTGAAATCGGCTGACCGGCGAAAGCTGCTTCAACACGGGCAGGTCGGCGAGATCGAGATCGGCTTCCAGCACATCAACATCGAAGGCGTCGAGGAACTTGCCTTCCGTGTCGAAGAGCCGCGCGCCCATCACGCCGCCAAGCCGCGAAGTCTTTAGCATCACGAGTTGCGCCATGTCTGGGGCGGCATTTCCGGAGGCCATTTCATCATCCAAGTACCTCTGCGCGACCGCGTGTAGCGCCTGGCCGTCGCGCCCGATGATCTGTTCACGCACCCGGCTGCGCAGTTGCTGGTGCGCGACGAAGATGGTGCCGCCGAGGACGAGCAGCGTGAGCGCGACGACCAGCCACGGCAGACGCCGCGAACGCAGCAGCAGTTGTTGGATGGTCGCGAGTTTTTCCATGCCGCTAGAACTCCACAATCACTCCCCCGCTGACGGTGTTCACCCGGTAGCGCTCGATGGGCTGGTTCGAGAAGGCGTGCTCCTGCTCGAAGTCCGCGTAGCGCGTGAGGTGCTTGTGGAACTGGCGCTCGGCGCGCACATGCCAGATCAATTCGGAGAGATGACGCTTGGAGGAATCCGTGTCGCTGACCGTCTGCGTGTCGAACTGGTAGTGGCCCAAGCGGATTTCACCGAGCAGTTCCCAATTCTTTGCGCGGAAGCGGATCTGCTCCGAGACTTGCCAACGTCCGTAGTCGAAGTAGCCGCTGCCGTTGTCCGCGTTGAGCCGGTAAGAAAACTTCGTGAGCGAACGCCAGCGCCGCGCTTCATCCCAAAAATGTGCCGAGGCAATTTCAAATTTGTGCTGGCGAAACTCCAGCGTCGTGCCGTTCACGTTCGCGCTGGTGGAAGTCGTTTGTGTCCGCGAGTCATAGGCGCGCTCCAGAAAACTGTAGCCGATGGTCCACTCGGACTTGCGCCCGTAGGAACGTCCGAAGGTGAGTTTCGGCCCGCCTTCCCAGAAGCTGTCGAGCGGATCGAGGTAGATGCGACGCGCGACGGGCGCGGAGAGTTCCAGCCAGCTCGCAGTCCCGACATTGCGCCGCAGCGACGGCGTGAACTGGACATTGTGCGCCTCGACTTCAATCGTGCGCAGATCGACTTCCGTCGCCGAAACATCCACTATCTGATTCTGATAAAAATATTCGAGTGGGAACTGTGCCTGCCACTCGGTTGCGAAAGGTTTTCGGAACTGCACCTGCGCCAGCGCGAGTGATTCATCATTCACCTGCGAGGCGGAGAAGTAGTGATTGTTGTCCGCCGTGAGCAGGAAGCTGAGGTGGCTGCCGTCTTCCGCGAGGCGGAACGCGGAGGCTTCGAGACCAGCGGAGAAAAACGCGCCTGCCTCCGGACGGCTGTGACTAAGAAGGATGTTATCGCGACAGCCAAAGCCGCTGCGCACGCTGATGGCTCGATCCCATAGCGGAAACAACGACATCGGAATTTCTTCCTGCGCGCGCGTCACAAGTGCGAAAGCTGCCACGATGGTCACTGCCGCGCGTTTCGCTCCGCGCGACCGGCCCATCCAAAAAAGAACAGCGCGGGCGTGGCTCAATCAATTCCGGGACGCGGGCGGCCGCCGGGCTTGACGTTGCCGCCGCCGGGCGTTTCCTGGAGCGCCTCGCGGAGATTGGGCAGTTCGCGTTGCAATTCCTTCACGCGTTCGCGCGCTTCATCGCGGAACTGCCGGGCCTGCTCACGCCAGCGGTCGAGCCCTTCCTTGATGCGTTGACGAACGGAGTCGCGTTCCTTCTCCGTGGTTGCCCCGTCCATCTGTTTGCGCAACTCCTCCTGACGCTGAATGAATGCCTCTCGCGCTCTCTCAAATTTTTTGACCTGGTCTTTGATCTCCGGCGGCAGGGTGCGCTCCAGGCGATCGGGCCGCGGCTTCGTGGTGCTGTTCACCGTGGGAGCCGTGGAAATGTCCGGCTGCAAAATTCTACCTTCGTTATTGCGCTGGATCGCAGTTGGCGTCACCGCGCTGGTTTGCGCAGAGACACTCATCGCCGCGCCCAGCAAAAGCAGGCCGACAGTGGCGATTGGTCGAAGCATTTTCATAATTCTTGATCCAGCGATCGGCGGTCTTGACTGGCCGATTCTTAATGCACTCGCAGGCGTCGTGCCAGCTTGCATTTGCCGCATACGGGGTAGCACAGGCTATCCAGTCGTTGTGAAAAGCTCGGCTTCACGCTGGGAGTTATCACCCATCTAAACCCGCCCTTGGGCGCTATTCCCCAGCCGCCTCGGGCTGCTTTTCGCCCGCCAAACGGTAGCGAAGATAGTCGCGTGAAACGCCGAGCAACCGCGCCGCCGCCGAAACATTTTGGTCCGTTTGCTTCAACGCGTGCTGAATGAAGCGATTGATGGCTTCCTCCAGCGCGAAGCCTTGCGCGGGAAAGGTAAACGCGATATTGAACCAGTCGGATGGATCCGTCGGCGTGCTCAGCGCGGCCACGCCGCCGCCGAGCAGCGCGAAGTTCAACTCGTCGCTGTCTTCGAAGACCACCGCACGTTCCAGTTCGTGCGAAAGTTCGCGCACATTCCCTGGCCAGCGATGCGCGGACAATCGCTGTCGACCAGCCGCCGTGATCTTGCGCGGCGGCAAGCAGTGTCGCTGGCAGATGCGTTCCATGAGCAATTCCGCGAGCTTCAGAATGTCTTCGCCGTGCGCGCGCAGGGGCGTGATGCCCACCCGGAACATGTCGAGCCGGTGGAACAGATCTTCGCGAAACTGTCCGGCCGCGACGAGTTGCTTGAGGTCGCGGTTGGTCGCGGCGATCACGCGCACATCGACCGCAATCTCCTTGTTGCCGCCGAGCCGCCGGATGCGCCGGTCTTCCAGCGCTTTCAATACTTTCGCCTGCAACGGCAGCGACAGACTTGGCAGCTCATCGAGAAACAAGGTCCCCCCATCAGCCGCTTCGAACAGGCCGATGCGCGCCGTGCGCGCGTCCGTGAATGCGCCCCGCTCGTGACCAAACAATTCCGATTCCGCCAGCGTGTCTGGCAGCGCCGAGCAGTTCATTTCCACCAACGCCTGCGCCGCCCGCGGTCCGTGATGATGCAGCCAGCGCGCGATGGTTGTCTTGCCCGTGCCGGTCTCGCCCTCGATCAGCACCGGCGCGAGATGCGTCCGCACGCGCTCATCAGCCGCGAGGATTTTTTCCAGATGCTTCTTCAGTTCCGCCAGCGCCGTACCAAAGAAAAAATTGTCGCCGGACAGCGCCGCGTCGCTGCGACGATGCTCGCTCAATCGCGCCGCTTGCTTCGCGCGCCGCGCCCGCCCGATGACCAGCGGCAACTCCGCCGGATCGAAGGGCTTCACAAGATAATCCAGCGCCCCGAGCCGCATCGCTTCCACCGCGCCGCTCACGCCGCCGTCGGCGGTCATGACAATTACACCGACACCCGCTGGCACTTCCTTCGACTTGATCAACTCGGTTCCTAGCCCGTCCGGCAAATTCACATCGAGGAGCACAAAATCGAAACTCAGATCGCCCAGTCGTTGCCGCGCTTCCTTCAGTGTTCCCGCGCCCGTCACGTCCGCGCCGATTTGCGTCAACTGCGCGGCGAGTTGCTTCCGCAACAGCGTTTCGTCTTCGACCATCAAAATGCTCAAGCCGCCGAGGTCCGCATTGGACATGGCGGGATGAATGCCACGAAACGGCGGAGAGGACGATGAAAAGTTCCGCGCTCCGTCAGGTGATTCTGCGGGGATGCCCTGAAATGGCGGAGGCCCGCTGGGGAATATCCCCCGCGACCGAGTGGACAAACTGGGGAATGGTCCCCAGCGTTCCACGCGATGCATTCTCACCCAACGCAGAATCTCCTTTGTTCATCTGTTTTTCCCGCGGGAGCAAGTTTTGGCACGCCGCGAGCAATGCAGCGCGTCGAGTCACAACCAGACAAAACGAACGCTATGAAAAACTCGGCTTCAATCCTCGTGCGCTTCCTCATCTTCTTCGCGCTCACGTTGGCCGCTTACAAAATGTTTGCCGCCGCACCACAGTCGCCACCACCGCTGGTCTATCTGATTGCGCTCGATGCCGACGCGGCGGAAGCGGGAGCGGACGCCGCGACCTTTCTGGTGCTGCGCATCGGCGAGACGAATGATTCGCTCACGGTGCAGTACGAAGTGGCCGGCACGGCGGAGAACGGCGTGGATTACGCGACGCTGCCTGGAACGATTACGATTCCCGCCGGTTCGTATTTCGCCGAACTCACCGTGACGCCCGTGAACGACAATCTCGTGGAAGGCAGTGAAGTGGTTTTGCTCGGGCTTGAACAGCCGCTCGTCTGGCCGCCGTCGTACATCGTGGGCTGGCCGAGCATCGCGCTCGGTGTGATTGAAGACAACGACGCCGCGCCGACGAATCGTCCGCCGCACGTCGCCCTCGTCAATCCGCCCGACGGCTCCGTGTTCACGGGACCAACGGACATTCGTCTCGTCGCGCGTGCGGCGGACAAAGATGGCCGCGTACGTTACGTCGAATTTTTCGAGGGCACGAACAGCCTGGGCATCGTCACGAATCCGCCGCGTTTCATTGCGCACGGATCGGTGAGCCTAGACAACGATCGGATCAAAACCATAGAGCCGGACGACTTTCCCGACTTCGATCTCGATCCGAAGCCCATCGATCCCACGATCATTCCCGGCCAGTTGTTTCGCCTGCTGTGGGAAGATGTTCCGTCCGGCCGTTACGTGCTCACCGCTGTGGCCACGGATGACGACGGCGCAAAAACGCGTTCGGAGTCGGTCGAGATCCGCGTGACGGAACCGCCGCCGCAGCCGGTGGTGAATGTCATCGCGGTTGATCCCGTTGCATCCGAAGGACCATGGCCGGGCGATCCAACTGACGCGATCGACACCGCGACCTTCGCCGTGAAGCGCAGCGGCAACACCAACATTCCTCTCACGGTTTACTACCGACTCAGCGGCACGGCCTCGAATGGCGGCGATTACGAAACGCTCTCGAACTCCGTGACGATTCCCGCGGGCGCACGCGGCGCGCGCGTCGTAGTGGTTCCCATCGACGACAAACTGGTCGAAGGTCGCGAGCGGGTGGTGCTGACAATTCTTCCGCCGATCTGCATCGCGATTTTCCCGCCGCCGCCCGACTGCTACCTCGTGGGCCGGCAGGACAGCGCGCGCGCCGTCATTGGCGATAACGATCCGCAACCCACGAACCGCCCGCCTGTCGTCGAGATCGTCCGACCGCTTGACGGTTCGGTGTTTCTCGCCCCGACCGATGTCGCGATTGTCGCCCAGGCATTCGATTACGACGGACGCGTCGTGCGCGTAGAATTTTTCGAAGGCACGAACAGCCTCGGCGTGGTTTCGAACAATCCGGCAGCGCTCACGCCGAACCGTCCAC
>Ga0193753_10000930_pt1 | contig 26481 bp, 26 predicted proteins | sample H1c2metaG_FD_144925 | JGI IMG/M metagenome (GOLD analysis project Ga0193753, IMG submission 144925) | Soil microbial communities from a riparian zone of the East river system, Colorado, United States - H1c2 | ecosystem: Environmental > Terrestrial > Soil > Riparian zone | place: USA: East... | reverse complement strand
AACGTCGAGCACCAGGTGCTCGATGCGTTTTTCGATCAGCCACTCGACCGCTTCGCGCGTGAGGTACGGCGGCACCAGGTCGGTGTAGTCGCGCGTGCGTTTGCCGGTGTCATTGGGCAGGGTGCGGATCACGGCGGCCACGGGTTCGATCATCTTGCCCATGGGCCAGGCGGCGCGCAGCCGGCGGCGCGTGATCAGCGTGTCCGTGCCCCACGGCTGCGGATCGGTGCTTTCGTTCGATTCGCGCGCGGGCTCCGGGCTGATGCTAACTACCACCGCGGGCAGCAGGCCGCGCGGCACCACGCGCCAGGCATCGCCGGATTCACGCGTCAGGTGCGCGACACTTTCGGTGTGCGTCATCTGGCAATGGGGGATCAGCGTGATCACAGAGCAATTGCAGCTGGCGCCGGCGGCGACGCTGCCGGAGAAATCACCGACGGCGAACGGTTTGGCCGTGGGCGCGCCCGCGCCGAAGTGGCGGGGGCCCAATCCGGAGAAATCGACGGGGATCGCCAGGCTCACTCCGCGGTCGAGCGCGGTGCGGACTTTCTGTCCCGAGATGGTGAGCTCGGCAATCACGTTATTCCGGCTTGTCCATCACGGTGCCGCAGTTCTTGCAGGTGCGGTTCGCGACGCCGCCAAAGAAGCGGTCGAATACCGGCGGCAACTGCGTTGCCGCCCAACATGCCAATGGAGTGCGCGGGCCGGCGTGGCGAATGCGGCATGTTGGGCGGCAGCAGGAAAATCTCGCCTTCACCGATCGGCACATCCACGCGCCTGCCATCCTGCACGGTAGCCAGCGTGATGCCGCCTTCGAGCTGGTAGAAGAATTCCTCGCCCGGGTCGACGTGGAAATCGCGACGGGCATTGGGGCCACCCACCACCATGATGATGAACTCACTGTCCTGGAAGACCTGCTTGTTGCCCACGGGCGGCTTGAGCAGGTGACGGTTCTCGTCGATCCAGCGTTTGAAATTGAACGCCCTGAGTTCTCGCATGGCCGATATGGTATTCGCACAGGGGCCCATGATGTGACCCTCTCCACAATTGCCCACGCTGTCGCCTGCCGGCGTCAGGCGGGCAAGCCTCGGGCGGGAGGCCCCGTGTTATGTTTCCGCCCACTAACAGCTCGTGGAGTGGTCTTCCGTGAAATTCCGCCTTGCGTCCGGCCTGTCGCTGATCGTGGTCTGCTCCCTGGGGCTGAACGCCTGCAGCTCGATGAGGATGCCGCACGTCTGGCCTTTCTATAAGAAGCCCAAGCCGGCTCCGGAAGCGGTCAACGAACTCAACCTGGTGAACACCGACGGCTCGCAGGCCAGCTTCCCGCAGTACTGGAAGCGCAACACGCTGGTGGTCGACCTGTCAGGCGCCAGTGGCGCCGGCAGCGTTGCGGCCCGGCTCCCCGAGGAAACCACGTGGCCGGTACGGTTGGCCGTACGCGTGCGTCCGGGCAGCGTCGGGCAAGTCGAGATCCAGGGTGAAGAACGCAGCGTGCTGCCGGTCAGCAACGAGGGCGCTTCGAACATCGACCTCGAAGTCGTGCCCAGCGTGTACACGCCGAAGACGGCGGCTATCTACATTTCCTGGGGACCGGTTCCGGCGTTTGCCGAGGCGGCGCCGGTGGAAGCGGCTCCCGCATTCGTGTCGCCGACGGAGGTGCCGAAGCCTGCGTCGGAGGCCGCGCCCGCAGAGCCTTCCGCCGGGAAAGCGGAGCCCGGTGCCGGCGACATCATCGCGCCCGGCGAAGTGCAGCCGGCTCAGCCTTCGCCGCCGCCCGGCGCCTGGTGAGTCTCGCAAGCTAGCTGGACTGGCGGCTCGTCCGCGTCCAGGTTGACCGCGGTCAGCGAGCCACCCCACACGCATCCGGTGTCCAGCGCCAGCAGGTCACGCCGGCGCTTGAGCCCGAGCGTGGACCAATGCCCGCAGATCACGCGCACTTCCGCGCTTTTGCGTCCTGGCACATCGAACCATGGATAGAGCTCTTCGGGCTGTTCGCCCGGCGCGCCTTTCGCCTTGAGATCCACGGTGCCGTCGCCGTGGCAGAAGCGCATGCGCGTGAACGCATTGATGACGAAACGCAGCCGGTCCATTCCTCGCAGGGAGTCGTTCCATTTGTCCGGCTTGTTGCCGTACATGGCGTCGAACAGCGTGCGTGCGTCGTCGCGCAACACCGCTTCCACTTCCCGCGCGAGCTTGGCGGCCAGGCGTGGCGTCCATTCCGGCACCAGGCCCGCGTGCACCAGGAAGTCGCCGCGCGGCTCGTCGAACACCGCGAGCGGCCGGCCTAACAACCATTCGAGCAGCTGGTCGCGATCCGGGGCATCGAGAACTTCGGCGAGCGTATCGCCATCCTTGAACTTGCGCTTCGAACCGTAGGCCAGCGCCAGCAGGTGCAGGTCGTGGTTGCCGAGAACCACCGTGGCGTTGGCGCCGAGTGCGCGCACGAAGCGCAATGTTTCCAGGGACTTCGGGCCGCGATTGACGAGGTCGCCCACGAACCAGAGCTGGTCGCGATCGGCGGAGAATTTGCAGAGCGCCAGCAGCGCTTTCAGTTCGTCGCCACAGCCCTGGATATCGCCGATAGCGTAGCGGGCCATGTGCGACCTAGAGAGCCATCAATGCAGCAGGCCCGGCATGGCCAGCCGGAACGCGGCGATGGGAGCATCGAACTGCTCGCCGTCGTCGCCCACCATCTGGTAGCTGCCCTGCATGGCGCCGACCGGCGTTTCGAGCACGGCACCACTGGAATAACGAAAACCCTGGCCGGGCTTGAGGTAGGGCTGTTCACCCACCACACCGTCGCCGCGGACTTCCTGCACCTTGCCGTTGGAGTCGGTGATGATCCAGTGCCGCGTGAGCAGGCGCGCGGGCACGCTGCCTTCGTTGCGGATGGTGATGGTGTACGAGAAGACGTAGCGCCGCTCTTTCGGATCGGATTGATCCTCGAGATAGGAGGTGTCGACGTCGACGCGGATCTTGTGTGGGTCTTGCTCCATGTCGGGCAGATGATACCCAACTAAACCTTGGGTGCTGGGTCTTCGGAAACCTGCGCCGCCAGCCTGGCGAACTCCGCGGGCGTGAGCGTCTCGGGTCGCAAGCCAGGATCGATGCCCGCTGCGATGAATCCTTCCGCGCCTAGCAGAGCGCGCAATCCATTGCGCAAAGTCTTACGGCGTTGGGAGAAAGCCGCCGACACCGTGCGAGCGAATGCCGGGGGCACCGTGAATGCCGGTTCCCGGCGAACCGTGAGGCGCGCCACCGCCGACCAGACCCGGGGAGCGGGCGTGAACGCGCCCGGGCCGACGTCGAAGAGATGTTTGGCCTCGAACCAGGGCGCGAGCATGACCGTGAGCCGGCCGTAGGATTCGCTGCCGGGCGCGGCGGCGATGCGATCGATGACCTCTTTCTGCAGCATGACGTGCAGGTCGTCGATGTGTTCGTGGGCGGCGGCGACGTGAAACAGCAGCGGCGTGGAGATGTTGTACGGCAGGTTGCCGATGACGCGCAGCCGGCTGCCGCGCAGGAGTGAAAGCGACGCGAGGTCGAACTTGAGTGCATCGGCGACGTGCAGCTCGAAACCCTGCGGTGCGCCCCAGCGTGCGCGCAGTTGCGCCGCGAGGTCCCGATCGATCTCGATGGCGTCCAGCGTGCGGGGCAGTCCGATCAGGCGTTCGGTGAGCGCGCCGCGGCCCGGGCCGATCTCGAGCAGCGCTTGAGAGGAGGTGGGCGCGATTTCACGCACGATGCGATCGAGTACGCCGCGGTCATGCAGGAAGTGCTGGCCGAAACGCTTGCGCGCGAAGATCAAGCGGCTGTGGCCTGCGAGGCGGTGCCGGGCCGGGAAACCGGGATAACTACCGGCATCGCGCGTCACCTAACCCACTTCGTCGCATTATCGGACTCCAATCCGGCCCGGCACCCGCCTCGCGAACTCGAGCGCAAGTTGGGTGGCGGCGATGAGGCTGCCGGCATCGGCGCGGCCGGTGGCGGCGAGGTCCAGCGCCGTGCCATGGTCCACGGACGTGCGCACGATGGGCAGCCCCAGCGTCACGTTCACCGCGTGGCCGAATCCGGCGTGCTTGAGCACCGGCAGCCCCTGGTCGTGGAACATGGCCAGCACGACGTCGTAGTTAGACAGCGCTCGAGGCACGAAAACCGTGTCGGCCGGGATCGGTCCGTCGACCAGCATTCCCCGCGCACGCGCGCGTTCGACGGCAGGCTGGATCACGTCGCGGTCTTCAGTGCCCAGGTGTCCGCTCTCGCCGGCGTGGGGATTGAGCCCGCACACGGCGATGCGCGGCCGCGAGATGCCCCAGAGCCGGCGTACGTCGTTTTCGAGGATACGTAACGTCGTATCGAGCAGCGGCGCGGTGATCGCGTCGCTGACCGCGCGCAGCGGCAGGTGCGTGGTGGCGAGCGCCACGCGAAGCGAATCCGCGGCCAGCAGCATGACCGGATGCGCAGCGTGGGTGCGCGCCGCGAGGTATTCGGTGTGCCCGGTGAACGGAATGCCGGCGTCATTGATGACGCTCTTCTGCACCGGCGCCGTGACCATGGCCGCGAACTCGCCGCTGACGCAACCGTCGGTGGCGCGATCGAGCAGGGCGAGCACGTGCCGCGCGTTGGCGGTGTCGAGCCGGCCAGCCACGCAGGGCGCCGCCAGCGGTACGTCGAGCACCTGCAAATGGCCAGGGCGCGGGCCGCGCGGCGGGCTGCCGGGTAGATAGGCGTCGAGCTCGACGGTGAGGCCGAGCAGGTGCGCGCGCTCGGCCAGCAGATCGAGGCTGCCGAGAATCACGAGCGGAGCAGGGAGTGCGAGCGTGGCGGAGTCGAGGCTGGCGAGAGCGAGACAGAGATCCGGCCCGATGCCGGCGGGTTCTCCCGCGGTGACGGCAATGGGCTTTTGAGCCGCGCTCAGAGTTTGTACTCGACGTACGCCTCGTCGCGCAGGCGCCGCAGCCACAGCTCGGTTTCTTCGTCGGTCTTGGCTTCGCGCAGCGCCGTGAAAGCACGCTGGCGGCGCACGTCGTCGGTGGTGTCGAACTGGCGCCGCCCTAACAACTGGATGATGTGCCAGCCGAACTGCGTGCGGAAAGGCTGGCTGATTTCATCCGGCTGAAGTTGCGCGAGCTGCTTTTCGAACTCCGGGACGAAGCTGCCGGGGCCGGCCCAGCCGAGATCGCCGCCTTCGGCCGAGGATCCGGGGTCTTCCGAGACCACCGAGGCGGTGGCGGCGAAATTCTCGCCCTTGAGGATGCGTTCGCGGATCGAGGCGAGCTTCTGCTGCACGGTGGCGTCATCCTGCAGCTCGTTGGGCTTGATGAGGATGTGGCGCGCGTGCACCTGGTTGACGATGACCTGCGTGTTACCGCGCATTTCGTTGAGCTTGATGATGTGGAAGCCGGACGGCGTGCGCATGGGCTTGGTGATGTCACCCGCCTTCATGGTGGCGATGGCTTCGCCGAGGAAGGTGGGAAGCTCCGGGCCCTTGCGCCACCCGAGTGAGCCGCCTTCGAGCGCGGTCTGCGCGTTGGAGAACGACACGGCCAACTGCCCGAAGTCCTCGCCGGCGGTGGCTCGCTTGTAGACCTCTTCGGCGCGCTTGTTGGCTTCGTCGAGTTCTTCCGGCGAGGCGGCCTGCGCCACGGCCACGAGGATGTGCGACACGTTGTACTCGTTGGACTCCGACGGCATTTTCTTCTGCCGCTCGAGGAACTGGTCGATTTCGCGCGGGCTCACGTTGATGCGGCCGATGACGTCGCGCTGGCGCAGGATCTGCATCGCGAGTTCCTTGCGGATGCCTTCGCGATAACTGGCGTAGTCGATGCCCGTGCTGGCGATGGCCGCCGGCAGGTCGGCCAGCGCGATCTTGTTCTGCTCGGCCACATCGCGCAGCGCATTGTTCAGCGTCTCGTCGGACACCTTGATGCCGGCGCGATTCGCGCGCTGCATCTGCAGCTCTTGCAGCACCAGGCGGTCGAGCACCTGCTGGCGCAGGACGTTCTGCGGGGGGAGTTCGTGGTTCTGCGAGCGCAGGCGGTCGGAGATGACCAGCATCTGCTCATCGAGCTCGCTCGACAGCACGATGCCCTCATTCACGGTGGCCGCGACGCGGTCGAGGAGCTCGCCGGAACTGCTGGCTTCACGGGTCTGGGCGAATGCCACCGGGGCGGCGACGAAGGCCATCAGAACCAGGAAGCCGCGCGAAAATTCTTTGGAAATCATGTAGTTGGTTTTCACTCGGCGGAAGTTTCCGGCGAGTATCCTCGAATTGTGTGTTCCAGGAAAGCGTCCGCATCTCCGACACTGGCAAGCCCGTTCAGTTCCAGCTGCAGGTAGAAGCTCGACTCCTGCGTGCCCTCGCGATTCGAGACCGAGCGGCGCGCCACGGCGCGCAGGCGCCAGCAACAGGCGCGGTATTCGAAGCCGGCGAAACGCTCGAGCATCTGGCTGTCACGCAAGCTGTAAACCGCGCGGGCGTAGGCGTTCCAGTGCTTGCCGATCGGCCAGGCGCCGGACACCTCGGTCTGTTCGAGGCGATCGCGTTGAGCACGGTAGGAGAGGTTCAGCACGCGGTCGCCGTCCGGACGGTATTGCAACCGGAACTGCGAGCGCTCGCTGCGCGTGTCTTCCGGGTTCCATTGCAGGCCGGCTTCCACGTTCCAGTTCTTGTAGGCCGACAGCGAAACCTGCGCGATGAAGTCCGACGTGTCGCGCGTCGCCACCGGCTCATCGGGCAACACCACGCGCGGTTTCTCGAAGTAGTAGGCCTGGCCGAAGCTGGCGGCCAGGTATTGCGCGCCCGTATCGGCATTGAAGAGCCGGGACGTGAGACCGAACGAAACCTGGTTGGCGTCGTTGACCCGATCGGCGCCCACGTACCGGTTGGCGCGAAACAGCTGCACGAGATTCAGGTCCGGCAGCCCGGTATCGAACAGCGGCAGATCGCTCTGCTCGCGAAACGGCGCATACAGATAGAGCGCGCGCGGCTCCAGGGTCATGCGGCGCTGGCTTCGCGAGCCCGCCGTACGCTCGAACACGAGGCCGGCATCGACTGAGGCGAATGGCAGAGAGCGCGTGGGCGAGCTTTCCGTGCCCGGCTCATTGTTCTCGAGCGCGTATTGCGTGTAGCGGAATCCACCGGACGGGCGCACGAAAAACCCGGGAGCCGACCAGTCGAGGCCGGCGCGCGGCGCCACGTCGATGCGCCAGCCGGTCACGCCGAGGTTGCGTTCGAAGTTCACCAGCTCGGCGTCGAACCCGTAGTCGATGGCGCCCAGGCCCAGGTCCCAATCCCCGGACGCGAGAATGCGTGGTGCGCGCGCGTAGGGTCGATCCTCGTCCGGCAGGTCTTCATCGATGGTCTGGAAGTCCTGTATCTGCCCGCGCACGTTCCAGTGTTCGTCGCGATACGAGGCCTCCGCGAGGCGCTCGGTGAACGGAATGCTGGTGCCTTCGGGCCCGTGCGCGAAATCCTCGAAATAACTGCTGTCGCTGACGTCCGTGGCGTCGATGCGAAAGCGCCAGTCGCCGGGAAGCTCGGCAACGTGCTGGAGCTGCACGCGAGTTCGGTCGTTGTCCGCCAGCGGGTTCTCGGCCCCATATTCGGAATCGTTCGGCAGGTAGTTGAAGCTCAGCGTGCCGCGTTGGCGCTTCGTGAGGTAACGCAGCTCGCCGGCGAAATCCACGCCGCGCTTGGCGTAGTACACGGGCTCCGCCATGAAGTCGGCATTCGGCCGGATGTTCCAGTAGTAGGGCAGCGAGACTTCCACGCCATTGCGTGAGCCACCGCCGATATTCGGGAAGAAGAAGCCGCTCTGGCGCTGCGGGCCGATGGGGAAGGTCATCCAGGGTAGATAGACGAACGGCACATCCTTGAACTCGACGCGCGTGCCGTGGCCGGTGCCCTTGTTCGCACGCGTATCGAGCACGATGCGTTTCGACTTGATCTCCCAGGCCCGGTCGGTGACCGGGCAGGTACTGAAAGCCACGTCATCCAGCGTGACCGTGCCGTTCGCGTCCACCTGCATGTTGCGCGCCGCGCCGCGCGCATTGCTCGACGGCAGCTCGAACTGCGCGCCCTCGAATTGCGCGCCGAGCGTCGGGGAATACTCGCCGCTGCTGCCGCGCACCTTGAGCTCGGGGCCCGAGAATTCGACCGCGCCCGTGAGCTTGGCGCGCCCGCTCTTCGCGTCGTACTCCAGGCGGTCGGCGCGGATGACCTTGTCGCCCATGCGCATCACGACATTGCCCGAGAGCACGGCGTTGCCGTTGACGTCGAAGGTGAAGTCCTTGTCGTCGGCTTCGATGGTGACCGGATCATTGGCTGACGGCGTGGTGGTGACGGCCGGCGGCCGCGGGGCACCGCCTGTGGACACGAGTTCGGGCGGGCAAACGGTTTCGGCGGATGGGGTCTCACCCGATTGGGATTCGTCGGCCTCGGTTTCGGCGGCACGGGAGATAGCCGGTGAAAAACTGGCTATCGCCAAAAGCATCAGCAGCGTCGCGGTCGAAGTCTCTCTCTCCATTTGCGCACTATACTTATCCGAATGCTCAAGAACGACGCGCGACTCTCCCTCATACGGTCCTGGCTGACACGCGACCTGGGATGGCGCATCGGCCGAATCAGCGTGGCATCCGCTGACGCCAGCTTCCGCCGCTATTTCCGCGTGTCGCGAGGCGACGTGGACCCGGCCGCCTGGGCGCCGAAAGCCGACAGCCTCATCGTCATGGACGCGCCGCCCGGCAAGGAAGACATCGCGCCCTATCTCAAGGTCACCTCATTGCTGGAGCAGGCGGGGGCACACGTGCCGCACGTGCATGCCTCGGACGCGAAGCGTGGCTTCATCGTGATGGAGGATCTCGGCGACACCCAGTACCTGTCGCTGCTGAAGACCGGGCGCGGTGTCGACAAGCTGTACGGGGAAGCGCTGACCACGCTTGCCAATATCCAGGTCCGTGGGCTGCGTGCGGCCGCCGCTCTCGATCCCTACGACCGTGCACCGCTCGAGCGCGAGCTCAACCTCATGCCCGAATGGTTCCTCGGCAAACATCTGCGGCTCGAGCTCTCGCCGGAAGAGCGCGCGCTGCTGACGGTGACCTACGAATTCCTCATCAACGAAGCGCTGCTGCAGCCGCAGGTCTTCGTCCACCGCGACTTCCATTCGCGCAACCTGATGGTGCTTCGGGAGGCCGGAACGAACAATCGCGGTCCCGGCGTCATCGACTTCCAGGATGCGCTGCGGGGCCCCGTTGGCTACGACCTCGTGTCGCTGCTCAAGGACTGCTACATCAGCTGGTCACGCGAGCGTGTCGAACGCTGGGTCAAAGGCTATCGCCGCGTGCTCGGAACGTTGGGCGCGAACGTCGGGGACAGCGAATACCAGTTCATGCGCTGGTTCGACGTCATCGGCGCGCAGCGGCACATCAAGGTGCTGGGCATCTTCGCGCGGTTGTGGCATCGCGACGGCAAGATCGGTTACCTCGCCGACCTGCCGCTGGTGTTGAACTATGTGCTCGACGCCTGCCGCCGCTACCCGGAGCTCGTGGAGTTCGGGCGCTGGCTCGAATGGCGCGTGGCACCGCAGTTGCCGCTGGCGAATGCGCGGCAGAAGGAAAAGCCGGCGCGCCCCAGGCCAAAGCAGAAGCCCAAGCAAAAGCGGAAGCCCAAGTCCAAGCAAAAGCCCAAACGCAAAGCCAAAGCCAAACCGCGTCGCAAATCCGTGAAGGCGAAAGCCGCGCGGGTAGTTCGCAAGGTTCGCAAAGCTCCTGGCCGCAAGCCCGCAAAGCGCGCTCGCCGCAAACACAAATGAAGGCAATGGTGCTGGCCGCGGGTCGCGGTGAGCGCATGCGCCCGCTGACCGATCGCGAGCCCAAACCCCTGCTGCGCGTCGGTGGAAAGCGGCTCATCGAATATCACCTGGAGCGGCTTGCCGCCGGCGGTTTCCGTGAAGTGGTCATCAATACCGCGTGGTTAGGCGACATGATCGAGTCGGTACTCGGAACCGGACAGCGGTATGGGCTTGCCATAACCTACAGCCACGAACGCCCCGAGGCCCTGGAGACGGGCGGGGGCATTTTTCATGCGCTTCCGCTGTTAGGATCGGCACCGTTCCTGCTGGTGAATGGCGATGTGTGGACCGACATCGATTTCGGCGCCCTGCGCCGTTCACCGCCTGAGCGCTCGCTCGCCCACCTGGTCCTCGTGCCGAATCCTCCGCAGCATGCCCGCGGCGATTTTCTGCTCGAGCATGGAGTCGTGTCAGAGAGTGAAGGATCGCGACAGACGTATTCGGGCGTGGGCATCTATCGCCCCGAATTGTTTGCGGGTTGCGAGGCCGGAAAGTTTCCACTGCTGCCGTTGCTGCGCAAGGCCATCGCCCAGCGCGCCCTCAGCGGTGAACTGCACCCGGGCCGGTGGTACGACATCGGCACCACGGAGCGGCTCGCGGCGCTCGACACGCAGTTGTCGAGCAAGGTTTCCTAGGGAGGCAAGATGAAAAAGATAGTCATTGTGGTCGTGGTCCTCGTGGCGTTGCTGGTCGTGGCGCCGTGGGGCGTGGGCAAGCTCGCGGAACAACGCATCGACCACGGGCTCGCGAAGCTCACGGAGATCGCGCCCTATCTCAAAGTGGTCGAGAGCAAATACACCACGGGATGGTTCAAGTCCGAACAGGTGGTCACGTTCGAAGCGTTCGGTCCGTGGATGAAGGCTCTGAACGAGGCGATGAAAAAGGAAGGCGTCGACGTTGGCGGCGTGGACCCTGCGGCGGAATCGGACGCATCAAGAGCGGATGCGCCGGAATCGGATGCGCCGGCACCCGCGGTGGATTCTGAATCGGACCCCGCCGTGGTGGCCTCGGCCGATGCCGTGCCGCCGCCGGTCGCAATACCTCCAAACCCGCTGCGTTTCACGGTGCGCAATGAAATCCTGCATGGCCCGGTGCTCGGCTTTTCGGGCCTGGGTATCGCACGCGTGGATTCGCACCTGATATTGAGCGACGACGTGCGCAAAGAGATCACGGAAATCTTCGGGCCGAAAGACCCGCTCGAGGTCTCCACGCGAGTGGGATTCTTCGGCGGCGGCACCATCACCTTCAAGTCGGAAGGTCGCACGATCAAGCCCGCGAAAGGGAAGACCGAGTTCCGCTGGGAAACGTTCAAGGTGGCGCTCGGCTACTCGCGCAATGCCGATGCCTTTGAGCTCGACGGCAAGTGGCCGAAACTCGATGTGAAGAACGCCGAAGAAAACTCGCACTTCGTCATGACCGACATGACCATGGATGGCGAGGGCAAACGTATCAGCGGCGATCTCTATGGCGGCGACTTCAAGTTCGGCATCGACAAGTTGTCCGCCGTCGGCAAAACCGCCGAGCCGTTCGAACTGAACGATCTGGAGCTCACTGAAGTCGTCGATTCGAAGGGCGACTTCACGGGCGTCAGCATCAAGATGGGTTCGGGCGAAGTGAAGTTCAAAGAGCTCACCAGCTTCGGCATCGCGCTCAAGGAAATTCACTATGACGTCGGTGTGAGGCGCCTGCACACGGCGACCCTCGCAAAGATCGCTGCCGACATGAAGGCGATGTACGGCAGGCCACTCATGACTGTGGCTGCGATCGACGAAGACATGATTTCAACGTTCAAGATCAGTGGCGCGGAGTTGCTCAAGTACGATCCTGAGTTCGTCATCGACCGGATCGGCATCGTTACCGCCGATGGCGACGGTTTCATCAAGGGCCTGGTGACCCTCAAAGGCGCCACCGTCGAAGACTTCGGCTCCGGGAGCATGGGGCTCATCGGCAAGATCGTCGCCGACATCACCATCGACCTGTCGGAAAAGATGATCCAGAAATTCCCCAACGGGTCGACGGGCGCGGGCGCCATGGTCGATGCGGGCTACGCCAAGCGCCAGGGCGACCGCCTGATCTGCAAGATCGTCTTCGCCAAGGGCCAGCTCACCGTGAACGGGAAACCCCAGGCAATTCCGGGGCTTGGCGGCCCTCCTCCGGGCGAGGGAGAGGAAGCGCCGGTGCCGCAGGAGTAGAATTCACGGCCTCAATGGCATCACTCAAAGACATATCCGTCGTCGTCGAGGGCGTCACCGAATCGCGCGCGATTCGCAGTGGCGAGAAGTACGTGACTCCGCAGGGCTTCACCGCCATCAAGGACGGTCAGAAGCAGCGTGGGGCGGGCGCGCCGGCCACGGGGCGCAAGCCCGCGTGGATCCGCGCGCAACTGCCGGTGGGAGCCGGTTTCGGCGCGGTGAAGGGAATCGTGTCCGAGCACCGGCTTGCCACGGTTTGCGAGGAAGCCAAGTGTCCCAACATCGGTGAATGCTGGAACGCGGGCACCGCCACCATCATGCTGATGGGCGCGGTGTGCACGCGGGCCTGCCGGTTCTGCTCGGTGGACACCGGCAATCCGCGAGGCTGGCTCGACGCCGAAGAACCCGAGAACACCGCGCGCAGCGTCGAGCTCATGAAGCTCAAGTACATCGTGCTCACCTCGGTGAATCGCGATGACCTTCCCGATGGCGGCGCCGAGCACTACGCCGCGGCGATTCGCGCCATCAAGCGGCGCACGCCTGCCGTTGCCGTGGAAGCGCTGACCCCGGATTTCCAGGGCGTGATGCGCGATGTGGAAACCGTCGTGGATTCGGGGCTCGAGGTGTTCGCGCAGAACGTCGAGACCGTGAAGCGCCTGACCCATCCCGTGCGTGATCCGCGCGCGAGCTACGAGCAGACGCTGGCCGTGCTCGCGCACGCGAAAAAGCATCGGCCCGAAGTACTGACCAAGACCAGTCTGATGCTGGGCCTCGGCGAAACCGATGAAGAAATCGCCGCGACCATGGACGACCTGCGCGCGGTCAACGTGGATCTGCTGACGCTCGGGCAATATCTGCGACCCACGGTGCATCACCTGGAAGTGCAGCGTTTCGTCACGCCCGCGCAGTTCGACCAATACCGCGAGTGGGCGCTGGCCAAGGGCTTCCGCGAGTGCGTCGCGGGCCCGCTCGTGCGTTCGAGCTACCGCGCCGAGCAGGCACTGGCCGGCAACAACGCGGGAATAAAGAATGGGGACATTCCTCGTTTGCTAGCAAAAGGGGACGCGCCTGCGTCACCCGTCGTGAAGTACCTCGGCCGCGTCGACTACGAACCCACCTGGCGCGAAATGCAGCGCATCACCGACACGCGTGATGCGAACACGCCGGATGAAATCTGGCTGCTCGAACATCCGCCCGTGTTCACGCTGGGGCTCAACGCCGATCCCTCGCACGTGCTGGCGGCGGGCGACATCCCCGTGGTCAAGATCGACCGCGGCGGCCAGGTCACCTATCACGGGCCCGGCCAGCTCGTGGTCTATCCACTCATCGATATCCGCCGCGCAGGGCTCGGCGTGCGCGACCTCGTGACCGCGCTCGAGCGCGCCGTCATCGGCTACTGCGCAAGCCTCGGCATCGAGGCCGAGTGCCGCAAGAACGCGCCCGGCGTCTACGTGGCGGGCAGCAAGATCGCGAGCGTCGGCCTGCGTATCCGCCGCGGCGCCAGCTATCACGGCCTCGCCTTCAACGTGAACATGGATCTGCAGCCCTTCCAGCGCATCAATCCCTGCGGTTATGCCGGCCTGCAGATGACGCAGCTCGCCGCGCTCGGGTCGCCCGACGCCAGCGTCGAGTCCGTGGGCCGGGCCTTCGTGCCGTTCCTCAGCGAAGCACTGGCGAAACTCCGCACCACAACGCCGGTCTGAAGCATCAGCGCCATCCTGGCGGGGCGGGGAACCATGAACACACGAGTGACTCGGCTGATTGCTCCACTTCTGCTCCTCGCATTCCAGCAGCCCGTGCTGGCGGAGGCGTCTCCCTCGCAGGAACTGGTGGTCATCGACCTGCGGCCGAAGGAAGAAAAGGACGGAATCGGGCTCATCGGCCTCACCGGAAAGTGCAACAAGGACGTATTCCGCATCGCCGACGTTGCGACGGACCCCATCAAGGTCGAAGCGCTCAAGGCGGCTCTCGCGGAGCAGTTAGGCCTTGCCTCCGATGGCAAGACGCTCACGGTGCTGAACTGGTCGGTCTACTACAACAAGCAGAAGGCCGGTGGATCCCTGCTCGATAGCGTGGGCATCCAGGGCTACAACATCCCCGGCAAGAAGAAAGAGGGCGGGGCCGGCAGCAAATGCTCCAAAAAGGAGTCGGCCGGCGGCTGGTACGAGGGCAGCGAAGTCACCACCACGGTCCCGCCGATCATCTCGGAGTTCGCCGGAATGTACGGCGGCAAGCCGTTCAACGTGCGGGCCGTTCACTCCGTTCGGCGGAAAATCGACGGGAAGTTCAAGGGCGCCGCGGCCGACACCGAGGAGTTGCTTGCGACCGTGAGTGAAACCGCCGAGGCGCTGGCCGCGGCGATCGTCAAGTAGCCATGTGGAAGGATGGGGACACTCCCCATTTCCCCGCGAGCGGGCAAAAGGGGTCAGACCTCTCAATAGCGCGGCGCCATTGAGAGGTCTGACCCCTTTTGCTAGGAAATGGGGAATGTCCCCATTTTCCTACCTGGCGAATCTCTCACCCGGCAAGATCGCGCTGTGGTGCTTTCTGCTCTGGTATCTCGCCACCGTCATTCACCATTTCGATGGCACGCCGTCCATCTGGTTCAACGCGCTTGGGCTGAGTGCCATCATCGGCGTCGCGCTCTATCTATCCGTGCGCGAGCCGGGCAATCCACCCCCGGATCGCTGGACGCTGCTGCGTCTGTTCCTCATGCCGTTTTGCGTGTCGAGCTTTTCGCAGCTCATCAAGGGCCAGGGATTCGTGCTGGTGTTCCCGCCCAGCCTGCACGAGAACCTGGTTTCACTCGCGGCCTGCGCGGTGTTCGTATTGCTGGTCTGGATCGTACGACGCGTGGTGCGCCAGGGCGCCGGCCAGGTCTAGTCGACGACGGCCTTGATCCGCGACTCGCTCTCCGGAAACACCGTGAGCTGAAGCTCGGTCGCCAGCACCGTGACGAAGTTGCCGGCCACGGCGTGCGCCAGTTCGCGATCCTGCCGGTGCTTCTCGCTGTCCGTGGGCTCGGCCACCTTGGGCGCGCCGAACTGAAAGTCGTGCTGCGCGTTCTCGACTCGTTTCTTCTCGCCACTCCAGGGCTGCAACTTTCCGTCCATGAGCTGCATGAGGTACTCGCCGAGCCGGCGCGCGGCCGCGCAATCTTCCGGCGATAGACGCAGGCTTGCGGCGATGGACTCTTCGTCGCGTGCGATCGATTCGCGTGCCTCGAGGAGATCTTCGCCCGCCAACGACTGGAAGCCGGTGAGGTCGATGCGCACGAGTTCCTCGAGCGAATCGCGAAACATCGCCGCATCGTCGTTGGGACAGGCCCGCAGCGTGGCGCCATACCGCGCGAACAGCATCCGGTCGTATTCACCGGCCGCGCGCAACAAGGCCACGCTGGTGTCGCTGATCTTGCGCCGCAGCTCGCGTGGCTTGCTGAGGTTCGCCGCGGGATCTTCCATCGGCTGCGGGAACAGCGTGAGCTCATCGAGCAGCGCCAGGGTGCGATTGTTGCCGCCCAGTTCACGCTGTTGTTCGTCGCAGCCGCGGCGAAGGCGTTTCGAGCAGGCTTGCACCAGCAGCACACCGCTTCGGATCTGGACCAGCGGGACTTCCAGGCCGGCGGCATAAAACCTGGCCGCGCGCACGTCGGCGGATTCGTTGGCGGCGGCCGCGAGCGGACTGGCGATCAAGAGGAAGAGGGCGAGCCGCGCGATCATCGAAAATCCCGGCGCTGGCTAGATGAGCAACAACACGCCCTTGAGGGCCTGCAGCGCGTTCGTCAGGGAAACGACCTGCTCCTTGCTCTGCGCATTGATGGTGTACGTGATGGCGAAGAAATGCTGCTGGTTGCTATCGCGTTCGCTGATCTGTTCGGGCGTGAGGTCGGGCACATGCGTGCGCACCACGGCATCGACATCCGCGCGCTGCAGTTCGCTGCGCCTCCCCACCACCTTGATGGGATAGCTTGTCGGGAACTTCAGCAAATCCTCGCCGGGCGGGCCCTCAGGGTTGTCGGTGGTCATGCGCTCGTCTACCACGGCGTCCCCGCGATCTCGCGCTTGTAGGCCTGGAAGGCATCGTAGAGCTTGTGCCACACGGGCCCGGGCTTGCCGTCGCCGACCGGCTTGCCGTCGAGAGCGGTTACCGGTTGCACCTCGCGCGTGGCCGCGCCTAACAGGATTTCCGTGGCCGAGCGCAGGTCCGCCTCGGACACCGGCGCTGATCGCCATTGGACGCCGGCCCTTTCGGCGATTTCTTCGATGATGCCGCGCGTGGTGCCCGGCAGCAGTTTCCACGAGTTGGGTGGGGTGCAGAGCACGCCGCCCTGGACCACGTGCACGCTCGACGCGCTGGCGTCGGTGAGGAACCCGTCTCGAATCAGCAGGGTTTCGCTGGCGTTCTCGTCCACCGCGAGCTGGCGCAGCAGCACGTTGGCCAGCAACGACACGGACTTGATGTCGCAGCGCGCCCAGCGCGTGTCATCGGCGGTGATCGCGGGCAGCCCGTTTTCGAGCCAACCCGGCCGGGCAGTGGGCCAGGGCGCGGCGAATGCAAACACGGTGCGCGGCACGTCCGGCAGCGGTGCATGGTTGCGGCCGTGCTCGGCGCCGCGAGTGACCTGCACATATATATAGGCGTCGGACGACGCCGCGCCGTTGCGGCTGATGAGCTCGCGATAGAGGTCGCGCCACGCTTCGCGCGACAGCGGATCCTCCATGCGGATCTCCTCGAGGCTGCGCGCCAGGCGATCGTGGTGCTGCGGGAAGCGGAACGGCCGGCCCGCGTAGACGGGCGTGACTTCATAGGCGCCGTCGGAGTACAGAAACCCGCGATCGAGCGGCGAGATGCGCGCTTCGCGCAGAGCCAGGAATTCACCATTCAGGAAACAGACCGGCAGCGGCTCGCCCATCTATCTACTCCATCCAGAGGGAGATGCCGTCCACCATGCGCGTCCACCAGCCACCTTCGGGCACCGCCGCCTGCGCCACCAGCGGCACGCGCGCGATCACGTCCTTGCCGTCGCTGACCGTGAGTTCACCGAGCACCTGCCCGGCCTTGATGGGCGCGATCACCGGCTCTTTCACGGTGGCGTTGGTCTTGAGCTGCGCGGCCGAGCCGCGCGAGGTGGTGACGTAGATGTCACGCGCGGGGACCAGCGTGACGCGGTCTTCTTCGCCCTTGTAGACCTCGGGCTTGAGCACCACGTCGCCGGCCTTCTTGACCTGCACGGTTTCGAAGAAGGTGTAGCCGTAGTTGAGAAGCGCGGCGCTCGCGTCTTCCCGCGCCTTGAACGACTGCGTGCCCAGCACCACGGAGATGAGCCGCATGCCGTTGCGTGACGCCGAGCTCGCCAGGCAGTAGCCGGCGGTTTCGGTGTGGCCGGTCTTGATGCCGTCGACCGACGAATCGCGCGCCAGCAAGCCGTTGCGGTTCTGCTGCTTGATGCCGCCCCACTCGTACTCGCGCAGGCTGTACAGCTTGTAGTCCTCGGGAAAGTCGCGGATCAGCACGCGCGACAACGTCGCGATGTCGGTCGCGCTCATGTAGTGCGTGGGCCCCGGGCCACCCCAGCTGTTGTCGAAATGGGAATTCTTGAGGCCGAGCTCGGCCGCGTAGGAGTTCATCATCTGCACGAAGCCGTCTTCGGTGCCGCCTAACTTCTCGGCCAGCGCGATGGTGGCGTCGTTGCCGGACTGCACGATCATGCCCTTGATGAGCACGTCCACGGGAATCTGCGTGCCCACCTGCGCGAAGGTGCGTGAACCTTCCGCCTTCCACGCGTGTTCGCTGATGGTGACGCTGTCGGTGAGGCTCAGCCGTTTTTCGCGCAGCGCACGGAACACGCCGTAGCCGGTCATGAGCTTGGTGATGCTGGCGGGCTCACTCTGCACGTCCGGCTTGTACGACGCCAGCACTCGCCCGCTCTGGAAGTCGATGAGCACGTAGGCGCGCGCGTCGATGGCCGGCGGCTTGGGAACGGGCACCGCGGCGAGGGCGCTGGTCGAAAGCAGAGTGAAGGACGCAAGAATCGACATGAGCCGGAATGACGGCATCGCGGGGAGCTCCGTAAAGTCAGGGCGGCGATTGTACGCCGTCAGTCGGTGAGCAGGCGTGCGTCGTTGATGCCGAGCTCGCGCAGGCGTTTCATGTTGAAGTCGAATTCTTCGACGCTGGCGAAGGGGCCCACGCGCACGCGATGCAACGCGCGTTCGCTTCTCGGGACTTCATCCAGGCTCGCCAGTTCGACGCCGGCCGCGAGCAGCGCTTCGACACGGCGGCGCGCGTTTTCGTGATCGGAGAACACGCCGGCCTGGATGAACATGGCTTGCGCCCCGGGCATTTTCACGGCCGGGGCGTTGACCACGGTAACGGGTGGCGTCGCGGGTGCGACCGGCGCGGGCACGGAGGGTGGCGGCAGCGCCGAACCCGCGCCCCCGCGTGTGCTGATGACGCGCACTTCGACGGGCGCGGTGCCCGCGAGCAGCATGTCGAGCTTGGCCGCCGCCGTGTAGGAAAGATCGATGATGCGATCGCCCACGAACGGACCCCGGTCATTGATGCGCACGACGACCTTGCGGCCGTTGCGCAGGTTGGTGACCTCGGCATAGGCCGGAATCGGCAGGGTCTTGTGCGCGGCGGTCATGGCATACATGTCGTAGCGTTCCCCCAGCGACGTCGACGCGGAGTGAAAGCCAGGGCCGTACCAGGAAGCGGTGCCGCGCTCGACGAAACCTTCGGAGCTCGCCAGCACGTAGTAGCGCTTGCCGAAGACTTCGTAGAACGGCGGATTGCCGCGGGTGCCGCGTGGCTCCGGGCGCGGGACGGCATCGGGAATCGACAGGATATCGGGCGGCGGCTGCGGCACCGCCGAACCCGAAGGAATGCTCGCGCGCGGCGCGTCGGGTTGTCCTGTCTTCGAGGGACGATGGGCCAGGCTGCAGCCCGCGAGGGTGATGCACAGAACCACCGCCAACGACCGGTTCATGCCCGCCACAATTTGCCGCTCGAGACTCATTCGTGGCTGGGACTTTCGCCGAATTCGTGGAAGCGCGCCAGACCTCAGCGCTGCTCGGTCTCTTCTTCGCCTTCCGCCGGCTTGCGAGCCGCCAGGCGCGCGGCCTTTTCTGCCTGCGCGGCGTCCGCGGTGGCGACGCGATCGGCAATGGTCGTCGCGAGATCATGCACCGCCATCGCGTATCGCACGCTGCGGTTGTAGCGCGTGATCACTTCGAAATTCTTGAAGCCCACGCGGTAAGCGGGCCCGGTTTCCGACTCCGCCGGGATCAGCAGGACCGGCGTGGTTTCCGCCTGCGCGGTGTCGAACTCCACGCCCTTGGACTTGAGACCCGCGACCGTTTCGTTGAGCGAGAGGTTGCCGGGTTCGGCCGTCACGGGTGAGTCCGGCGGCAACGAAGCTTCGGCGAGCACCGGGCCGCCTTTCACCCAGCCGCTCTGCTTGAAGTAGTTAGCGACGCTGGCGATGATGTCGTCCCAGTCGGCGAACAGGTTGCGCTTGTCGTCGTTGCTGCCGTCCACGGCGTAACGCCGGTAGCTCGAGGGCATGAACTGGCTCGCGCCCATGGCGCCGGCATAGGAGCCGAGCGCGGTCAGCGGGTCCACGGCTTCTTCCTGCGACAACGCGATGAACTGCGCCAGCTCGCCGCGGAAGAATTCCGCGCGGGGTGGATAGTCGAATGCGAGCGTGGCGAGTGCATCGAGCACGCGGTACTTGCCGGTGATGCGGCCGTAAAAGGTTTCGACGCCGATGATGGCCACGATGTATTCCGGCGCCACGCCGGTTTCCTTGCGCGCCTTCTCGAGGCGCGCGCGATGATCGAGCATGAACTGCATGCCTTCGGTCACGCGCTGCTCGGTCAAGAAGTTCTTGCGGTACTCGTACCAGGGCGACACTTTTTCCGCGGGCTTGGTGATGAGTTCGATGATCTTCGGTTGCGGCTCCGCCTTGGCGAGCAGGCGATAGATGTCGAGCGGCGCCATCTTGTTCGCCGCCGCCGTGGCCTCGACGAACTGCTGGATTTCGGTGCGGTCGAGTTCGAAGCGGGTGCGGCCGGCGAACGAGCCGTCCGCCCATGCGGAACTCGTGAAAGAAAGGAGTATTGCTGTCAGTGCAAGCGCATTGCGCATCACGAGGCGACGAGCTTCCGATGCGAGTAGAGGGACATGAGGATACCGAAGCTCGCCAGCAGGGTCACCATCGATGTTCCCCCGTAACTGACCAGCGGTAGCGGCACACCGACGACCGGCAACAGCCCGCTGACCATGCCCGCATTGATGAACACGTAGACGAAGAACGTGAGCGCAATGCTGCCGGCCAGCAATCGCGCGAACGTGTCCTGGGTTTCCACCGCGAGGTACAGGGCTCGTCCTACGACAAAGACGTACAGCAGCAACAGGATTGTCGCTCCGAGCAGACCAAGCTCTTCGCCCACCATCGCGTAGATGAAGTCGGTGGTGCGTTCCGGCAGGAACTCGAGCTGGCCCTGCGAGCCGTTCAGCAAGCCTTTGCCGAACACTCCACCCGAGCCGATGGCGATCTGCGACTGGATGATGTGGTAACCCGCGCCGAGTTTGTCGGACTCGGGATCGAGCAGCGTGAAGACGCGCTGCTTCTGATAGTCGTAGAGCACGTAATGCCAGGCGAACCAGCCGGCGGCGACGCCCGCGGCGGCCAACCCGAAGATCACGCGGAACTGCAGGCCGGCCAGGATCACGACCATGGTGCCGCCGATGAGTATGAGCCCACCGGTGCCGAGATCGGGCTGCAGGATAGTGAGGCCGGTGGGCAACAGGATGATGAACGCGAGCGCCGCCAGCGACGGGAAGTTCGGCGGCAACGCCCGCTCGTGCAGCCACCAGGCGCAGGTCATGGGCACGGCCAGCTTCATGATCTCGGAGGGCTGGAAGCGGATGAACCCCAGGTCGAGCCAGCGTTGCGCGCCCTTGCCGATGTGCCCGGTGATGTCGACCACGATGAGCAGCACCACGCCGAAAATCCACAACGGCAATGCCAGCCGGCGAAGGAACGCGGGCTTCACCTGCGCCAGTGCGCACATGGCGACGCCTCCCAGAGCGGCACGAACAGCCCCGTCGATGACGCGATTCCAGTTCTGGCCCGAGGCGCTGTACAGCACGACGAGGCCATAGAGCGTGATGAGGCCGAGGCCCACCAGCAGCGGACCGTCGAGCTTCAGCGCGCCGAGAATGCGGCCCGCGGCCGTGAACGTGCGACGGCTGCGCGATCCGACTTCAATGGGTTCGTAGATGCCCATTATTCGTCTCCTGCCACGGGCGGCGGTTCCGCGGTGCCGTCCGCCTTGATGACGGTCGGCACGATGACTTCTTGGTAAATCATGAGGTCAGTCCTGCGCCTCGGTGCCCGGGGCGTCCTCTTTCGGAGGAGCCGCGGTGGCCGGGGGTGCGCCCTTGCCCGGAATGATCGGTCCGAATCCCGGGCCTGGTGTCAGCGGCACCGTGCCCGGTGGCAACGGCACTTTGAGCTGGCCGTTGGCATCGAGCAGGTACGTGTCCATCACGTTGCGCGCGATCGGCGAGGCGAGCGCCGAACCGAAGCCGCCGTTCTCCACGATCACCGCGACGGCGATGCGCGGATGTTCGGCCGGCGCGAACGCGATGAACCACGAGTGGTCGCGCAAGCGATCGGACACGGTCTTCTGGTTGTCGAGGCTCTGGTTGCGCGCGACCGTGAACACCTGCGCGGTGCCCGTCTTGCCGGCAATCGTGTAGGTCATGTTCTTGCCGGCGAACGCCGCGGCCGTGCCGTACCGAAGTGTGCCGGCCATGCCTTCCGTGACGATCTGCCACTGCTCGGCGCTGACGGTCTTGATCTCTTCGTTCTTCACGGCCGGGAAGCGCTTCACTTCACCTGTGCCCGGATCTCGCACGCCAGTCACGAGGCGCGGCTTATAAGACGTGCCGCGATTCGCGATGATCGACGTGTAGTGTGCGAGCTGCAGCGGCGTGACGAGGAAGTAGCCCTGGCCGATCCCGAAGTTCACCGTTTCGCCGGGAAACCAGACCTGGTCCGCGGGACGCTTGAATGTCTTGCGTTTCCATTCTTTCGACGGCAGCAGGCCCGATTTCTCGCCGCCGATGTCGATACCGGTGAGGCTGCCGAAGCCGAGCGGCGCGAGGAACTCGGCAATGTGATCCACGCCGATGTCGCTGGCGAGACCGTAGAAGTACACGTCGCAGGACTTGGCGATGGCATGGCGCAGGTCCATCGCGCCATGACGGCCGGTTCGCCCTTCGCGGAAGGCGAGGCTGCTGCCGGGCAGGCGCCAGATGCCGGGGCAGAACTTCGTCGCGTTGGGGTCGACGTCGTGGTACACGAGCCCCGCGAGCGCAAGCCCCGGCTTGATGGTAGAGCCCGACGGATACTGCCCGCGCAACGCGCGATTGAGCAGCGGCACGTCGATGTTGTCGCGCAGCGCCGCGTATTCGGCGCGCGTCAGTCCGCGGCCGAACGGGTTTGGATCGAAGCCCGGCGCCGACACGAGCGCGATGATGTCGCCGTTGTTCGGATCGATCGCGACGATCGCGCCGCGCCGGCCGATCAATCCCTGTTCGGCTACAAGTTCTGTCGGCAGATCGATGCTGGTGATCACGTCGCGACCGGGCTGGGGTTTCAATTCCTGCAGTTCCGGCGTGAGCGCGCCCTGGCGTTGCACCGAGCGGCCTGCCGCGTTCACCAGGATCTGGCGCGAGCCGTCGACGCCGTGCAGCTCCTTCTCATACGACGCTTCGATGCCGAGTTTGCCGATCAGCGAAGTGCCGGCGTACTTGGCGAGCTGTTTTTCCTTGTCGAGGTTCTTGACGTCGGCTTCGCTGATCGCGGCGACGTAGCCGAGCGCGTGCACGGCGTGCTCGCCGTGTGGATAGAAGCGCGTGAGTCGCGTGGCGATATCCACGCCGGGGAATTCGAAGCGATGCACGGCGAAGCGAGCGATTTCCTCGTCCGTGAGACGCAGGCGGATGGGCACGCTTTCGAAGCTGCGGCGCGACTTCACGAGCTTGCGGGTTTCATCGAGATCGTCGAGCGGCAGCACGCCGATCTCGATGAGCCGCGCAAGCGTGGCTTCGACGTCGGGCACGCGCTCGCGCACCAGTTCGAGCTGGAACGCGGGGCGATTCTCCGCGAGTACCTGCCCGTTGCGGTCGAGAATCAGGCCGCGCTGCGCGGGCAGCGGTTCGACGCGCACGCGATTGCCCTGCGAGAGCTCGGCGTAATAGTCGTAGCGCATGACCTGCAGCACCACGAGGCGGCCCACGAGCACGACGGTGAGCGCGGCGATGATGAAGGCCGCGGCCAGCACGCGGCTCTCGAACAGCCGTTGCTCGCCCCAGTGATCCTTGATGCGAACGGTGCCCATGGATTCGCGCGGGCCTCTAACTACGCTGGTGCGTGCGGCCGGCCAGCAACGCGATGAACGGCCACAGCATGGCGCCGATCATCGGCTGTATCCATCGCCATGAAGACGCCATCGAATGGCCGCTCCATCCTTCTATGGCCCAGATGACGAACTCGTTCAGCGTGAGCACGGCGAACACGAACAATGACTGCTGCACCAGGGTCTGGTTGCGCAGCCGCTGGTGCAGGCTCATGGCGATGTAGGCCACCAGCGCGATGGCCAGCGCGTTCTGCCCCAGCACCTCGCCTTTGAACACATCGAGCGCAATGCCCGCGAGCCATGGCGCGAAGATGCCGCCGGCGTGGGGCGCGTAGACGCTCCAGTAGATGATGACCAGCGCAATGAACGAGGGACGGATATCCGGCAGCCAGTCCGGCAGGGGCATGACCTGCGCGATGAGCGCCAGCAGCACCGTGAATGTGACCGCCCAGCGCGGTTCGCGACGAGCGAAGTTCATGGTGCTTTGACCGCCGGTGCTTCCACCGCCGGTGCTTCCACCGCCGGTGCTTCCACCGCCAGCGCCTCAGGCGATGCCGTGGAAGCGGGGTGATCCGCGCGTTCCCAGATGAACAGGACTTCGCGATCGCTCTCGATGCCGGCCAGCGGCACGGCGTGGATCTGCGCGAGCGGCAGCGCGGGATTGCGTTCCACTTTCGTGACTCGCGCCACGGGCAGACCGAAAGGGAACACGCGGCCGAGGCCGGAGGTGACCAGCAGGTCACCGACTTTCACGTCGTAGTTCTGTGGCACGTAGGGTAGTTCGAGCGAGGTGCTGCGCCCGGTGCCAAGCGCGATGGTGCGTATGCCGGAGCGCACGTCCTGGACCGGCAACGCGTGCTCCGCGTCGGTGATGAGGATGATCTCCGAGCTGAACGGGCCGATGCGGAACACCTGGCCGAGCACGCCGTCACCCGTGACGACCGGCTGGGCCTTGAACACCCCATGGGTGCCGCCGCGATTGACCAGCAGCCGCTGGCGCAGCGTGGACACCTCGACGTTGATGACTTCGCCGACCAGCCGCTTGTCGATGACATTCGGCAGCATGGTGTTGAGGTTGCGCAGCGTGGCGTTTTCCTTCTCGAGCGCCGTCTGCCGCAACGAGATCAGCTGCTGGTTGCGCAGGTCTTCGCGCAGGCGGTCGACCTCGGCGCGCAGGGTTTCACGCGTGGTGAAGCTTTCTTCCAGCCATCGCCAGGCCGCGGAAGGGGAGTTGACCGCGAGCTGCAGCGGGTAGATAGCCGCCTGCAGGCCGTAGCGCGCGGTGTCGAGCCAGCCGCCTTTCTGGTCGTAGAACATGAGCACGACCGAGAGCACGGCATAGCAGAAGAAGCGAAAGCCGAACGATGGCCCGCGACCGCCGAAAGAGCGATTGGTGGCGGCGCCGAATACGGCCACAGTTCGGCCTACTCGAGGTCGAAGCTATTCAAGACCAAAGCTGCCGGGCCCGACCTGGTCCTGGAGCTCCAGAATGCGACCGCCGCCGCGTGCAACGCAGGTCAGCGGATCTTCGGCGATGACCACCGGCAGGCCGGTCTCTTCCATGAGTAGTTTGTCGATGTCGCGCAGCAGCGCGCCGCCGCCGGTGAGCACGATGCCGCGTTCGGCAACGTCCGCGCCGAGCTCGGGAGGAGTCTGTTCGAGCGCCTGCTTGACGGCGCCGACGATGCCCTGCAGCGGTTCCTGCAAGGCTTCGAGAATTTCGTTCGAGTTGAGCGTGAAGCTGCGCGGCACGCCTTCGGAGAGGTTGCGGCCTTTCACGGAGAGCTCACGCACCTGCTGGCCGGGATACGCGGCGCCGATCTCGATCTTGATGCGCTCGGCGGTGGCCTCACCGATGAGGATGCCGTAGTTGCGGCGCACGTAGTTCATGATGGCTTCGTCGAAGCGGTCGCCGCCGATGCGCGCCGAGGCGGCGTAGACGATGCCGTTCAACGAGAGCACGGCGACTTCCGAGGTGCCGCCGCCGATGTCGAGGACCATGGAGCCGCGGGCTTCGTTCACGGGCAGACCCGCGCCGACCGCCGCCGCCATGGGCTCACTAACTATCTGCACGCTGCGCGCGCCGGCGCCTTCGGCCGACTCCTTGATGGCGCGGCGCTCGACCTGCGTGGAGCCGATGGGCACGCACACGAGCACGCGCGGCGACGGCTTGATCATGCGATTGCCGTGCACCTTGCCGATGAAGTACTGCAGCATCTTTTCGGTGTAGGTGAAGTCGGCGATGACGCCGTCCTTCATGGGCCGCACCGCGTTGATGTGGCCCGGCGTGCGCCCCAGCATGTTTTTGGCCTCGGCGCCGACCGCGACGATGATCTTGCCGCGGCCGGAGTGGTCGTCCTGCACCGCGACAACGGACGGCTCATTGAGAACGATGCCCTTGTCACGGACGTAAATAAGAGTATTGGCAGTTCCCAAGTCGATCGAAAGATCGCTCGAGAAGTAGCCGCGCAAGCGTTTGAACATTGGATAGCGACCGAAGCGCGAAAAAGTGCCGGCAATTTAACAATCTGCAGGACGCTCTACAAGGCAACAGGTATGATTCCGCGCACATTTCCAACATCTTTTGCTTGAGTTTCCGATGAGCCTCAATCGCGATCAGATCAACTCCATCGCGCATCTCGCACGCCTTTCTCTTACCGAAGCCGAGATCCCCGTCTACCAGGACAGTCTGTCGAAGATCGTGGAGCTGGTGGGCGAGCTCGATGCGGCAAATACAGCGGGAATCGAACCGATGGCTCATCCGTTGACGGGTCTCAGCGCGAGGCTGCGACCCGATGTCGTGACCGAAAAGGATCAACACGAGCTTTACCAACGCAATGCTCCGCAAGTCGAAGCCGCGCTGTATCTCGTTCCCAAGGTCATCGAGTAAGAAGAGCAGGAAAATGCATCAGCTGACGCTTTCGGAGCTCGCGAAGAAGCTGCGAGCCAAAGAATTTTCCGTGACGGAGCTCACGAAGTGCCTGCTGGGACGTATCGCAGCAGGCA
>Ga0193753_10000929_pt1 | contig 26511 bp, 23 predicted proteins | sample H1c2metaG_FD_144925 | JGI IMG/M metagenome (GOLD analysis project Ga0193753, IMG submission 144925) | Soil microbial communities from a riparian zone of the East river system, Colorado, United States - H1c2 | ecosystem: Environmental > Terrestrial > Soil > Riparian zone | place: USA: East... | reverse complement strand
AATAGCGTCCCCCTCCGACTTTGCTGCCGGCGGACGCGCCCAGATTTTGCACCCCAGTGGCAAATAGGTCCGGCGGGACCGATTGCTTTTCCATTCCCGCTCTATCGGCTGAAAAGCCCTGTTTCCTAAAGGGTTTGATGACTGGGAATCGTGGGCGTGTCTCACTCGCCCATGCCCAAATATTGGATGGGCACGGCGCGAACGAAGGAGCAATGCACCATTGTCGGGGATTTCCGAGTCAACATCAGCGCACCTGAAACCAACGAACGCCGCCGCAAGCTCGGCCCGCTCAATTCAGCGGCATGCCGCGGCGGATATAAGTGGGCACATCCAGATCCTGACCTTGGTGGACCGTGGGCTCGCTCTTCTCGAAGCGGCCTTTGGAAATGATTTCGAGCGGGAGCTGTCCTTGTTTCATCTTCGAGATCTTTCGCTTGCCGCGCGCACCGCTGAGAATTTTCTCCGCGTTTTCGGCCGTCGTCGCGGGGGCCGGAGCGATGAAGCGCGAGGGCGAACGATTGCTGCTCGGGGGCTCCGTCAGTTGCCGATCGAATTCAGTCACACTGGTCGCATGCTCCTCATCGCGCGGCCCAGCCGGACGTTTCGAAGCGACGACGGTCACGGACAATTTGCCCGCAAAACTTTCCTCGATGGCCGCGCCCATGATGATGTGCGCGCCTTCGCATTGGCGGTTGATCTGTTCCATGACGCGATTCACTTCAGCCATCGTGAGGTCCGGCCCGCCCACCAGGCTCACGAGCACGGACGACGCTTCGCTCAACGCCTGCCCGCCATCGAGGAGCGGATGTTTCAATAGTTTCTCGACGACTTCGCGAGCGCGGCCTTCGTCCGAGGCTTCCGCGGTCGCCAAACAATTTTCGGAATGCTTGCCGCGCGTCACGGAGCAGAGGTCGGCGAAATCAACATTGATGAGGCCGGGGCGCATCAACATACGCCAGATGCCGCGCACGCCTTGCGCCAGCAACTCGTGCGTGATGGCGAACGTCTCCACGAGGCTCGTCTTCTCATCGATGAGTTGGAAAAGCTTTTGGTTCGGCAAACAAATGATGCCGTCGGCGGCGTTCTTCATCTCGTGCAAGCCAAGCTGCGCCTGACGCTGACGGCGTCCGCCTTCCCAGTCGAATGGCAGCACCAACATGCCGAGCACGAGCGCGCCGCATTCCTTAGCCATGCGCGCCACGACGGGCGAAGCGCCTGTGCCTGTGCCCCCGCCCATGCCGGCCGCGATGAAAACAACGTCCACGCCTTCGCAAAGCGCCTTCAGACTCGAGCCGTCTTCCTCGGCGGCAGCGCGGCCACGTTCCGGATCGCCGCCCGCGCCCATGCCGCGCGTGAGCTTCTGACCGATGACCAGTTTGTTCGCGACCGTCAATTGGCGCAGCGCCGCGGCATCAGTATTCAGCGCCACAAACTCGACGCCTTCAAACGGCGTGCGCGCGATATGGTTCACGGCGTTGCAACCCGCGCCGCCGATGCCGAAAACTTTGATGCGGAAGCTGCGCGTCCCGCTAGCGGTGGTTTCATTCGGCGTCATGCGTCAGCTCCGTTTGAAAATGTTGGTCAGCGTGTCCTTGATATTCTGCAACCCAAGTCCGCCATTCTTTTTCTTCTGTTGAAAACTGCCGTACTTCACGAGGCCAATGCCCGTGGCGAACTCCGGCTGGTCGAGCGCGGACTTCAATCCGCTGATCGAATTGGTGCGTCCCAACGTCGTGGGAAGCTGCAAAATATTTTCCGAAAGCTTGTGAATCCCGGAGATATTCGCGCCGCCGCCGCACAGCAACACGCCGCAGCGCAGGTAATCGAGCAACCTCTTCTCGTTCAATTCCTGCTCGATGAGCTGAAACATTTCCTCCAACCGCGCGGCCATGATGCGCCGCAAATGCTCCAGGTTGATCGCCCGCTCGGGGAGGCCGTGTTCATTCGGAAGCGTCACGCTGCGTCCCTTCACGCTGTCCTCCATAAACGCGCCGCCGTGCTCGATCTTCAATTGCTCCGCACGGCCCAACGGCACTTTCAGTCCGTACGCCAAATCGTTGGAAACATGATCGCCGCCGACCGCGAGCACGCCCGTGTGTTTGATGATGCCGCCGCCATAGACCACGAACTCCGTCGTGCCGCTGCCGATGTCGATGACGAGCGCACCCAACTCTTTTTGTTCTGGCGTAAGCAGCGCGAGCGCGGACGCCAGCCCGTTGAAAACAATTGCCTCAACATCGAGTTGCAAACCTTTGACCGCGCGAATGGGATTTTGCAGCCGGTTGAAATTTCCGTGGACCACGTGCATGTCCACTTCCACGCGCGCGCCCAACATGCCGACGGGATCGGCAATACCGCCCTGCCCATCCACGAGGAAATGCTGGCGAATGGCATGCAGCACATAATTTTCCGCCGGAAGATTGATCGCCTTCGCGTTCTTCGTCACGTCATCGACGTCTTGCGGAGTGATCTCGCGATCGGCGGACACCACGGGATGCACGCCTCGATTGTTGAAGCCGCGCACATGTCCGCCGCTCACGCCGAGATACACGCTGCGAATCTCCACGTCGGCCATTTGCTCGGCCTCGACGATGGCGTTGCGAATGTCTTCGGACGCCAGCGCGACATCGACCATTTCGCCTTTGCGCACGCCGCGCGAACGCGACTGGCCGACGCCGACGATATTCAGCGCGCCTTGCGCATTCACGTCGCCAACGACGGCACACACTTTCGAGGTGCCGACTTCGAGGCCAACGATGATGGATGAGGGATCAAACATGTTTCTTCTTGTAGGGTGAGGTTTTCCGCAGCTTGGTGGCCGTGGGGGGAACGGCCGCTGAATCGAGCCAACGCAAAGGCACGTTGTCCACGACGGACAAATCCAGGGACGCAATTTGCCGCGCCTGTTGTTGACCGGTGTTGAAAACGAGCCACCAGCGGTTCAACTGCTTCTCGAAATCCGTCGTGCGAAAAGTGATCTCATTCTGCTGCGCGGTGAAGACGTGCAGCACGTCCGGCGCGGAAACATCCACGCGTGCGACATCGACCATTGGCGCCATGGCCGAGTGTTCGAACGCGGTAAGAAATTTCAACGCGGCGCGGACTTGCGACGATTCCACCTGATGACCAGCGCGCAACTCGCTAGGATTCACACCAGTGATGATGGGCCAATGTTCGCCGGGCTGCACGGGAATGGAACGCTGCTGCGGTTCGAGCGGCAACATCGCGAAACCCTCTGCGTCGAGCAGGTAATTCTGGATCTGCGCGATCGGTTCGCGCTCGATCACGCGCACCTTCAGCGTGTGCGGCAACACGCGTTCCACCGCGACGCTTTGAATGGCCGGCACTAATTCGAGATCACGTTTCACGCGAGAGAGATCGAGGGCAAAAAGATTTTGCTCCCGCTTCACGCCCGTCCAGCGCCGCAATTGTTCGCGTGAAAGAAGGCCGTCCGTTTGAATATCGATCTCCTGCACCGCAAACGCTTTGTTCTCGTAGATGAAGCGGTTCATCGCCCAATCGCCGCCGCGCCACAGAAAATAAATCGCGAAGAGCGTGCCGAGAGAAACGCCGGCGGCAAGGGTCGCGACGGCCACGCGATGGCGCACGGCCTGGCGCCGCGCCATTTTCACGTCGAGCACGTGGCGTCGTTCGAACGCCCGGTTTTTGGGTTTGCTAGAAAACCACCACATCGGTTCTTCCCGTTCTATTTCGTAGCGCGGATTTCCAAATCTGCTGTGTCGCCGATTTCTAATCGGCTGGCGTTGAAAATGTTCGTGCGTATCGAACTTCTCAACGCCCGCAGGTTGAAAACCCGCGAAACAGCAGACTGCAAGTCTGCGCTACTTTGCGTTACGCGGCCTTCACGAAACCACTCCGTCGATTGAGCGCCAACTCAACCATGCGTTGACAGAGTGCTTCGTAACTGAGTCCTGCTGCCGCGGCCGCTTTGGGCAACAGGCTCGTTTCCGTCATTCCTGGCAAAGTATTCACTTCGAGCACCACCGGCTCGCCGCTCGCGCGCACCATCACATCGACCCGCGCGTAATCGCGTCCGCCAATCGCCTGAAAAGCACTGAGCGCGACTTTCTGGATGCGCGCAGTTATCTCACGATCGAAGGGCGCCGGGCAAAAATATTCCGTCGCGCCGGGCGTGTATTTGTTGCCGTAGTCGTAGGCGCCTTGCTTCGGCCGAACCTCGACAATGGGCAATGCTTCCCCTGCGAGAATGCCCACGGTCGTCTCACGCCCCACGATCTTTTCTTCCACGAGCAATTGCGTGTCGTAGCGAAACGCCTCCTGCAATGCGTTCGCCCAATCCGAAACCCGTTCCACGAATTGCAACCCAACGCTCGAGCCTTGTCGCACCGGTTTCACTACGACGGGTGGTTGCCAACCCCGTGGCCACGGTGCGCTCGCTGAATCGATAACAACGAACTTCGCGGTCGGCACGCCAGCATCGACACAGCGTTGCTTCGTCAAAACTTTGTCGAACGCGATGCGACTCGCCTCGGCATTGCAGCCTGTGTATGGCACGTCGAGTTGATCAAGTTGCTGTTGCACCGTGCCGTCTTCGCCGTAGGTTCCGTGCAACGCGAGGAATACGACGTCCGTGCTTGCCGGCAAAACCCAGTCCGGCGTTTTCGGATCGAGTTCATGAACATTGTGCCCAACGGAACGCAATGCGCGCGCCACCGCCTCGCCCGTGCGCAGCGAGACTTCGCGCTCTGCACTCGGCCCACCCAGCATCACGGTGATGTTCAGCCGGTCACTCATTCGCCAATAATCTCCACTTCCGTTTCCAAATCGATGCCTCGCCTGGCCTTCGCCGTTTGCTTAATAAACTCGATCAGTTCCAAAACGTCCTTCGCCGTAGCGCCGCCTTCGTTCACGATGAAATTGCCGTGGACCGTAGAAACCATCGCTCCGCCGTGCTTGGTTCCCTTCAGGCCAAGCTCATCGATGAGTTTTCCGGCAGGAACGGTTTGAGGATTTTTGAAAATACATCCCGCGCTCGGCTGGGCCGGTTGCGTCTCCCAACGCTTCGCATTGAACTGGTTCGCGCGCGCCTGAATGACTTCCTTCGATGACGGCGTGCCGCGCAGCACCGCGCCCAACGCGATGTGTGTTTTGAAAAGCGGGCAGCCGCGGTACTCGACGTTCACCTCGCTGGCCTTGCGCTCGTGGGCGTTACCGGAAAAATCCATGAACCGTATCTGCTCCACGACTTCGAACATCCACGATCCCATCGCTCCGGCATTCATGCGCAATGAACCGCCGACGCTGCCCGGAATGCCTTCGAGAAACTCCAATCCAGCCAGGCCGGCGCGGCGCGCCTCGACCGAAACCGTTTTCAACTTCGCGCCCGCGCCACAATGCAAATGTTCGCCGATGATTTGCACTCGCGAAAAATTTTCGTGCCCGAGCGAAATGACGACGCCTCGAATGCCGCCATCTCGAATGAGCAGGTTCGAACCGCGCCCGATGATCGTGAACGGCAATTTCAACTCGCCGCACAATCGCAGCACCCCGGACAGATCTTTTTCATTGGCTGGTTCGGCAAAGAAATCCGCCTTGCCGCCGACGCGCAGCGTAGTGCGCTTGGCCAGCGGCTCGTCCTGACGCACGATCGTGTCGGCTGAAACGGCTGCGCGAAGTTTGTTGCCCGTGTCATTCATATTCGTCGTTTCATTGCGCAGCGAAAAGGTGGTTCCGCCTGATTTCAATGTGCGCGCCAGTTCATGCGCCGCTTTCGTGATATCTCCGGCTCCGAGGAACAAAACCAAATCACCTGCTCGCATCGCCGCGCACACCGCGGCGATGACGTCCTTCAAGGCGGAGATGTACTCAATGGGTTGGCCGTGCGCGCGAATCGCCTCGGCTAATGCCGCACCGTTCGCTCCAGGAATTTCTGGTTCGCTCGCCGCATAGACTTCCGTCAGAAAGAGTTTGTCGGCGTCGCCAAACGACGCCGCAAAGTCAGCCATCAAGTGTTTCGTGCGTGAGTAACGATGCGGCTGAAAGACAACGACCAGGCGCTGGGGGTTAAGTTGTTTGAATGCGCGAAGCGTAGCGTGGACTTCATTGGGATGATGGCCGTAGTCATCGAAGAGGCGGACGTTGGCATCGGCGAACAACTCCTGCTGCCGCCGCGCTGCACCGGAGAATTCCCTGATGGCGCCGTGAATCGCATCGGGCGAGTAGCCGAGCTGGTGCAACAGTGCGACGACTGCCGTGGCATTGGAGATATTTTTCTCGCCAAACAAACAGACGGAAAATTCACCCAGTCTCACCCCGCGATGCCAGACGGTGAAGTGGCTCGCCGCCGGCGCGGCTTTGGATTTTGAAACCTGTGCGCCGGCCTCGACGCGATACTGCGCCAGCAAGTTGAATCCGTAAGAGATTGCTCCGGGTCGCTCTGCCATGATCGCGGCAACGCGGGCGTCATCGGCGCAGAAGATCACCAAGTCGCGCGTGTTCGTGACGAACTGCTCGAATTCGCGGCAGACAGCCTGGAGATTCGGAAAATGATCTAGGTGCTCATTGTCGATGTTCAGCACGATGGAATGCACCGGACTGAACTCGCACAGCGTTCCATCGCTCTCGTCGGCTTCCACGACAAACCAACTGTCGTGCTTAGCCGAGTGGCGCGCGTGTGCCGGCAGTTGCGGAAGCAAGGCTCCGATTGCGTAGCTTGGTTGAGCGCCCAGCTTTTCCAACGCGTATGCCAGCAGCGCTGAAGTCGTCGTCTTGCCGTGCATGCCAGCGACGCAGATGCCGCGCTGCTGATTGACGAAAGCCGCCAGCAGAATGGCGCGGCGAACAAGGGGAATTCCCGATTGCCGCGCGGCTTGAAGCTCCGGGTTGTCCCCGCGAACAGCGGGCGAGTAAACCACCAGCACGGGATTCGACGCGCGCAGATGATCGGTGGCGTGCCCGATGTGAATTACCGCGCCGCGTGCCCGCAACTGCCAAATTTCCTCATTCTCGATCGCGTCCGACCCATGCACGCAAAAGCCGGCGTCGAGCAGCAGGTGCGCGAGACCGCTCACGCCGCAGCCACCCGCGCCGACGAGATGCACCGTTGCGCCGCGGCCCGCGCTGGCGAGGAGTGCGTTCACTTGCTGGGGATTGAGGGCACTCACGTCGAGAATTTCAGGTTCCGCCATCCAAATTTCAGATTCGCCACCGCAGCCATTTCGCGCGGCTCATCATCGCGAGAAGCGCTGGGAACATTGGCCGCTCGCCTCACGCGCCCGGGCCAGTCAGGAATTTTTTCCAAAATGGCCTCCGCAATTTTTCGCGCCGCTTCCGGTTGATGCCAATCCGCCAGCGCGCTCGCCAGCCGCCGGCGCTCACTCGCGTTCGTCATCAGATCGCAGACGACGCGCGTGAGATTTTCCGGAGTGGAGTGCTGTTCGCCGAGCATGCGTGCGGCGCCCGTCTCCACCAGAGCGCGGGCATTATGAAACTGATGATTATCCGTGGCCGCCGGAAACGGAATCAGCACCGCGGGCACGCGCATCGCCGCAAACTCCGCCAGCGAGGACGCGCCGCTGCGGCTCACCGCGACAGTGGCGGCATTGAGCGCGAGTTCCATCTCGGTCAAAAACGGGCGAACGACGGCGGGCGCTTTCGCGTCACGATAAGCGGCCAGCACTTTGTCGCAATCCTTCGTGCCGGTGAGATGAAGAAATTGAATTTCCGGCAACTCACGGCGCAAGTCCGCCAGGCAACGCATGACAAGCTGGTTGATCGCGCTTGCACCCTGGCTGCCGCCCACGACAAGCAACGTGTCACGACTCGGCTGAAGTCCCAGCGCGATGCGGGCGGCTTCCGCGCTCTCGCACGTGAACTGCGGGCGCACGGGTGTGCCGGTCACCAAAGTATCCTTGGTGCGCAAACGTCCTGCGCAGGAAGGGAAACCAACAAATGCTTGCGAGACAAACCAGGAGAGGAACTTATTGGCGCGTCCGGGAATCGTGTTCGACTCGTGCAGAAAAGTGGCGGCGCGAAGTTTTCTGCCAGCAAGAATCGGGGGCGCGCTGGTGAACCCTCCCATCGCGAGCACGGCTTGCGGCGGGCGCAACGCGAACACACGTTTCGCTTCGCGCTGCGAAGCACGAAAACCACGGACAAAGCCCGCGAGATTTCCGCGCACCAATCCCACGGCGGGCAGCGTGACGATTTCCATTCCGTGTGTCGCGCGCACGGCTTGCTGGTCCACTTCCTTCGGCGAGATAAGCAGCATCACGTGGCAGCCGCTCTGCAACAGCTCCTCGCCGACCGCCAGCCCGGGAAAGAGATGGCCGCCCGTCCCACCACACGCGATGGCGACCAGCGGCGATGACTCGGAATTTTGCATCAGGAAACTTGCGTCGATTGAACTTCCCTCGGGTTAAATGGATTAAAACCGCGTTCGCGGCGCACCGGCTCGTGCGCATGACGCGCCACGTTCAGCAACAAGCCGATGCCAGTCAGCATCATCAGCACGCTCGATCCGCCGTAGCTGACGAACGGCAGCGGCAAACCTTTGTTCGGCAACGCGCCCGTGACCACGCCGATGTTGATGAAGGCCTGGAGTGAAATGAGGAACGTGATGCCGCAACCGAGCATCATGCCGAAGCGATCGCAGGCGTGGGACGAAATATAAATTCCGCAAATGGCGATACCCAGAAAGGCGAGCACGACTCCAAGCGTCGCCACCAGCCCAAGTTCTTCGCCGACGATGGCAAAAATAAAATCCGTGTGGTTCTCCGGCACGTAACCGTATTTCTGCCGGCCATCGCCGAGGCCGACGCCGATCACTCCGCCGGAGCCGAGCGCGATCTTCGCCTGATACTGTTGGAACGCTTTGCCCTCGAGATGTTTCTCGGGATGCAGGTAAGCGTCGATTCGCCCCGAGCGATTCTGGTTGTGCTTGATCGAGTAACCGACCGCGGCCAATCCAATGATCGCGATGGGCAGCAGCAGGCGAATGCGCGTGCCGCCTGTGATCAACATCATCGAACTGACGGCCGCGAGGAGGAGCATCGTTCCATAATCCGGCTCCTTAAAAATCAACCCCAGCACCGCGAGGATGATGAGTCCAGGCCACAGCAGACCTTTGACGATGGCGGGCTTGTAGAGCACGGACATTTGCCGGCCGAAATGGTCGATGTAATGCGCGAGAATGATGATGAGCGCGAGCTTCGCCAACTCCGATGGCTGGAACGAAACGAAGTGCAGATCAATCCAGCGATGCGCGCCGTTTATCTTTAAGCCGATCTTCGGCAGGAACACGGCGGCGAGCAGGACGAGAGAAGCCGCAAAGATCAGCCACGAGATTCTCTTGAGCTTGCGATAGTCATAGAGCGCGGCCAATCCGCAGGCGATGACTCCCAGGCCTACCCACATCATTTGGTGCAGGAAGCGCGTCGAACCGTCCGGCGAACTGCACAGCATCACTGCGCCGAGCGCCAGGAGCGCGGCCACACAAAAGACCAGGACTGTCGTCGCAAACTTCACGGGAAAGAACTCGAACGCCGGGCTGAGGTGGCCCGGCGTTCGCGCTTTATCATTGGGCCGGCGGAGGCGTCGTGCCGCCCGTCGGTGCCGCCGCCGCATTGGGCGGCAATTTTAATTTTTGCCCGACCTTGATCTGTGTCGTGGCCAGGCCGTTCAACTTCTGCAATTCCGAAACTGTGGTGCGGTGATCCTTGGCAATCTTGCTCAGCGTGTCGCCGGACTTCACCGTGTAAGAATCTGGGTCACTCGGCGGCGTCCCAATGCCATTGCCCGTTCCCGTGCGGACCATCTTCGGCGGAATTTTCACCTTGTCGCCAATCTTCAAGCGGGTGGGGACCAGCGTGGGATTTGCTTCCTGAATCGCCCGGACACTCACGCCGTATTTGGTCGCGAGCGTGGCGAAGCTGTCACCCTTCACAATGGTGTGTTCGACCAGGACCGGTGTATCGACGACGACGGGCGGCTGAGGCGGCGGGACCACGATGTTCGTCGCAATCGTTACGGCATTCGACAGCGGCGGCGGGTAGGCCGAAGTCACAACATCCGTGCCGCCGGGAAACGGCGGAACGTCATTGGTCATCGGCGGCGGCGTCAGCGCGGTGTCCTGACTCTTGTCGTCGCGCTTGCAGCCGAGAATCAACAAGCCGCCCAGCACGACCACGTGAATGGCGAGGATGCTGAACACGGCGATGCGCACGTGAGATTTGCGCTGTGCCTGCGCTTCAAACGAGCCTTGCGGCACTAACGGACTGGGTTCTTTCATTTCTTTCTTTAGGCGCCCGAGGGCGTCCTTTCTGAGGTTGAGTTTTCAATTTTTTGTCCCGGCGTTTTCCCTCAAAAAACGCCGGAGCAAATTCATTACGCCGGCACGGCCGCCAGCCGTTCGTCGCGCGCGGAAACGGAACTGCCCGCGCTTTTCTTCTGCCCGGAATTCTGGAGCTGCTTCACCGCCTGGCGAAACACTTCCCCCCTGTGCTGATAGTTTCGAAACTGATCAAAACTGGAACAAGCCGGTGAAAGCAAAATCACATCACCGGGAACCGCACGTTGCGCCGCTGCCGAGAGTGCTTCTAGTAAGTTCTCCGCGGCGGTGCAAGGAGTAAACAAGCTCCAGGCCGAACGAATTTTTTCGCGCGTCTCGCCAAACAGAAATGCGCCCTTCACGCGGCGCGTCAGCACCGGTCCGAGGTCATGGTATTCGAAGCCTTTGTCCTTGCCGCCGGCAAGCAGCCACACGTTCGGCTGGCGGGAATTATCGCCCTGCGGCATCGCGAGCAGGGCCTTTCCGACCGCGTCAACATTGGTCGCTTTCGAGTCGTTGACGAACTTCACGCCGTTGATCTCCGCGATGAGTTCGCAACGATGAGGTGCGGGCGTGAACGACTTAATCGCTTCCACCATGCCTTCGAGCGGAATGCGCAACACGCGGCCAACAGCCAGCGCGGCCATGATGTTCTCGGCGTTGTGCGGTCCCTGAAGTTTCACATCGTCCATGTTCAGAACGCGGCCGGACCAATTCTCGATGCGGCTGATGATCTGTCCGCGATCGAGATACAAGTCTGCCGTTTGATCAACCGCACTGAAAGTAATCACCTTCGACGGGATTTTTACGCCGAGCTTCTGCAAGTAAGCGAGCGCTTCGCTCTGCACAATGGCCCAGTCGAACGCCTGTTGATTCTCGAACAGGCGGGCTTTGGCGCGCGCGTAGTCGTCCATGCTGGCATAGCGATCCAAATGATCGGGCGTGATGTTCGTCAGCACCGCGACGGCAGGCCGGAAATAGGCAATGGTCTCAAGTTGGAACGAGCTAACTTCGAGCGTGATGAAATCGAGCGCGCGTGTCTGGTCCGCAATCGCGCACAGCGGCGTGCCGATGTTCCCGGCCGCCAGCGTGGTCCGGCGGTTCGCGGTCAGCACCTGCTCAACAAGTTCCGTGGCCGTCGTCTTTCCGTTCGTGCCGGTGATCGAAATGTTTAGCGCCAGCGATTGCTGATAACCGAGTTCCAGTTCGCCAATGATCGGAATGTTTTTCGCCCTGAGTTCGGCCACGAGCCTGTTGTCCAGCGGCACGCCGGGACTGAGCACCGCGAAATCAAATGGGACGATGCGCGCGGCGGCTTTGATCACGCGCATGCCGACGCGGACGGGCGGAGCCGGAGGCACCGACGGAACCTGCTTCGCGCCCAGCACGACAGTCACGCCGTGGGCACGCAACCGCGCCGCCTGTTCGTGCATCGCTTCGTTGTCCGCGCCGTCTATGGCGACGACACGCGCGCCACGCGCCACCAGCAATTCCGCGGCGGCCACACCACTGACGCCAAGGCCGATGACCAAAACGTTTTTATCTTCGAGAACGAACATCGTGTTTATTTTCTCCAGTTACCGAATCTTCAAAGTGCTCAGCGCGACGACCGCGCACAAAATGCAAAGGATATAGAACCGCGTGACCACTTGCGATTCATACCAGCCTTTCTTTTCAAAGTGATGGTGCAACGGCGCCATCAGAAAAATCCTGCGGCCCACGCCGCACTTACGCCGCGTATATTTGAAATAAGTCGTTTGAATCAGCACCGACCCGGCTTCAGCCACGAACACACCGCCCGCGATGACCAACAGGAACGGTTGATGAATCAACACCGCGATGATCCCCAGCGCGCCGCCGAGCGCCAATGAACCCGTGTCACCCATGAACACCTTCGCCGGGTGGCAATTGAACCATAAAAAGCCGAGGCCCGCACCAATCATCGCTGCGCAAAATACAGTGAGTTCCCCTGCCCCGACCACGTGCGGGATGGCGAGATATTTGGCCGTAACCGCATTGCCGGAAAGATAAGTGACGAACAGAAATACGACGGAGACGATGACGGTACAGCCGATTGCCAAACCGTCGAGACCATCCGTGAGATTCACCGCGTTTGAACTGCCGACGATAGTTAGCATCGTAATAATGATGCCGAGCACCGCGCTGCTCGCGACGGGATATTTGTAAAATGGCACCATAACGTCGGTGATGAGATGACGCGTGGCCGGAAGCCAGCAGAGATACAACGCGATGAACAGCGCCAGCGCGCCCTGGACGATCAGCTTGATCTTCGCCGCCGCGCCCGCGCCGGTTTGTTTGGTGATCTTCGCGTAGTCGTCGTAGAAGCCGAGTCCCGCAAAGACCAGCACGGAAAGCAAAGTGAGTTGCACAAGTGTGTTCCATTGCGCCCAAAGCACCGCGGTCAAGTCCATCACCGCCACGATTAAAATGCCACCCATCGTCGGCGTCCCCTTTTTGCTAAGCACGCGCGCGACGAGACTTCCGCCTTCCTCGGCTTTGTCCTGGTAGTCCTGGCCGAACTTCAAGCGCTTCAGCCAATTGATAATTCGAGGCCCAAGAATCCAACTCAGCAACAACGCCGTCACCGCCGCCGCCGCGCTGCGAAACGTGATGTACTGCACCACGCGCAGACCGGAGAGCCGGTCTTGCCAGTCGGTCCCTTGCGCTGCGTTGAGGATGTATTGGCTCAAATAGTAAAGCATCAGCTCAGGCTCTCGCTCACACGTTCCAATCCAGTCACGCGCGAAGCCTTGAGCAAGATCACGTCGCCCTCACGGGCCATTTGTTTCAACACGGCCGTCGCTTCCGCGACATCGCTGCACTCGGTCACATCATTCAAACCCGCCGCGCGCGCCGCGTCCGCCGTATGGCTGGCCATTGCGCCCACGGTCACGAGGCGAATTTCACCTAACTCCGCGACCTTGCGCCCGACTTCGGCGTGCGCGGCGAACGTGTGCTCACCGAGTTCCGCCATGTCTCCCAGCACCGCGATGCGGCGACCGGAACAAGGGAAGTCGCTGAGCGTCTGGAGCGCGGCGAGGACTGAATCGGCGTTCGCGTTGTAAGCGTCGTTCAGAATGCGCACGCCGTGAGACTCGAAAATCTGCAACCGCATCTTCGGCGGCTGGCACGACGCGAGGCCGCGGCGAATTTCCCCAATGCTCAAACCGAACTCCGCTCCGACGGCAATCGCGAGCGTCGCGTTCGTGGCCTGATGGCGACCCAAAAGGTTCACGTGATATTCGCCAGAGAATTTTTCTTCGGGCGCGGAGACACTAAAAGTAACGCTCCGATCACCGCTGTAAATGTCCTGAATGCGCCAGTCGTTCTTGTCCCCAAACCCAATCCGCACGATTGGGGCGCGGCTGCGCTCTGCGACAACATCCGCAAAACTCGTATCGCCGTTGAGAAAAAGCTTGCCGCTCGCGGGAAGCAATTCCGCCAGCCAACCTTCCTCCTGCGCGACGCCTTCCACATCGCCGAAAAATTCCAAATGCTCGCGGCCGATGCTGGTGATGACGCCGAACTGCGGCTGAATCATCGCGACGAGCGGCGCGAGTTCTCCCGGATGATTTGTGCCGACCTCGAACACGCCGGCCTCGTGATGCAACTCTACGCGCAGCAACGTGAGCGGCACACCGATGTCATTGTTGAAACTGGCTTCACTCCAAATGGTCGAGAGTTTCTGGCGCAGCACCGACGCGATCAATTCCTTGGTCGTCGTCTTTCCGTTGGAGCCGGCGACGGCAATGGTGGGGAGTTTGAAATCGTGACGATACTCGGCGGCAAAACGCGAGAGAGCGTGGCGCGTGTCCTCGACCGCAATGACGGCGCACGTGAGCGGAGGAACGGGCAGCCGTTGTCGGTTCACGACAACGGCTGCGGCGTCTTTACCCATTGCCTCCTTTAGAAAGTTATGCCCGTCAAACTTGTCACCGCTCAACGCGAAGAAAACATCTCCCGCGCCCAACACCCGCGAATCAGTGCAGGCCCGACGCGCCATCGCGTCGGGCGAGCCGGTCAATTGCTCGCCCGCGCACGCCTTCGCGATGTAGCTCAAACTTCTTGGGTCCATGCTGGCGACCATGGTCATGAGACGCGCGGCGATAGAGCCTGCGCCTGTAAAATTTTGCGAGAACGGGAAGCTGACGACGCGACGACTCGCGCTGTGAACTCGCGAACAAACAAAAATGGTAGGGCGTCGCTGTCCTCAGCGCGCCGGAGTGAGGCGTACGAAAGTTCGTACGCGTTGTGTGTTCGCGTGGCCCGGCGCGCTGAGGACAGCGACGCCCTACCATCAGGTTCATGGAAAGGGAAAACGACGCTGAGACTGCTCAACACTCGCGCGCTCATCGACGGCCTCCATGCCTCAAATTGTCCAGCGCTTCGCGCGCGTAAACCCGATCGTCAAATGGAACAACCGTGTCCTCAAATTCCTGGTAGGTCTCGTGGCCTTTGCCGGCGAGCAGCACGGTGTCGCCGCGTTTCGCCATGGAAATGATTTCACCGATGGCGCGCTTGCGATCCAACTCCACGGCGTAGTGCTTCTGCTTCAGCGAGCGAAAACCTTCTTCGATCTGTGTAGCGATTTCCCCCGGCGCTTCGTTGCGCGGATTGTCGCTGGTGATGAGCGTGAAGTCGGCAAGCTCCGCAGCGACGCGCCCCATCTTGGCGCGCTTGCCGGAGTCGCGATTGCCACCGCAACCGAACATGAGCAACAGCCGGCCGGGAGTCACTTCACGCAACGTCGTGAGCACATTGTGCAACGCGTCGTCCGTGTGCGCGTAATCGACGAAGACAGTGAAGGGCTGGCCGCACGTCACGTTTTCCAGACGTCCCGGCACCGGCGTCATATTGTTGAACGCGGATTGAATGATCTTCGAATCGATGTCGAGCGCCAATGCAGCGCCCGTCGCCGCGAGCGCGTTGTAGATATTGTGACGGCCGATAAGCGGGAGCTTGCACGCGAAACTCTGTCCCCTCGTTTCGACTGTGAAGTTCGAAGAGTCCACGCCCAGATGCACTTTTGTCGCCCGCAAACTGGCGGCACCACGGATGCCGTAGGTGAGTTTCACTTCGACGTCGGTTTCATTGGCCAGGCGCGTGCCGCTGGCATCGTCGATGTTGATCACCACCGCGCCACGCTTCTCACCGCTCGCCGTTTTGGTGAACAGCTTTTGTTTCGCGGAGAGGTAATTGTCCATCGTGCCGTGATAATCGAGATGGTCCTGCGTGAGATTCGTGAAGATGGCGACATCGAACTCGATGCCGGTGACGCGTTTCTGTTCGAGCGCGTGGGAACTAACTTCCATCACGCACGCTTGGCAGCCGCTCGTCACCATCTGCGCCATCATCTCGTGAATCTCGAGCGACTCAGGTGTCGTGCGATGCGCGGGTATGACACGCTCGCCGATCTCGTAGCGCACCGTTCCGAGCAAACCAGTCTTGATGCCCGCCGCTTCCAAAACTTCCTTCACCATGAACGCCACGGTGGTTTTCCCATTCGTGCCCGTTATGCCGATGACCTGAAGTTTCGTACTCGGGTGCTGGTAGAAAGATGCGGCCGCGCGCGCGAGCGCTTCCCTAACATCGGACACTTTGATCTTGGTGGCGCGGCGGGAACTGAAGCCGTTGCGTTCGCAAATGATCGCCGATGCGCCGCGCTCAATGGCAGTGTTGATGAAGTCGTGACCATCAGCGTGCGCCCCCGGAATGGCGACGAACACCATGCCGGGCGTGACGCGCCGGGAATCGTAAACGATGCCGGCGACTTCCCGGTCCAGCGAGCCTTCCACTCGCAGCACCGGAAGTTTTTTCATGAGTTCTTTCAGTTGCATCGAATCAAAGTTTTCCGCGCACCTGCAGGACAGCGCCGTGATCCGGAGTGCGGTCCGACGCCATCACGTCATTGGGGCGAACGGGTTGCACGTCGGGTTTAAGATTGAGAAAATTCGCGGTGCGCTCCGCGATGTGTTTGAACACGGGACCGCAAACAACGCCGCCGTAATATCCGGTGCGTTTCAGCGGCTCATCCGCGGAGATGTAAATGCAAAGCTCGGGATTGTCCGCGGGAAAGAAGCCGATAAACGAGGCGTAATATTTCTCGTGCGAATACTGTCCATCGACGACTTTCTGCGCCGTGCCCGTCTTGCCCGCCACGGTGTAAAACTCCAGCGCCGCTTTCTCAGCCGTGCCCTTTTCGACAACGGTTTTGAGCGCCTCAACTGTTGTCTTCGCGGCGTCTTCGCTTACGACACGACGCACCATTTGCGGATAGTACTTCGCGACGACATTGCTCCGGTCGTCCACGAGGCTGTCCACGATCATCGGGCGCATCAGCACGCCGCGATTGCCGACAGCCGCGAATGCCATCGTTGATTGCAGCGCCGTCGCGGTGACTCCGTGACCAATGGGAATTCTGGAGATGTGAATCTGTTTCCAGTCTTTTAACTTCGGCACATAGCCGGACACTTCGCCGCTCAACGGAAGCCCTGTGCGCTGGCCGAATCCAAAGTCCGTGATGTATTGATAAGTGCGCGTCGATCCCATTCTTATCGCGACCTTCGCTGTGCCAATGTTGGAAGACTTCGCGATGATTTGCTGCACCGACATGACCTGATAATGTTCGTGGTCGTGCAAGGTGTAGCCTGCGAAACGGAATGCACCATTCTCACAGTCGAACATGTCCGTCAGCCGAACGACACCGTCGTTGAATGCGCCGGCCATCGTCACGGTTTTGAACGTTGAACCCGGCTCGAAGGTATCGGTGATAACACGATTGCGCCGGGCCGCGGCATCTCTGCCAGGCGCGTTCGGATCGAAATTTGGGAACGTGGCCATAGCGAGGATTTCGCCGGTCTTAGGACGGACCACGATTGCCGAAACGCTCTGGCAAGAATGCTTGGACATGAGCGGCTGCAATTCTTCCTCCACGATCTGCTGTACGCGCGCGTCGAGCGTCAGCACAATGTTTAGACCAGGACGCGCCTCCACATCCTGCTCGCGGAACATGAAAAGTTCCTGCTTGCCGCTGGTGGTTTCCGTTTTCACCCAGCCGCGAGCGCCGTGAAGTTTTTCGTCGAAGGTCGCTTCGATGCCCTCGGCGCCAGCCACAACGGAGTTCGTGCGTCCGCGAGCGACAACAGTCTTGGAGCCAGTGAACCCAAGCACGTGCGCGGCGAGTTGACCGTTCGGATAAGTCCGAATTTGATCGTCCTCGGGATAGATGGCGCGCGTCCAAGCCAGTCTGGCCAGGGCGAACTCTTTCTTCTGCGCGAATTTCCTCTTAGCGATGACCGTGACGAAATGGTTCGTCAGCGAAAAACGAATTCTATCCCAGTCCTCGAGCGGAAGTTTGTGGCGCAGCACCACGTAACGAGAGGAAGCCACGCCGCCGGTTTCTGTGAGATACGTCCGGCTCAAAGCGTTGAGGAGAAAGTTTTCGTTCGTCCGAAGCAACGGCGCGAGAAAGCGCGCGATCTCGGTTTCATGCCCTCGGAGCGAGGCAGGATCGGCGCACACCCGTTTGACTGGAACACTCGTCGCCAGCGGACTCCCGCGACGGTCGCGAATGTCACCGCGCGGCGCTTCGCGATAATAGATGTGATCGTGCTGCTCCTCCGCCAACCGCGCCAGTTCGTCGTGCTGCGTCCACTGGAGATCGACGAGCCGGCATCCAAGCGCGATGAAGCAGAGGGCAACAATGCTGGTCAAGAAGATCAGCCGGCGGCGATTTTTTGCGGCTTCCATAACTCTCCGAAAATTTTGCCTGCCACCCGGTGCCGATCGGTTCCTCTCCGACGGCGTCACCGGGCGGCGGCAAAAATCATTTGAGTGCGATGCGACCGAACTCTTTCTCCACGATCGGCGGCTGGCTCTTGGGCACAGCGGTCGCAGGCACTTCGACAATCGTCAAAATCTGGGATTGAGCAGGCTGAATGAGACCGAGGTTCAATTGACGGGCGCGTTCGCCAAGAAACTTCGGGGACTGCAGCGTCTGCAATTGCGCGTGCAACCGGGCATTACCATCGCTCAGCCCTTTCAATTGCTGCTGCTTCTTCTGGATCTGCCGGCCCAACTCGATCAGTTGGTTCTTCTGATAAACGTAGCCAATCGCCGAGCCGCCGAGCAGCAGGCAAATGAGCGCGGCCTTCACTCCCGGCACGAGCCAGGTGGCTGATCCATTTTTTCGGTTCCTGCCCATCTAAGTTTTTTCCAAAATTCTCAACTGTGCGCTCCGGCTGCGTGGGTTTGCGTCCAACTCTGCTTCGCCCGGCCGAATCGCTTTGCGTTTCACCCACCGCAGTTCCGGCACGCGCGGTTTCCGCAACTCCGGAACATCGACTGCACCTTCGAAGGTGTAGTCCCGCGTGCGTTCCCGTCCGAATTCCTTCACCAACCGATCTTCGAGCGAATGAAACGTAATCACGACCAATCGCCCGCCTGGTTTCAAAATCTTCACTGCCGCCTCCAAGCCGCGCTGCAACGAACCCAGTTCGTCGTTCACCGCGATGCGCAAGGCCTGAAACACTTGCGTCGCCGGATGCGTTCGCTTGCCCTGTCTCGGCGCGAGTCGCTCGATGAAATCCGCCAACTGTTTCGTCGTCTCGAACCGCTTGGCTTTGCGTTGCTCGACGATCTCTTTTGCAAATCGCCGTGACTGCCGCTCATCGCCGAACTCCCAAAAAATCTTTGCGAGTTCCTGCTCGCTCGCTTTATTCACCAGGTCGGCCGCGCTCAGTGCCTGCCGCTGATCCATTCGCATATCGAGCGCGCCTTCCGCTTGGAAACTGAACCCGCGCTCCGCTCGATCGAGTTGCGGCGAACTCACACCCAGGTCGAGCAGCACTCCGTCGCAACTCGCCGGTGGAATCCAATCCCCCAACTCCGAGAAATTTCCGCGCCTCAGCTCAAAGCGTCCGGCAAACTCCGCGAGCTTTTGTCGCGCTGCCTCCAACGCATCGCCATCCCGATCCATTCCAAAGAGCCAACCGCCAGGCGAACTCGCCTGTAAAATCGCTGCTGCATGCCCTGCACCGCCCAAAGTCCCATCTGCAACTTTGCTACCCGCTCTGAGCTGAAGCGCTTCGAGCACTTCGGCCAACATCACCGGCTTGTGAGCAAACTCCCGCACGCATGGAACCTCACTCACTTCGCGCGGCGGAACAGTCCGGACACGCGCTCCCACAGTGGATTTGCTTTCACCACTGGCACTCCGATCGATTCCACCTTCACCACACTCGGCGCGGGTTCCAACCGCTTCTTCCCCGCCACGAGTTCCAAATCCGAATCGCTCAGGTCGTTCCGAACCGGCTTCACCTTGTCCAAAGACAATTCCCCCTGCACCGCCCGGCGCGGCACGACTGGTCTCGCCGTCTTGAACGGATTCACCCAGCCGCCCGCTGGCATGGCAGGCCGCACCGTCTCCACTGCGATTGACTCCGTTTTCATTGGTTGCGTCTCCAACGCCCGCCCGTCCGATTCATCTTCCGTCCGCTCACGCATCACCGGCGCGCCCACTTCAAATTTTCTTTCCAACGCCGGTCCCGCCGGATTCCCGAACGTCGGCAGCGCGCCGCTTGTCAGCTTGTAGCGATGCGGCTGGTTCCGCGCCTCACTCAGGCTCCGGCCTACCGTCAACAAATTCATCAAGCCCATTGCTAAAACTGGCTGAACGCATCAGGAGCCAGCGCATCGACTGCCGCGCGTGTTTCCTCGTACCGCTCCGGGTTCCAAATTTGAAATCGGTCAAACATGCCGTTCAAAACCGCTTCGTCTTTGATGCCTACCGCCGTGGCCATCGAGTCCGGCAGACAAATTCGTCCCGCCTTGTCCAACTGCACCCGATCCGATTTCTCTCCCAAAATCCGCCGCAGTGCTTCAGCTTTCCTGTCGGCAAAAGGCATCGCCGTTATCTTTTGAACAAAATCCGCAAACGCTTTGGGCGGCAGCACGAGCAAGCATGCGTCGGGCTGTCCGTTGTGCGGCCACAAAACCAAAGCAAACTGAATTCCTTCTTCCTCCGGACGCCACTTCGCCGGGATCTGCACGCGCCGCTTCTCATCCACGCCGTGGTGGTAGCGCGATTGATAAACCGTCTCGATGGATACGTTCGACATTCGTGCATTGGCCATCGGAGAAGCCGCGACTCACTTTCACTAGCTCCCCCACAACGCCCCACTTTGTATTACTATCGACCCACAGCGTCAACCCTTAAATCCACTCTGGGCTCTCCGAGTTGTGCGGAAGTTGTTCACAAGCTGCGGAGCGTGCGGTGCTGACGAGTGATTTCGACTTTCATTTGCCGGAACAGTTGATCGCGCAACAGCCCGTTGCGGCTCGCGACGCGTCGCGACTTTTGGTTTTGCACCGGGACGAAAACCGGCTTGAGCATCGCGTGTTTCCAGACCTTCTCGACTACTTGAATCCTGGCGACGTGCTCGTGCTGAACAACTCGCGGGTCATCCCCGCCCGTTTGCGAGCGGTGAACCCAAAGACCGGCGGCGCGCTGGAGATTTTTTTGCTCGAAGAAAATTCCCCGAACGACTGGTGGGCAATGATGCGTCCGGCGAAGCGAGCCCCCATCGGTTCACACTTCTCGCTCGTGAACCTGCGCGGGGAACGCAACGCGATCTCGGTCAAGGTGATCGACACCAATGACGAAGGTCATCGGCGAGTGAATTTTTCCGGCGAGGGCGACATCAGCGAAGTGCTCGATGAATTTGGAGAAGTCCCGCTGCCCCCGTACATCAAACGCCAAGCAGGGAATTCTGCGGTCGAAGATCACGAACGCTATCAAACGGTCTATGCCCAGGAGCGCGGCTCAGTCGCGGCGCCCACCGCGGGTTTGCACTTCACGGATGAGCTGCTGGAGAAAGTGCGCGCGCGCGGTCTTGAGATATGTCACGTCACGTTGCATGTCGGCCTCGGCACGTTCGCCCCGGTGAAAACAGAACGTGTCGAAGAACACGTGATGCACCACGAGCGGTTCCACGTGACGAGCGACGTTGCGGAAAAGATCAATGCAGCAAAATCCGCCGGACGCCGCGTTGTGGCCGTCGGCACCACCTCGGTGCGCGTGCTCGAAACGATGGCGCGCGCAAACGATGGAAAAATTGTCGCGGGAACCGGACGCACGAACATTTTCATTTACCCGCCCTTTCGTTTCCAAATCGTCGATGTGCTCGTCACGAATTTTCATCTGCCACGTTCGACGCTGCTGATGCTGGTGAGCGCGTTCGCCGCGCCAGGTGAAACGCGCGGGCGTGAAATGATCCTGGCCGCGTATGCAGAAGCAGTGCGTCAACATTGCCGTTTCTTCAGCTATGGAGATGCGATGCTGATCACATGAGTTCAAATTCCAAGGTGGCAAACCGAAAGCTTTACGACCGTCCGTTCGTTTTTCTAAACGTCGCCATCACGGCCGATGGCAAGATTGCGCCGGCGAACCGGCACTTTGTTCCCTTTAGCAGCAAACGCGATCAGGAGTTATTGCTCGCGTTGCGCGCCCGCGCGGATGCGGTCATGGCAGGCGCGCGCACCATCGATTCAGTTCCAGTCACTCTCGGAACCGGCGGCGAGAAGTATCGCGAGATGCGCGTGAAGAATGGACTGAGCGAATACAACCTGCGGGTCGTGGTGAGCGGTTCCGGCACGCTCGATCCGCGCGCGAAAATCTTTCAGCACAAATCTTCGCCGCTGATTGTGCTCGCCAGCGGGCGCGCAGGAAAAATCCGGATTGCCCGTCTCCAAAAGCTGGGCGCGATCGTTCACGTGTGCGGCGAGCACAACGTCCATTTTGCGGAAGCGTTGCGGTGGTTGCACAAAGAATGGAACGTCCGGCGGCTCCTCTGCGAAGGTGGCGGCGAACTCAACGGCGCTCTCTTTCGCGCCGACCTCGTGGACGAGGTTTATCTCACGCTCTGTCCGAAAATTTTTGGCAGTCGTGAAGCTCCCACAATGGCGGATGGAATCGGAGTCGGTTCGCTCGGCGAAGCCATACCGCTGAAACTCAAATCCTCCCAGCGCATCGGCGACGAACTGTTTCTCATTTACTCAGTAGTGCGTTGAATCCAAGTGATTCATTTCAAGTCGCGGACGGCGAACTCCGGCGACCAATGTCGTTGCGCCCTCGGGCAGTTCGTGAAATCTGGCGTGAAGTTCTGCTTCGCTGTTTGGTTCGGCTGGCGGCCATACGATCCTCCTTTGGTGCGGAAAACATGTTCCCGTTTCGCGCGGCGTGCAAATGCTGATTGGTTTAAGCGCTAGCTCCCAACGCTGTCGCCATTCTCAGCGGCGGCGGAGTTCCAGGATTTCGAAGGCAGGCACGCGCACTTCTCCCATCGCGGATTCCTGCACGCGCAATTCGCCGTCCCCGAGCGCGAGGTCGGAAAGGTACAGCGTTGCACCATCGGGAGTTTCCAGTTCGAACACGGCGTGGCGCGCTTTGCGGGGTTGAAGCACCACAGCGAGCACCTCGTCGTCGATGTCGAAGGTGCGCAGTCCATAAAGCACCGAGCTGATGGTCAGCTTGCGGCCTTCGATGCTCTTGAAGTCGCCGTCAAAAAAATCGCCGCTGCTCACCCAGGCGCCCGAACGGCTCACGCGCGTTTTCCAGGCCATCGCGCCACTCAACGGTTGGTACGTGATGCGCGCCACGCGCTCCGTGGGGACGCGAAAGGCTTTGGGCAAGCCGCTGAACAGGACTTCATTTTCGTTTGCTCGATCGGGCCGGCCCGTCACCACGGAACCGCTCACCAGTTCCACCTCGGGCGTGAAATTTTCGTTCACGAGCTTGGGCGCTTCGCGAACTTTGGCAAAGGTCGTCCAATTCAAAACTGCATCGCGCGCGCTCGCCACGGCCAGGCCCACATAAAATGTTTCACTCATCGAGACGGAAACTTTGTCGAGCAGAGACCAGATGCGGCCATTGAGCGAAGTGAAGGCGGAGAACTCATTGCCGCGGCGGCGCAACTTCAACCAATGCGGGGCGAAGACTCCGCGCAATGATGCCGCCTCGGTCCGGGCGCGTTCGCCGGAACGGATTTGCAACGCCGCGCCGCGCTGGGCGGTAAGCGCGATCATAACGTTCGGCGAATACTCATTGAGCGTCTCACGCATCATCAAGCCGGCCTTCGCGTTGAAGTGCGTGTATTGAATGCTCACGACTTCGGCCACGATCTCGCTGTCGCCGCGCACCGGCTTGAACACGTAGTGAAACGAATCCGCTTCCCCGTCGATGTTTACCCCGGAACTGCGCACGCTGAAAATTCCGCCCTCGTGCCGCGTGCTGCCCGGAATGAGCATTGCTCCAATATCAGCTTCGCGCCACGGCTCCGGCAGTGATTCATCGCCAAAATCATCCAGCGCGCCGGCCAGTGAATTCGTCGGAAAAGAAATGCGCGCGATATTCGTGAGCTGAACGCCGGAAACGGACCCGCGCGCCGCGTTGACGATGATCACTCGTTCGGGCGTGAAACGAATGTGGCCTTCGAAAGTTTGACCGTTAATCGTGCGCACGACACCAAGCCGCGCAAACGATGGCGCGGCAAAAAATAAAATGGCACTCAGTGCAACAAGAAAACGCACGCGGAAAGATTGCCCAGTCCCGAAAAAGCGCCAATGCAAATGCGGGCCGGACGCTCAACTCCATTTTAATGACATGCACCCTTGCTCGCAATGCGTCCGCTCACGGGTAAACTTCTCTCGTGCAAAGGGCGCGTGAGGCGTGGGGAGATTTCGAGCGATGGCTGCGCGCGTTTTTTCGCCTGCACTGGAAAGGCGCGCTGCTCCTGCGCGACAAGCTCCGCCTCAACGAAGATGCGTTTCACCTCATCCTCGCCGGAGCGGTCGGCGTCATTGGTGGGGCCACAAGTCTTGTCTATCACGCGTGCGGCCAGACGATCAAATGGATCGCTTTCGGACAAACCGGTGGATTTTTGGATATTGCCCGCACTGTTCCCGCCTGGAAGTTGGTCGTTGTTCCCACCGTGGGCGGACTTATCGCTGGGCTGATCATTTATTTCGGGCTGCGCCTGATTGGCAATCCCGGCCTCAGCAATCTGCTGGAAGTCATCGCCACTGGAGATGGACGTCTGCCGTTGCGAACCGCGTTGGTCAATGCCGCCTCATCGCTCGTCAGCATCAGCACGGGCGCTTCGATTGGACGTGAAGGTTTGATCACGCAAGTGACCGCGGCCGTGTCGTCGCGGCTGGGTCTGCTGGCGAAATGGCCGCCCTATCGTTTGCGCCTGCTCATCGCATGCGGGGCCGCGGCGGGGCTGGCGGCGGGATTGAACGCTCCGGTCGCCGGCGCGGTGTTCGCAGCGCAAATCATTCTGGGAAATTTTTCCATGAACCTCTTTGCGCCGTTGGTTTTTTCCTCCGTCGTCGCCTCGGTGATCGCGCGCAATCCATTGACGCCGCACGCGTGGGTTCAAGTGCCCGAGTTTGACTTCACGAGCTTGTCGCAACTGCCGTGGTTCCTGCCGCTCGGAATCGCCGCGGGGTTTTGCGGCGCAAGCTTCCTGAAGCTGCTTCGCCTCAGCGATAAGTTCACGAGCAGCCTGTCCGTCCCGCTTTATCTCCGCATCATGGTCGCGGGCGCGGGCGTCGGCGCGATGGCTTTGCTTTTTCCACAAGTGCTCGGCAACGGACACGAAGCCGCCAATGAAATTCTAAGCAAGGAATTCGGGCTGAAGTTTTTGCTCGGACTGTTCATCGCAAAGTTCATTGCCACACTCCTCACCGTGGCGCTGGGAACCGTCGGAGGCGTGTTTACTCCGACGCTCTTCTTAGGCGCAGCGCTCGGCAGCCTCTTCGCCGGTTGTCTGCACCAGATCGGCTGGGGCGCCAATTTGCCGCAAGGAGCATTCGCGCTCGTCGGCATGGGGGGCGTGCTCGCGGCCACCACGCATTCGCCTTTGCTGGCCATGATCATGATCTTCGAGATGTCGCTGAATTATTCCTTGATGCCGCCGCTCATGCTTGCGTGCGTCGTGGCGACGCTCGTCTCGCGCAGCTTCCATCCCGAATCGGTTTACACGGAACCACTGCGCCGCAAGGGCCTGGAACTCACGCGCGAAAGCGTGCGGCTCGGCGCAGCCACGGAGAAAACTGTTGGCGACATCATGCAGCCTCCCGTGACACCGCTGCTCGAAACCGCGACGTTCCAACAAATCAGCGAACGCTTTCTGACCAGCTCGAACAATTTTTTGCCAGTGGTGGACGAGCGAGGCAGGATGACCGGCATCGTGGCGCTGCACGATTTGAAAAATTTTCTCAACACCAGTTCGATTCTCGGGGCAGTCATCGCAGCGGACGTGATGCGCGATCCGCCGGCGTGTCTCACGCCGAACCAGCGATTGTCGGATGTGTTGCCCATTTTGCTGGCGAGCGAACTGAGGAATGTGCCCGTGGTGAGCACGCTGACGGATTACAAATTGATCGGGGCCGTTTCGCGGAGTGATGCGCTCGGCACGTTGTCGGAAGCGATTTCCGCGAGCAAGCCGGCGCAGGTGTAACGGGTTTCCGCGTTCAATTTGTTTGAACAGAAGCGAACGAAGAAAACGAAGTGAAAAAATGAGCTTGCCGCTCTTTGTTCCCTTCGTTTGCTTCCGTTGAGCTTCGAGGATCAGTTCTTCGCGTTTTGCGCCACGGCTTTTCGCAGCACGCTGGCGACTGTTTGTACCATGCTGTTCATCGAGAACGGTTTGGAAAGCAAACGCCACTGCGCACCGGCCCCGAAGGTTCGCATGTAAGGATAGCCGGTCATCAACACTACCGGGATGTCGCTGGTGGCGGGATGTTGGTTCAGGGCCTTAGCGGTTTCGAAGCCTAGTGCGTCCGGCAGGATCACGTCGCACAAAATCAGGTCGGGAGGATTCATGACGGCGAGGGCCAGGCCCTGCTCGGAAGATTCCGCAGAAATCGTTTTGAATCCGACGGCGCGGAGCGTCTCGGTCACGAATTCGCGCAATTTTTCGTCGTCATCGATCACCAGGACCACGCGTTGCATAGGGCCATTATCGGCGGCGGTGAGAAGCCACTTAAACGCGTTGCCGCTTACAGGCTCAACAGCAACTTGTTTCCCGCGCGACAAAGCTTGCCGCGGGCGTGCTGCTCGGATTTAACAACGGCGTGACTGGCTCGAACAAATTTCGTCTCGGTGTGCTCGGCTCCGG
>Ga0193753_10000928_pt1 | contig 26531 bp, 17 predicted proteins | sample H1c2metaG_FD_144925 | JGI IMG/M metagenome (GOLD analysis project Ga0193753, IMG submission 144925) | Soil microbial communities from a riparian zone of the East river system, Colorado, United States - H1c2 | ecosystem: Environmental > Terrestrial > Soil > Riparian zone | place: USA: East... | reverse complement strand
CTCGAGGATGCGCACCGAGCCTATCTTGAATGACCTGCTCTTAACCTTCTTGCCCATAACGTAAAGGTTCAGCTCCGTGCTTCCGCCGCCTACGTCGATGTGTAAATATGTCTTGCTCACGAGGTAAGAGCTGATCGCGCTGTTCACAAGTTCAGCTTCGCGAATACCATCGATGACTTCAATGGTAAGTCCCAATTCATCCTTCACCTGTTGAACCACTTCGATGCCATTTTCCGACTCCCGCATGGCGGAAGTGGCGCAAAACATGTAGGCATCTACTTCATACAATTCAATCAGCAGTTTGAAAGCACGCATGAGCTTAATGAACCTGACGACGCTTTTGTCACTTATCCTCCCCGTTGAGAAAACGTCATGGCCTAGCCGCAAGGGGAAGCGTATGTATTCGAGTTTCTTAAAGACTACCTGGGGAGCATTGTCAAGTGCTGTTGAAACCTGGAAGCGAATGGCATTGGAGCCAATATCAATAGCAGCTAATTTCATTATCACTTCAAATTTAGCGCAATGATTTTTATTTTAGGTACTTATTGTTTTTCTTTGCAGTACTTATCCAGAAAGACCGAGGGACTGGGCCCTAAGACGTCTTAGCATCCTATTCCGGAATCGTATTCGGAATGTTGTGCTAAATCCCTTTCTCCTGACGGAGGAAAAGATAAGTCACCCACCTTAACGGGCCTCTCTGGATAAAGCAAAAAAGAAGGAGGCCCTAATGAAAATTGAAGACATTTTGAAGGAAAGGATCCTGGTGCTCGATGGCGCCATGGGTACGATGATTCAACGTCATACATTGACCGAAGAGGATTTCCGCGGCGAGCGTTTTAAGAATCACACGCATACCTTAAAAGGTAACAACGATTTGCTGTCAATCACGCGTCCTGATATTATCAAAGATATTCACCGCGAATATTTTGCTGCAGGCGCCGACATCGCTGAGACGAACACCTTCAGCGGAACAACTATCGCTCAGGCAGATTATCACCTCGAAGACGCTGTTTACGATCTGAATTTTCAATCGGCAAAAATTGCGCGCGAGGTTGCCGATGAATTCACCCGCAATGAACCTCATAAGCCAAGATTCGTCGCTGGTGCGATGGGTCCAACAAATAAGACTGCATCCATATCGCCGGATGTAAACAGTCCTGGTTATCGCGCGATCAATTTCGACCAGTTGGCAACAGCTTTTAAACAACAAGCCAGCGCGTTGATCGACGGCGGCGTTGATATGTTGTTGCTTGAAACCATTATAGATACGCTGAATGTAAAAGCAGCGCTATTTGCCATCCAGGAATTGTTCGAGGAAACTGGTAAACGGGTACCCATTATGGTATCTGGAACAATCACGGATGCCAGCGGACGAACACTATCAGGTCAAACCACCGAAGCATTCCTCATATCCGTTTCTCATGCGCCACTGCTGAGCATAGGACTCAATTGTGCTTTAGGCGCTTCTTTGCTGCGACCATATCTGCAGGTGCTTAGTGATAAAGCTCCCTTTTTCGTGAGCGCGTATCCAAATGCCGGCCTTCCCAACGAATTTGGTCAATACGATGAATCTCCTGAGAACATGGGCGCCCAGGTAGAGGTGTTTCTTAAAGAAGGATTGGTGAACATCCTTGGAGGATGCTGTGGCACAACGCCGGATCACATCAAAGTTATCGCGCAACTGTCGGCAAAATATGCGCCGCGAAAAATAGCGGAGGAAGTGTTGTCATGAGCACTACATTCAAGCTAAGTGGTTTGGAGGCCATTGAGATAACAGCCGAATCGAATTTTATCAATATCGGAGAGCGAACAAATGTTACCGGTTCGGCCAGGTTCCTCAAACTTATCAAGGAAGACAAGTTTGATGAGGCGCTCGAAGTTGCACTTGACCAGGTACGCGGGGGTGCACAGGTTATCGATGTGAATATGGACGAAGGAATGATTGATTCCGAGGCGGCCATGGTCAGATTCTTAAACCTCATGGCTTCTGAGCCGGAAATTTCGAGAATCCCGGTAATGGTCGACTCTTCCAAATGGAACGTTATAGAGGCTGGATTAAAATGTCTACAAGGAAAAGGCATTGTGAATTCCATCAGCATGAAAAGTGGGGTGGAAGAATTTGTGCGTCAGGCGAAACTTGTAAGAAGGTACGGTGCAGCAGTGGTCGTCATGGCGTTTGACGAACAAGGACAAGCCGATACCTATGAGAGGAGGATAACAATTTGTAAGCGGGCGTATGATATTCTGGTGAACGAAGTGAAATTCCCACCGCAGGACATTATTTTTGATCCAAATATATTTCCTGTAGCAACTGGAATTGAAGAGCATAGAAACTATGCACTGGATTTCTTCAAAGCCGCCAGGTGGATTCGTGAAAATCTCCCACATGCCCACATAAGCGGTGGCGTAAGCAATGTTTCATTTAGTTTCCGTGGCAACCAGAAAGTTCGCGAAGCGATGCATTCTGCATTCCTTTATCACGCCGTTCATGCTGGCATGGATATGGGGATCGTCAATCCCACGATGCTGGAAGTTTACGATGCGGTAAATAAAGAATTGCTTGAGCGTGTAGAGGATGTGTTGCTGAATCGCCGGGACGACGCAACAGAGCGTTTGCTTGAGTATGCGGAGACGGTAAAGGGAGCTGCAAAGCGAAAAGAAGTTGACGAGACTTGGCGCGAAGGCACGATTGAAGAAAGAATTACACACGCTCTTGTCAAGGGTGTAATCGATTACATTGATCAGGACACGGAAGAAGCAAGGATAAAGTACGGAAGGCCGTTGCTCGTGATCGAAGGGCCGTTGATGGCGGGAATGAATGTGGTGGGCGACTTGTTTGGTGCGGGAAAAATGTTCTTGCCCCAAGTGGTAAAAAGCGCGAGGGTAATGAAAAAATCCGTTGCGTATCTCACACCATTTCTGGAAGAGGAAAAGAGGTTGGCGGGAGGCGTTGAAAAGCCTGCTGCCAGGATATTAATGGCAACGGTGAAAGGGGACGTGCATGACATCGGCAAGAACATCGTCGGCGTTGTCCTGGCCTGCAATAATTACGATGTCGTGGATCTGGGCGTAATGGTTCCCTCTGAAAAGATCATTGAAGCTGCGCGCAGGGAAAAGGTCGACATGATCGGCCTGAGCGGACTGATCACACCTTCGCTGGACGAAATGGTTCACATGGCGAAGGAAATGCAACGCGAGAAAATGACCATGCCACTATTGATAGGTGGTGCGACAACGTCGCGGATACATACGGCGGTTAAAATTGACCCTGCGTATGACGGTCCCGTTGTTCATGTGTTGGATGCTTCAAGGAGTGTTCCAGTCGCCAGTGAATTCATCAATGCTGACACCTTTCAAAACATTAAGAAACGTTTCAAGGATGAGTATTCCAAGCTAAGATTGGATTACGAAAAGAAAAAAGAGCAGAAGCATTACATCAGCCTGGCTGATGCGAGACGGAATCGTGTGAAGATCAATTGGAAGGAGGCTATTATTAAGAAACCTTCCTTCCTTGGCGTAAAAAACCTGATTAACTATCCCCTGGACGAGATCAGAAAGTATATTGACTGGACTCCCTTTTTCCAAACATGGATGCTGGCGGGTCGTTATCCGGGAATTTTAAAGGATCCCGTTGTTGGAATAGAAGCCAAAAAACTATTCGACGATGCGCAAAAAATGCTTGACCAGCTCGTCGCCTCGCGCAGCCTTCAGGCAAGCGGGGTGATCGGATTCTTTCCGGCATCCGCCACAGATTCAGACGATGTATTGTTATCGCGTAAAGAAGGTGAGGCTCCGTTTGCAACGTTTCATTTTTTGCGACAGCAAAATAAGAAGGCACCAGGGTTACCGAATTTTTGCCTGTCTGATTTCATTGCTCCCCAGTCTTCCGGGCGGCAGGACTACATGGGCATGTTCGCGGTCACGGCAGGTTTGGGTATTGAAAAGCTGTTGCAAAAATACAAGGCCAACCAGGATGACTATTCCGATATCATGGTGAAGGCGTTGGCCGACCGGTTAGCCGAAGCTTTCGCTGAATGTTTGCACGCCAAGGTTCGTAAGGAACTGTGGGGCTATGCGCCCGATGAGACGCTTTCGGATGCAGACTTGATTGACGAAAAGTATCAGGGCATTCGGCCAGCGCCGGGATACCCCGCCTGTCCCGATCATACGGAAAAAGGCATCCTTTTCGATATCCTTGACGCCGAGAAGGGAGCGGGGATAAGACTAACGGAATCATTTGCCATGTATCCGGCGTCATCCGTTAGTGGTTTCTATTTTGCAAGTGCAGATTCAAAGTATTTCGGTTTGGGAAAAATTGAAAAAGATCAGGTTAAGGAGTATGCCGAACGCAAAGGGATGACCCTGGAGCTTACAGAAAAATGGTTATCGCCAAATCTTTCCTATGACTTGTGATCGCCATATATATTATGCGCTTTTCTCACTATAAATTCCAAGCTATCCACTAACCTGTCAGAGTCCATCATAGTTTATCATAGTCTATCATAATTATCATAGTCCAAGACAATGAAAGTTACAGAACACATCAGGAATGGCAACGGTAAGACACTCTTTACAATTGAGATCTTACCGCCGTTGAAGGGTGAGAACATTCGTACCCTTTTTGACAACCTTGACCCGTTGATGGAGTTTAAACCTCCCTTTATTGATGTCACCTATCACCGCGAGGAATATATTTACAAGAAAGTAGAGAGCGGACTACTTGAGAAACGGTCTACAAGAAAGCGCCCTGGTACGGTAGGGATATGCGCCGCGATTCAAAATAATTACAAGGTTGATACCGTTCCGCATATCATTTGTGGAGGTTTCACCAGGGAAGAGACGGAAAACGCACTAATCGACCTGCACTTCCTGGGTATCGACAATGTTCTGGTGCTTCAGGGTGACGCCATCAAGTCTGAATCAAAGTTCATTCCTGACCCGGATGGCTACCGCTACGCTTCCGAATTACTGGAGCGCGTAGGAAAAATGAACAAAGGGATTTATCTGGAAGAGGACCTTCAAAACACATCACCAACAGACTTTTGCGTTGGCGTAGCAGGATACCCGGAAAAACACTTTTCAGCGCCCAACCTGAAAGCCGATATCCGCTACCTGAAATTGAAAGTCGACCTCGGAGCGCAATACATCGTCACGCAAATGTTCTTCGACAATCAGAAATATTTCAGCTTTGTTGATGAATGCCATAAAGCCGGAATTCATGTACCCATCATCCCCGGGATAAAACCGATTACTGGCAAAGGACAATTAACGATCCTTCCGAAGATTTTTCACATTGACATACCTGAGGATCTTTCAGAGGCAATTGAAAAGTGTAAGGATACGGCAGCCGTGAAGGAGGTTGGTATCGAGTGGTGCATTCAGCAATCCAAGGAGCTCATCAAGGAACACGTACCCACACTGCACTTTTATTCAATGGGAAAATCGGATCCGATATACAGAATAGCAAAGGCGCTTTTCTAAAGAGTGCATTTTTTGTCCGCTGCCGGACGATTTCGTTCGTTTTGAAGCATTAATCCTGTGAAAAGGAGGTATTTTGAGCTAGAATCGGCATTCGCTGGATGGCACTGAGATTGCAATCGGTGCTGCCATGCTGTACAATTACTTTCATGTAGCCCTTAGAAATTTACTGAAGAATCGCGTACACTCGGTGATCAACGTGATGGGGCTGGCGCTCGGCATGGCAAGCGTTTTCCTGATCACCCTTTACACCTCGCATGAGTTGAGTTTTGATACTTTTCATCATGATGCTGATGACCTTTACAGGATCACCTGGATGGATAATAATCCACAGACACGCACGCCGCATCCCATGGCCCAGGCGTTGGCGGCAGATTTTCCCGAAGTTGAAAGCGCTGTCAGCCTCACTCCGCTCTGGGGTGCGGGATTAACCCGTGAAACACACTCTTTCCACATTCCCTCTAGCGACAAACGCTATGACGAAATGAATATCCTTGCGGTCGATACGACGTTTTTCAAAGTATTCGACTTTCCCCTCATCAAGGGTGATCCTAAAACCGCATTGAAAAGTATTAACGGACTGTTGATCTCCGAGTCCATGGCCCGGAAGTATTTCCGCGATGAAGATCCAATGGGTAAACAAGTTGCTGTAGATTCGGCGAACTATCTGGTGGAGGTTGTTGGCGTCTTCAAGGACGTTCCTGCCAATTCGCACTTTCACTTTGACTTCCTCATCTCATACCTCCGGGAAAAATCCTTTGATCCTGACGATTCCTATTACGGATGGACTGACTTCGGCCATTACAACTATGTCCGTCTCCGTCCTCAGACCGATGCTGCGGCATTGGAATCCAAGCTGATGAAATGGTCCCAAAAGTATCTCGACTGGTCTGATCAGGATTATGCATCACTGGCCGATCGCCATTACGGATTCCGGCTTCAACCGGTGAAAGAAATTCATCTGCAATCAAAGCTTCATTGGGAATTGGAGCCAAACGGAACCCTTGAATACATGTACATCTTGGGAGCCGCAGCGTTGTTTACCCTTCTCATAGCGTGCGTAAATTTCATGAACCTGACTACTGCAAAATCCGCGGAACGGGCCAAAGAAATCGGCGTTCGCAAAACAATGGGCGCATTCCGTTATCAGTTGTCGGCGCAATTCCTCACCGAGTCGATCTGTACGGCACTCGTGGCGGTTGGCATCTCCATTTTAATCATCGAGATCTCGCTGCCCTTTTTTAGCTATCTGACGGGTAATGTAATGAACATCCATTATCCGAGCTACCTGACAGCCGCTGTAGGCGCGGCTTTGGTTATCGGTGCGTTATCAGGAATCTACCCGGCGCTTTATTTGTCAGGCGTCAGACCACATGTGGTGTTGAAAGGTAAGTTGTTTCAGTCTCCAAAAGGCTCACGCTTCAGGAAAGGCCTTATTGTGCTCCAGTTCGGAATATCGATGGTGTTGATTTCTTCTACCGTGATTATTTTCAATCAGCTCTCTTTCTTACAGCATAAGGACCTCGGATTTGGGCGGGAAGAAGTGATCGTAATACCTGTGAAAAAGTCTGAGGGAATGTACCACTTTGACGCATTGCGAAATGAATTGCTTCGCGTGGACGGTGTTAAAGCTGTGTCTGCGAGCTCTAATATTCCAGGCCATCAATTTAATCAGCACGGCATCGCGATGAATAAAAGGCCCGACGATGCAATCAATTCATCAGAGGCATTTGTTGACTATGACTTCTTCACGACGATGGGGATTGAATTGAAAGATGGTCGAACATTTCTACGGGAAAATCCCTCCGACAATGAAGTGTTCGTGTTGAACGAAACAGCTGCGCGCCAGTTGGATGCGTCGAAAAACGTGATCGGCAGGGAACTGCTGTGGCACAATGATGAGGTGATTGTACGTGGAACGATCGTTGGCATAGTCAAAGATTTTCACTTTCAGTCATTGCATGAGCCTATTCGCCCGCTGATGTTCAAGTTGTCGCGCACAGCCTATAGTTTCATCGTAATCAAAGTGGACATCAACGGATTTGGCAATCGCATCAAGGATATAGAAAGAGTCTACAAACAATTCGAAACGACATTCGGTTTTGAATTCTCTTTTCTTGAAGAACAGCTTAACAAGCAGTATCAGACAGAGCGGCAAACAGGTGCCATGCTAGCCATATTTTCAGGGCTTGCCTTGCTCATCGCGTCGTTTGGGCTGTTCGGGATGTCGATGATGCTCTTCTATCAAAAAGCTAAAGAGGTAAGCATACGCAAGGTATTGGGCGCTACTCCTTCCGCTTTGCTTGTACTGATGTTGGGTGACTTCACTAAACTCGTGCTTTTTGCGATAGCTATTGGAATCCCGCTTTCATGGCTGATGATGACAGAATGGCTCAAGAATTTCAGCTACAGGGTGGGCATCAACCCATTGATATTTCTTTTTTCCGGTCTACTGCTCGTCGTCATTGCCTGGGTCACGTTGGGATATTTTACCGTGAAAGCGACACAGCTTAACCCTGCCGAAACGTTAAAGAATGATTGATCATAAAACTGCTGCGAGGCTTTCAAAATTAACATCATGAATCAATTCAAAATCGCCACACGGAATATCCTCAAGCAAAAGGCGTACAATGCACTGAATGCCATTGGACTCGCTACAGGAATAGCCTGCGGGTTGATCATCGCCCTTTACATTAAGGAAGAACTTTCCTATGAAAAGAGCTTCCCTAGTTCAGAAAATATTTACCGGGCGCACATGAACGAATGGGCGAAGAGCAGTCCCCCAATGTCTTCCCTTATGCGCGATTTCTTTCCGGAAATCGAAACCATTGGGAGATTCGCCAATTACGGCACGCACGTGGTTAGTTCAGACGATAGTGCACCCATAGAGTGTTCCGGGTATTATGCTGATTCTACAATCCTGGATGTATTTGACTTTAAAATACTGTCGGGGAATCGAAGCCAGGCACTCGCTACAAAAGGATCGATTGTAATCACCGAAAGTTTAGCCAGGAAATTTTTTGGAGATGCCGATCCAATAGGCAAGACGTTAGCGTTTGACGAAGACTGGACACTAACAGTAAACGCCGTTATGCAAGACGTTCCCGAAAACTCTCATCTAAAGTTTGACTTTTTAGCACCAATAAAAGACAGGGAATGGGGTGACAGCAGAAATTGGATGGTAATGTACACTTATGCTAAGTTCAAGTCGGCCGAAGGCTTCTCTAAAGCGGACGCACGCATGCCAGATTTCCTGCGCAATTACTATTCTAATGAATCCGCGGACGATATGAGTCGAATTTTGGAAGAACGTGCCATCAGATTCCAGCCGTTGGAAGATATCCACTTGCGTTCTGACTTGGAACAGGAGATGGGTCCCAACGGGAAGATCGTCAATATCTACATCTTCATGGCAGTTGAGTTCCTAATCCTGATCATAGCCTGTGCCAATTTTATGAGCTTGTTCACTACCCAGGCGATCAAGCGAATGAAAGAGGTAGGCATGCGCAAGATCTTAGGTGCAAAGCCAAAGCAATTGATGTGGCAGTTCTTTGTTGAGGTGATTCTACTGGCCATATTTTCACTTGTGCTCGCCATTGTTATATATCAGCTTGTGCTTCCATTTTATAATTCGCTCGCAGGAAGATCTCTTCAACCCTGGCAAATCTTCGAGGGTGATAACTTAATTATCATGGGCTTGATACTCTTGATCATCATTTTGACCTCGGGACTGTATCCAGCTATTTTTATTACGCAATTCAAATCGGCCTCCTTCCTGCGATCTGGAAGTCTACCACGCTCATTTCCAAACGTTGTCAGGAGCGGGTTAGTTGTTTTTCAATTCATGATCTCTTCATTCCTGATCGCCTCCACCATTATTGTACACCAGCAAATGTCTTTGATCCATGAAAAGGAGCTGGGATTTGATAAGGATCAAATTCTATACATCAAGTTATACGGCAAATTATACCAGAAGGCTGTTCGTGAGTCGCAAGTATTCCGTAACGAAATTCACAGGAATCCAAATGTTATCAATATAGGTTCTGCATCGGATTTTGTTGGTGACGATCTGAGCGTCGAAACCGTTGTTCCTAAGGGTAAAGAGTCAGAAGAATTTCCTTCCGTCAGAGTCATGCGCATAGACGATGGGTATTTGACAACGTTAAGCATTCCACTGCTTTCGGGGCGGAACTTCTCCAAAGATTTTAATGATTCGAGCTCGGTGATCATCAACGAATCGGCAGCCAGGGCGTTGCGGCTTGATAACCCCGTTGGTCAGGTTGTAACGAACCTCACCATGGACAATAAGGTTGAGACGATCGTCGGTGTTGTCAAAGATTATCATTTTGCTTCGCTGCATAATGCCATTGAACCCTTGGTTCTGGAATACCATCCTGAATGGACCGGAAGTCTCACGGTGAAGATCAAGGCTGATAAAATTCCTGAAACGTTGACTTTCCTGCGTGAGACGATCAACACGATCGATCCGAATTCCTTGTTCGTTTATTCATTTCTGGACGAAAAGTTGAATGCCCTCTACAGATCAGAGGAAAATCTGGCCAGCGTTTTTCAATTCTTTGCTGCGCTTGCCGTCATTATTGCCTGCCTGGGTTTAGTAAGTCTTTCAGCTTATACGATTGAAAGCCGTACCAAGGAAATTGGCGTACGAAAAGTATTGGGTGCGACGGTCGCGGGGCTTGTAGCATTGCTTTCCAAACGCTTCTTCCTGCTGGTACTGTTTGCCTTTGTGCTGGCGGTTCCCATCACAGCATATTTCATTCATGGCTGGTTGCGCAATTTTGCCTATCAGGTGGACGTTCATTGGTGGGTTTTTGTGATCAGTGCTGCGATTGTCGTAGCAGTGACCTTTATCGTTGTCGGCTTCCATACGGTCAGGGCGGCGCTGACCAATCCGGTAAAGTCGCTTCACTATGAGTAACAGACTTTCCAATACCTTGACAGGGACAATACCGCTGCAAAAAAGCTGGGGAACTGTAACCTATCAACTCGTGCAGAGTAATCAGTTATAACCTTATTCTTAAAACATGATCAGGAACTATCTCACTTCGGTCCTCCGGTACGTATCGCGAAATAAAGCGTTTACGTTTATCAACGTATTGGGTCTGGCCATTGGCATGATGGCCTGCATGCTGATCACGCAGTATGTGATGCATGAATTCAGTTACGATAATTTTCTTGAGAGAAAGGAACATATTTTCCGGGTTCAGCTCGACCGTTATGACAAGGGAGCTATCGCAACACGGTGGGCTTCGGGTGCTGCTGGTATCGGTCCTGATTTGAAGGCCAACTTTCCCGAGGTGAAGCGTTTTGTGCGAATGACTGGTCGTCGGTCCGTGTTTACCCATGGTGACGTATTTTTTAAGGAGGACAACGCCTATTTCGCCTCTGAAGATTTCTTTAAGGTTTTCTCTATTAAACTTCTTGCAGGTTCAGATTCAATGGTACTAAAGGAACCGTTTAAGATCGCGCTCTCACAATCGACGGCTAAAAAGTATTTCGGAAAAGAAAATCCGCTCGGCAAATTTATTAAGATCAATGGCAGCCAGGAATACGAAGTCACGGGGATCTTCGAGAACCTTCCTGCGAATAGTCACTTGAGCGTCGACGCGGTCATGTCATTTGTCTCCTTGAATAAATTGTGGAATGACCCCATCACGTCGTGGATGTGGGACGGGTTCCTTACCTATATCGAACTGGATGAACGAACCACTGCCTCAGCTTTCGAAGCGAAGTTACCGGCATTCGTTCAAAAGAAGGTAGGAGAGGAATTGAAGAAATATAATTCCGATATGGTGTTTCACCTGCAGCAGGTCACGGATATCCATCTCGATTCGGATTTCATCGGCGAATTTAAGGCCAATGGTAACCGTCAATCAACATATTTTCTGGCTATTGTGGCCGTGCTGATCCTGATCATCGCGTGGATCAATTACATCAATCTTTCCACAGCAAAATCAATCGAAAGAGCAAGGGAAGTTGGCATCCGCAAGGTGATGGGCGGGTTCCGTACCCAACTAATTCAACAATTTCTATTTGAATCGGTATTGTTAAACGCAGTTGCTGTTGCCATCGCCATTGTGTTCGTCATCATACTTACGCCTGGATTTGGCGAACTCACGGGACGTGAACTTGACTATCTGCTGTTCAAGCAGAAAATGTTCTGGTTGTGGACCGCGATGCTTATCATTGGCGGAGCATTGCTGGCTGGGCTGTATCCTGCATTCGTACTATCTGCCTACAAGCCAGTGGAAGTACTGAAGGGTAGGTTCAAAAATACGTCAGCAGGCGTATGGTTTCGAAAAGGGATGGTGGTTGTGCAGTTTATCTCTTCCATTACCCTTATCGTTGGAACTTTTACGGTATACCGGCAGATCAGATTCATGCGCGAGCAGTCTTTGGGAGTAAATATTGATCAGACGGTAATCCTTCAATCGCCGAACGTTGTTGATTCGACATACCAACAAAAGTTTCGTGTATTCAAGAACCGCATTGAGCAGTTCCCTGAAGTTTCAGCAATAACGGCTTCGACCAGCGTGCCAGGGGCTACGCCCGACTGGAACGCGGGAGGCATACGTCGATTGAGCCAGGGTGAGGATGAACAAAAGCAATATCGGGTGATCATGATGGATCACGACTTCATAAAATCCTATGGATTGGAAGTGATAGAAGGGCGACCATTTTCAGGGGATGTTGTGGATGAGCCGAAGAATATATTGCTAAATGAATCGGGGATGCGACAGATGGGTTTTGCCAAGCCCGAAGAAGCCATCAATGATCAGGTCTACTTTTGGGGAGATACTTTCAGGATCGTGGGCGTGGTTAAGAACTACCATCAGGAATCGCTGAAGAAGAGTTTTGAACCTCTTATTTTCAGATACGATGCCGCACCGGGTGGGTATTATTCAATCAAGTTCAACACCTCGCACGTAAAAGAATCGCTTGGCAAATTTGAAGAAGCGTGGAAAGCTCTTTTTCCCGGAAACCCCTTCATTCACTTTTTCCTCGATGATCATTATAACCAACAGTATCAGTCAGATCAGCAATTCGGAAAAGTTTTTGGGATATTTTCTACACTGGCGATCTTCATTGCATGCCTTGGATTATTTGGACTGTCGTCCCTTACAGCCATCCAACGCACAAAAGAGATTGGCGTCCGCAAAGTAATGGGCGCGTCGATTCCTAGTATCCTTGGCCTTGTTAGCCGCGATTATGTCATGTTGATGCTGGCTGCCATTCTAATCTCTTTTCCCCTTGCCTGGTGGATCATGAACAGCTGGTTGGAGGACTTCGCGAACCGGATCACGCTGTCGTGGTGGATCTTCGTAATTCCCGGCGCCGCCGTTACGTTGCTCGCATTGCTCACCATCAGCATTCACACCATCAAAGCGGCCAGAACGAATCCGGCCACATCACTGCGATACGAATAGGATCATATTAGAGTGAAAAGTTTAAGGTGAAAAGTGAAAAGTCAGACTTTCACTTTTCACTTTTCATATTTCACTTTGCGTTTGTATTTACCTAGCTTTATTTTCAAATGCCAGGCTATGCAGAACGTTTATTTCCTCCTGTCAGCTATTTCATTCTTTTCGAGCTACGTTGACGCGCCCAAGTTTGAGGCACAGGTTCTTGATAGCAATATTGCCATTGGCTACGGTTTGGCCATTGGAGATGTTGACGGCGACAAGAAGCCAGATATTTTATTGGCTGATAAGAAGCAATTTGTTTGGTATCGAAACGGTGACTGGAAGAGGTTCATTTTGGTGAGCGATCTAACAGCATCGGATAATGTATGCATCGCGGCACGTGATATTGATGGCGACGGCAAGGTCGAGATCGCTGTCGGCGCCCAATGGAACCCAGGTGAGACATCAGACACTGTTAAATCAGGATCGGTTCACTATTTAATACGTCCCACGGATCCAACACAGCCATGGAAGGCCGTGGAACTCCATCACGAACCCACCATTCACAGGATGCGTTGGGTGAAAGTATCTAAAGATAAATTTCAACTCGTCGTATTACCACTTCATGGAAGAGGGAACAAGGATGGAAATGGAAAAGGCGTAAAAGTTATTGCCTACGAACGACCAACAGACGTCAACAAGCGTTGGAAGATGTATACTATTGACACAACGATGCACATGACCCACAACATGGATCTCGTGGGCGACGGTGACGGTGAACAGCTGCGCATTGGAGGAAAGGAAGGGATTCGCGCGTTCAGATTTGATGGATCCAGGTGGACTGCTCCTTCAGGAAAGGAATGGCAGGTTAAGGGGAATGGTTTTGGTGAACTCAGGTTTGACACATGTAATACTGCCGGAGGGATGCTTGCAGGGATTGAGCCCATGCACGGTAATAATCTTACCGTGTACACACCAGGTAAGCATGATAGGATCACGTTGACTGCTGGTTTGAATCAGGGCCATGCGCTGGCGGTTGCCGACGTTGTGGGATCCGGACTACCTCAGGTTGTTGCCGGTTGGCGCGAACCAGATCAACAAAACAAAGTAGGGGTAAAGATCTTTGTTGCGCAAGATCCCACGTTTACGAAATGGGTGGATTACTGGATCGATGACAATGGAATGGCGTGCGAGGATCTTCAGCTTGCTGACCTTGACGGCGATGGAAAGAAAGATATCATTGCCTCTGGCAGGGCATCACATAATTTAAAGATCTACTGGAACAAGAATCCGAAATGAAGCGGCTTAATATTTGGTAAGCTCCGGCTTAACATCGTCGATGTAACCTAGAATTCCTCCTTTTAGGTTATATAGATTATCAAATCCAAACTTATCTTCAAGCTCCCTGATAGCTTTTCCGCTGCGATTTCCTGTCTTGCACTGTACTACGACTTGTTTCGTTCGGTCGATCTTGCCAACATTATCAATGATCGTGGCCAATGGAATAAGCTGGGCTCCAATATTTACAATTTCATACTCGTATGGTTCCCTCACATCTATGATCTGGTAGTCTTTACCTTGCAGTTCCCATTCGTGCAGCTCCAGCGCGTTAATTTCCTTGATCTTTTTCTCAACAGCCCTGACACCGCAAAACTGCTCATAGTCGATAAGCTCTTTTATCGTTGGGTTCGTTCCATTTAACGGATTGGCTGGATTGCGCCTGATCTTGAACGTCCTTGATTCGAAAGTAAGCGCATCAAAGCTGAAGAAGCGTCCGCTGAGAACATCGCCCACGCCGGTCACCACTTTGATGACTTCGAGCGCTTGCAGACTGCCGATGATTCCAGGAAGGACGCCCAGAACACCACCTTCCGCACAGCTCGGAACCAGGCCAGGAGGGGGAGGCGTTGCATACAGATCACGGTAGTTTGGTCCAACTTCGCCGTCGGCGTTGGTATAGTTGAAAACTGATATCTGACCCTCGAATTGAAAGATTGAAGCATAGACATTTACCTTCCCCAACAACACACAAGCGTCGTTCACGAGGTAACGCGTGGGGAAATTGTCTGTACCGTCGGCGACTACATCATAGTCCCGTATAAGGTCAAGTGCATTTTTTGAAGTGAGTTGCGTGTTATATACCTGTAGGGTAATATGGGGATTAAGTGACTGCAGCCTTTTTCTGGCAGCTTCAACTTTAGGTTCTCCAACGGATTCTACGCCAAACAAAACCTGTCGCTGTAAGTTGCTGTCGTCGACAACGTCAAAATCGACAATGCCGATCGTGCCGACGCCGGCGGCAGAACCGGACTACCAAGGCCCCCGGAACCGACCACCAATACTTTCGCTGCTTTAAGTTTTTGTTGCGCGGCCATTCCAAACTCTGGAATAATAATGTGCCGGTTGTAGCGCGCCAGCTCTTCCCTCGAAAACCTTATACTCTCGTGATTCATAATACTTGTATTAGAGCTTACGACACACCACCTGCAATTGCTGGCACAATGCTTACGATCGTGCTTCCCTTAACCATCGTCCGTTCTTGTTCAAGATTGCGGATATCGTCATCATCAACGAAAATGTTAATGAAATTGGGTATCCTTCCATCGGCGTTGATCAGATGTCTTTTAAGTTCCGGGAACTTCGCCGTCAGTTCATTGATAACCTCCATTACAGTGTTACCCTGGATTTCAAGCTTTGAAGTGTTGTTAGTAAACTTACGAAGGGGAGTTGGTATAAATACAGTTGCCATCAGCAGGTCGATATTATAAATGTGTGGTTATTGTTTCTTCTTCAAACTGGCCGGCATTGCTTAGCCTCCATGATCGAATGGATGCAAATTTACACTGATTGACCGATAAGATCACATAGCTGAAAAATGGCTGCGCGGCGGCCTTGTCCTTTTCCGACGGTATTGCGGGATGATTTGGATGGGAGTGGTAAATTCCAAGCAATTCGAGATCATTTTGGGCGGCGTGATTTTCTGCCCTCAGATATTCCAGCGGTTCAATCTCAAATTGTTTGCGTTTGTCACCTGAAGTGGCATTTGACGCTGCCCATATCTTGGTGATGTGGCGGCCGTCACGCTCATGGCCGAACAAAAATCCACAACATTCTTCTGGCGAGGATTCTACATTTGCAATCATTTGATTCACAAGTTCCCTTTCAATATACAATACAGGATCTGTTGAACCATTCAAACCTTATGCTTTTTGATATAACAAATTATCAACCGACCTGAAATGTACACTGTCTTCAAGCGATTCGAACATCATGGGAATGATAGGTCCATAATCTGCCATCTTTGCGTTTTCAATCTCTAGAAACTTCTGCTGCAATCCCCAGTTCAAAATATTTACAGTATCCTGTTTATCTACTTTGTTAAGCGAATCGCGGACGATTTCTTTTAAACCCGTCAGCAAGGCTTTTTTGGAATCCTCTTCTCCGTTTGTTGCGGCAATATTTTGAAGTGCTTTGATCACCAGCATTTCGCTGACTGGCGAAATGTGCGAAATGATTATATCGTTGTCCTGATTGTACCTTCTATAAGCCTGCTCGTACACATTGATCAGCAGATTTAGTTCCTGCGGATTCGACCAGTCCATCTGACCCCTGAAGAACTTCTCAGTGTACCCTATTGGATTTCCCATAAAGATCACGGGAATAGATCTTCCCGATTCCTTAACGTAGTAAAGTGCCATTTCAAGACTTTCTACGGGCCACTCCAGGTTGCGTACCAGCAGGAAATTGCACTGCCTATCCTCCGCGTAGACCAGTGTATTTAACATCAGGTACGCTGCTTCCTTCACATTTTGTGCTGTTACGAATTTTCCGGGGCAGTGAACGGCTATGTAGTCATGATTGGCACACTCATTCATGAGTTGCTGGTTCATCAGGCTGTTGTCAAGAATATGCGTGAACCGAACCATGCAATATTTAACGCTACTCTTTTTCGCAAATGCGTCAAGAATGAACTCGCACATTTTTTTAGAGCCAGCATAGATTTCTTCTGTGAAATAGCGGCTTGCCTTGCCAGTGGAGGAAAATACGCATTGGATAACTGATCCAGAAGCTTCGCAAGCTTTTACAATATTGAGTGTACCAATGACATTTGTGCTGACAGTTTCGAATATATGCGATTCTGCGTATCCCGGATCGCGTTGAGCCGCAGTATGAAAAACAAAAGCTGGTTGATATTCGAGGAATGCGTGGGTAACGGCTGCAGCGTCTCGAACATCGCAACTTACCAAAACCACATTTTCAGGCAATTCAATATTTGAAGCAACCTTGTTATCAATGATAACAACTTTTTTGACATCAAACTTGAGCAGTTCTTGCAACAATGCTGTGCCGACACAACCTAATCCTCCTGTTATAAGGCAAACGCTACCACGCAGCCTTTCATTTACCTGTTCAAATGGCAGGCTCAATTTGCGTTGGCGGGTTGGACTGAAAGGATCACCGCTTAACCGGCCTTGAAGATCGTATAATGCAATCAGCGATTGAGTCAGATCAACTAACGCATTGTATGATTCACCCCGTTTAACAGTCGGAGAAAGTTGCCAGATCTTCTTGTAGATGTCCTCTATCATCTGAGTCGGATTCCTTTAGTCAAAAATTCTTCAAACGCCAAAAAGTAAGGGGCGAATTATGCCTGTGTTCAGACTGTTTCGGTTATGCTGGATGCTTCGTGTTGTGAACGGACAACCAAAGGTGGTAAAGTTCGCATGGTGCCCAAATGACGTTGGTCATCGTTATGCGCGATTTCCGTCACACGAACAAGCAAACTTTCTCCATTTTTCAGTTAATTTTTTTTGTTCATTGAACATTTGCCAGAGAGGATGGCAGGGTACGAGAAATTAACCTAGTATAATCAATTCAGTTTATGCGGTATTTGGTTTATAGTTTTTTTTGGTTTATACGCCGTAAACGTTGAAAATCGCAAATACAATGAAAACGGCGCACTATTGCGTTTATAAAACTACGAAACTGATAAGTAACCATCAAAGTGCAACAATATTTATCCGACAAGGCGCTTGTTATAACATGCAACTACATATTTTCCCGTTGAATAAATCCTTGACTATTTATTCCCTACAAGATCAGTATGCAAAAGCTTAATTTTCTTACATGAATAGCTTCATTGGAAAAACGCGCTGGATCGTGTCGCTCTGCATCGCGACTATAAGTCTCTCTCATCGCCCGCTGGAGAACGCATGGATCCGTATCAACCTCATGGGTTATACTCCGCTGGGAATCAAAGTGGCTGTATGGTGTGGAAAATCCAATGAAAGTATAGGCGCCTTCCAGCTTGTTGAACAGCGTACGGGTAAAGTAGTATTTGAACACGCAGCTGGAAAAGCCTTTGGAGCGTACGGCCCGTTTGTCCAATCTTACAGGCTTGACTTTACGTCCTTCCGCCGGCCGGGTACTTATGTATTGCGTGTTGGAGAAGTTGCGTCACCACCATTTAAGATCAGTAATGACGCCTATCAAGGAGCAGCTGACTTTAGCTTGCGGTACATGCGGCAACAGAGAAGCAAATTCAATCCATACTTAAAGGATTCGTGTCATACACACGACGGATACACAATGGATGGGCCAATGCCCGACAGCACTCATCTGGATGTTAGCGGTGGTTGGCATGATGCAACTGACTATCTGCAATATTCGATGACGTCAGCGAACGCGACATATCATTTGCTAGCGGCATATCGGGATTTTGGAAAAGTATTCAGGGATAATTATTTAGGCAATGGCCTGACGGGTACTAACGGTACGGCTGATGTTTTGGACGAGGCGAAGTGGGGCCTGGAATGGTTGCTCAAAATGCATCCCAAACCAGAGTGGATGTTCAATCAATTGGCAGACGATCGCGATCATAAAGGCTTCCGGCTTCCAAATAAGGATACAGCCAGCTACGGAAAGGGAAGAGAACGTCCCATCTATTTTGTGACAGGCAAGGTACAAGGGCTAGGCAAATACAAGAACAGAACGACGGGAACTTCTTCTACAGCCGGAAAATTCTCCAGCGCATTTGCATTGGGGTACCAGATATTCCAGGGTAAGGACAAAATGTTTAGTGACACTTTGCGTACCCGTTCCTTCTCTGCCTATGCTTACGCATTAAAGATACCCGGCAACACGCAAACTGCCTGTCTGCTGTCACCATACTTCTATGAGGAGGATAATTGGGTTGATGATATGGAACTGGCGGCCACTCAAATGCATCGCATCGCTGGCGACAAAAAGTATCTTGACGCCGCTTTCGCCTACGCTAAGCAGGAGCCACAGACACCCTGGCTCGGCAAAGATACCGCCAGCCACTATCAGTGGTATCCTTTTGTGAATGTAGGACACTACGAGCTTGCCATGTCTTCAAAAGGCGAAACACGAGCGAAAACAATTTCATTTTACAAGAAAGGAATAGAATTGGTGCTTCGTAAAGCCGAGAAAAATGCATTCCTGCGGGGTGTCCCATTCATCTGGTGCAGCAACAATCTGCAGGCCGCGTTTGCGGTGCAATGCTACTGGTACAGGCAGCTGAGTGGTGATCAGCAATTTGCCGAACTAGAACAAGCAACATTCGATTGGCTTCTGGGTTGCAACCCTTGGGGTACTAGCATGATCGTGGGGCTGCCTGAAAATGGAGATTATCCTGATGATCCGCATTCGTCTTTGAATTTTCTCAACGGATATCAGACACTTGGAGCCCTTGTCGATGGACCCGTTTATGGTAGCATTTACAAAAAACAATTGGGCGTATCAATTGTTCGCGGAGATGAATATGCTGCGTTCCAAAGCCCACTGGTTGTTTATCACGATGACTATGGAGATTATGTCACCAACGAGCCGACAATGGACGGCACCGCTAACCTCGTTTATCTGTTGGCCGCCAAGGAAAATGAATCGATGGAGCAGGGTAAAACATTGGAGCATGGTGCCATAATAAGAGGAAAGCGGTCCGAAAAAAAGATTGCCATTGTCTTTACTGGCGACTCGTTCGGCGAAGGTGGAATGGCGATTGCCAGTACGTTGAAACGGGAAAAGATAAAAGCCTCCTTCTTCCTCACGGGAAATTTTTATCGCAATCAGCAATTCCAAAGTCTCATATCGACGCTCAAGGAAGCAGGTCATTACCTGGGTGCTCATTCCGATAAACACCTGTTGTATTGCTCATGGACAAACCGAGACAGTACGCTGGTCACAAAACGGGAGTTCACCGATGACCTGCTTTCGAACTATCGAGAGATGGAAGCGCTAGGGATAAAAAAGGATCATTCAATTTACTTTCTACCTCCATACGAATGGTATAATGACAGCATAGCGTCCTGGACACACCAGCTCGGATTGCAATTGATCAACTATTCCCCTGGTACCATTAGCCATGCCGATTACACAACACCCGACATGAAAAATTACAAAAGCAGTGAAGACATCATGCAGTCCGTGATGAGATCAGCCGACGATCTGAATGGATTTATTTTGCTCATACACATCGGAACAGATGCAGCGCGGACGGACAAGTTTTATAACAGATTGCCTGAGCTAATCAAATATCTGAGGAATAAGAAGTATGAGTTTGTAACTGTCCCAAGCCTTCTTTCAACGGATTGAGCGCCAGACATCAATTCTTTCATCCAATATTGATGGTCATAGAGAAAAGGGCGCCTGCTTATTTCCAAATAATGCTTAGTATTGGATATCCATGACCCCACCTAAACCCGCCGCAAAGATCGGACTTCTTACCAGTACGGCGCTCGTCGTTGGTAACATGATTGCCTCCGGTATATTTCTACTTCCTGTTACCCTGGCATCGTTTGGCTCCATCAGCCTCATCGGATGGGTTGGCTCTTCCATCGGCGCTATTTCACTGGCACTTTTATACAGCAAGCTCAGTAAACTTATACCGAACGCGCACGGGGGTCCTTATGCCTACACGCGTGTGGGAATGGGCGACTTTGCCGCCTTTCTCGTTGCCTGGGGATATTGGATCTCACTGTGGTGTTGCAATGCTGCAATTGTCGTGACGTTCGTCAGTTACCTTTCTGTATTTTTTCCGGAATTGGCAAACAATCCCTATCTATCTGTTGGGACGGCCCTTGCTACAGTATGGCTTCTAACTTGGGTGAATACACGCGGCATCAAAACAGCAGGTGTTGTTCAGGTTATAACAACGGTGATGAAACTTACGCCATTGCTGCTGGTTACAATAGTGGGATTATTCTATCTTGATACCAGTTACTTTCAACCCTTTAACAGAAGTGGTCAGTCCGACCTGTCTGCGATAACCGCCACTATAACGCTAACATTGTTTGCATTTCTGGGACTTGAAAGCGCGACAGTGCCATCAAACAATATACGCGATCCGGAAAAAACTGTGCCGAGAGCGACGATAATAGGTACGCTGATAACAATGATCGTTTATGTTTTGGGTTCGGTTACCGTTATGGGTATGGTCCCTCCAGACAAACTGCTATCGTCCAACGCACCCTTTGCAGATGCGGCTGCAATAATATGGGGCGATGGAGCAAGGGGATGGGTTGCGTTTGGCGCATTAGCGTCTACGTTTGGTGCACTCAATGGATGGATTTTATTGCAGGGCCAGGTACCACTGGCGGCTGCGGCAGATAAATTGTTTCCTCAAGTCTTTGGGAAGTTGAACAGTAGGGGAGTGCCATCGTTAGGTATAGGTATTGGAAGCCTGCTCATCTCCGCGCTTGTCTTTATGAATTTCACCAGGGGACTTACCGATACTTTTACTTTTGTTGTGTTACTCGGTACATTAACGGTGCTTCTTCCTTATCTTTTTTCGGCAACGGCGTATGCGTTGATGATATTGCAAAACAAGCTTTGGAAGAAGGACGCTATATCAAAGATGCTGCTCGCTGCATTGGCCTTTGCTTACTCCATGTGGGCAATCGCTGGCTCCGGTCAGGAAGCCGTTTATTGGGGATTCATCGCAATCCTGTGCGGCGTCCCCTTTTATGTCTGGATGAAAAGGGCAACCTGAGCGAACACCATTAGATCAGTCCTATGAAACTCACGTGTCATTCCGATGTCGGCGAAATAAGATCAGTCTTCCTCAAAAAAGTGGCAGACGCTTTTGTTGATGAATCCAAAATCGTTGCTGAATGGAAGGCGCTCAATTTTTTGGAAAAGCCCGACCTAAAACTGGCAGTTGGCGAGTATCATTCGTTTGAGGAACTCGTGGCAGGCAAGGGACTGGTTCACTACTTCCCACGACGCAATGATGTGTCGATGGATTCCATTTACTGCAGGGATGCGTCTGTAGCAACGGATGGCGGCATGATACTGTGCAATATGGGCAAGCCTGGCCGTCGGTCAGAACCGGAAGCCGCGCGCCATGCCTTTGAAAGTGCAGGTATCAATATTCTTGGCGCCATCGAGGCTCCGGGTACGTTGGAAGGCGGTGATGTGGCCTGGCTTGACGATCACACGCTCGCTGTGGGGCACACCTATCGGACTAACCCGGAGGGTATACGTCAACTTACAGGGCTGCTTTCCGGGCTTTCTGTTGAAGTCATCAGCGTACCATTACCGCATTACAAAGGACCAACGGACGTTTTTCATCTAATGTCAATCCTCAGTCCAGTAGATCACGACCTCGCTGTTGTCTATTCGCCGTTGATGCCCATCGCGTTCAGGAATGAGCTCCTCAGACGCAATTACAATCTCATTGAAGTACCCGACGACGAATTTGAAAGCATGGGTTGCAATGTGCTTGCCTTGGCTCCGCGACAATGTCTGATGGTTCGAGGTAATCCAAAAACGCGGACAGCGTTGGAGACCGCTGGCTGCGCTGTTTTCGAGTATGAAGGCAAGGAAATTAGCGTTAAGGGTGGAGGAGGGCCCACGTGCCTCACACGCCCGGTGGTGAGAGCAATTTGACTGGATAACAGACTAACAGCAAATCGCGATTGTTGATCACGCGACGAAAACTACTTCATCGATGCTCGCGTGTCTTCAAGGACCTTCTTCAGGCTAACCCACTCACCGTTTTGCTTTTTGCTGACATCGGCTGCCTCCATGAATGTATAAAGCTCGATGGTCTCATTGGCATCGACGGGTGACTTGCCATCGCGGAAGAATTGTATGACCACTTCCACCAAGGCCTGGTATCCGTTAAATGGCCCAACAGGTAGCACTCCAGTTGTACCGAAGGCAGTTCCTCCATAATATTGTCGGGTTTGGACGTCGCCCCGATACGTTCCGATGCGTCCATCCTTCCATTTTCCAATAACCATATCCTGCTCCTTCTCTGTAATTCGCCTGACGTATTCGCAGCCCGGGCCCATCATGGTATACAATATCTCTACACCGTGAATACCATACCAGAACAGGTCGGTATGGGACGGTTCTATTTTCTGTGGACTGTAGGCATCGGCGCCGATCAGTTTACCGACAGCATCCTTATAGCGCACCCGTTGAGCACCTTCGAGGTAGCGCAAGGGTGATGATGAAAACATCGGTACATTGTACTTTTGAACAGCGTCGTAGATCTTTAAAACATCTGATAACCTGGCGGCTACTGGCTTGTCGACAAAAACCGCTTTTTTTGCCTGCAGTACAGGCAGAATCTGCTCAAGATGAAGTGTTCCGTCATTAGTCATCAGCATAACCACGTCCGATGCTGCGATCATGCTTTGGAGGTTGTCGATCACCTGTACGCCAAGCGTTTTGATCTCCGTGGTGTATTGCGGTATCCTGCTTGCGCTGGATTCAATTGCCGAACTGCCATAAGGGTAGGCATAGGCGACTTTGAATCCCTGCATCTTAAGATTGGCTGGATCGTTGATCGTTTTTGCAAAGGCGGGGCTATGCGAAGTGTCAAGTCCGATCATGCCTATCTTGATATCCTTCGCGGCATCATGATATTTGGCGGTGATTCCGGGCAAGCTTACGCTGAGCGCGCCTGCGGTAAGGGTAGAGGTGCGAATGAATTTTCTCCTGTCCATTTTTTTGTTCATCATCAGGTGTACGTCAAATATGAGAGCGAAACCGGGTACTAAGAAAGCCAACGCTCAAGATTGCCCTTCACAAAATCATCATCGTTCAGGTGTCCATATGCACTGTATACGCGATTTATCTCTTCCGACTGTCCGGGCGATAGCTGCTCTTCTTCATTGAGGCAATAGTTCGTGGCGAGCAATCCTTGCCGGAAAAGGATTTCGTTAATGCCGCTGATGCACCCGTGAAAATTATGTGCCGCATCAAAAACAGCTGCATTTGTATCCGTGATCTCGATTCCTTTAGACAGCATGTCACGCACAGCGGACGGTGCAAGATGTTTGATCTGTTCCAGCAATTGAACCGCTCCCTTCGTCCAAAATGCCCAATGGCCCAATAATCCGCCCACAAATGCTTTCTCTATCTGTACTCCGTTGTGCTCAAATTTATAAGGCGTCACCAGGTCGCCAACGATGTTGTCATCATTGCCGGTGTACAATGCAATATTAGTGGCCCTGGGGGACAATGCCACCGCCCTCACTACGTCCAACGTCTGATACCGATTGAATGCGGCAACCTTGATGGCGTGGACATTTTCATTGGCGGCAAACCTTTTCCAGAAATCAAAGCTTAGGACGCGGCCACCTACTGCCGGCTGCAGGTAAAACCCGAAAACAGGAATGACTTCAGCTACTCGTTCGAGTCGACTTATCAGCTGCGATTCTGTCAGCGATGGCAGGCCACCATTGCTGAGCAGTCCCATATCATAACCCAGATCAATGGCTGTCTTTGCTTCGGCGACTGCCTGGTCCGTTGGTCCGACTATGCCGGCGACTTTAATAAATGGTCTCTGGAGGTTTGCCTTTGTGATCTCTTCAGCGGCGAGTTTTAAGACCGTTTCATAAAGACGGTGAGCAGGATGCCGGATCTCAAATTGAGTGGTGTGGACACCAACGGCAACGCCACCCGCACCCGCATCCAAATAATAGCGCGTCAATGCCCGTTGATATTTTTCGTCTAATTTTCGTTGATGATCCAATGCGAGCGGATGGGCGGGGATAACAGTTCCGCTGAAGAGCAATTTCTTGACAGGTCTTGATAAGGTTTGACTCATGCTCTTAGAATTTGCCCGCCCTCTCCTGAAAATGTGTTGGTTTATCCAGTAACGATCCCCCTTGCTTCAGCCACTCTGCTGTCATGAGGATCATTTCATCGATTGACACCTTGTGAAAGGGAAATAACGTTTCCATCCGGGATGCATTGCTGAGCAGGGCCGTAGATTGGTCTTCGTTTTCAAACACTGGTTCAATGCCAAACAGCTTCCCAAATTCATGTGCAATCCATCGGACGGCGACCTTTTCTGCACCCGTAACATTTAATACTGAGGGAGGTGTTGTACAATGATGCAGGCACCTGATCGCAATTTGATTAGCATCTCCTTGCCAGATGACGTTAACGTACCCCATAGACAAATTGATGGGCTTTTTCACCCTCACAGCTTTGCCGATCTCAAGCAGTACCCCGTATCGCAAATCGATCGCATAGTTCAGCCGGTAGATGAGTACTGGTGTTTGATTCGAAATAGAGAAGTGTTCAAATATCCTTTCCCTGCCAAGACAAGACTGCGCGTACTCGCCGATAGGTCCGACTGGATATGTCTCATCCGGGCCATTCGTTTCGACTGACGTTAAAGGATATACATTACCTGTGGAAAAAACGACAATCCGTGAATTGCGGAATTTCTTCGCGACCATACCCGGCAGATAGGCATTCATTGCCCATGTGTAATGTTCATTGCCGGTCGTACCGAATTTAGTGCCCGCCATGTAGATCACATTGCGTGCGTCGGGTAATTTCTGTAGTGAAGAATCGTCGATAAGGTCAATGGAGATCGTTTCAATCCCCAAGTGCTGCAATTCCTTCTCGGTTTCTTTGTTTCCGAAGCGCGACACAGCGATGACCTTATGGTTCATTCCCGCGGCATCCATCGAAAGTTTTGCAAGACGTGCAAGACTGGGACCCATCTTGCCTCCCGCGCCGAGAATGATGATGTCACCATCCAGGCGCATCATGTCATCAATCAATTCATCCGAAATCTTATATAGCGCATTGTCTAATTCCTCGAGTGTTCGCATCAATGATCATCTGATTACGGTGGTAAACCATTTACCTACCCTAAATGACGTGAATTGAACTTTAACTTGGTATCGGCGCGTTGATTTTTTTTATCACGCCTGGGCGCAAAGTAAGCGCCACATCTTTTGCGATCACTTTGCTAACGAAGCGATCGGGATATCGTCAGCGGTAAAAGCACTAAAATTTATCCGGGTTCACTATCCTTTTTTTAACCCCTTCACAGAATCGAGCCTTCCGTCTGGCGAGTACCGAACCTCGATCCTATCGTGTTTATTTCCTTTTCGAAATGTGTAAGCGGTTGGCTGGGCGCTCAACTTTGCACCTTCATGAATCACAAAAAAATTAACAGTCCACGTCCCGGCGTCCGGAATGGTTCCGAAGTCATTGACAAATGCCTGACGGACCAGTGCAGGAACTTCTTCTTCATTTATTCTTTCAACCTTCTTAACGGGTTGGGCTTGCGTGCCGATGACCAGCGCCATCAGCACTACAACTGTTAGTATGATCTTTTTCATTTTGTTAATG
>Ga0193753_10000927_pt1 | contig 26597 bp, 17 predicted proteins | sample H1c2metaG_FD_144925 | JGI IMG/M metagenome (GOLD analysis project Ga0193753, IMG submission 144925) | Soil microbial communities from a riparian zone of the East river system, Colorado, United States - H1c2 | ecosystem: Environmental > Terrestrial > Soil > Riparian zone | place: USA: East... | reverse complement strand
GCCCAACCCGGTGCTATGGGGATTCCTGGCCGGCGCCTTGAACTTCGTTCCTTATTTCGGGCCCATCACGGGGGTGGCCATGCTGCTGGTCGTCGGTTTCATCAGCTTCGATTCCGTGTGGCGCGCGCTGGCGCCGTCGTTAATTTACCTGAGCCTGCACGCCGTTGAATCAAACATCATTACACCGATGATCCTCGGGCGGCGGCTCACGTTGAACCCGCTCGTCATTTTCATTTCGCTGATGTTCTGGACGTGGCTCTGGGGAATTCCCGGCGCGCTGCTATCGATCCCGATGCTGATGATGCTGAAAATTTTCTGCGATCACTTCAAGCCGCTCGCGCCGGTCGGAGAATTCTTGAGTGGATGAGGGGGAAAGTAATCAGTAATCAGTGTCCGGTCGCTTCACTGATTACTGATCCACTAATGGCGCGCCAACGTTGATCTCGTGGGCGCTCCCGCGAAAATCGTTCTCCACATATTTCTGCGCCCAATGTTTCAGGCCGCTTCGCTCTTCCGGCGTTAGTGCGCGAACGATTTTCGCGGGAGCGCCCACGACGAGCGAACCGGGCGGAATCTGCATGCGCTGCGTCACCAAAGCTCTGGCGCCGATCAAGGACTGCTCGCCGATCACCGCCCCATCGAGAATCACCGCGCCCATTCCGATCAGGCATTCATCGCCGACGGTGCAGGCATGTACGATGGCCGAATGCCCGACTGTGACGTAGCTCCCCAAAAGGCAGGCGTATTCGTCAGCGAGATGAAGGACTGCGTTGTCCTGAATGTTTGTGTGATGTCCGACGACGATCCGATTGATGTCGCCGCGCAGCACAGCGTGATACCAGACGCTGGAATGCTCACCGAGGGTGACGTCGCCCACGACCACGGCGGTGCGGGCGATATAGACGCCGCTGCCAAGGACGGGCCTTTTCGCGAGAAATGTTTCCAGTTGTTTGCGCAATTCATTCACCGGGGGATTGCTGCAAAGAGACCCAAAAAACACAAGGCGCGAACGATGTGAAAGGGTGGGGCGCGCATCGCTCCGCGCGCGCCGCGAACTGGAAAAACCCTGCCAAGTTCGGGAGATTTCCCACTCAGGACCGCGGCGCGCGGAGCGACGTGCCCCACCATCAACAGGAATAACGGCCAAACAAAAACTCCCGCGCGACACACGCCGCGCGGGAGAACCCTCAACCAACAACACATGAACGCCCAACTGTGGCGTGTTCACTAATTCTTCGACACCAAGCGTTGAGATTTATTCGAGGCGCCATTATCTCTTGCGAGGATTTTTACCATGAAGAAAGTGCCAAGTGATTCATCTGCGGCGTCGCGCCGGCGCATTCCGCGTTCGTTCAAGGAACTGACGCCCAGCAATCACTTCAATCCACGCACGTTTTTTTACGAAATGGTCTGGAAGGCCTGGCTCACGCGGCGTCACGGCGAATGCCGCAAGCCCGAGTTTCCGAAACTGACGGACGGCAAAGTCGCCATCACCTGGATCGGCCACGCTTCCTTCCTCGTGCAGTTCAATGATTTGAACGTGCTCATCGATCCAAACTTCGCGAACTGGCTTTTCCTCTTGAAGCGCATCAAACGCGCGGGCTGCCGCATCGAAGACCTGCCGCCTATCGATCTCGTCCTGCTCACGCACGCGCACTTCGATCACTTTCACAAACCGACTTTACGGAGATTGCCCTCGCCCAAAATCGGCGTCATGCCCTGGGGCGTCGGCGATCTGGCCCGCGATCTCGGCTTCGGGCGCGTGGTGGAACTGCAAAAATGGGAGAGTTTCTCGCACGGCGATTGGAAGGTGACGCTCACGCCGTGCAAACATTGGGGGGCGCGGACGATTCGTGATGCGCACCGCGGCTACGGCGGGTTCGTGCTGGAGCACCAAGGCCGACGCATTTATCACGCGGGCGACAGCGCTTACTTCGACGAGTTCAAGGACATTGGCGCTTTGTTGAAGCCGGAAATCGCCCTGCTGCCCATCGGCGCTTATTACCCGGATTCATTTCGTAACGTCCACATGGGGCCGGATGAAGCGCTCAAGGTGTTTCAAGACATTGGCGCCCAGTGGCTGGTCCCGATGCACTTCGGCACGTTCAAGTTGTCGTTCGAGGATTTAGCGGAGCCGCCCCGCTGGCTGCGTGAACTGGCCGAGAAGAATGGCGTGAGCCAGCACATCCGCATCCTGGATGAAGGCGTGCCCGAAGTGTTTTGAGGGAATGTATCAAACTGGAGGACCGAAACCTCGAATCCGCTTGCGGCACTGGCACTTGGCCAGCCAGCCAGCCAGGCAGTGCAAAAAACAAATGACGCCGTCCAAATGGCTGATCTTCGCCCTCTTTCCCCAAGCGGTTCCTCCTTGAACGCAACACTCTCGCGCACGGGGCAAAGGTGTTCAAATCCGGGACAGAGTGTGTCCCTGTTGTGGCCAAAGGCTTGAAAATACTTGTTGTCAAAGGGGTTCGCTTTCCTTAGAAAACGCCAACTGCACCAGTCGGTGCGGCGGGCAAACCGGATTTGCCTGTGACAAACGCATAACAAAACAAACACGCGGAGGAACAAAATGACGAAAGTTAACAAATGGACATTGGGTCTGGCCGCCGTGGGGCTGGTCAGTCTCCCTACGGTCGTTCGGGCCGAAGAAAAGCCGAATCAGCTTCTGACGGCTCTCTCTTCGACCACAATCAGCGGCTATGTGGACACATCGGCCCATTGGAACCCCGGCTCGGGAAACGGCAATCCCCCGGCCTACGCCTTCAACACAGTCAACAAGCAGGACGGCTTCAACTTGAACGTGGTGAACTTGGTGATCGAGAAGCCTCTCGATGAAGGCACTTGGTCTGCCGGCTACAAAGTCGATCTGATTTTTGGCCCCAACGCCGTCGGCTGGAACAACTCGGTCAACAACCAGCTCACGGGCGGCGGCAATGCCGGCAACAGTGACTTCGGCATCAAGCAGGCTTATGTGGCGTTGCGTGCTCCGGTCGGCAACGGCCTGGACCTGAAGATTGGTTCCTTCGACACCATCATCGGTTACGAAGTGTTCAACTCAGGCAGCAACCCGAACTACACCCGTTCATGGGGTTACACCATCGAGCCGACCCAGCACACGGGTCTCCTCGGTTCCTACCAGATCAACAAGGTTGTCGGCGTTTCCGCTGGCATTGCGAACACCTGGTCGGCGGGAATCAACGCTCGCAGCGCGCGCACGGAATCCAAGAAGAGCTACATGGGTGCTGTGACGCTCACCGCTCCGGACAGCATGGGCTTCGCCGCAGGCTCGGCCCTCTACCTCGGTGTGGTGGATGGTTTCAGCAGCTTCCTCGGCAACGACATCACCAGTTATTACATTGGTGGCACGCTCGCGACGCCGATCAAGCAGTTGAAACTCGGCGCCTCGTGGGATTACTCGGCCGCGCACGACAACAGCTTTGGACCCAACGGCCATTGGCAGGCTGCGGCGATTTACGCCTCGGTCCAGGCCACGGAGAAGCTCAGCTTCCATTTCCGTGGAGAATGGGCTGATTTTACGGACGGCGCGACTGCGGGAGGCGTTCCTTCCGAAGTCATCGCGGTCACCGGCACGCTCCAGTATGATCTGTGGGCGAACGTGTTGAGCCGTTTGGAAGTGCGCTGGGACACGGCCGTCTCTGGCCCGCGTCCTTTCGGCGGAACCGCTGCTGGCCTGGAGGATGCCGTGACCAATCCGAGTGGTGCGGACCAAAAGAACGCTGTGCTCGTGGCGGCGAATATTATCTACAAGTTCTAAGCTGATCTGAAATCAGCCAGCCCCTTCCGGGAAACCGGAAGGGGTTTTTTGCTTTTTGGAGATTGAAGATTACCTCTGCCTGACGCCAGGAGATGCGGTTCCATCGTAAGCGTAATCCTAATCTTTACCCATAATCCTTCCCGTTATTCCAAGAGTAGGAGCAAGATTACGATTAAAATTAGGAACGGATCGGAATGGATGCTCCCCTTATGCTGGTTCCTGCTGGCTGATGCAGTGAAAAGAACCCAGGCCCCAAATCAATTCCATCGAGTCCACACCGATCACCCGGTGATCTGGAAACTCGCGCTGCAAGATTTCCAGCGCGAACTTGTCATGCGGGTCGCGGTAGGTCGGCAGCAGCACAAGACCATTGGCAATATAGAAATTCGCGTAACTGGCCGGCAGGCGTTGGCCTTCATGCTCCAGCCTTCGCGGCATCGGCAGTTCAACCACCCGCAGCGGGCGTCCATCCTGATCGCGCAGCGTGTGGAGCCGCTTCAAATTCTCCTGGAGCGGAACGAAATTCTCATCGGACGGATCGCGTTCCACCACCGTCACGACCGTGGAGGCGTTAACAAAACGCGTCAGATCATCGATGTGGCCGTCCGTGTCGTCGCCCACAATGCCATCTCCGAGCCACAGGATACTGGTCACTCCAAGATACGCGCGCAGATACTCTTCAATCTGTTTCTTGTTCAGGCGCGGATTGCGATTCGGATTCAACAGGCACGCCTCGGTGGTCAGCAACGTTCCGCGTCCATTCACGTCGATCGAGCCGCCTTCCATCACGATCCCGGGTGAGAACAGCGGCAGCCCGCGCAGCTTGGCCACGTGTTGCGGCACGGCATCATCCAGATCGAACGGCGGATACTTTCCGCCCCACGCATTGTAACCCCAATCGACAATCGCGCGCTCGTGCCGTCCCTCGCTTTCGCGGACCAAAAAAATCGGCCCGTGATCGCGGCACCACGGTTCGTAAGCTTGGAAATGATGGAAGGAAACACGTTCCAGCGGCGTGCCCTCCTTGCGCAACAACTTCCGCACCCACTGTTCCATCTCGGCGTGCCAGACGTTGATGTGAACTTCCTCGACCGCCACAAGATGCTTAATCAGCTCGGCATAGACCGGCGGCACCGTCTCGTATTTGCCGGGGAAGCTGATGCCTTCGGGGCGCGGCCAGGTGAACCAGGTGCCGGCGTGCGGCTCCCATTCGGCGGGCATGCGGTAGCCGAGAGAAGCGGGAGTTCCTGGAGCCTGCAACGTGTTCACGACTGTTCTGGATTCGGGATTCAAAACCAAACTTACGGCAAACGTTCCCCGCGCGCCGCCTCCAGCAAGCGATGCCATTCGTCGCGCGAGAGCTGAAGTTTGTAAGCCTGCGACGCTTCGCGAATGCGTTCCGGTTTAGCGGTCCCGATGACGGGGATGATCTTTGCCGGATGCTTCAACAGCCACGCCAGGGCCACGATGGCCCGCGTCACGCCGTAGTCACGCGCAATTTCATCCAGCGTTTCGCGCAGGCCGATGCGACGCGCATGTTCAGGACTATTGATATCGATGGGCAACGTGTCCGAAAGCCGTCCGCCCGCCAGCGGACTCCAGGCGAGCGGCGCGATCTTTTCGCTGAGACATTGATCCAGGGTGCCGTCTTCCAGGCAGTTCAGCTTCGCCAAACTGATCTCCACTTGATGCACCACGAGGCGAAACGAACAGGCCCGTTGCAGCAGCGAAAGCTGGTGCGGCTGAAAATTACTGACGCCGAACTCGCGCACCTTGCCCTGTTGCTTGAGCTGCTCGAACGCGCCCGCGACTTCCGCCGGGTCCATCAGGTAATCGGGCCGGTGCAATTGATAAACATCGATCGTCTCAATCCCGAGGCGTTTCAATGATTGCTCACACGACCGCGTGATGTGCTCCGCCGAAAAGTCGTAGCGATACGGCGAATCAGGATTGGGCACTCCCTTTCGGCGGATGCCACATTTCGTCGTAATAACGACGCGCTCGCGCATGCCGCTGACTTGTTTCAACACGTCGCCAAACACCTTTTCCGCCGCGCCGTCCGCATACACATCCGCGTGATCGAAGAAAGTAAAGCCCGCCTCGAAAGCGGCCGTGATGGCTTTGCTGGCGCTAGCCTCGCGCTCGGCGGTTGGCTCCGCGCTTTCGGGCCCGAGAATGCGCCAGCAGCCGTACGCGAGACGGCTCACTTGAATCGAACTGGCTCCAACTGAAACGGTGTCCATGCGGTGCGCGAGCGTAAGGGCCGCACTGCGCGGAGGGCAAAGCGAAATTCCGAAACGTTGTCAAAACGCGAACGCACATTTACGTTCCGCGCCGTTCGCGTGAAATCCGTCTGGAAAGCATTTGCTCTTAAAGTCGCCGCGTGGGTCGTTGCCGCGCTCGCCGTGCATTTCCTGACCACGATTTTTCTGGGCGGGCCGCCAGACTACGTGGTGTCCGGCATCCTCATTCTGGGCGCGCTGCAAATCGGCGTGCTGGATCGCACGGCGCTCCCGGCCGCCGAAGGCAAGCTGCTCAAGCGTGGCGTGGCTCTTCTGATGATTACCTTTGCCCTTTGGTTCGGCCTGGGCGCGAGCGCTGGCGAGAAAATTCCGTGGCAACCGTATTCCGAGGAAGTGCTGGATGCCGCGCGCCGCGGCCAGCGCCCGGTCGTGATTGATTTTACTTCGAGGAATTGCCCGCCGTGTCACGCGATGGAGCGCAAAGTATTTTCCAATCGCCGCGTCGCGAACGCCGCCAAAGACTTTGTCCCATTGCGCGCCGATCTGACCGTCGCCAATGCCGCTGCTCAGGCCCTCGCGGGAAAATTTAATATCGAAGCGTTTCCAACGATTGTCTTCATCGGCGCGGACGGACAGGAGCGCCGGAACCTTCGGTTGGTCGGTTTCGAGAACGCCACGTTCTTTGCCGAACGGATCGAGTCAGCGCGGTGAAGTTCACTTGGAATTTGAACGAACTAAAATGTGTTTTGTCGTGTTCCACTAACAGTCATGAAGTTATTCGAGAAGAAATGGATTCTGGTTCTTGCATCGCTGCTCGCTTCCATCGCTGGTGTGCGCGCGGCGGCGGCTGCACCCGCACCCGACATTCGCCGCGATGCCACGGTCGAGGCGGTGCAACGCGCCTTGCCCGCCGTCGTGAACATTCGCACCGAGACGATTGTCGAGCGCCACGATCCGTTCGAGCAGTTGTTCACGGGACTCTGGGGACCTTACTATCGGCGGCGCGGACCGGAGACGACCTACAGCCTTGGTTCTGGCGTCATCATTGATGAGGACGGCTGGGTGCTGACGAACTTTCACGTGGTGAGCCGCGCCACGAAAGTTTTCGTGCGCCTGACCGATGGCCGCGAGCTGGAAGCGGAGCGCGTCGTGGGCGCTTCGTTCACGGACGTGGCTCTGCTCAAGATATCGAATCCCAAAGGTGAAAAGTTTTCCGCGATCCAGTTTGCGTCGGACGACGATCTGTTGCTCGGCGAAACTGTCATTGCGCTGGGCAATCCCTTCGGCCTCGGCGGTTCGGTGAGCAAAGGCATTCTCAGTTCCAAGAGCCGCCGTCCGCCGCTGGAGAACGAACCGCTCGAAGTCGAGGACTGGTTGCAAACCGATGCCGCGATCAACCCTGGCAACAGCGGTGGCCCTTTGGTGAATCTCCGCGGCGATCTGATCGGCGTGAGCGTCGCTGTTTATCGTGAAGGGCAGGGGATTGGCTTCGCCATTCCTGTGCGGCGAGTCACGGCGGCGCTGTCCGACATGTATTCGCCGGAAACGCTGCGCTCGCTTTGGTTCGGCGCGCGCGTGAAGCCGGGCATTCTGCCGCTGACCATCAGCTCCGTGCAGCCGGAAAGTCCCGCGGGCAAGGCGGGGTTGCGCGCCGGCGATCAAATCGTGGAGGTGAACGGGAAGGCTCCCAAAAGGTTCATCGAGTTCATCCGTGAACTGATCGATGCCGGCACCAGCAATACCGTATCGCTCGTCGTTCAGCGCGATGGGCAGCGGCACAGCGCGCGCGTCCGGCTCGTGCGCGAAAGCTCTTTCTTCAACTCCGATCTCGTGCGCAAAAAAATTGGATTGTCCATCGAAGACGTGACGCCTGAAATCGCGCGCACTCTGGGCTTGGGCGATAAGCGTGGCGTGGTCATCACCGACGTTGATGCGGACAGTCCCGCGGCTCGGGCGGGATTGCAGAAGAACATGATCATCACCACGGTGGACGGACAGGTGGCGTGGTATGAGATGCAACCGGCGCCGAGTTTTGTTCCTGTGGCCAAGGCGCTCTACGCGAAAGCGCGCGGCGACAAATCGCAGTTCGAAGTGATCATTCCACGCCGGGTGGGCCGGTTCGTCGAGCTTCAACAAGCCAAGGTTGAAGTCGCGGTGCGATGAGGAAGTGCGGCTGCTCCAATGGTTTTTCGCGTTGCCGCAACGTGCTGCCGGTTTGCAAACGGCAGTGGGATTCCTCTGTTTCAACGCGCCTCTGCCAGTTGAAAACTGGCAGCACGCTCCCGGATGAACGTTGAATTTTTGTTCGCTCATCGCGAACCGCCTGCCCTAAGCTCCAGCGCGCACGCAGAAACTCTCCATGATTGAAGTCGCCAACTTGACCAAGCGTTACGCCGGTCACCGCGCGGTGAACGGCCTGACGTTCTCCGTGGCAACCGGCGAAATCGTGGGCTTGCTCGGCCCTAATGGCGCGGGCAAGACGACCATCATGCGCATCCTTTCCTGTTTCATGCCCGCGACTTCCGGCACGGCGCGCGTGGCGGGCTTCGATGTTTTTACAGAGGCGGATGAAGTGCGCCGACACATCGGCTACATGCCGGAGAACAATCCGCTGCACAAAGAGATGCGCGTGCGCGATTACCTGAAATTCCGCGCGCGCCTGAAAGGCCTGGGCCATTCGCGATCTCGCGAGCGGGTGGACACGGTATTGGAGCAATGTGGCCTGGCGGACGTGAGCAAACGCGTCATCGGGCAACTGTCCAAAGGCTATCAACAACGCGTGGGCCTGGCGGACGCCCTGGTTCATGAGCCGGAGTTAATCATTCTCGACGAGCCAACCGCTGGACTCGACCCGATTCAGATTCGTTCCGTGCGCCAGTTGATCAAGGATCTCGCGGGCCGGCACACGGTGCTGCTCTCGACGCACATTCTGCCCGAGGTGGAGATTACCTGTAATCGAGTGCTCATCCTGCACCAGGGTCGTATGCTCGCCGACGACACGCCGATGAATTTGCAAAAGCTGATGAGCGAAGGCGGGCAGGTGGTCACCGAGATCGCCGCGCCGCTGCACGAGTTGACCGAAGTTTTCGAACATGCAGCGGAGGTGGAACACTTCAACCTGGCACCAACGGAAGGCGATTACATTCGCTGCTCGCTCACGGCACGGCCGGGCCTCGACATACGCCCGCAGATTTTTAACGTCGTTCGGGACCGCGGATGGAAGTTGCGCGAGCTGACGCACAGTATCCATTCGCTCGAAGATATTTTCGTGCGCGTGACACGTCCGGATCGGGAGGAGGAAAGCTGATGCGAGCCTGGTGGACATTGGTGCGCCGGGAACTGAGCGGCTACTTCGTTTCCTGGACCGGCTACGTGATCATCGCCGCCGTCGTGTTCCTGTGCGGGCTTTCCTTCACGATTGTGCTGCGCGGATTGAACGCGGGCGAAACCGACAAGCCGATCACGGAACTGTTCTATCCGTTCTTCCTTTGGCTGATTCTGCTGCTGGCCTCGCCGGTGATTACCATGCGCTCGTTCGCGCAGGAGAAATACAGCGGCACGTTCGAGACGCTCATGACCACGCCGGTGAGCGACTTGCAGGTGGTGCTGGCAAAATTCTCCGGTGCCATGTTTTTTTACCTGCTTATGTGGAGTCCGCTGCTGGCGTGTATCTTCGTGGTGCGCCACTTCACGAACGAGCCGACGCTCGTTGATCCCGGCACACTCGGCAGCACGCTGGTCGGCATTACCTTGCTGGGCGCGCTGTACGTTTCGCTCGGCTGTTTCGCGTCCTCGCTCTCGCGCAGCCAGATCATCGCGGCCATGATTGCCGTGGCCCTGGGTGTTTCTTTGTACTTGCTCAGCTTTCTTTCTTACGCGCTGGAAGGCCAAACCGGCTGGCTCGCGAAAATCTTTTCTCACGTGTCGCTCAACGAACACATGCAGGACTTCGCCCGCGGCGTGATTGATACGCGGCCCGTCATCTTCTATCTGTCGCTGACGGTGCTCTTCCTGTTCCTCACCTTGAAGTCGGTGGAAAGCCGCCGCTGGAAATCATGAACGGCGACGAACGGACACCGCAAAGTTTCTCGATGCTTCGCCGCTGGAGCGCGGTGTTGAACCTCATCATTACCATGGCCGCCGTGCTGGCCCTGGTGGCGATGGCCAATTACCTCGCCATCCGCCACTTCACGCGCTTCCACTGGACGAGCAACACCGAGGCGGAACTTTCTCCGCGCACCCGCCAAGTGCTGGCGGCGCTCACGAACACGGTCAAGGTCACGGTTTATTTCAATTCGGACGACGTGTTATTTCCTCGCGTCAAGGGGCTGCTCAAAGAATATCAATTTGCCAGCCCGCACATTCAGGTGCAGTTCGTGGATTACGTGCGCGACATGACGGCAGCCCGCAAAGTGAAGGAAGACTACAAGCTGAGGGAAAGCTCGGACCGCGATCTCGTCATCTTCGACGTGGCGGGCCGTCCGCCCGCGATGGTGAATTCCAAGGAACTCTCCGACTACGACACTTCCAAATTGTTGAGCGGCGAGTCCAAAGACGTCTATCGAACGCATTTCAAAGGCGAGTTGTTGTTCACTTCCAAAATCTTCGCCGTCGCCACCGGACGCGCGCCCATCGCTTACTATCTTTTCGGGAATGGCCAGCGCTTGAGCAGCGGCAACAATCCTGATGGCTACGACAAGTTTCTGGCCGGGCTGCGCGACGAAAATAATTTCGATGTCCGCCTGCTCACGCTCATTGGCACGAACGAGATTCCCGGAAACTGCAACCTGCTCATCATCGCCGGCGCCACGGACGTCATGGATGCGACCGAGTTGGACAAGATTCAGCGTTACCTCGTCCAGGGCGGTCGCGCGTTGATTACCTTCACCAGCGATTCACTCGGCAAACGCATTGGTCTGGAAAAACTCCTGGAGAAATGGGGCGTCGATGTCGGCGACAACGTGATCCTCGATCAAGAGAACGCGATCAGCAACACGCGGCTCGACGTGGTGCCGGTCGAACTGGGCGTGCATCCGATCGTCAATCCGCTGCGCACCTCGCGCGTGCTGCTTTACCAGCCGCGATCCATCTCGGCGCTTCCGCCCGGGAGCGGACGCAGTGATGACTTGAAGGTCGATGAACTCTTGCTGACCGGGCCTAACAGCAAGGTGGTCGATCCGCGCACGCGCCGCGAGGACCCGGCCCAACGAGGCTCCAAGTCGCTCATGGTCGCGGTGGAAAAGAGCGTGCCCGCGCTGCAACGCGGATCGACGCGCCTGGTGGTGATTGGCGATTCCATGCTGTGGGGCAACACCTTCATCGAGGCGGACGGCAATCGCGACTTTGCCGGACTGACCGCAAGCTGGCTGGTGAACCAATCCGTCCTGCTCCATGACATTCCGCGCCGCACCATCCAAAGTTACAAACTCACGATGACGCACGCGCAGCTTCGCTCGGTGCAAATCATCCTCCTGGCCGTTCTGCCGGGAACGGTCTTGTTCCTCGGCTTGCTGGTCTGGCTCCGCCGCCGCCACTGACATGAACTGGAAGAACACCTGGATTCTGGTTGGTTTGGCTGCGGCGCTCTTTGCGTTCATTTTCCTTTTCGAGCGGCGGCTCGATCCCACGGGCATGGTCCATTCGGCCAAACCGCTCTTCACCAAATTCAAGCCGACCGCCGCCACGTCGCTCACGCTGCGCCGGGGCAAACAGTTCACCCTCATGCTCGAGAGCACCAACGAGGTCTGGACTTTCGTGAAGCCCACCGTTTATCCAGCCGCTAATTTTGCGGTGCAGAATTTTCTGGAAACATTGGAACGCGTCCTGCCCGCCACGCACATCACGCCGCGCGAAATCCTTTCCCGCAAGCAGACCGATTCGGATTTTGGTTTCGACGCGCCCTTGATCACGCTGGTCCTGGAACGGGCGGGCGAAAGTTCGCAGCAACTGCGTTTTGGCGCGCGCACTCCCGCGGGCGATCAGGTCTATGTGGACATGATTGGCCAGCCCGGCGTCTTCGTGGTCGGCGCAGAGATGCTCGATCGCATGCCGCTCACGCCGCACGATTGGCGCAACACCGCGCTGTTTCATCTCGGCGACGAGAAGCCCGACCGGTTCGAGATCGTGCATGGCAATTCCGGCTTCGAGATCAGGCTCGATCCGACGAACAGGCTCTGGCGGCTGGTGCGGCCTTCGCATCGCGCGGACCAATTTCAAGTGCAGCAGTTGCTCGATAAAATTCTGGCGGCGCGCGTCGTGGAGTTCATAAGTGATGATGCCCCGCCCGACGGTGAAGCCTTCGGTCTCCAAACGCCCGAATATGAAGTGACACTATGGAGCGGGACGTTGTCGCGGAAGGTCCAGTTCGGACGTTCGCCCGCGAGCGATCCGAGCCGCGTATATGCGCGCATCGTTTCCCACAACACGATCGTCCTCGTGCCCAAGGCCGCGGTCGACGTTCTCGCCATCTCCTATACGGATTTGCGCGACCCTCTGCTGGTGTCGTTCGCGCCGGAGTTCGTGGACGTGGTCGAAGTGCGGGCCGAAGAGAGCTTCGTTTTGCGCAAGGACGCGGGCGGATGGAAAGCCGGTGACGTCATCGCCGATCGGCTTTTCGTCGAAGAGTGGCTCACGTTGTTGAGCCGCCTGGAAGTTAAAAGTTTCGTGAAGGACGTCGTCACGGACTTCGCCTCCTTCGGCCTCGCGCCGGGACAGCGTCAATACTCCCTGAGCACCGTGGTGACGAATGCCGCCGGGACCACGAACCTTCCCATCGCGAACGTCGCCTTTGGCACCAATGCCGCCGGCATCTTCGCGCGCCGGTCGGACGAAGAGTCGGTGTATGCGATCGGCGCGGTGGAGTTCCTGCACATGCCGGGGGCGGCGTGGCAGTTCCGCGATCATCGCATCTGGAATTTCACGACCAACCAGGTCGCTCGCATCATCGTGCGGCAGGGCGACGCCACTCGTGAAGTCGTGCGCCAACCCGACAGCAACTGGACGCCGGGCGCGGGATGGACGGGCGACGTGAATCCTTTCGCGCTCGAGGAAACGACTTTGCGCCTCGGCCAATTAAGCGCGGTCATGTGGCTCGGGCGCGGCGAAAACGTGCGCGAGAAATTCGGTTTCGCTCCCGGCGACCCGCAGGTCACGATCGAATTGCGGGGAGAGAACCCGCCGTCCTTGACCGTGGAATTCGGTGGCCGTTCGCCGCTGCTGCTGCCCTACGCGCTGGTCACCATCGAAGGGCAGCCGCTCGTGTTCGAATTTCCGTGGACGCTCTACGGGGACTTGCAGCGTTATCTCCATCTCCCCGCGCCAGCTAGCAATCCGCGCGCTTCGGCGCGGTAGCTTATGGCGCGCAAGCCGCAGAAATGTTTCTGGCGCAGGGCGCGCCGCGTGTTCCGTTGGTGCCGCATCACCGTTTGGTTGCTCATCCTCGCCCTGCTCATCAGCGCCATCTGGCTCCATCGCGTGGGTCTGCCGGATTTCGCAAAGGAGCGCCTGGTAGCGGAACTCCGCCTGCACGGCATCGAATTGAATTTCGCCCGCATCCGCCTCGTGTGGTATCGCGGTATCGTCGCGGACAATATTCAGTTCGGGCGGCCCGGCGAAACCAATGGCCTGCGCGTCTCCGCGACGGAAGCTGAATTGCACCTGCACGTTCAGCCGTTGCTGCACCGGCGAATCGATATCGAAGGTGTGGCGCTACGCGGCGGACGCGTCATCATTCCGGTTTGGGGCACGAACGATCGGCCGCACGAGATGGTCATTCAAAAGCTGGGCGGCGAAGTGCGGTTCCAGCCCAACGATCAATGGGAGCTGGTGGGATTTCGCGCGGAGATGTTTGGCGTCGCCCTGCGCCTCAGCGGCGCCGTGACCAACGCGACGGCGATTCGCAATTGGAAACTGGCGTGGCAAAAGCCGGACGCCAAAACGTCGCAAGCTTTCTGGTACGATCTCGTTGCGCAGTTCGAAGAGACTACATTCGAAGCGCCAGCGGAAATTGTCGGCACCGTTTCGGGTGACGCGCGGCACGTCGAAACGTTCCGCGCCAAAATAAATATCAGTTCACCCGCCATCGATTCGCCCTGGGGCCGCGGCAAAAACTTGAAACTGGCGGCGGAAATTCTTCCGCGCACCGGCTCCGTGATTTACGCGGAACTGAAGTTGGAAGCCGAGGACGCGCTCACGCGCTGGGGTAACGCCGGCAGCATTCAACTTCAACTGCAAGCCGTGCCGTCGCTCACGCAATGGACGCCGACCAACGCTCATCTCGATTTGGAGGTGCAACGCGCGCAGACTCCTTGGGGCCGCGCCTCGTCGCTCGCGATTCAGGCGGACTTTCGGCCGAACCCTTCGGATACCACGTCGGCACTCGCTGAGTACGCGATTCGCGGGCAGCAAATCCAAACCACGAAAGCACGATTCGCCCGCGCCGAGTTGATCGCTTCCGGCGTGGTGTCGGCTTCCAACGCGTGGCCCAGTGTGGCCAAGGCCAGCTTCCATTTTGCCGACGGCGAAATCGATTACGGCCGCGCCGCAGCCGGGAGCATCGAAGCGTCGCTCACCTTGCCGTCGTGGGACGTCATGGAGTGGGCGAACACCAATCGCTCGTGGTGGACGCGCGCGGAGAAAATCACTGGTGATGTCACGGCGGAGTTGACCGATGTTCACGCGCGCGAACTTGATGTGAAATCCGTGACGCTCGGCGCCGACTGGAAGTTTCCGCAGTTGGCCGTGCGCGATCTGACAGCGGGGCTTTACGACGGTGGGCTGCGCGGCACAGCGCAGTTGAATGCAGACACTCGACTGTTCGCGGCGGACGTCAGTTCGGATTTCGATCTGCAAAAGATTTCTCCGCTACTCACCACGAATGCCCGGCGCTGGTTGGCCCAATTCACCTGGGAAAAGGCGCCGAAAATTTCCGCGGCGGCACGCGTGACGCTCCCGCCGTGGACGAACTCTCCAGCATGGGTGAACACCGACTGGGGCGCGGAGGTGCTGCCCACCTTGTCACTCGCCGGAGATTTCGCCGTTGGTCCGATCGCGTTCCAGAGTTTGCCCATGTCCAGCGCGCGCTCCGATTTCACTTATTCGAATCGGACCTGGCGCTTGCCGAACCTGCTGGTCACGCGGCCGGATGGGCGGCTCGTTATCAATCACACGACGCGCGAGGACACCGGACAATTCGCATTCGAGATCGAGAGTACAACAGACCTTCGCGTCATCAGGCCGCTGTTGGCACCGGTCGCCCAGCGCGTCCTGGATGATTTTACGCTGACGACTCCGCCGATCGTTCAGGCGGAAATTGCCGGACGCTGGTCCGCGCCGAAAGAAACCAGCGTACGCGCGCAATTCGCGGTGACGAATGCCGGCTATCGCGGCCGCGCCGTGCTTTCGTGCCGCAGCCTCATCACGTTGACTAACCAGATTCTGAGCATGATGTCTCCCGAAGTGGTCCGCTCCGAAGGCACGGGCCGCGCTCAGTCCGTCGTGATCGACATTCCGCGGATGAAACTTTTTATCAACAACGCGACGGGCGCGCTCGACGTGGCGGCGGTCACTCATGTGATTAGCCCAGGCGTGGAGGAACTCATGGCGCCGTATCATTTCAGCGGTGCGCCTCACGCCAGCGCGCATGGCATGGTCGATCTGGAAAATGGATTGCGCAGCGACTTACGGTTCACCGTCGCGGGCGGCGCCGGCTTCGAATGGCGTGCTTTTCGTTTTCAACAGATCACCGGTGACGTCCATTGGGCCGGCACGCGACTGATGTTGTCCAACGTCTTTGGCTCCATGCACGGCGGCGGCGTGGAATTGTCCGCAGCCTTTGATTTCACCGCGGGGAAAGGCGCAGACTTCGCCTTCCGCACTCTGTTACACGAGATCAATTTCCACTCGCTCATGAACGATCTGCTCAGCCCGACGAACAAACTCGAAGGCACCTTGAGCGGGTTATTGGTGATCACGAACGCCAGCACGGAAACTCCGCAAAGTTGGTCTGGCTTCGGCAATGCGGAGCTGCAGGACGGTTTGATCTGGGACGTGCCGGTCCTGGGTTTGTTTTCACCGATCCTGAACGCCTTCAAACCGGGCGCGGGCAACAGTCGCGCGCGGCGGGTGGCGACGGAATTTGTCATCACGAACAGCGTGATCTTCACGAGTGACTTGCAGATTCACGCGTCGGGCATGCGGTTGAACTACGACGGCACGCTCGACTTCGACGGGCGCGTGAACGGGCGGATGGAAGCGGAACTGTTGCGCGACATGCCCGGCCTCGGTCCGCTCGTGAGCAAGGTGTTGTGGCCGGTCACGAAACTGTTCGAGTACAAAGTCGCCGGCACGTTGAGCAAACCGAAGTCGCAACCGGTTTACATTCCGAAGATTTTGATGATGCCGTTCCATCCACTGCGAACGCTGAAGGAACTGATCGAGGAAGGGGAAGAAGAGCTGGGTAAATGATTCCAGGCTGACTCAATCAATGACCACGAAACGCATCAGATTTCTCGCCGCACGTTTGCTGCTCGTCACGGCGGTGTTGTTGTCGCGTTTATGAACACGAGAAATCAAAGCCGGTATGGGATGCGTGCGCGACGCGCTGGCGGGGCTCGGCTACAAACATGCCGCGCACCTGAGCCGCAGGTTGAAGCGGATTTCGGTTCACAGAAAACCGCCACGCGATGCGTCGCAGAAAAGCAGGCGAAATGACGGGAATAGCTGTCCCCGTACAGTTAACTCTTTCCCACTGTTTCCTTATATTACACCCGGTGTTTAGGTGGTGATTTATACTCTCTCCCGCAGAAAAGCCCACACGCGCAGCGCCTCGGTCACGCTCCAGGCCTGCGCATCACAACCGCGTGGCGTGTGTGGCGCATCGCCGTCGAAAATTTCCGCGATGTGTCCGGCACAGCCGTTGCGCATCAGGTCGCGCATACTCAGCAGATACGTTTTGGCCGCTTCAATGGCCGCGGGTTCAAAGTCCCAGGCGCGCGCCAACGCCTCGCAGAACGGTGGAAAGGTCCAGCCCCACGCTGTGCCGTTGTGATACGCGGGCTTGCGACGCGTGTCCTCATCGCCTTCGTAACGCAGCCAATAAGGATGCGCCGGATCATTGAGCAGCCGCCCATCATTTCCGTGAACCGGCATGGGCGGCGTAATAACCAAGGGCGCCAGCGATCGGCACGCACCAGGCACCACGAGATAACGCATTGCCGCATCGACGTTCCGCCTGGCCCTGTCGCCGGTGATGAGACCGAGGCTGATGGGAAAAAGGCAATTGCTGCGCAAGGCGTCACCACGCGTTCCCATTTTTGCCGACACGCCGGGACGAGCGTCGAGCACGTCCGCGAACCAGCCGCGCTCTTCGATCCAAAACAGTTGCTGCAATGAAGCCTCGGCCTGGGCCGCCAGTTCATTCCACTTCACTCCTTCCACACGCGCGCCGAGTTTGTGCAGTTGTTTCAGCAGGCAAATCCACAACGCCTGAATCTCGATCGGATAACCTTCACGCGGGGTGGCGGCGGGATAATTCGTGTCCATCCACGTAAAGTGGCTGGGGCTCCAGATCAACGCCGACTCCGGGTCCATGCGGATGCCATTCGGCGTCCCGCGTATATAATTCACGGCGATGGAACGCAGCACGTCGGCGATGGTTCGTTTGCCATCCACGACTGTTTCGCGGAAACCGCCGAGCTTTGTTTCCAACTCTTCGCACGCCACGCCGAACCACAGCGGCGCGTCGCTCGTGTCACGGTTGCTGGCGTTGTCGCCGTGAATCGTATTCGGCAACGTGCCGTTCTCTTCGAAACGCGCGAACGTAATGAGCAACTCACTCACATCCTCTAACATGCCGCCCGCGATCAACCCCCGCGCGCAAATCAGCGAGTCGCGGCCCCAGTCCAGAAACCACGGGTAACCCGCGATGACCGTTTTCCCTGCACCGCGCCGTACGACGAACGCTTTGACTGCGCGCACCAATGAATCGTGAAATTCGTCCGCGTGAATGATTTGCGTTTCGAGCGAGAACTCCGAACTCAGTTGCTTCGCCGCGCCGAGATCCAATTCCGCCGTTGCGACAAGTGTGGCGGTGTCACCCGAATTGAGCGGCACTTCGAACCAGCCTGGGCTAAAAGCATCGCCGCTCGCCGGTTGCCCGCGCGTCGCCTCGATGGGATGCGGAATGGCGAGGCACCATTCGGGGTTTGGATGGTAGCGCCCGCGATCCGCATAGACACGCAATTGGCGATCGGGCACGGGCGCGAACTTGAACCCGGCTCCGTCCTTCAGCGTCCGCGTATTGCTGTTGAAATGGTAATCCGCGGCATCGTTGCGATGCGTCTCGGTATGGAAATTCCTGTCCTCGATGTCCACGCGCACCGTCAGGCTGACCGGCGCTTCGGCGGGCAAATTTTTTCCAAAGGACACTGGGCGCACGGGACGATGGAAGCGCAGCACGGTGGTGTTTTGCTGCGGAACCATTTCGGCGACGACTTCGATCTCAACGGCGTGGCCGTCGCCGGCGCTTGCGAGAAATGTCCAGCGTGCGCTCGTGCCGCCTTCGAACATCCTCAGGTTCTCGATATTCAGCGGCGTGACAAATCCATTCGCCACCAGCCAGAGCCGTGCGCGTTTCACGAAAATGTGGCGGTCCACGGGCAAGGTGGGATGCAGGTTGGCGCCGAGCAGGCAATCGTACTTCGAGGTGACGTTTCCAAAATCCACGCACAGGCGCGCCATGCCACCGCGTCCATTGGTGAGCAGCGCGATTTGCGGCCGCACCGAACTGGCCGGCGTATGGCCCGGACTCGAGTTGCCATTCAGGAAACGCAGCGTCGCTTCTACGTTTTGCTCCCAGGATGCGTAGCGTTCGACGTGAAGCGTCGCATTAACGGACGATTCCAGACTGCGCGGCGCGAAGAACGCGACATGACCAGAGTCCACCGCGATGGATTGAACATGCTCGGCGGGAGAGCCAGGTATCTCCAGCGTCGCGCGAAACGAAGCGGGATCGTGGATCAGTATCCAGTGATCGGCGGGAACCAGAGTGGTTCGGGAGCGATGGATGAGTTCCCAGGTCACGACTTTCGGAAACTGCTTGCGCTCCATCGCCGCAAAAAGCGCTGCGAGCAAATCGCGCGCGGCTTTTACACGATTAAGATGGGACAGTGCGCCGAGAAAGAGTTTCGGATCGCGCGCGACCCAATTTGCAAGAACGCGCCAGTCAAACGCGCCGATATTTTCAGCGGCCATGACGCGGCTCAAGGCGGTCACGGCCCAGGCGGCTTGTGCGCGTGCGCGCCAATATAGGACGGCAGGAACTTGCGGCGCACTGAACTGGGCGACGGGCTGACACGGTGCCGGCGAGATGTTATCGGCGCGCAGTGCCTTGGATTCGCTGGCCACCAGTGACAGGCACATCGCTGCCGCGGGAGGAATTTCCATCACGACGGAGCCGTCGATCCCGCGAGGGAACAAGGTGAGCTTTAGGCCGAGCAAGTCGGACAATAGATTCGGATCGAATGAAGCCGGGTTCACGTCTCCTGCGCAAAAAAGCGAGGGCTGGAAATTTCCGAGTTGGTTGCGCTGCAAATCGGTGTTGACGACGACGAGCACGCGGTGCGCTTTGTCGCCTGACTCACGCAAGAGCGCGTACACCGGCGAGTCGGGCGCCGTGATGCGCGTCAGTTTTGCGCCATCGAAAAAGCACGGATGCGTGCGAAGCAACTCATTGAGCTGGCCCAGTTCGCTCACGATGTTGGGCGTGCTGCCCCAAGCGAGGCCGCGGCTGGAATGCACATTGATTTTTTCCGGCGCGAGCCATTCCACACCGCACGTGAAACCGAAGCCGCCGCTCACGCTGGTCAGGGCGCAGAGACGATTGCGCAGCAGCGACCACTCGCGTCCGCGCGCGGCGAGGCGGGCGTTGTCGTGCGTCTCGCCGTAATGAACATACAGGCCGAGCCGGTCGCTCTGGCGGAGCGCGTATTCCAGGTAACTGGCAATCTCAATGCCGGAATAGTTTTGAAACAGCTCGGAGTAGGCCCACTGCATCCCGCCATCCGTGAGCAACGCCTCGGTCGCTTCCCAGGAACCGCCGAGGCCTTCGAGGAGAAAAATCGTATCGGGAAATTCTTCGAGCACGCGCGCCGTGATGTAGCGCCACGCGCGCAAAGGAACTTTGTAACCGGCGTCGCAACGAAAACCGTCCACGCCACGCCGGCACCAGATGAGAAAAATTTCTGCCAGCTCGTCCCAGAGAGATGGGTTGCGATGATCGAGTTCAGCGAGATCTTCCCAGATCGTGCCCCACGCGCCGGGGCTGACGAAGTTCCCCTTCTCATCCCGTAGATACCATTCGGGATGCAGTTCCTGAAGCCGAGCGCCCCAACCGGTGTGATTGATAACGATGTCGATGAACACGCGACCGCCGCGCGCGTGCGTGGCGTAGGTCAACTCGCGAAACTGATCGATACCTGTGGTGCGTTGATCGAATTCGACCAGCGCGGGATCGATCGCCGTGAGATCCTGCGATGCGTAGGGCGAACCGAAACGGCCGAAGCGCGCGAACACTGTCGGCGTCGGATTCACGGGCAACAGGTGAAGGATGCGGCAACCGAGCGTGTCGATGATGAAGGGCAGTTCCTTGATCAGGTCGCGAAACTTTCCCGAAGAAGGAATAACGGTGTAGCCGCGCTTATCGAGGTCTGCGAGGCGCGCGTCCATTTCTGGATTCATCGTGCTCTGCGCGTGCTTCGTTTCGCCGAACATGCGAATGAACGCGCAATAAATCGTGTTGCCGGTGCGGTATTGATCGGGATGGATCGACACGCCGACATCGTCGCCGGCGGGCCAGTATTGGCGTCCGTCTGGATCGATCGCATATGCTTTGGCGCGAAAGAAACCGGGTTCAACCAGTGTCAGTTCACGCGTCCATTCGTTGCCGCAACGTTCCAACGGCAGATCGTGCCAGGCGGCATTGGCGAGCGGCGGACGGTGCGGATAGGACGCGATGATTTCCTGGCGCAGCGATTTGGCGCGTCCCAATGTCGTGCGCAGCAACACGCGCCAGCCCGCCGGCAACGGCGCGCCGTCTTCTGTGCGCAAGCTGAAATGGACGCGGTCCCCAACGAAACGCAACAAGCGTTCGCCGGTCGCGGGAGTCATGATGAGCCGTGCCATGCGGATTTGAGCCGCCACAAAAATTCACGACGGCTGACTCGAAAGCAATGCAGGAGTGAAAACTAACAGCGAAAACCTCCACAACATTTCCACTGACACAATGAATGACGCTGATAGCGTCAGCCCATGAAACGCATCGCACTCTTTTTGGCGCTCCTCGCCGTGGCTGCCCATTGCATCGCAGCCGACTTCAAGCGCACCGAGGATGTCGTGTACGGACGCAAGTTTGGCACCGCGCTCACGCTCGATGTCTTTCAGCCAGAGAAGCAGAATGGCGCGGGCATTATTTTCGTGGTCAGCGGCGGATTCTTCTCCAGCCACGAGGCGATTAATGCGGTTTTTTACAAACCGCTGCTGGACCGCGGCTACACGGTGTTCGCGGTGGTCCATGGTTCGCAGCCGCGGTTCATCATTCCAGAAATTATGGAAGACGTGCAGCGCGCGTCACGTTTCATCCATCTCAACGCGAAGCAGTGGGGCGTGGATGCGAACAAACTCGGCGTCACCGGCGGCAGTGCGGGCGGACATCTTTCGCTGATTCTCGGCACTCTGGGAAAACCAGGAAAGCCGGAGGCCAAAGATCCGGTCGATCGCGAAAGCAGCGCCGTGCAATCCGTGGCTTGTTTTTATCCGCCCACGGATTTCGCGAACTGGGGATCGGAAGGCGATGATGCCGTGGGTGTCGGCACGCTCATCAAATTCAAACCTGCGTTCGGCCCGCGCTCGGACACGGTGGAGGAACGCCTGGCGCTCAGCAAAGAAATTTCTCCGCTTGAGTTCGTTCACTCCAACATGCCGCCAATGCTGATCGTGCATGGCGATGCGGATAAGCTCGTGCCGATTTACCAGGCGGAGATTTTTAAAAAGCGCGCGCAGTCGGTTGGTTCGCTCGTCAAAGTGATCGTGAAGCCCGGCAAGGACCACGGCTGGGTCGGGATGGATCAAGATATGAAAGTCTTCGCGGATTGGTCCGACGAACATCTGCTGGGGAAGAAAGCCTCCGTGACAGAAGCGAAATAGTCTTACCGAAATTGCGGCGAAAGTCGACCCGGAGGAGGGTCACGGACACGCCACAGTTTTTGCTTCACCTGCGCCGGCATTCTCACAGGGCAGGCGAGGCGCCTGCCCTACTTTATTGAATGTTCCGTCTTAGAACTCCCTCGCCTGTTGTTTGTTGAATCGCGCTCCGAACGTTCGCACAGTGCCTGCGTCGAATTCTTATGAACAAACTGCGGGGCATTATTTTCGCCGTGTCGTTGGCCGCGAACGCCATCGCGGCTGATACCAAACCGAAAACGCCGGACGTCGCCATGGAAGTCTATGGCGGCTGGAGCGAGTGCCTCGTGTTGCGCGGCGGCGATTGCAAGGCGGTGGTCGTACCGGCGATCGGCGGACGGGTGCTGAATTATTCCATCAACGGCGAGAACATCCTCTTCGACAATCCAGCCGCGAACGGACGCACGCTGTTGAACTCGTCGAACTTTCAGGCCGGCGGCTATCAACTCGACGTCGGGCCGGAGTTGCGTGGCATTCCGAATCACCGCTGGCTCTGGCAGGGACCATGGAACTGGCGCGTGCCGCGACCCTTCGCCGTCCACACTTACAGCGAGCCGGAACATGCGCTGGGCGTGCAGCTCGAAAAGGACTTTGTCATCGATCCCGATTCTGGCGAACTCGGTCTCACGCAACGGCTGCGCAACATCGCGAGCAACGATGTTTCATTCTGCCTCTGGGACCGCACGCTCTGCAAAGGCGGCGGCTTCGCCCTGGTCCCCTTGAACAAGAAGAGCCGATTCAAAGCCGGCTGGGCCATGCGCCAGGGCAAAAAAGTTTCCGACTACCGCTACGAGGGCGACCTGCCGAGCGACGCCCGCGTGCGCATTATGGACGGCGTGCTCGTCGCCCACGCCAAAGCTTTGCCTGACGCGCCCGAATTGAAAGTGGGCGCTGATAGCGACGCGGGCTGGATCGCTTACGCGCGCGGCAAGGTTCTGTTCGTGAAATATTTTCCTGTGTTCGCGGATGCGGACTACAGCGACGGCGGCAACTCCGTGGAATTCTATTGCAACGATCGCGTGGCCGAACTCGAACCGATCAGCCCCGAGACGAAGCTGACGCCCGACGAAGTTTTTAACTTCCCGGAGAAATGGATCCTCATCGAGCTTCCCCATGAGATTACGACCTACGAAAAAGCGCGCGCGCTGGTGAAACAGATCCCGCGCTCTCCCTTCGCGCGATGAAGGAAATGCCGATTAGCTATTACGGAAATCTGGAGTAAACTCCGGGGTGCAGAAGCTTCTCGATAACTCAGTCCATCAACCGTCACCGGCGCCCACGCCCACATTCGTCAAAGGCCAGCTTTGGCAGTTGTTCGACACCGGGCGATTCATAAAGATCGGGCACGTCGGCCGGTTCCTGGTTCACCACCGAACGGTCGTTCCCTCGCTCAAGCGGTCGATCTCCCGCGAAACGCTCAGTTCCATTCAAGACCTGGTGCAGATCCTGACGGCGAATAAGGCCGTGCTGGTGCAGTCTTGAGAAATTCCGCACGGGCGCCCCGCTCGGAAACAAAACTTTTCGCTCCCGGATGCTTCGTGTTTAGTCGCGGCGCATGAGCAAGACAGCGTTATTGTTCGCGGGCCAGGGCGCGCAGATGGTCGGCATGGGCAAGGATCTCGCGGAAAATTTTCCCACGGCGCGAGCTTGGTTTGATCGCGCAAATGTGGCGCTGGGTTACGACCTCGCTTCCATCTGTTTCCACGGGCCTGACACCGAGCTGACCAAAACGGAAAACGCGCAGCCAGGAATTTTTCTGGTGAGCTGGATCGCGTTCGAGTTGCTCAAAGGGCGTGTGCCGGACCTGAAGTTCGAGGCGACGGCAGGATTGTCTCTCGGCGAATTCACTGCGCTAGCTGCCGCCGGCGTAATGACGTTCGAGGATTCGATTCGTGTCGTGCGCCAACGCGGGCAGTTCATGCAGGAAGCTTGTGAAACGACACGAGGCGGCATGGCCGCCATCATTGGACTCGACGAAACGGCGACGCGCGAGGTCTGCACGCAAGCTGGCGTGCAACTGGCGAACCTGAATTGCCCCGGTCAGATCGTGATCTCCGGTCCCGCCGACAAGATGAATGCCGCGTGCGAACTCGCCAAAGCCAAGGGCGCCAAACGCGCGCTGCCTCTCAACGTCGCCGGCGCCTACCATTCCGAACTGATGGCTGGCGCACAGCCGAAACTCCGCGACGCGCTGGCGAAAGTGCCGCTTGCAAATCCCATGGTGCCGATCATCTCCAACGTGACCGCGCAACCGCACACCACGTCGCCGGACATTCACCATCGCCTGGTGGAACAAGTCATTTCACCCGTGCGCTGGGAAGAATCGATGCGTTACCTGCTTGCGAATGGATTCACCCGCTTCATCGAGTTCGGCCCCGGTGCAGCTCTGAGTGGCTTCATGAAACGGATCGACAAGAGTGCGCAGGTGTTGAACATCGCGGACGTGGCTAGCCTCGATGCGACGGCGAAATCGCTGACGGCCTGAGCGCCAGCGTGAAGGATAATTGGGCACGCTGACTGCGGGACGAAAGAGAATAGAGAGTTAGAGTTCTGCCGATCTTCGGGACTTGACTCCATTGGTTTCTCGACCGGCGCTCGGCCGTCATCACGAAGCGGTTGAGCGGCGTTTGTGTCGGAACGAACTCGCCGGCAGGATGCCGGCGCTCCCAAGGCAATTGCGGTTCATGGCCGCGATGCCCGGCAGGCGATCGTAGGATTCTCCTTACCCTCGTTCCACCCGCCGCCGCCAGCCCGAGCGACGAGAGAAAAGAGGGAGCGCCCCAACGCTTTCGGCTAAGAAAAAACTGCGTGCTGGCCGTCTCGGCAGGTCCATGGTGCGTTGGGAAGGGGGCGCCCATCTGCCTGCATCGTCTTACGTTACGCGCGTCGCTGGCAAGCGGCGCGCATTGTCCGTTTGCGACAAAATATTGTCCGTTTGCGACAACTGAATCGTGGCGGTCGTGGTCGGCGCGCCGGACGGGAGCGTGATGTGGCGGGCCTGATATTCTCCCGGCGTGCAATCGAGGCGGCGGCGGAACTCACGATAAAAGCCCGAGAGATCGCGATAAGCCAGCATGGTGGAAACAACTTTCAGGCTGACCTGGCTCTGAAGCAGCGTCTCGGCGTCCGCCATGCGCCGCTGGGCCAGCCATTCGCCCGGCGCGCAGCCCATCTGTTTTTGGAAGCGCCGCTCCAAAGTGCGCCGCGTCAAACCCATCTCGCGCGCCAGGCGTCGCGCGCAATAATCCGTGCGCCGCGCCAGCTCGGCGAGTTGCTCCAGAGAGAGCGGTGGAGTAGAAGCGGTCCCGGTGAAAAAACAATTAGCCTTCACCTCCATTAATACGTTCGGGAGGGATCGTTTCTATCAAGAAATCGAAACTATTTTTTCCTTGCCGAACTGTTCCGTGGGAACGAACACGCGACTTCGATCCATGAGGAAACACATCTGTGTTCTTTAGGTGAACGGGTTGTGAAGAATTCGGACTTGCGTTTGAGAACTAGGGCGGCGGTAATCCCGACGCGCACACCACAACCCCATTCTGGATGAAGATTTTCCTCCGTCTCCTGCTCGCATTCATTCTGCTGCTTGGCCTGCTGTGCGTGAGCGCGGGACGAGCCGCGGTGTTGCCGCCCGAATAATTAGTTCCACCGCCAGAGCCTTCGGTGCCGCCGCTGATCGCGGACAATCTGGTGCAGCAAGTCGCGACCTTGGACTTGCTCACACTCACTGCTTTGACGCCTGAGGAACGAGACACCGCGCAGCAGCAACTCGACGAGCCGGTGAATGTAGAACTCGTTTTCAAACAGCAAATCACTCAGAACCAGCTCAACACGTTTGCGGCCCTCGGTGGTGAAGTTACTTACATCTTTCGCGCGGTTTCGTACGGATGGAATGGTCGCGTGCCGCTCACTCGCGTCCCGGATTTGCCGCAAGCCTTGGGCGCCACTTTGGTTTTGGTCGATGAACCGCTCGCCGCGGTGCTTCACATGGATGCGGCCACTCGCACCGGACGGGTGCGGCCAATGTGGGCCGCGGGTTTCGCCGGTTCGGTGGCGGGATATTCAGGCAACTCCACCATCACGATTGCGATCGTGGACAGCGGCGTGGACGAATCCCATCTCGATCTCAACGGACGGCCCGTGTATTGGACGAACCATACGACCGGTCCTGGTGGTCAAAAGAGTTTCGGGTGCGGGGACGTTGTCGCTCGCCACCGCGGTGAACACCATTCCGGTGGCAGGCACGAACATAATTATTCGCGGCGGCACGAATGGGGTGAAGGTTTCCTTGGCGGCGTTGCTCGCCAACGACACGGACGCCGACAGCGATATCCTCAGCA
>Ga0193753_10000926_pt1 | contig 26607 bp, 16 predicted proteins | sample H1c2metaG_FD_144925 | JGI IMG/M metagenome (GOLD analysis project Ga0193753, IMG submission 144925) | Soil microbial communities from a riparian zone of the East river system, Colorado, United States - H1c2 | ecosystem: Environmental > Terrestrial > Soil > Riparian zone | place: USA: East... | reverse complement strand
TCTTACCATTGCCGAAGGAGGTGAAGCCTCTCAGTCGTACCGTAGCCGAGGCGCCGGGCTGACCCGATGTAGTTGAAATAGTTAAGCCTGAAGTGCGGCCCTGCAAGGATTGCTCCACGCGGATCACGGGTTGATTCTCGAGATCGGCGGCACGTACACTGGAGATGGCGCCGGTGACTACGCTTTTGCGTTGTACACCATAACCCACCACCACTACTTCATCGAGATTGGAACCGGTAGGCTCCAGTTGAACGGAAACAGTTCCGGAAGAGGGAATGCTGACCTCTTGTTCGGTAAGGCCGACGTAAGAGATGGTCAATAGTTTGGCGGAGCCGGGAACATCGATCCGGAAATTGCCCGAATTGTCGGTCACGGTAGCAGTTCGTGTTCCTTTAAGAGTTACTGTAGCACCGGCGAGTGGCAGGCCGGTCGATTTTGAAGCCACTGTACCGGTGACGGTACGATTTTGCGCCGAAGCGGCGAGGAAGAGTAGCTGTAGAAGCAGTAGCGCACAAGCGCGCAGCAGGGATAGTACCTTCATACACAAGCGTTTAGTCGTTAGTTGATAATTAGGAGGCAGTTAACTTGGTGAATGTATCATGATGCCAAAATGTTATCAAATAAAGGGGTACTGCAACGCTACTGCATGAGGAAAAAAGTACACTTCATGACTTAGTGATGACTGGGTTGACATCCGGTTGACATCCGGTTGACACCTAGTTGACATCCAGTTGACACCTAGTTGACATCCCGACCACCAAAGCACAAGGGCCATAGAGATTTTCACGTCATATATAAATAGTGCATCGATTCAGGTCTTCAGCCTTACCATCAAAAAAATCAACCGGGAAGGAGCGGAAGGCCTGATAAAGGACGAACGCTTCATCGCTCAGACACCTTTTTGACTTTTGAATTTTGACTTTCTTTTACCTTCAACGCTTCATTAACCGCTTATGCTCAAACACATTCTCGCCCTCACGCTCATTGCCACCACCCTCGTCACCAACGCCCAACATACCGATTCCGTTTCGGCAAAGGATTATGAACATGCCGCCGGTTTCCTGGGTTACAATACCGAATCCCTCATCTATCGCAATGGTGTCCGCCCCAATTGGATGGCCGGCGACCGCTTCTGGTACGCCGTTACCACGGAAAAAGGCGTGGAATTCATCCTGGTCGATCCCGCAAAAAAATCACGCGGCGCAGCATTCGATCAGTCACAGCTCGCCGCCGCGCTCTCGAAGGCAACGGGAAAGGACTATGCCGCCTATAAGCTGCCCTTCCAATTCATCAGCTTCTCTCCCGATGGAAAGAATATTTCCTTTTCCGCCGAAGGCAAAAAATGGCAATATGGACTGAAGTCGAACCAAGTCCTTCCGGACACAAGCAGTACCACTACAGCAACGGCTCCTCCTGCACAGCCAGGCAGAAGAGGCGGTGCTGGAAATGAAGTAGCATCCCCCGATGGAAAATTGTCTGCATATATCAAGGACTATAATCTATGGGTGCGCGACATTGCCACCGGCAAACAGACACAGCTGACCACAGATGGCATCAAGGACTTCGGTTATGCCACTGATAATGCGGGCTGGAGTTCGAGCGACAAGCCGATATTGAAATGGTCGCCCGACTCGAAGAAGATCGCCAGCTTTCAGCAGGACCAGCGAAATGCAAGCGATATGTATCTCGTTCCCACAACCGTCGGCAAGCCGAGCCTCAAGGCATGGAAGTATCCTCTGCCCGGCGATAAGGAGATCATTACGATACAACGCGTGATCATTGAAGTGGAGAATCCGAAAGTCATACGACTGCAGGTGGCTCCCGATCCGCATCGCGCTTCGTTGAGCGACGATATCTCCAGCAGCGGCACCTTCGATGATGTGGACTGGAAAGCGGATGGCACGGAGCTGGCCTTTCTCTCTACCTCGCGCGATCATAAGCAGGAGAAGATGCGCGTGGCCAATGCGCTTACCGGCGCGGTGCGCGAAGTGTTCGAGGAGACGGTACCCACGCAATACGAATCCGGAAGAGGAGCCATCAACTGGCGCTATCTCCCGAACTCCAACGAGTTCATCTGGTATTCCGAGCGCGACGATTGGGGCCATCTCTATCTCTATGATGCAACAACGGGAAAGATAAAGAACCAGATCACGAAGGGCGACTATGTAGTAGCCCGCGTAGTAGATGTGGATGAGAAAAGTCGCCAGATAATCTTCACGGCCGTTGGAAAGGAACCAGGCAATCCTTACTTCACTCATCTCTACAGGACCGGCTTCGATGGCAAGAGTATCGTCTCCCTCACACCCGAGACGGGCAATCATCAATCCGCACTCTCTCCCTCTAAGAAATATATCATCGATACCTATTCGCAACCCGATACTGCGGCCGTGACCGTAGTCCGCGACATGAACGGAAAGTTGGTTACGCAATTGGAGAAGGCCGATATCTCGAGACTCCAGGCCAAGGGATGGAAGCCACCGGTACAGGTAAAACTAAAGGCGCATGATGGAAAGACGGATGTGTATGGACTCGTGTTCACTCCCTCCAACATGGATGCATCCAAAAAATATCCGGTCATCGATTATATCTATCCCGGTCCGCAAGGCGGAAGCGTTGGTAGTTGGTCGTTCAGTTCGGCGCGCGGCGATCACCAGGCATTGGCCGAACTCGGTTTCATCGTGGTGCTGGTAGAAGGCACGAGCAACCCATTCCGCTCGAAGAGTTTTCATGACATGAGTTATGGAAACATGGCCGAGAATACACTGCCCGACCAGATCAGTGCCATCCGTCAACTGGCATTGCAATACCCGATCGATACGAACAAGGTGGGCATCTGGGGGCACTCCGGTGGTGGTTTCGCTACGGCGGCGGCGATGTTCCGCTATCCCGATTTCTTCAAGGTGGGCATATCCGAATCCGGTAATCATGATAACCGCAACTACGAAGACGATTGGGGCGAACGTTACAATGGTCTTACCAGCACTTCGGACTACGATGCACAGGCCAACCAGAACTATGCAAAGAACCTGAAAGGAAAACTCATGCTCGCGCATGGGATGATGGATAACAATGTACCGCCTTCCAACACCCTGCTGGTAGTAGAGGCATTGGAGAAGGCCAACAAAGACTTCGACCTGGTGATATTCCCCAATAGCGCGCATGGCTATGGTACTTACTCTTCCTATATGATGCGAAGGAGATGGGATTATTTTGTGAAGAATCTGAAGGGGATGGAGCCGCCGAAGAACTTTGAACTGAGGCCGCCGCCAATTAGAGGGTTCTAACGACGTGAATCGTGAGTCGTCAATCGTGAACGTGAATCGTGAGTCGTCAATCGTGAACGTGAATCGTGAGTCGTCAATCGTGAACGTGAATCGTGAGTCGTCAATCGTGAATACACTCCGACATAAGAATATTCGAATCGAGTAAGGTCTTGTCCTAATCGATTCGAATATTCTCATTATAGAGTGTTGTATTCACGATTGACGACTCACGTTTCACGTACCTCACGTAACTGTATCAAAACAGCCCGCACATTGTATCATAAACGAACGTTTTCATCTTCTTCCCCATTCTAATATTTTGAGGGCTAAACACTTAATTGATGGCATGTTTTTCATGGTAAATCCTTGCTTCTCATCATCATATTCCCTTTCATCCCATCATCACCGCTATGCTCAAAAATTATTTCAAAGTCGCCTGGCGCAACCTGGTTAAAAACAAAGGCTACAGCCTCATCAATATCGGCGGCCTCGCCATCGGCATGGCCGTTGCCATCCTCATCGGCCTCTGGATCTTCAATGAGCTATCATTCGACAAATACCATAAGAACTACGACCGCATCGCCCGCGTGATGCAGCACCAGACCTCCAACGGCATCGTCTATTCCGGGCAGGCCATGCCCTTTCCCTTAGGCAAAGAATTGCAGACTGCCTATGGCAGCGACTTCAAACATATCGTCATGGCCTCCTGGGAAGGCGGTCATATTCTTACCTACGGTGAAAAGAAACTCTCCCAGGATGGCATCTACATGGACAAGGATGGTGCAAAGATGCTCACGCTGAAGATGCTCAAGGGAACCGATGACGGCCTGCGCGATCCTCACTCGATTCTCCTCTCCGCTACCGCGGCCAAAGCCATCTTCGCCAACGAAGAGCCCATGGGCAAATTATTGAAGATCGATAACAAGCTCGATGTGAAAGTAACCGGCGTGTACGAGGACCTTCCTTACAACACGCAATTCAATAAGCTCACCTTCATCGCGCCCTGGGACCTGTACGTCACCTCCGAGGATTGGGTGAGGCACGCCAGGGACGAGGCGGAGTGGGGCAACAATTCCTTCCAGGTCTTTGCACAGATAGCCGACAATACCAATTTCGCAACCGTCGACAAGAAGATCCTTAACGCCAAGCAGACCCATGTACCTCCGGAAGACAAGAAATTCAACGCGCAGATCTTCCTCCACCCGATGAAGGACTGGCATCTGCGTTCGCACTGGGATGACAATGGAAATAAGACGGGCGGACCGATCGAGTATGTGTGGCTCTTCGCCATCGTAGGAGTATTCGTAATACTATTGGCCTGTATCAACTTCATGAACCTGAGCACGGCCCGCTCGGAGAAACGTGCAAAGGAAGTGGGCATCCGCAAGACCGTCGGCTCCATGCGCCGGCAACTCATCTGGCAATTCTATAGCGAGTCATTGCTCGTCGTCATATTTGCGTTCATACTCGCCATCATCCTGGTGCAGCTCACGCTGCCCTGGTTCAATGGTGTCGCGGCCAAGCACATGTTCCTGCCCTGGACCAACCCGCTCTTCTGGATCGCCGGCATCGGGTTTACCATCTTCACCGGCATCATCGCGGGTAGTTATCCTGCGCTGTACTTATCTTCTTTTCAACCTATAAAGGTGTTGAAGGGCACGTTCAGGGTGGGGCGCTTCGCCGCCATTCCCCGCAAGGTGTTAGTAGTGCTGCAGTTTACCATCTCGCTCGCCCTGATCATCGGTACCATCGTCGTGTATAGCCAGGTGCAATACTCGAAGGACCGGCCCATCGGCTATAACCGCGATGGCCTGATGATGATGGAGATGAAATCGCCCGACTTCTATGGTAAGTTCGATCTGCTTCGTTCCGACCTGAAGGGTTCCGGAGTCATCAGGGAAATGGCGGAATCATCGAGTCCGCTCACGGCCGTATGGTCAAACAACGGCGGCTTCACCTGGCCGGGCATGGATCCCAATCTCGATGTGGATCTAGCTACCATCTGGGTCACGCATGACTTTGGCAAGACGGTGGGCTGGCAATTCAAGGAGGGAAGGGACCTGTCGCGCGAGTTCGCTACCGATTCGTCGTCCATCGTCATCAACGAGGCTGCGGTCAAATTCATGAACCTGAAACAACCGGTCGGCACGGCCATTAAGTGGAACGACCGCAACTATACCATCATCGGCGTCATCAAGGACATGCTGATGGAATCGCCCTATGAGCTGGTGAAGCAGTCGGTCTATCTCATGGATTACAATAATGTGAGCTGGATCGTGATGAAGTTGAATCCCAATAAGAGTGCGCACGAGTCCATTGCAAGGATCGAGGCGGCGTTTAAGAAATATATTCCATCCGCTCCCTTCGAATACAAATTCGCGGATAGTGAATTCGCCGAGAAGTTTGCAACGGAGGAACGCGTGGGTACGCTTGCCACGTTCTTTGCCGTGCTGGCCATCTTCATTAGTTGCCTGGGCCTGTTCGGTCTCGCGTCCTTTGTAGCGGAGCAGCGCACCAAGGAGATCGGGCTGCGGAAGGTACTGGGAGCATCGGTGGCGAATCTCTGGCGGATGCTGTCGAAGGACTTCGTGCTGCTGGTAGTCATTGCCTGCGTGATCGCTGTGCCGGTGGCATATTCCTTTATGAGTGAGTGGCTGAAGAAGTATCCCTATCGTACGGGTATCTCCTGGTGGATCTTTGCGGCGGCTATTGGGGGAGCATTACTGATCACGTTGTTGACGGTGAGCTTCCAGGCGATCAAAGCGGCGGTAAGAAATCCGGTGAAGAGTTTGAGGATGGAGTGAGTGTTTTTTAAACCACAAAGGCACTAAGAACACGAAGGGGCACGAAGTATACTTTGCGCCCCTTCGTGTTTTTGTCCAAAGAAGTCTTTCGGACGAGTTTTGTGGTTCACAAAAAACACCAAGAGTGGGTTGTCCGACACGGGCGTCAGCGGTTGTTTATCCCAATTCCAGTCAACAATCCGCAGGAATACATTAAGAGCAGCACGTCGGCAACAGAGTAACGGAGGTGTTATTGACAGTAATGTAAACTCTCCCCATTTTCTTAAAGCTAATATTCGGACAAGATTTCCTCTTCTAATTAAAGTATACAGATTATAAACTGGATTTACTAAGGATGAAGTAAAATTTCCTTGAAAAGCTACAGTCAGGAAAAATAGGAGAAGAATTTGTTTCCTAATGACGTCGGATAAGTTATTCACCGGCTGTTGGGCTATGTTTCAATAGAACATGCCTTGGGTGTGATAGCAATGGGAACATTTGATGAAAAAACATTCTTTTCTCAATTTAATACTTTAAAAAGCAGTCAGTTAGCCATTTCAAATAAGAAATATTAATGGTACCTTCGATTTACATATGGAATTTTTACATAATGATATAGGCTCAGCTAAAGACAACTTCAAAAGTCCTATCCATAATTGGTATAAGTTCACTGCTGGCTTTTCTCATAAGTTCGTTGATGAGATAATCGCTCTCGAAAATCTAAAGCGTAGAAGAAATTCTCAGATTTTCGATCCATTTGCAGGATGTGGTACCACGTTAGTTTCATCCCAGAAACTAGGGATACCCGCGGTTGGTAACGAAGCCCAAGAATTCATGTATGATATAATTAGAGCAAAATTGAATTGGAAATTAAATAGTGATGATTTCCAAGGTCATTTAGCTAGTATTAAAAGAAAAATGGAAAGAAATATCTCAAGCTTTGATTACAGGAACGAACCCCACTCTCTTTTAAAAACTCTTTACTCAAGAGATACATTAAAAAAACTGTATTTAATTAGGAATGCGATTCAATCCTTAGGCAGTAGGAATTATAAATTGTTTTTCAAACTCGCTTTAAGCCAAGCTATGCATAAAGTATGTATTCACCCAATAGCGATTCCATACATCGTTCGTGCGAAATTTCTTTCCCAGCCTGGAAAGCCTTGGGATACTTTTGAGGATATTTCCACGCGAATGCTTTTAGACATAGCAGATCTGTCAGAGATAAAAAAAACTTCAAGGATCTATTTGCAAGACTCCCGGTTGGAAAGCAGTTACGTATACAAAGGAGACTGCAACGTATGTATAACGTCACCTCCGTACTTAAACAATTTAGATTATGGAGAAGTTTCGAAGGTGCATTCCCATTTCTTTGAGATCACAGACGACTGGAGCGACATCACAAAAAAAGTAAGAAAAAAGCTGGTGACCGGTTCAACAACTCACTATACAGAGTCTGACTTTGTCTTAGATGAATTTAGAAAATCAGATTTTTACTTAGATAATAAGTCGATTGGTAAAAAATTAATTCAAACAAGTCTTCAAATAAAAAATGAAAGCAAAGATCGCGGATCCAAAAAGAGTTTTGATATTTTAACTCTTTTGTATTTCAAAGATATGTATGCCGTATTAAATGAAATAAGAAGGGTCGTCAAAAAAAATGGGAAGTCATATTTAATTCTAGGAGATTCTGCGCCTTATGGAATCAGAATTCCGACAACTGAATTGTTAGGTAAGATCGCAAAAAATTCAGGGTTTGACACTTATAAAATACATAAAATTAGGACACGCGGGACAAAATGGAAATCTTTAACCCATCGGCATAGTCTTGAATTAACTGAAAATGTTCTTGTTTTAGGATGAATCTAAAAATCGACTTATTGAACCCGATTACTCAAAGTATCACTGTCATTGAGGATAGAGAGACAGCGGAGGTCGGAGCTGTGGAAGGAAAAGGATGGAGCTTTATTAATGTTTACAGTCTAATTGAACTTAGAAATATTTATTTAGCTATGGTTAAATCTGGATTCGATGGTGATCTTTCTAAGTTTTCCGATTATTGCGACACTAATTTACCTTACGAACGCAAGCCGTGGTCATATCGAAAGGTCGAAGAGTATATAAATGCTCTTCGAAATTTTAAAATTTTATCAAAAGATAATCACTTAATCCAAGGAATTTTTAAAGATCAGGATATTCAAAATGAATTAAGCACAGAAGATAAGGCAGTTTTAAAGAAAATCTACTATAGTTATTTCAGATTCAAGGAAATTCACACGTGGTTTACCAATATTTCTGCATCAGATAGAAAACAAGAAGTAATAAATTTTTCGGAAGTCAGACTACGGGAAAAATCTGAGGAGTTATATTCATTTTCTAGAAGTAAAAGATTCACCGACTCATTTTTCGTCGACAAAGAAGATCTATTTAAGATCTATATTTTAGATGATTCAAGTACGTTGAACAGAAGAATGATGAGATTTTGGCACGTATATGTGACCTGGGGGAGATTGCTGGGAGTTCTTGAAAAGGTAAATATTGATCCACTAAACACAGGTGGGATACAAACAGCGATAAGTTGTTCATACCATATTGAAAAGGATGTCGTCAAATGCGATTTAGTTAAATATGTTAAAAGTAAATTTGGAAATAGAAAAACATTTATACCAGAAATTGTATTCAAATTCGCGATGGAAAATCGCATAAGTATACGACTGGCAAAAGAATTTATCCTGGAACAATATCAGAAAAACAGGGACAAATTCAGTATTGATAATACTTCAGAAATTTTCATCGAAGTCGCAAGAATCGACAAGGAAGACAATCTACTATACCCACTATATAGAGGTTCCTATATTTCACATTTAACATTATTGCAATGAGCGAAAATAAGCATACCATTGATATTATCCTCGATTTGGAAAAGTCCACCGTATCCAAAAATGATTCCAATAAGTACCAAAAACTGGGACTTAAGTTTAACCCTTTCCCAAGATCCGGTGTTGCAAACATGGCAAGTAGCGATATAGTTACGGAAAAATTAATTCCGGTAAAACGTGGTACTTTAGATAAAATCTCAGCTTATATAAGAGGTGCTTTAGTTCCAAACGAGGTGGTCGAAAATGATAAACTAGCAACGGGAGTAATCATTGGAAATTATGGCATGGGTAAAACCCAATTGCTTCTATTTGTTAAAGCATTATTATCACAACTACACACTAGTCAGTATTCCTCAGTTAATTCTCTTAAACCATACGTTATTTATATTGACAATCCAGGGGTTAGTATTTCCGAGCTTATCGGCGAAATAATTCGTGATATCGGAGAAGAGAATTTTCGAAAATTTCTTTGGAGGAATATCATATTGCGAATGGAGAGGGATAAGAGCTTTGTAAATCGGCTTAAAAAATTTATTCGACCTGGAACATTAGCAATGTTTGAGTCCAATAGAAATGAAGATCCATTCCATGAAACAAATAAAGTCAATTACAAATTATTTATTGAGTCTTTCCTAAACAGAATACCAACATTAAAAGAGCGAAGGTCGTTCGAAATAGAAATTAAGCAGATAATTATCGCAGTTTTACGAAATGAATTTATTGATGGTGTTTTGGCAGAATATTTCTATGATATTGTCTCAAATGATTTAGGACTAAATTCTACATGGGAAGCCTTTATTTCTGGATCTGGCAAACATCTTGAAGGAAAAGAATCAGATGTTATAAAAATAATTTTTAGAATTGTCAGGGAGCAAGGGTTTACAAACTTCTTCGTATTGGTTGATGAATTTGAAGATATATCGCAGGGCCGATTAAGTAAGCCAAAACTTGACAATTATTTATACAATCTGCGAATATTACTTGATGAAAATCGAGAATGGTGTTTATTATTTGCAATGGTTCCGGATGCCTTTAGGCAGATAAGAAAAGTTTCTCTTCCGTTAGCACAACGCATTTCAGTAATCACAATAGAGTTAGATAAGTTGACCTCAGATGACGCTAAATTTCTTCTAGCAAATTATTTACAGCTCGCCACTGATATTGAAAATAATATTAAGCCCTTTACGGTTCAGGCCGTAAAATACTTAAACTCCATTGTGGAAATCGATGGCACACCGAGAACTTTACTTCAGGCTTGCTTCAGTCTCATAGAAGAGGCGGCCCGTAAAAATGTTGAAGAAATTGATGAAACCTTTGTAAAAGAAAATCTTGTCTTTTAAATTGGTGCAATGTCAACATTAACTTCCTTTAGCACGGCTATGATCGACGAGAGATTCAGAGCTAAGATTGGATTCGACACCAACTTGCTTATGTATCTCTTAGATAATAAGTACCCAAGACTAAACGAGTTTGTTCTTGAACTTGGCAACTACAAAGCTTTTGTGGATCTGATTTCAAATAACTACGCACTTTTTGAGCTTTATGAAAAGAGGAAGGAATTTCATTTTGTAAAGGCTGCAGAAGAGGCAGGCTATGGGGAACAACGGTTAAATTCAGATAAGTTCAGCGTTAATGACACCTTGCGATATGAAAGCCTTTTAAAGCTTATTTCATTAAAGGGCTTGCTAGGGAATAAATTTTACACGCCGCTTCGCAAATTTTGCATACGGAAATGGAGCAGTAATATTTTGCTGGGGGACCGTCTTTTTTTTGACAATCAAAGTGTGATCATGAATCGTGTCAAGGCTGACATTCCTCGGATTCTGGATGACTTTGGTATTGAGATTATAGGGAAATTACATGATAATTTATGGATGCCCACCTATGAACTGATTTCCCATTCTAGAATCTCTAGAGAAGACAGCCTCATCGCTATCTCGTTTTTGAAACCTGAATCACTTAAAAATCAAAGTAATTTGACTCTTCTAACAAACGATGGAGATTTTCAATCATTTTACACAGAGGCAGATTCTAGGGGCCTACTAAAGCCTCTATTTAACCGACTGGGCATGCCCTTTCCGCAAATTGAACGAATAACAAATATCAAGGCTAGTTATAACAGTACTGCATTCTATAATCTTCGCAGCAAAATTCTACCAAGTATCAATATACGAGATCTGGCAAAGGAATTTATAAAACGACTAATAATTCAGAGTAACAGAAAAAAATTCATTGGAATTACTGACGGAAAAATATTCCCCAAAAAACCAAGGGCTATTTGCATTAAGATATCTGGCGAAGGTGAATATCACGAAAACCAGAATTTGCTTATAATTGGAAGTGAGCTTGATTTCTTTTACACAATTCCTTATAAGATCAACGAATTTAAAGATCGTGCTGGAAATTCTCTCAATTTCCCGTTGAAACATGATACTGAAAAAAAAATGGATCATAATCGGGTTGTCTTTTTTCAAACTGATCTTGGCGCCGATGACCCCGACAAGGCGTATGAAAATAACCTGGTGCCAGCACTAAAAAGAGGGGGTAATTTGGTCTTCATTCATCCAGATTCCTAAATTTTTACGATGTTTAACTTACGGCTGATTTATCATAATTTGTTAGAAGAAAATGTTGGACATAGTCTTTCGAATCAGCCCCTAAGTTCTTATTTTAATAGGTCGGCCAACGATTATTCCTTTTTCGTCCAAATCTCGGAAGATATATAAGGCGATGTCTATCTCAAACTCAGGCGGTTGTGAATATTAGCAGAAAATGGCGGTGGAGGCATGGCCGGAGAAAGATCTCAAAAGGTATATGCCTTCCTCTAAATAATTTCAAAAAATGAGGTACCATTTCATGGTATATAACATTCCTTGCAAAACCGCTTATAACTTATGTTCAATAGAAGAACACTGAAATCTATATAATCATAGATCCAAAAAGTCTGCATTATACTCAAAGGGGTCATTGATTTACTTATATCAAATTCTATCATATAGAATCATCATCTTCAAATCCTCAACCGTTATCGTATCAATTCTCCTATGTAACATCCTATGACAATTCGAGCATACCAACGCCAGATCGTCTAAAGTAGTTGTGGTTGCTACCTTAAAACTAGACAATGGCGTTCTGTGGTGACATTCGATATATCCCTTTCCGATCTCTCCATAGTATCCCTCGAATTCGAAAACACATGCTTCACACGCTAATTTTCCCAGGTTTTTAAACACCTGATCCTTCTTAGAGGTAATTATCCTGACGTTCCTCTCTTTAAATTTATGCAGCTTATATAAAACTTGCCCTTCTAGCACACTATCCATTTTCGTTTGCTCGTCTTCTTCGACCTTAGACAACTCATTACGTAAGTTTGGGTCTTCTGCCACTTTTATTATCTCTGCTGCAATTCTTCTTAATTTTTTCCTTTCGTGATAGAATTCTTCAAAAACAGATTTGTCCAATTTGGAACCACTACTCATTCCCTTTCCCTTATACTCCGGGTCAAAAACAAGAAAATTGGCCAATTTTAAGGTTACGCCGTTAGCGTTTCGAAAACGGGTTTCATCTGGCCGGTGAGTAAAAAGAGGAAGATCATTTAATATTTTACTTAAATGGACAATCTTTTTATTCTTGTCATCAATGCTTCCTCTGTCGTCAGAAAAGTACAAATCCAAGGCTAAAATAATTTCATCTCGGTGCCATTTTGGGTTACGCATATACTAATGTTTTAAAACCCTTCGCTAAAAAATTCTTCCAACGTGATCTCAAAACAATTTACCAACCGCACCAACGTGGTAAACTGCAAATCCTTCCCCACCTCATACCGACCATATTGCGCCCGGCCAAAGCCATGCTCATAGGCAAATATCTCAAGGCTGGTATAGCCTTTCTTTATCCTGAGTTCCCGGAGGCGCTGGCCCAGCTTCTGTAATTGGTCTTCCACCTCTAGTGGCAGATGCTTTGATTTTCCTTTAGACTTCATGTCCTTAAGGTATAAAAAGGCCACCCTATAAATAACACCTAATAAAGTTCACCTCTTAAGTAGATTTTTTGACCCTAAAATCTTACCTTAGTTGCAGGACATCGCCAAGTAGGGCACGCCATTAAACCTTATCAATCATGAAAATTCTACCATCACCGGATCTCGGGAATTCTATTCCATTGAATGCGCAAACGCTCAACGGACTTTTTCAAGTTTCTTCGAATATAATGACCTCTCTGAAGCCAAAGAACAACTCTGGCTCTGGCTCGAAGCCACGGTCACCGGCAAATTCCCCAAAGACCTCAGTCGCCTGGAGCGCGGGAATATCCTCGATTTCTACCGCAGACTTGAAAAGCTCCTGGAAGACCTCCATAGGCTTCACTCCGGATTTCAAAAACAACAAACTAATGAATCCAGTTTTGATAATGCATAGGTGTTTTCACGGTAAATGCAGACAGTTTTCGTGTAGAGGAGTCTGTATCTCCAGCATGGATAGTGCATGAGACAACTTTCTTCTACTGGTTTACACCGATAATGCCCCTTTATTCTTATTGTCCGAATTCCCCAGTCGACTGCAGCTTTCCTTGCAGTAGCTTCTTATAGCACGATCATTGGCACATTGTCAAATTATCAAATTGGCTAATTGTATTTCAACTCCCCCCTCTTCCCCTCCAACAACATCCCCACCACCTCATCAATGCTTCCCGCCCGCGTTATATTCCCCGAATTCATGAAGAAGATCTCATCCGTATCCTCACCCCCCTACACAACTCCCCGAAATTCTTAATTTTACCCATCAAGCTCATTTATTCAACCAATGAACCTCACCCTCACCAATTTCCAAACCGTCATCTCCAAGCCCCAGCTAACAAAAGCATCCAGGCTCGCGGTCAGGGAATGCGATGAGGTATCCAAAGGCGAGTTCGTCGCCTACGTGGACGAGGGTGACGAGAGCTATGATGTAAAGCTGAAGTTCAATACTAAAGCCGAGCTCAAAGAACACGCCTGCGATTGCGGGAAACGTAGTCCTTTCTGCCTGCACAAGACGGCGCTCCTGCTACATCTTACCAAAGGGACAGCGAAGACAAAGACCGGTGTTAAACGTGCCAGGAAGATGAGCAAGACAGAGGCCCTCCTGAAAGATATAGAACACGATGCACTGATCGCCTGGCTTGCCAATCTGCTTGGTAAGAACAAAGAAGTGGAGCTCTCCTTCCTCCATCACTTTACCGTCACCGAAAAAGAATATGACCCACCGGAAGTGGAACGGGTGACCAATGAGGCCATCAAGGCCGTGGTGAAGAGCAAGTGGGATATCGACCGCACCTCCATCAAACAATTGATCGCTCTATGGACCACCATCCATGAGCCTATCGTAAAGGCCTACCTGGCCAACGTGACGAATAAAACGTCGTTTCTCAATTTTCATACGATACTGGAGTGTTGCATACGTTTCAATCTCGAGAGGGGTCATTCTAAACTGATCGAGAAGTACGTCTCCGGGCTGTTAAAGCAATCGTCCGATTTCGTTCACGAATTGGAAAATGAGGACGCGTGGTTCACCGCAACTAATCACTTTGTAAAACTTCTGACACAGGATTTGGATCATGTAAGAATGCATTACCTGCTGTACCTGCAAGACCTGATCGAACGTGCCAGCCCGGGTAGAAGCAGCCGCCTGGTAAAGACGCTGGTGGAGGAATACAAGTCCAATAGAAAACAATTGTACAGTGCAGAAAATTATACCATATCGATTTTCAACCTGGCGAAACAATATAACCTTCCTGCCGATTACCAGGATATCTTCCGCCCGTTGACATGGCGCAATAAATATAACGAGGACCTGATCCGGCTGCTGATCAGGGACAAACATATCCGGCTGGCGGAGAAACATTGCCTGCAACAGATAAGAGCTAACGTGCAACATGACTACAACCTGCCATATCTCTCACTCCTAAAAGAATTATACATCGAGGAAGAAAATGAAGAGGGTCTGGCCAGGATAATACCTCAGCTATTCCCTCTTAGCTTCGACTTCACAGACTATCAATACCTCGCCAGCTACATGAGCGACGCGCAAAAGAAAACATGGCGGGCTACTGCTTTGTCCAAAGCGAGGAATATACAACATCGCAGCCCTGCTGCCGAAGAGTTCTGCTTTTTATTAAGCGACTCTGAAGGCACATACAAGAAGATGATCGATTATATCCAGGCACCTGTGCCCTATCATCTGGTGGCCCGGTACATGGAGCCCATGCTGATGGCCGGTAAAGATGAATTGCTAAGAAAACTCCTATACACTTCAAGTGCGCGATGGGGAAATGATCCCGAAGGGGACGCCGAAGCAGCTGTGCCTTATCTCACTTCCATTTATGATCAATTGCTGAAACACTTTACACCGGACGCATTAAAAAAAATCGTTCGGCAATCCAATAAGGATGATTTTGGTAGTGGGGGAAATTGGCTGGTTCGTTTTATGAGAAAAGAGTTGGGTGTCTAAGCATTTTTTAACCACAAGGAACACAAAGGATTTCACAAGGTGCACAAAGGGTGTCTTATGGGAGAATCTCGTCAGGACCTCCTTTTAATCTTACTGGTAATAAAAATTCATTAGCGGCAAGGGATTTAAACAGAAAGGAGCACGTAGTCAGAGCCTTATTGGTGTCTTGTATAACCTTCGTGTCCTTTGTGTCCTCCTTTGTGTCCTCCTTTGTGCCTTTGTGGTTCAAACCTCTCAACTCCCCCTCTTCCCCTCCAGCAACATCCCCACCGCCTCATCAAAACTCCCCGCCCGCGTCACATTACCCGAGTTCACGAAGAAAATCTCATTCGGATCCTCACCCCTACACAACTCCCCGAAATTCTTAATTTTACCCATCAAGATCATTTATTCAACCCATGACCCTCACTCTAGCCAATTTCCAAACAACTCTTCCCAAACCCCTGCTGAAAAAAGCCGATAAACTCGCCGTCAGGGAATGTGATGAAATAAGCAAGGGAACATTTGTGGCCTATGTGGATGATAAGGAAGAAAGCTATGATGTGAAGCTGAGTTTCAATACCGGTAGCGAACTCGAAGAGCACTCCTGCGACTGCAGCAGTCGCACCTCCATTTGCGTGCATAAGGCTGCTCTTCTATTGCATCTTACCAGGAAGGTAATAAAAAACAAGACCGGCATCAAGAAGGCAAAGAAGAAAACCAAGGCCGAGGCGCTGCTGGAAAGCATAGAATCCGAGCACCTGAAGACCTGGCTAGGCGAACTATTTGCCCGGAACAAGGAAGTGGAACTTTCCTTCACGCATCACTTCACCGCGGCTGAAAAAGTATACGACCCGGCGGAGGTAGAAAGAATCACGAAAGAAGCCATCAAAGCAGTTATAAAGAACAGATCCGATATTAATCGTACATCGGTTAAACAACTGGTTAGCCTGTGGACCACCATTCATGCCCCAATTATAAAAGCCTACCTGGCCAATGTAACCGACAAGGCCGCGTTTCTCAATTATCATACCCTCATGGAGTCCTGCATTACGTTCGACAGGAGCCGTGCCATGTCTAAATACATAGAACAATACATTAACGGCCTGCTACTTCAATCATACGAACTGATCAGCGCCCTGGAGAACGATGACGCCTGGAGCGCCGCTACCGGCCATTTCCTGGAATACCTGGCCGCCGATTCGGGCGGGCTAAGAACACATTACCTGCTTCAACTGCATAATTTCGCAGCAAATTCAACGCCCGCAAGGAGTAGCCAACTGACGAAAGCCATTATAGAAAATTATAAGTCCAATAAACGGAAATTGCACATAGAAGACCGTCATTTCATTGCCATCTTTAACATGGCGATGCAGTATTACCTGCCGGCGGACTATCCCGCTATCTTCAAGCCCCTTCTTTATCAAGACGCCTATAACGAGGCGCTGATTCAACTCCTGGTCAGGGACCACCATCTTGCCCTGGCAGAAAAATATTGCCTGGAACAAATAGCCGGGAATTCAGGCATGCGCCTCCTGCCCTATCTTTCTCAGCTGAAAGAAATATATACTACAACAAAGAACGAAAACGGCATTGCCAGGGTAACGGCTCAATTATTCCCGCTGAGCTTCAACTTTGCCGACTATCAATACCTCACCGGCCGGATGACGGAAGAGGAAAAGAAAACTTGGAGAACCAAGGCCTTATCCAAGGCCAGGAATGCACAAAGCCACCACCCCGCTGCTGAAGAATTCTGCTTTTTGCTCAGTGAATCGGAAGGCACGTACAAGAAGATGATCACTTACATCCGGTCGCCGGTTTCCTATCGCCTCGTCGCACGGTATATAGCGCAAATGTTGTCGGCGAACAAGGATGAATTATTGAGAGCCCTCCTCTTCAATGGGAATAACCGATGGGGGGTAGATGCCGAAGATGAAGCCTCCGATCTGCCCTATCTTGTAATCATTCGCGATCAATTGCTCAAACATTTCACGCTGGATGGATTAACGAAGATCATCAGGCAAACAAGGAAAGAATCCTATTATTACAGTGATAATAGATTGGTCGGTTTTCTGGGAGAAGAGCTGGGTATGTAAGTTTTTTGTAACCACGATGGACACAAAGAGCTTCACAAGGTGCACAAGGGGTATCTTATGGGAGAGTACCCCCCAACGGAGTTTACGGTTTTTTTATCCTTACCTGTTATAAAATTCATTTCCGATATTTTGCTCCCTTGTGTTCTTCGTGTACTCCTTTGTGCCCATCGTGGTTAAAAGCATTTCCAACCACCCTCTCACCCCTTCTTCCCTCCAACATCTCCAGGTTATCGAGGTCACCGAATAAATTTATAGCTCACACACTTGGCAATTAAGGCGCAAAATATCTTAGATATCGGCTTGAAATTCTTTATGCATGAGCCAGAATAGTTTGTAGCTCAAGTCTATGAGAAATAAGGATCATAAATTGGATATTTTGAGCTACAATTTGTTTTTTGTAACCACGATGAACACAAAGGATTTCACAAGGTGCACAAAGGGTGTCTTATGGGAGAATCTCGCCAGGACCTCCTTTTAATCTTACTGGTAATAAAAATTCATTAGCGGCAAGGGATTTAAACAGAAAGGAGCACGTAGTCAGAGCCTTATTGGTGTCTTGTATAACCTTTGTGTCTCTTGTTTACAAATTAAATAAAGCAAACTACTCCACGGGAGTCCTTTGGATAAGGGGCACAAGGTCTATAAGTAATGCGACTTCGACTAACACGCCCAATTGGCACATTGTCAAATTATCAAATTGGCTAATTGTATTTCAACTCCCCCTCTTCCCCTCCAGTAACATCCCCACCGCCTCATCAAAACTCCCGGCCCTCGTCACATTTCCCGAGTTCACGAAGAAGATCTCATCCGCATTCCGTATCGTATTCAACCGGTGCGCAATGATCACGCGCGTAGTGGTCTCCGGCAATTGCGCCAGGATATCACTCAACAACTGCTCCGTAATAGTATCGATATTCGCCGAGGCCTCGTCCAGGATCAGGATCTCCGGCTCGCGCAGCACGGCGCACATGAAGGCAATCAGCTGCTTCTGCCCCAGGCTGATGTTCTCGCCACCCACACTCACCGGCGTCTTCAGCCCGTCCTCGAACAGCGATAGCAATTGCTGCAAATGCGCCGCATGGATCACCGCCTCCAGTTCCTCATCCGTACTATTCACCAAACGCTCATTCCCATACAATAGGTTATCCCGCACCGTTCCGGTAAAGAGGAATGGCTCCTGCAATATGAACCCGATCTCCTTTATCCTCTCCTCCGGCGTATAGCCGCGGATATCCCTTCCCTTCAGCCACACCGTTCCCTTCGTAGGATCGTACAGCCGCGCAAGCAGCGAGGCCGTCGTGGTCTTTCCGCCACCCGTCGGGCCCACCAGCGCATAGGTCTTCCCCGGCTCCAATGCAAAGTTCACATGATGCAATACCTCCCTGCCATTGGGATATCCAAACGATACATCCTCGAATTCCAGCAGCGCGCCCTTCCTCTCCTTCGATCGCACACCCGGCATCGTCTCCAGGTCAGACTCCATCGATAGAATCAGCGAGATTCGGTCCCAACCCGCCATCGCCAATTGAAAGTTTGTCCATAGTGTGGCCAACTGGCGCAAGGGTTGATAGAAACTATTCGCATATGCCAAAAAACTCACCAATAGCCCGATGGTAAACGCGCCCTGGCTGATCAGATAAATTCCAAAGGCCAGCACCGCCAGTTGCGCCAGGCTCGTGAGAAATCCATACACCGGCAGGAACACATTGTTAGCAAGGCCCGCGCCGATGGCCGTGGTATAGTTCTTCGTATTGGCCTCGTTGAAACGGTTGCGGAAGTAATCGCGCCGGTTATAGGCAATGATCACGCGAAAATTATTCAGGCTCTCCTGTATCTCGCCACTCATGGCGCCCACCGTCTTCAGGTTAATGGCATTCTTCCTCTTCACCCAGGGAGAGACGATCAGCGTGAAGATCAGAATCACCAGCGCCGGCGACAAGGCCGCGGCCCCCAACTCGAGATTGATGCTTAGTAAAAATATCCCCGCGCCTATCATGGTCATGATGCTGCTGATGAACTGCATCAACGATTGTGCGAAGAATTGATTGATCTTATCCGTATCGTTATTCAACCGCGAGATGAGATCCCCCGCCTTGTTCTGGTTAAAGAATGCAATCGGCAGCTCCTGCAGTTTATTGAATAATGAATTGCGCAGGTTGAAAAGCGTATGCTGCCCGATAGTACCCATGAGCTTCGTCTGGAAGTAACTGGTGACGAGCGAGAGCAAATACATTCCCAGCAACACGGCCGAGATAATGAGCACGCCCCTGTATTGTCCCGTCACGATATAAGCATCCACCGCATGACCGATCAGCAGCGGCCCCAGCAATTGCAGGAGCGCATTCGTGATCATGGCAAGGAATGCGATGGCCAGGCTCTTCTTCTCCGTGGAGATGAGGAGGTATAATTTTCTCACCGCCTTGAGACCCGAACTCTTCTCCTGGCTATTGGTAAGCTGGTTGAGATTATAGTTCATAGGTACTCATGCTTTGTTGGGAATGATAGATCTGTACATAGTCCGCACTCGTCTTCATCAGCTCCTCATGTTTGCCGAAGGCGGCCAGTTCTCCCTGCGTCAATAGTATCACCTGGTCGTATTGCTCCACCGCGGCTATCTTCTGCGTCACGGAGATCAGGGTGAGACCGGGATAATTATTTTGCACATTCTCCAGGATCTTTCGTTCCGTTTGCTGATCCACTCTCGCCGTGAAGTCATCCAATAGAAGAATGCGCGGGTTGATGGCCAGCGCACGCGCCAGCATGAGGCGTTGCTTCTGTCCGCCGGAAAGGCTTGTGCCGCGCTCCGATACAATCGTATTCAATCCCTCGGGCAATTGATCGATGAAGTCCTTCAGTTCCGCTGTCTCTATCGCCTTCTGCAGCGAGGCGTCCGTAACGGTATCGCTGAAGGCGATATTCTCCCGCAGGCTCAGGTTGAAGAGAATGCTATCCTGGAATACGATGCCCACCTGTTCATAGAAACTCTGCTGCTGGTATTCGTCGATGGCATGTCCATCGATGGTTATGCCGCCGGTGGTAGGTTTTATCAGGCCGGTCAACAGGTAGAGCAATTGCGTCTTACCCGCGGCAGTAGGACCGATCACCGCGATCCGCGAGCCCGCCTTCACGTTGAATGATATATTCTTCAGCACGGGCTTCTGTCCATAGACCAGTGTGACATCGTTGAAATGTATATCTCCTTCCAGCGTCTTCACCAGCGATCCTCCTTCCGGAGGGTTCGGCGCATTCAATACCTGGCTGATGCGGATATAGGAGGCAGAGGCCTGCGCGATCACATTGCTCATGAAACCGATGACGAGTATGGGGAAGATGAGCATGGAGAGATAACTGTTGAAGGCGGCGAAATCACCCAGCGACATGCTGCCATTGATCACGAAGTGTCCACCCAACGCTAGTATGGAGAGAGTGGCCATGTTCGCCGTGAATATGATGATGGGAATAAGAATGGCAAACAAACGCAGAATGGAGAGGCCGAGACTCTGCGCCCGCGTATTGGCCTGCACGAACTTGTTGTATTCCGATTGCTGCGAATTGACGATGCGGATCAGCGCCGCACCCAATATACTTTCACTGATCACCCTGTTCAGCCAGTCGATCACCTCGCGGCTCTTGCCAAACATGGCCCTCACTTTCTTCAATACTATGAAGAAGGTGATCCCGATGATGGGAATGATGGCCATCACGCAAAGTCCGAGCCGCCAGTTGATGGACAGCAACAGCACGCTTGCGCCGATGATGATGACGATGGACGAGACGATGGAGACAACGGCCTGCGAGACGAATAGCTTGATGGAATCCACATCGGAAGTTAGATTGGTTAATAACCGCGAAGGATTCGCCTTCTCCAGGCCGGCATAGCTCACCTGCGATATCTTATTGGCGAGCCGCGTGCGCATATCGCGCGCTACTTTCTCCGAGGTATAGGTCTGCGTGATAGTAGAGAGATAGGTAAACACGAACACCAGTCCCGCCGCGATGCCGAATTGAAGAACCATGGTCCTGACGGTGAAATGTCCGTGGGTATAGGAATCGATGCCATTGGCGATGATCTTCGGCAGCCAGAGATTGAGGCCATTTGACAGCAGGGCAAAGAGTACTAACAGAAAGACCCAGGTAGAGTACGGTTTCAGGAGAGAGAATATGCCGGGTGGTTTTTGCTTAGTTGTTGTTGCCATAGATTACAATAAGGTCGCGGGCAACAAAATTAAGAAACCAATTTGTTAATTTGACAATTTGCCAATGTGCCAATTGTGCGTGATATTAGAAATCCCTTGTGTTCCTTGTGGTTTAAAAAAATACTTAAGGGATTAACCACGGAGAGCACAGAGGTTTTCACAACGGGCACGAAGGAATACAAAGAAAACAAAATACATTATTGAAAAGGGGGAAACACTTCGGCTAACACGCCCAATTGGCACATTACCAAATTGTCAAATTGGCTAATTGGCCACCGCTGATTCAATCACCGCTTGCACCCCTTCCACCTTACTACGCGAGGATATCTTGTATTCGTAGGACACGGACTGCCCTGCGGGGAGTTCTTTATCTAATGTATAGCTGACTGTTTTGGAGTCCTTCGCCTTTGGAGTTGTGAGTGTGATGGAGATGACGGCATCCCTGTAATTCACCATGGTTGCCGTATTGATCAGTGTGCCTTCGATCACGGTCTCTCCTCCTGTCGTTGTACGATAGGTAATTTTTCCACTGATATACTTGGCAGGGTTTTGTATTTCGCGTTGACGCAATTCTTCCTTTGCTTCCAGCGGCGTCTTCTCCTGCTCGGCAATCACGGTCGCGCTACTGGCATTCGCCTGTGAATTCTGAAAACGGAATGCCACGAAGGCTACCAGCACTATACAGGCCGCGATGACCGCACCCTTCCACGACTTGCCGACCATATATCCCATGCCTTCAGAGGGAACGGCGTGATAGCGTTCTTCGATAGCGGCACCTCCGGCCACGTATGCCGTATGCAATACGAACAGGGCCAGCCTGATCTCGGGCACCTGTTGCGCCTGGGCCCAATCGGTCATTCCTTCGGTCCATACTGGCGTATCGGGACTGATATGAATCTTCTTCAATTGATTGATGGAATAGGGACCAGCCTGCTGGTCACCCTGGTGGAGGTAGTAGCTTTTCATGATATTGGTTTGAGGTCGATGGCGACCCGGATAACAAAATAGAAAAAATATTGATATAATGCAAGCGAATTTTATGGACTCCTTATTGGTTGAAATACAGGAACCACTAAGGCACGAAGGACACAAAGGGGCACAAAGGAATACAATGAGCCAATTGTGCGTGCTATGAGAAGTCTTTGTGTCCCTTGTGCTTTCTTTGTGTTCCTCGTGGTTAATTGTATTCCTTCGTGCCTCTTCGTGTCTTTGCGTCTTCGTGGTTCAATTCAAGCTCGTGGCATCATTTTTTCTCCAGAAGCAATAAACGATGGCCTCAACTTCAAAGGGAATTTTATGGGTTGGGACCAGCAACAATGTGATACCCGGTAACAAGCTCTCCTTCCCAATGGCATACCGCGATAAGAGCCGTCTTCATTACTATGCAAGCTTCTTCAATAGTCTCGAAGTCAACCGCAGTTTCTACCAGGTACCGCAGCGTAAGACATTTGAGCGCTGGGCCATGGATGTGCCGGAAGATTTTCAATTCACGGTAAAACTCTGGCGCGGCATCACGCACGCGAAAGGCCTGGCGTATGATGCAAAGGATATTGATACATTCCTGTCCGCCGCCAATGGACTGCAAGCAAAGAAGGGATGTCTGCTGATCCAGTTCCCGGCGAGTATCCGCATTGAACAATTTGCCGCGATCCGGAAATTGCTCACCGAGATCCGTGACGCCTGCACCGGCGATCCATGGCGGATGGCTATCGAGCTTCGTCATAGCAGTCTGTACGTAGACAGTGTATTTGAAATGCTGGATGAAATGAACGCCTCGCTGGTGATGCATGATATGCCGGCTTCTGCCCCGTCAGCCATCAACTCCGCCGCCAACTTCCTCCTGCTGCGCTTTCATGGCATCAAAGGCGATTACCGCGGGGGCTATACGAAGACATTCCTGCAAAAAAAGGCGAAGGAGATCAAAACATGGCTGGCGAAGGGAATGGATGTGTATGTGTATTTCAACAATACGATTGGGGATGCGTTTGAAAATGCGAAGACGTTGCAGCAGTTGGTGAATGGAAATCTATAAAATGAAACAGTATAACTGTTGCTGGTGCGTGAAGACACGCACCAGGGCGTGGAGCCAATTTGGTAATTTGGTAATTTGACAATATGCCAATTGTGCGTGGTATGCGAAGCCCTTGTGTTCCTTGTGTATCCTTTGTGTTTTCCGTGGTTAATTGTATTCCTTCGTGCCCCTTCGTGTCTTTGCGTCTTCGTGGTTCAATTTAGATCATTCAATATCCAGCAACCTCTTCGGCTTCAACTCCAACGCCGTCGCCAGTTCCAGCACCGTCAGTATCGTCACATTGATCTCTCCCCTCTCCATTTTTGATATATCACTATGATCAATGGTACACAACGAAGCCAGCCCCCGCTGTGAAAGCCCCTTGCTCATTCGTAGCTTTTTTAGATTCTCTCCGAATTTCAATAAATATTCGTGTCCCTCCCCTTTCCCCATTGAAAATATATTAACGAAAGGAAAAGGTCTTGGAAAGTTATCGAAATATCGTGGGCTAATAACCCCACGGTCTGATATTTCGTTATATTCGTCACCGCCTATTCATTTTCGCTCACCGTACCCGCATTGAAGCAGAGGTTAAGGCGCTGATCGAAGTCGTGGAGATAAAAAACAAATACGCAGGCTGTTGACCGATCCCTTTCCCGGTCATCCGCCGATTGAAACATCTTCCCTCACTCCGCGCCGATCGCCCGCACGGCTTCCATGACTACGTTGAACGAAGCTGGATTGAGCATTTCACCGTTAAACCTTCTTCTATGAGGATCACTTACGTGAATAAAGAACTGCATTTATTGCGTGGACAGTTCGCCAAGAAACCGAAAAACCCCGTGTAATAGGGGGCCCTTCCTTTGCCTTTTTTCTAAGGCGAAGGCTACTTTAGTATTCCTCCCGATTTCCATTATTTAAACTGCTGCAATGAAACGTAAAAATTGCTTACTGGCCATACTATGGCCGGTATTGAATGCAACGGCTCAACCCGTACCCGCACCCCATCCGCTCGTTATTGGCGATACCGTTCCCGAAGTCTTCTTCGACAGTGTCCTTCATTACTCGTCTACAACGGCTCGCCTCTCCGATTTCAGAGGCAAACTGGTCATCCTCGATCTGTGGAGCTGCTTCTGTCATCCCTGTCTCTCATTATTTCCCCATCTCGACTCGCTGCAACGGAAATATAAGGACCAGCTCCAGGTCCTGCTGGTGAATAGCAAGAGTTCGCTCTATCACGACGACTCACCGAAGATCCTTCGGGTCTTGGAAAAGTTGCAGGCCCGCACGCGCGTAACCATCGATCTTCCCATCATTCATCACAGTGAGGAGCTCGATGCCTGGTTCCCCGCCAAATCCCTACCACACGAGGTCTGGATAGATCAGCGGGGAGTAGTGATTGCCATCACGGCCTCCTTCGACGTGACCGAGCTGAACATCGAAAGCATTCTCGCCGGTAAAAAGACGGACATGCATTTCAAGAATGATAATATCGTCTTCGACGAAACCCTTCCCCTGTTCATAAACGGAAACGGCGGCGATGGGAACGAGATGAAGTTCCATTCCATACTCACAGGATACATCGATGGGATCGGAGGCACCGGCATTGAGCATGAAGAGGGGGTCACCCGGTATCATTCCCGGAACGCGTCGCTCTTTTCATTGGTGAAATACGCCTACCCGGAATACGCGGAACTTACCGAGCACAGGTTCATCCTCGAATCGGGTAATAAGATCTTCTCGCCGGCTCCAACCGATCCGGCGTTCTACGACAACCTGTATTGCTATGAATTGATAATACCCCTCGCCGATGAAGCCACTCTCCGCCGGTACATGAAACAGGACCTGCAGCGATACTTCAATATAAAACTGCAGAGGAAAAAACAACACGTGAAGTGCCTGGTGGTGCAACAACTACCCAACAGGCGATCCACCAAAGACACCCGCACAAGGGATGTCGATTTGGAACCGGAGAACCGCGACAAACACATACACCACTATCCACCCTCATTCATCGTGCGTTTTCTAGGCCAATACCTGGCTATCCCACTCATCGATGAAACGCACCTGGAGGAACCTGTTTCCCTGGACCTCCCTCCTGATCTGTCTGACAGGAACAGATTGATAGCCGCCTTCCGCCGAGCGGGACTGTTGCTGAAGGAAGAAGACCGGGTACTCGAGATGATCGTGATCTCGGACCGTTGACGATTGATCCGTACGCTACGAAAACCCATCAACCATTTTATTTATCCAAAACAAAACTGCGTTATGAAAAGGAATGTATTTGCCGTGTGGCTGCTCATTGTATGCAGCCTGCCGGTGGCCGCCCAGGTAAAGGCGCCGGCCATCCGGCTTGCGGGCAGAGTGATTGCAACGGAAGAAAACTCGCCGGTCGCAGGAGCCACTCTCCGGTTGAAGAAACAGCGGATCAATGCGACCTCCGCTGCCGATGGCTCTTTCTTATTGGTGGCCGTCAGTTCAGACGACACCCTCATCGTATCCCATGTGAATTTCATTACCAAAGAACTATCCCTTCCCGATTTCATTCTCAATGCCAATGGGAATATCACGCTGGAGAGATCATCCGGCGAACTGGAAGAAGTGGTGATGCACACGGGTTTCCAAAACATCTCGAAGGAGAAGGTGGTCGGTGCATTTACCAAAATAGACAATGCCATGCTGAACCTGCAGGTGGGCTCCAATATCATCGCCCGCCTCGAGGGCATCACGCCGGGTGTGCAATTCGATAAGAACCCGGACCGGCCGGCGCTCACCGTGCGTGGCCTCAGCAGCATCAATGGCCCGAAGGAACCGTTGATCATCATGGATAATTTTCCCTATGCCGGCACCATCGACAATATCAATCCCAATGATGTGGAAAGCATCACCATCCTCAAGGATGCGGCGGCCGCCTCCAT
>Ga0193753_10000925_pt1 | contig 26622 bp, 23 predicted proteins | sample H1c2metaG_FD_144925 | JGI IMG/M metagenome (GOLD analysis project Ga0193753, IMG submission 144925) | Soil microbial communities from a riparian zone of the East river system, Colorado, United States - H1c2 | ecosystem: Environmental > Terrestrial > Soil > Riparian zone | place: USA: East... | reverse complement strand
AATGCATGAGGCATGGGCTTTTTAGTTGAGTTGTGTTTCGAAGTCCACAGGTGACTGGTAGCCCAGGGCGCTGTGGAGCCGCTCCCGGTTATAAAAGATTTCGATCCATTCGAAGAGCGCGGCGCGGGCCGCAGCCCGGGTCGTGAAATGAAACCCGATGCACCAACTCGCGCTTGAGGCTGCTCCAGAAAGCCAGCCTTCCTCCGTTGGCACATAGGTGATATCTGCGACCCAGACCGCGTCCCGGCGCGCCGGCAGCGTGGCGCCGCGCAGCCGGTTGGGCGCAATCGGCAGAATCATGGTTGCTGTCCGTGAGGGCGACACGAAAACGCCGTTTGCTCTGGCTCTTCATCTGATGGCCGCGCCACCCGCTGACGGGAGCAACCATGCCCCTGTTGTTTAAGTTGCTGACAGATGCGCCGGGCTCCCGCAGGTCTGGTGACTTTTTTCATAGGCCCGCTCGAGCCGCGGCCAGAGCGTGGCGTTGGCCTGGGCGCGCGGGCCTGGGCCCACGCGTGATACCCACTGCGGGCCACGTTCAAAGCGGCGCACAATTGCGCAATGGAATATTCTTCCTGCCTGGCCTCGATCCTCACAAAATCGCTCTCGCGCGGTGCGGAGATTATACCCAAGGTTTTTTTTAGAATGTCGCGCTGCTGCTGCGCCCGAGGCAGCTCGCGCTGGAGACGGCGGTTCTCGGCCTGGAGGGCATCGAGCGTCGGGGCAACCTGGCCCGCAGGCAGCATTTTGAACTTCGTCTTCCATTGCTGGAGGCTCTGCTGGTTGACGCCCAGCTCGGCGGCGATTTGACGGGCGGACTTGCCGCTCACCAGCCAATGCTCGACCGCAGAACGCTTGAAGGCTTCGTCGTATCGCTTGTACTTGGTTTTGATTCCGTGGTTCATGTGTGTGCTTCCCAACTCACACACTCACCCGACACCTGTCCACCAATTCGAGACAAGGCCACCCGCCTGGCTGTTGGTCGAGCCGCGAAAAGACGGGACGAGAAAACCATTCGTGCCGGCGCGCGCGAGCAACGGCATCGCACAAAGGGCCGCCAACGCCAGCCCGAAGAAATTCAAATTCATGGACGCAGCGTAAAGAACGAGGCCGGCCGGCTGCTCCCGGTGCGTTGCGAAAGATTGGCGGAGCGTTGCGAAGAGAACCCGTCCCTATGGCAACATCGCGCCCGCGGTTATCCGTCGGGGTCGTCGAGAATGGCTTGAAGGCGTTGCGACAATACGGGAGAAAACTTTGGCAACCAACTGGCATCCACGAGGCCCACGCTGGCCAAGTCGCGCAGGTGCATACGATCCTTGTCGCAGAAGGAGGTGAGCTTCATCCGCAGCAGGTCTTCCAACGGAACGAGTTCAAAGCCCTCGGTGGGTTCCGTGCGGCCCAGTTTAGGCGTCGCCTCGATGGCATCTGGGACCGGACGCTCACCGGCCCAGAGGACATGCACTGCGTCGCGGACCTTGGCTTCTGGCCCATCAAGGAAAACATCCATTGCACCGGCCTTACCCAGTGAGGCCACGCGGCGATGCACGAATCCCGCTGCCTCCAACGCCGTGCGTGCGGGGTCGAGATCGGCACGGCGGAGTAAAATATCCACGTCTCTGGTATTCCGCACCGCCGCTGTGTCCACGCGCGAAACCCAGCGGTCACGGCGCTGTCACCTACAACGGCGTAGCGCACACCCGCTGCGCTCAAGGCCTTGGCGGTTCGCTTGAGGCGGCGGCGAACTTGTTGGACGCCTTGTTCCATGCGTTGCCATGAGACAGGCGCCAGAGTGGTCGCTGTCATAGTGGCAGCACCTTGCCACAGCGATCCGAGGGGGAAAAGGCGGAAAAAGCCCACCCGAATAATTTAAGCCCGTCACGCCGCTTGATACCGCAAGTGTATGTCGAACTGGGCCAAAATGGGTAAGTGAACCAACAACTTGTGAATCGCACGGGGGTAGTTCTTGACAACAAACCTTTGAACGTCGCTGCGCGTTCGAGTCTCTTACCCCGATGCTCAACTCCGTAGATTCTGACGTCGGGGCCGAGGATTCTAGCGGCGTATTAATTTCTTCGGCATTCTCGGCTTTGGACAAAATACTTTGTAGCAACGATTGATGAGGATAAGAACTTTCTTCCCGTAAAACTCGTCGAGTAATGTGTTGTTCAATCTTACTAATTCCTCACAAACACAATACACCACGGAGCCATACACCAACTTGTCAACTCTCGTTTGCAGAATGCGTGAAGTCGGCACATGGAGAAGCGTCAATTTCTTTTTATGCAACCCCATCGACATCATCAGGGTGGAGAACCGATCAAAATCGGAAGGCTCCCAGTCTCAGTCTCCCAAGCCGCGGCACAGATCGGAAACCAACACCTTGAAATCGGCATCTTCGATTAGGGAGATTTTAGTTTCGACGTAGTTGATCATCGCGCCCAAACTGTATCCCCCGATGCCGGAAACTGTGAATTATAAAGTTGATCCCACGTCCGCAGATCTGCGGAAAGGACGCCGCAAGAAATCTGCGAATGAGGCGCGCGCTGTCTCGACCGTGGATCGTTTGCCGCCGCACTCGAATGAAGCGGAGCAAGGCGTGCTGGGTTGTGTTTTCCTCGCGCCGCACGAGACGCTCGGCATCTGCATCGAGAAGTTTAAGACGGGGCCGACTGTCTTCTACGATTTGCGCCACCAAGTCATCTACGAACTGCTCACGGAGATGTATGATCGCAAGGAAGCCATCGATGTCATCACGGTGCAGCAGCGGCTGAAGGACAAGCATCAGCTCGAATCGGTCGGCGGCATCGCGTATCTCGCGGCGTTGCCGGACACGGTGCCAAGCGCGGCGAACCTGTCGTTTTACATCAACATTGTTCGCGAGAAGTACATCCTGCGGAAGATGATCGCGACGTGTACCGATGTCGTCGGGCGCGTTTACGAACATGAAGGCGAAGTCGATGGCTTGCTGGATGAAGTGGAGCGCGACGTGTTGCGCATCAGCGAGGAGCGCGTCGAAGCACAGACGCTCACGATTAAGGACGTCGTTCACAAGGCGATCAATCGATTGGAGCAGTACCACGCCAATCAGGGCATGCTCACTGGCATTTCCACGGGCTTCATCGACCTGGACAAGATGACCACCGGGATGCACGGCGGAGAAATGATTGTGATCGCGGCGCGTCCCAGCATGGGCAAAACGTCGCTGGCGATGAATGTGGCTGAGGCGGTGTCGATCGATCAGAAGCTGCCCGTCGGCGTGTTCTCCCTGGAAATGAGTGCCGAGTCGCTTGTGCTGCGCATGTTGTGTTCGCGCGCGCGGGTCAACCTGCGCAACGTGCGCGAAGGATTTTTTTCCGAGCGGGATTTCCCCAAGATCACCACGGCCGCCGGAAAATTGGCGGCAGCGCCGCTCTACATCGACGACTCGGCGGGGCTTTCCATCCTGCAGTTACGCGCCAAAGCGCGGCGCATGTGGCAGCAGTACGGCTGCAAGCTTTTCGTCATTGACTACCTCCAACTGCTTCACTCTACTGCGCGCCGAGCCGAGAACCGCCAGCAGGAAATCGCGGACATTTCCAGTGGCGTCAAGGCGTTGGCGAAGGAACTCGACGTGCCGATCATCGTGCTGGCGCAGCTCAATCGCGAACTGGAGAAAGACAAAAATCGCAAGCCCCGCATGTCGGACTTGCGTGAATCCGGGGCGATTGAACAGGACGCAGACCTCATTGGTCTGCTCTACAAGCCGAGCAGCGGCGATGACGACGAAGGGCCGAGCACTGAACAGGAATCGGTGGCGGTAAACCTCTTGATCGCGAAGCAGCGTAATGGACCGACGGGTGACGTGAACCTCACGTTCCTCAAAACGTACACACGGTTCGAGAGCGCGGCGAAGATCAGCGCCGACGATGTTCCGGCTGAATAGCAGTTGATGAAGAAATTTTTTCGTTACGCACTCCTCGTGCTCTTGCTCGGGGTCTCTTCCTCTTCACTGGTTGCCCAAAGTCCGTCTCAGGTGAAGAAAGTCGAGCTGAAGCAGGTCGGCCCGCAGGAAGTCAGCGAACCGCTCATCCGCGCGAACATCCGCGTGAAGCCGGGTGATTTCTTCAGCCGGCTGGCGATCGATGATGACATCCGCAATCTCTATTCCACCGGGCACTTCCTGAACATCCGCATCGTGGAAGAGCCGTCGCCCGATGGCATCACTCTCACCTACGTGCTGGTGGCCAAGCCGCGCGTGACGGACATCAAGTTCGAGGGCAACACCAAGTACGACAATGCCGATCTGAAAAAGATCGTGAAGGCCAAAGTCGGCGAACTGCTCAACGAGCAGCAGCTTTTCAGCGACGCGCAGGAGATTAAGAAGAAGTACCAGAACGCCGGACTTCAGGGCACCCTCGTCACTTACAAGATGATCCCGGACGAAAATGCCGGCCGCGCCACGGTCATTTTCGAAATTACGGAAGCGCCGAAGATTCGCATCAAGGACGTCATGTTCGATGGCGCGAAAGCCTTTCCGCAAAAGAAGCTGCGCAAGGAACTCAAGACCAAGCGCTGGTGGTGGCTCGGCTTCTTCAGCGGCGCGGGCAAGCTCAAGGACGATCAACTCGAAGACGACAAAGACAAGCTCGCCGAATTTTACCGCGATAAGGGCTATATCGATTTCGAGCTCAAGGAAGTGAAGCAGGAATTTCTCACGCCCACGCGAGTGATTCTCCATTTCATCGTCAGCGAAGGGCGGCAGTACAAGGTGGGGGCCATTTCTTTCAAAGGCGCCAATCTTTTCACGACGAACGAGCTGGCGAACGTGCTGAAAATGAAAGTCGGCGATCTCTTCACGCCCACGGGTCTCTCCAAGGACCGCGAGACGGTGGAGGATTATTACGGCTCGCGCGGTTACATCGAAGCGCGCGTCTATCCGCGACAGAATCCGAATGTCGAGACGGGCACGATGGATCTCGTGTACGAGATTACTGAGAGCGACAAATTCAAGATCGGGCGCATCGACATCAAGGGCAACGTGAAGACCAAGGACAAAGTCATTCGCCGTGAATTGTCCGTCTCGCCGGGGGAAACGTTCGACATGGTTCGGGTCAAGCGCACCAAGAACCGTCTGCTGCAAACCGGCTTCTTCGAACGCGTGGATGCGCGGCCCGAAGAGTCCGACGTGCCGACGGAGCGAAACTTGATCGTGGGCGTGGAAGAGAAGAACACCGGCAACTTCACCGTGGGCGCGGGATTCAGCTCGGTCGATTCACTCGTCGGGTTCGTGGAAATTTACCAAGGCAATTTCGATCTCTTCAAACCGCCGACGTTCACGGGCGCGGGCCAGAAGTTTCGGCTGCGCGCGTCCGTCGGCACGGTGCGCCAGGATTATCAAATCTCCTTCGTCGAGCCGTGGTTTATGGACCGCAAGCTCTCGCTGGGCGTCGATCTTTATTACCGCCAGCTTGGTTTCTACAGCGACTTCTTCGACGAGCGGCGCGCGGGCGGCAAGGTGAGTCTCACTCGCGCGCTCGGCAGTGACTTTCTCATCGGCACCGTGAGCTACACCGCGGAGAGCGTGGGCATTCTGGATGTGGACCCCGACTCACCTGCGACGATCCGCGATACCGAGGGCGACTTTTTCCTGAATCGCTTTGGAGCATCCGTCGCTTACGACACGCGCAACAACGCACTGTTGCCGGACAAAGGGCAGCGCAGCGAATTCGTGGCTGAGATCGTGGCGGGCAATGCGAATTTTTACAAAATGGAGGCGAAGACCACGTGGTTCTTTCCGGGTTTCGCGGAAGGTCACGTGCTGGAAATTGGTTTGAAAGGCGGCGTGGTGCAGGCGCTGAGTTCGTTCGGGGAAGAGTCGCCGAGGGTGGAAACTTACACGGTTATTGATCCAATCACGGGCGTCGAGGAAGTGAGGACACGTAGGAACCTTCCACACAACGACGTGCCATTCTTCGAGCGCTACTTCCTGGGCGGCGCTTATTCGCTGCGTGGGTTCCGCTACCGCGACATCGCACCACAGGAAAAGGGCATTCGCGGTGTAGGCTTTGAGCCAGTGGGCGGCAACAGTTATTACTTCGGCTATGCCGAGTACAGCATTCCGATCATTGAAATGCTGCGCGTGGCGGCGTTCTATGACATGGGCAACGTGTATTACAAATCATACGACTTCGACATCACGAAATACGCGTCCGACGTGGGCCTCGGCTTGCGCCTGAATATCCCGCGCCTGGGGCCGCTGCGATTTGACTATGGCATCCCATTGCAAGACCCTGATGACCGCGGCGGGGGCGGCCGGTTCAATTTTACCGTCGGATACCAACGTGAGTTTTGATTTTTTGTTGAACATGAAAAAGACCATTTTAATTTTGAGCTCGTGCCTGCTCCTGGCCGTCGGCGTCCACGCGGCGGATGCACAGAAGATTGCCACCATCGATCTGCGCAAAGTATTCGACAAATACTGGCGCACCATCCAGGCCGACGCGAACCTCAAGGAGCAGGCCGCCGATCTGCAAAAGGAACGCGAGGTGATGGTCAACCTGTTCCAGAAAGGCGAAGAGAGCTACAAGAAGCTGCTCGACGGCGCTAATGACCCGGCCATTGCCGACGGCGAGCGGGACAAGCGGAAGAAGGACGCCGAGAATGAGCTGCTCATGTTGCGCGACCTTGAAGGGCGCATTAAGCAATTCGACACCACCTCACGCACCACGCTGGGGGAAAAGCAGCGGCGCATGCGGGACAACATCCTGTCTGAAATTCGCGACACGATTAAAGCCAAGGTCAAGAGCACCGGCCACACGCTCGTCATCGATTCCGCTGCGGAAACGCCGAACGGCACGCCTGTCGTCCTGTTCAATGCCGGCGCCGACGACATCACTGATCCAGTGTTGCAGACGCTGAACATCAGCGCGCCGGCGGGACTGCCCGCGAAGACCGACGCCAAGCCAACGAAATAAAAGGGCGAGAACGTCGATGGCGGACGGGCCGCGCTCGGTGCGCCGGCCTGGCAGGGCTATTTCTTCGCCAGTGCGGTCGCGACCGCCTGCTCCAGATCATCCCCGCGCAAATCCTTGCCGATGATCTTTCCTTCGCCGTCGAGAAGATAAGTCGCGGGAATGCTGTTCACGCCGTAGGTCGCGGCCAGCTTGTTCGCCCAGCCTTTGCCGTCGAAGAATTGCTGCCACGGCATGTTCTTTGTTTTGATAAAGTCACGGAGCTTCTGCTCGCTCTGGTCGAGGCTGATGCCGACGATCTCGAAGCCCTTGGAATGATGCTTCTGGTACGCCTCAAGCACGTTCGGCAATTCGGCAATGCACGGCCCGCACCATGTGGCCCAAAAATCGACGAGCACCACCTTCCCTTTGTAGTTCGCGAGCGACATCGGTTTGCCATCGATATCCTTTTCGGTGAAGTCAGGAAACTTCGCGCCGACGGCCAGGCTGCGCTGGATTTTTTTGGCTTCTTCCTGTTTCGCCAGGTTCGCCAGCGTCGTGTCCACCTGCTTGGCTTGCTTGGTATTAGGAAAATCTTTCTGGAGCTGTTTCAACAATGCGGTGCCCTTGTCGGTGTCGTCGAAAATCTGGAGATAAAGCATCGCCTTCATGAAAGGAATCTGCGCGACGTCATCCGTCTGCTCGCCCTTGTGTTTCGCCAGCAAGGTGTCGAACTCCTTCATCTCATCCGCCAGTTCGGGCTCGGTTTTCTTGCCGTCGCGAAGTTTCGTCTGAACCTTCGTGATGAGCGCGGTGAGTTCCTTCTGTGCGCTGGAGGCGGGTTTGGCCGCGGCGTCGGCAGCGGGTGAATCGGCGCCGAAAACAGCGCGACCCGGCGCCAACAATGCGACGGCCAGAACGAGGCTGGCGAAATATGTTTTCACTGGAATCCCTTGGTTATCAATTGATGTGACTGCCGGGAATAGACCACCGCCCCGAACCGCCAGCAAGGGAATCCTTGGCCTGAAAAGGTGGGGCGCGTCGCTCCGCGCGCGCCGGGTCGAATCGCAATCTTCCGCGTATTTTTTTGAGTTTGCAGCGCGCGCGGAGCGACGCGCCCTATCCATCAAACCTTCCGCGCTTCTTTCGACCATGTGTCCTTGAGCGTAATCGTTCGATTGAAAATCAATTGAGGATTGGCCTCTGAAGGTTGCCCCGCCGATTCCACGCAGAAATAACCCAGGCGCTCGAACTGATAACGCAACTCGGGCTTCGCCTCGCGGAGCGATGGCTCCACTTTCGCCGCCACCACTTCCAGCGACTGCGGATTAAGATGCGCTTTGAAGTCACCATCCGCGTCCGGCTCGGGCAGGGTGAAGAGGCGATCGTAAAGACGCACTTCCGCATCCAGCGCCTGCGCCGCGTTAACCCAGTGAATGGTGCCTTTGACTTTACGGCCCGCGGTGGCGCCGCCGGTTTTGCTGTCGAGGTCTGCCGTGCAACGGAGTTCAATCACGTTGCCGACGGCATCCTTCACCACTTCGTCGCACTTGATGATGTAGGCGTACTTCAATCGTACTTCTCCGCCGGGGCGAAGGCGAAAATATTTCGGCAGCGGCACTTCCTTGAAATCGTCCTGCTCGATGAACAGTTCGCGGCCGAACGAAAGCTTTCTGGTCCCGGCATTCGAGTCCTCGGGATTGTTCACCGCATCGAGTTCCTCCGTCTTGCCTTCGGGATAATTTGTGATGACCACCTTGATGGGCCGCAACACCGCCAGGCGCCGCAACGCGCGCTTGTTCAAATCTTCACGAATCGCGTGCTCCAGCACCGCGATATCCGTCAAGCTCTTGTACTTGGTCACGCCGATATTGTAGGCGAACGCGCGCAGCGCTTCGGCCGTCACGCCCCGGCGGCGCAGGCCCGAGATCGTCGGCAGGCGCGGATCGTCCCAACCGGTCACGATATTTTCGTTCACCAGCTCGATGAGCTTGCGCTTCGAAACAATCATGTAAGTGGGAATCAACTTGGCGAACTCGTACTGGTGCGGCAGCGAACGCGGCAGATCGAGTGATTCCAAAATCCAATCGTAGAGCGGGCGATGCACTTCGAATTCAAGCGTACAGATCGAATGCGTCACGCCTTCGATGTAATCGCTCAGGCAGTGTGCGAAGTCATACATCGGATAGATGCACCACTTGCAGCCGGTATGATGATGCTCGGCATGGCGAATGCGAAAGAGCACCGGGTCTCGCAGCCAGATGTTCGGCGAGGCCATGTCGTTCTTCGCGCGCAGGGTCCGCGTCCCGTCGAGAAACTCGCCGCTCTTCATCCGCGTGAACAGACTGAGGCTCTCTTCCATCGAACGATTGCGAAAGGGGGAATCCTTGCCCGGACGATCCGGCGCTCCGCGATATTCTTCCATCTCCTTCGCCGACAAATCGCAGACGAACGCTTTGCCCTTGCGAATCAGTTGCCGCGCGAACTCGTAAATCTGATCGAAGTAATCAGAGGCGTAAAACGGTTCCAGCGCAGCATCGCGGTGACTCTTGCCCACGACCGGCGCGAGATGAAAATCCACTTTGCCGTTCACTGTCTGGGCGACCGGCGTTTCTCCTTTTCGTTTCAACCCGAGCTTGTCCCCGGCCCAACCATTGATCAGCCATGCCACGTCTTCCTGGATGGATTCGACATACTCGACCTCTTCCTTCGTGGGATTCGTGTCGTCCATGCGCAGGTTGCAAACACCATTGAACTCATGGGCGATGCCGAAGTTCAGACAAATCGATTTGGCGTGGCCGATGTGCAAGTAACCGTTCGGCTCCGGCGGAAAACGCGTCACGATCTTCTGGTACTTTCCGCTTTTCAGATCCTCGGCGACGATGTCGCGAATGAAGTCGGAGGGTGTCGGTGCGGATTCTTTGGCCGCACTGTTTTCTGTTCCCGGTGTCGTCATGAATTAAGCGTTGCACCGTAGCAAAGGCATGGAGCGAGTCAAAGTTTCGCTGATAAGGGAGTGGAAGCACCACCGGCAACGCCCTGAAAGCCTTGACGATCCGATGGCGTGAAAAGTGGAGTGCGCGCCCGCGAACGGAAAAGAAATCTGCCGAGTTCAGGGGACTTCTGAGTCGCCGCCGGCGCGCGGGCGGAACAACGCGGCCTACTGTCAATGGTTTGGGCAACACGCGCCTGAGTTGCGCGTTCATGAAGCTGATGTAGTTTCCCGCCAAGGAGAAGATGATGAAATCGTGCTCGCAAAATTATGTCACGGCAGCGGTGTTCGCCGCATTGACCATCATTGGCTGTTCCATCAGTTCCATGCGCGTCTGCCACAAGCAGCGAACTCATCGGCAGCGACTACACTACAGGAAGAGGCCGTGCAAACCTGGGAAGCAGAAGGCGGAGCGGTCGCCGCGAAGGACGATGAAGAAGAAATCGCGGCGCGCACCTGATTAAATCACGAAGTCCAGCGCGCTGAACGGTTCGTGCTGCAACCGCTTCGCGCGCTCGCACAATTCAGCAACCGTGATGCGCTCCACGACTTTCACGACTGCATCTCGCGCCTCTTTCATCACGGACCGGATCGCGCAACGCGCTTCGTCCGGGCAGGAACACTTTTCGTAGAAGCGCTCGCTGACGCAACTGATCGGGGCGAGTGCGCCTTCGACGTGACGAATGATCGCCGCCAGAGTGATGTTTTGCGGAGGGCGCGCGAGCCGATAGCCACCGGCAATACCGCGCTTGCTCTCGACGACACCCGCGGATTTCAGGTCGTTGAGAATTTGTTCCAGGAAACGCTTGGGGATGTTTTGCTCGGCGGAAATCCTTTGAATCCGCACGACGTGAGGGCCGTAGTTCAACCCGAGCACCAGCAGCGCGCGCAAGGCATATTCTCCACGGGTGGAAAGCTTCATTGACCACCAAATTAGAATCTACATGATTGCGATCAAGAACTTTGTTCCTTCTCCAGCAAAAGGTGCCGACTTCCTCGTTTCGTCTGACGAAATTGGCTATTCTCAAATTTTTATCGAAACTCTATTGACTGAGTAGAGTTTATAGATAGACTGTGCGGCGAACTGGAACTGAATCTGGATTATGAAGACAACGCCAATTGCCGACGAAGCCAGCCCGGAATGGCTCGCCGTCGTGTCCAAACAAGTCGAGTCGCTGCGCTTCGGCGTGGTGCAAATCGTGGTTCACGAAAACCGCGTGGTGCAAATCGAGAAAACGGAAAAGGTTCGCCTCGATCGAGAGACAAAGCCTGCCAACTGAATTTTCGCCTACCAGGAAACTGGCGGTACAACTCAAAGAGACAACAGTGGTCTGACCAAAACCAAGGAGGATGAACTGCGGATGAACAACAACGTGAAACTAAATCGATGGATGGTCATAGCAGCGCTGCTCAGCGCCCAGACGGGCTACGTGCTCGCTCAGGATCAAAACGGCGAACTCCAACGGCTCAAGCAGCAGCTTCAGGATCTCGAACAAAAGGTCCGCATCCTGGAACGCAACAAGGAACTCGAAACGGAAGCGTCCGACGCGAAAGCGAAGACGATTCCATTAGTGACGCTCGGCGCCGGCGGTCTGAATGTCAGCACGGCGGACACGAACTTTCTGCTGAAGATTCGCGGCTATGTGCAGGCGGACTCGCGTGCGTTTGTCGGCAACGATGAAGCCGTGAAAGGCAATGACACGTTTCTGCTCCGCCGTGTGCGGCCGATTTTCGAAGGGGTGGTGGCGAGGAATTTCGAGTACCGACTGATGTTTGACTTCGCGTCAGGCGTGACCAGCGCCACCGGGAACAACGGTTTTCTTCAGGACGGTTATGTCAACGTTCACTACTGGGACGAGGCGCAACTGCAACTCGGCAAGATGAAGGAGCCAGTCGGTCTCGAACGTCTTCAATCGGGCGCAAACCTGTTGTTCATTGAACGCGGTTTGCCGACTTACCTCGTGCCGAATCGTGACGTGGGCATTCAATTGCACGGCAAACTTTGGGGTAACACGCTCGGTTATCAAATCGGCTACTTCAATGGCGTGGAGGACGGCGGCAGCGCTGATATCGAAACGTCCGATGATGGCAAAGACGCGGCGGCACGGCTGTTCCTGCAGCCGTTCGATCGAACGCAGATCGATCCATTGAAGAAGCTGGGCGTGGGAATCGCTGTGACACACGGTTCGCACGAAGGGGCGTTGCGCAACTACGGCACCGCGGGCCAGCAAACGTGGTTCCGCTGGCGCACGGGCACAGGCGCGACGCCGAGCACCGCCAATGTTTTGGCCGATGGCGATACGGATCGCTTTGCGCCGCAGGCTTATTACTACTGGGGGCCGTTTGGGATTTTCGGCGAGTACGTGATCTCGTCGCACGACGTGATTCGCCGGCCGGAGGTGGCGCCGGGGAGTTCGAGGCGCGCCTCCTTCGACAACCGCGCGTGGCAGATCGCCGGCTCGTATTTCATCACAGGCGAAGAAAATTCGTTCGGGCCTGTGACTCCGAAACGCCCGTTCGCGCTGGGTGGCGGAGGCTGGGGCGCGTGGGAAATCGCGGCGCGCATCGGCCAGCTTGAAGTGGACGACGACGTGTTCGTGGACACGGACGGCGTACTCGGGCCGGATTTTGCGACCACCGCTTCAGCGCGTAAGGTGCGCGCGTGGGGCGTGGGTTTGAACTGGCACTTGAATCGCAACGTGAAGGCCAGCGTGAACTACCTTAATACCGACTTCAAAGGCGGCAGCACCGCCAAGGGTGAAGTCACGGCGCAGGATGAAGACGTGATCCTCGCCCGCGTCCAACTCTCGTTCTAAATTCAATCAAAGGAGAAATTCATGAAACGGAAATCATTCATTCTCGCACTGCTCGCTTTCGCGGCGGTGACGGTTTACGCGGCGCCCAAAGAGGTGACGCTGCTCAACGTGTCTTACGATCCGACGCGCGAATTGTATCAGGAGTATAACGCGGTCTTCGCAAAATATTGGCAAGGCAAAGCCGGACAGAAAGTCACGGTCCAACAATCCCACGGCGGCTCCGGAAAACAAAGCCGCTCCGTGATCGATGGCCTTTCAGCCGACGTGGTGACGCTCGCACTGGCTTACGACATTGATGCCATTGCGGAGAAGAGCAAATTGTTGCCGGCAGATTGGCAGAAGCGCTTGCCGAACAACAGTGCGCCTTACACCTCCACGATCGTGTTTCTGGTGCGGAAGGGAAATCCCAAGGGCATCAAGGATTGGGCCGACCTCGTGAAGCCAGGCGTCGCCATCATTCCGGCCAATCCTAAAACGTCGGGCGCGGCGCGGTGGACTTATCTGGCGGCATGGGCTTACGCGCTCGACAAAAACAACGGAGATCAGGCGAAGGCGAAGGAATTCGTGACTAAGTTCTATCGTAACGTGCCTGTGCTGGACAGCGGCGCGCGCGGCGCAACGACGACGTTCATCCAACGCGGGATCGGCGACGTTCTGGTCGGCTGGGAAAACGAAGCGATCCTGGGCGTGAAGGAACTCGGCAAGGACCAGGTCGAGATCATCACCCCGCCCTTCAGCATCCTGGCGGAACCTCCAGTCACAGTCGTGGATAAGGTGGCGCGAAAGAAAGGCAACGAGGCGGTGGCGAAAGCCTACGTGGAGCATCTTTACAGCGAAGAAGGACAGGAACTCGTGGCGAAACATTTCTATCGTCCGCGCAACGAAGCGGTGGCAAAGAAACACGCGCAGCAATTCCCGGCGTTGAAGCTCATCACGATCGACGAAGTTTTCGGCGGCTGGCAAAAGGCGCAGAAGACCCACTTCGCGGACGGCGGCGTGTTCGACGAGATCCAGAAAGCCAACAAGTAGCCGGAAAACGCGAGGCCCCACGGGGCAGGTGACAGTTTGTCATTTGTCTGGCGCCCGCCCCGTCTCGTGAAAAGGAGAAATATGTTGCGAACGATTCTGATACTGATTGCCGCCTTGCTCATCATCGTGGCGGCGCAAGTCAAAGGCGCTGAAGGCAAGACCCCAGCGCAGACGCACTTCGGCGAAGGGGGCGTGTCCGATTAAATCCAGCGAAACAATAAATAACTCATGAGAACCATTTTGGACTTTCCGAAACCCATCACACGCAAGCAGGTCATCACGGACAAACGTGCCGGCGAAAAACTCTTGTCGCCGTTCGACGAGATCGCCCTGAACTCCAGCTATTTGATTTCAAAACCGCTCTACGAATTCGAAAGCGAGGGCCGCAAATACAATTTGCCGCGTTACGTTTTCCTCGGCCCGAAGGGCGGCGGCGATACGATTCGAATCGGCATCTTCGCCACCATCCACGGGGACGAACCCGAGGGAGCGCTCGGCCTTGTGCGATTCATCACCGCGCTGGAAAAGAATCCCGAACTCACGCAGGGCTACGCGTTGTTCATCTATCCGATTTGCAATCCGACGGGCTTCGAGGACAACACGCGTCACTCGCGCGCCGGCGTGGATCTCAATCGCGAGTTCTGGATCGATTCGCAACAGCCGGAGATTCGCTCGCTCGAAACGGAAATCTGGACGCACGCCTTTCACGGCATCGTGACGCTTCATGCCGACGACACGAGCAACGGCATTTACGGCTATGTGAACGGTGCGGTGCTCTCCGAACATTTGCTGGAGCCGGCCTTGATCCAGGCGGAAAAGTTTCTGCCGCGCAACCGCCGCCGCAAGATCGATGGCTTCCCCGCGCGCCGCGGTGTGATCTACTCCAACTACGACGGCATGTTGAAATCGCCGCGAGGACTGAAGCAGCCGCCCTTCGAGATCACTTTGGAAACGCCGCAACACGCGCCGCTACACTTGCAGGTCGAGGCGTTGAACGCCGCCTTGCAAACCATTCTGGTCGAATACCGCTATCTCATGGCCGTGGCCCAGAACATCTGATGCCTCACGAAAGACGATTGAGGCAACGCGGCAAAGTGCTGGCCGGGAGAAATTGTTTCTCTCCGCGCCGGGCTTCTGATTCGATAGCGCGTCCATGCTGAACCGAAAATTCAACGCGCTGCCCGGGTTTAATCTGACCATGGGCCTCACGCTGTTTTATCTCAGCGTGATCGTATTGATCCCGATGGCGGCGCTCTTCCTCAAGACGACGCAACTTACCTGGACGCAGTTCTGGCACGTGGTCACCACGGAGCGGGCGATGGCGGCGTATCGGCTGACGTTTGGCGCATCGCTGATTGCCGCATTCATCAATGCCGTGTTCGGCACCATTCTGGCGTGGGTGCTGGTGCGTTATGAATTTCCCGGCAAAAAGTTCATCGATGCGCTGGTGGATTTTCCATTCGCGCTGCCCACGGCCGTCGCGGGACTGACGCTCTCCAACTTGTTCGCGAAGAACGGCTGGCTCGGCCAATACCTCGTGCCGATGGGAATCGAAGGCGCGTTCACGCCGCTCGGTGTTGTCATCGCGCTCACTTTTGTCGGAATGCCATTTGCGGTGCGCACGTTGCAACCCGTGCTGGAAGGCCTGGACCGCAGCATGGAAGAAGCGGCGGCGACGCTCGGCGCGGGACGTTGGCGCACCTTCCTGCGCGTCATCGGACCGACGCTCGCGCCCACGGTGATTACAGGATTCGCGCTTTCATTCGCGCGCGCCGTCGGCGAGTACGGCTCAATTGTTTTCATCTCCGGCAACAAACCATTCCAAACTGAGATCGCGCCCTACCTCATCGTGTTTCGACTGGAGGAATATGATTACCTCGGCGCGACGGCCATCGCGGCCGTGCTGCTGATCGTCTCGTTCATCATTCTCATTGGCATCAACTACCTCGAAGCGTGGGCAAGCCACTTCACCAAATAACATGGCTGGCTACGTCAAACGCTCGAAGGGAACCACCACCGCGTCCCGGCGCGGGACGGAAGAATCACCGTTCGTGAAATGGCTGCTGATCTCCATCGCGCTTCTCTTCTCGGTCGTGTTTCTTTTCCTGCCACTCTTCAATGTCTTCGCACAGGCTTTTAGCAAAGGCGTCGCTTTCTTCCTCCAGGCGCTGGCCGAACCGGACTCGTGGTCGGCCATGAAACTCACGGTCATCGTCGCGCTCATCACGGTGCCGGCCAATACGCTCTTCGGGGTCGCGGCGGCGTGGGCCATTGCTAAGTTTGACTTCCGCGGCAAGTCGCTGCTGAACTCGCTGATCGATCTACCCTTCTCCGTTTCGCCCGTCGTCGCAGGATTGATGTACGTGCTGCTCTTCGGACTCCAAGGCTACTTCGGGCAATGGCTCAACGCGGGAATGAGTTCGCGACATCAAGATCATCTTCGCGGTGCCCGGCATTGTGCTGGCGACGATTTTCATCACATTCCCTTTCGTCGCACGCGAACTCATTCCCGTGATGCAAGCTGCGGGCACCGGCCAGGAACAAGCCGCGCTGACACTGGGCGCGAGTGGATTCAAAACGTTCTGGTACGTCACGCTGCCGTCCGTGAAATGGGGTTTGATCTACGGCGTCATCCTTTGCAATGCGCGCGCCATGGGCGAATACGGCGCGGTGTCCGTGGTCTCCGGCCACATCACGGGCCAGACCGATACGATGCCGTTGCGCATCGATAAACTTTATCAGGAATACAACGCGGCGGGCGCATTCGCGATTGCCAGCCTTCTCGCTCTCCTCGCGCTCGTGACACTCGGCATCAAGACGTGGCTGGAGTGGCGCGCGCAAAAAGAAGAGGAAGCGGCCCAGCGCGAGCTGGATGTTCCGTTGCCGGGAAATGATTTTCGATGAGCATTCGACTGCAAGGTGTCAGCAAGAAGTTTGGCGAAGTCGCCGCCGTGAACAACGTCAGCTTCACTGTCGAGGAAGGTGAACTCGTCGCGCTGCTCGGTCCGAGCGGCGGCGGCAAGACCACGGTGTTGCGCATGATTGCCGGCCTTGAGATGCCGACCGAGGGCGACATTTTCATCCGCAACCAGCGCGTCAACGACATCAAGGTCCAGAAGCGCAACATCGGATTCGTGTTCCAGAACTACGCGCTGTTCAAAACCATGAACGTCTTCAAGAACATCGCGTTCGGGCTGAAGATCAAAAAGTGGAAGAAGAAGGACATCGAGGCGCGTGTGTCCGAGTTGCTCGAACTGCTCGAACTCACCGGATACGAGAAACGCTTTCCCCACCAACTCTCTGGCGGTCAACGCCAGCGCGTCGCCATCGCCCGCGCGCTCGCGCCCAAGCCCGACGTGTTACTGCTCGACGAACCGTTCGGCGCGGTGGACGCGAAGATTCGCCAGGAACTGCGCCAGTGGCTCGTGCATCTCCATCACGATCTGAACGTCACCACGATCTTCGTGACACACGATCAGGAGGAGGCGATGGAAGTTTCCGACCGCATCGTAATTTTCTCCAAGGGCAACCTCGAACAGATCGGTTCGCCGCGCGAAGTCTATGAGCAACCGGCCAATGAATTTGTGGCGCGCTTCATCGGCGTGATGAACGTGATCGAACTGACGGTCGAAAATGGCGCGGCCCGTCTCAACGAACTGGAATTCCCCTCGCACGGAATCTCTGACGGGCAAAAGGTGCGCATCGGTTTCCGCCCTTACTCAGTGCAGATTTCGCCGCAGCCCGGCACCTTTCGTTATCAAGCTATCCTTCGCCACACCTACTTCCTCGGCATTATGTTGCGCTTGGAACTCGAGTTGCCCAGCGGGCTTCTCCTGCGCTCGCGCATGACCAAAGAGGAATACGCGAAGCTCGGCTTGAGCGACAACATGCCCGTCTCATTTCAAATCCGTCAATACCGCATCCTCGGCAGCGACAGCGGAACGCTCCCCGCCGAAGTGTCCGTCACGCACGAAGCCAATGCCGGCCTGGGTGAGGGAATTTGAAATCGCGCGCAGCGCGCTGGCGACGGCGCCTTCAAATCCACTTGGAATGAAGACGCCCATGTTCCCTGCGAAGGCCAAGCGCGTGATTTTTCTCTTCTGCTGACAGATGTGTGAAGCGCACCGTTCACCGGCGCGGCGCCAAGTCCATTCCGGACCAGTTCGCGGTTTTGTAGAAGTCCTCTTCGCCGCCGAACGTCACACGCTTGCGCCGTTCATCACTGTTCAACCAGGCCACGAATGCAAATTGCGCCGAACCCTGAGCGTGTTCGGCGACGCATTGGCGGACAATCTCAATGGGCGGCAACGTCTTGCGGCCCATCACGTCCACGAGCGGCAGTTTGATGTCGCCGTCAAACGCGCGATAAACGACTTCGCTGCACACGAGCTTGTCACTGCTGAAGAAATCGAATTCGAAATCATAAGGCTTACCGGCATGACTGAACGCGCGGGCAATGACTTCCTTCAAGCGATCTTCCGTCAGGTTGGGACGGAGAAACGCTGCCGCATCCGCTTCGCCCACGGAATGTTCCATCGACGTAAACACCACGCCTTCGCTGATGGCTTCGATGATGACGCGCTCGTGGCCACGATCGTCGCGCGTCAGAAATCTTTGCCAATGCTTTTGCACGCGCGGATCGCGATCGAGGCCGAGGCGGCGCAAATCGTCCGCGGTCCCGACGTAGAGCGCGGCGTGCGGCCAATAGCCCGGCAGAAACGCATTGGAGAGAAACCAGTTGCGGCGTTCCAACATCAGGTCGCCGGGCTTGAGTTTGGCGCGCAGTTCCTTCAAGTGTGCAGGCTGGATGAGTGACTTGCCTCCATGCGGCTCACGCACCTTGGTGTCACCGACCCACGAGGAGATGAACGTCTGAACGCGATAGATGGCGAGCTTGCCAGCGTCGCGCGCATCGGCGAGTGGCGCTGCGACGCCCGCGGAGATAGCCACCAGGCTGGACTGCTGCATGGCCTTCTCCGATTTCGCGATAGCTGTGTGAAACTCGTCGAAGGGTGCGCCGGTCCCAAGGTTGTTGCGCTCGAAACCCGAGCGGTGTTCGCGATAAGTTTGTGCGGCCTGCTGCATCATCTTGCGATTCTCTGGATTGGCCAGGCTGCGCCGCACTTCGTCGTAAAGGCCAGGCGGGATGCTCCACAGCGGTTCCGGCTCGTTGAGTTTGCGGATGGCATCGGGCGCATTCTCGAAAAACGTCACGAACTTCAGCGAGCTTTCGTAGAGAACACTTGCCGCCGTGTAGCTCGCGAGAAAAGCGCGGAGTTGAAGCGTCTCATCGCTCACGCGCGCGTGGTCCTGATACTTCCAGATAATGCGCAGGAGTGCGGTGCGGTAGTTGACGTAAGCGAGCAACAAGGCGCGCGAGGCGTCGTCGTCGGCTTGGCGATACCACGAGCGTTTTCCGGCGGCGAATTCTCCCATGAGAGCGCGCGTGCGCGTCTCCAGACCGCTTACACCCGCGATGATGTCGTGCAGTGCCGTCTCGTCTGCACTAAGCGCGACGGCGAGTGAGTTCGTGGACATGCCGGCGAGATTCAAGCCAGTCATCCGCTCGGTGCGATAACGTCCGGAGAAGTATGAGTTCTGCCAGACGAAAATTCCTGCCGTCGCAACCACAATGGCGGCCCAGCGCAACGTGGTGCGCACGCGTTCCGTGCGAGAGTATTTTCTTGGCTGTTCGTCCAATGACGGAAAGGCGCTGGCATATTCGCGGACAAGCCCGCGAGTGGCATCGATGACACAACCGTCCACGCGACCCACGGCAGGAAATAGTTTCGCACCGCAAACCACGTGGCCGTATACCACAAGCCGTAAATCGGCAGGCCAAAGCTGAGCCTCGAAAGCGCTGTTGTCGTTGGCCCGTCCTGGAGTTTTCGTGAGAGCGCGCGCACGACGGTGAAGGGAATGATGTGAAACAGCGTTCCAATCACCGCCGCGGGAAACCAGAACGCGAGCCAGATCGCTTCGAGCGTCAACGTGGCGAAAAGTTTCCAGCTACGAAAGCGCATGACGGGCGAACGTGACGTCAGTCCCGCCGTGCCGAGGTGCGAACGGTACTCGCGAATCGACTCTGCCATGCCCTTGGCTCGCGCCGCGTCCTGCTCGTGGAAATGATTCATCGCATCGGCCAGCCGCTTGCGCTGACGCAACACGGAAAGGGCGACATGGCCATGCATTCGTTTGGGTGGAGGCAGCAACAACTCGAGTTCGTCCAGGAAAGGCTCGAATGCTGGATCGCTCAGATGCAGCACCACGCGTTTCAGCCGCACTTCCATTTCCGCGGTGAGCACGCGCATGGCTTTGCGCTCGTCACCGTGCTGCGCGATGAAACGAGGAACATTGATGGGCCTTCCCACGCGCACCCAGATGGCGGAGCGGAAAAGTTGTTTGCGCTGATAGTTGATCCCAATGGGCACCAGTTGAAGATCGCGCGGGCCCAGTTCCACTCCTTGCACCGCCATACGGGCCGCCCCGGAACGAATCTGCTCCAGCTTCAACGAATCGTGGCTCTTGCCTTCAGGAAAGATGCCGACGGCGTGACCTTGCGCGAGCGCCTGCGCGCCGACATTCAACGATTCAAGATTGCGCCGCACTTGCGCGCCGTCGTCCTGCGCGCGAAAGGCTGGCAGCATGCCGAGCGCACGCATCAGACGGCCAAGCACGGGAGTGTCGAACAAAGGAGCCTTGGCAAAAAACCGCACGGGCCGCGCCGCGGTCAGACCGACGATGGTTGGATCGATCAGTGAGTTGGCATGATTGGCAACGAGCAGAGCCGGGCCGGCGCGTGGAATGTGATCGCGCCCCGTGATCTCAATCTTCGGATAATAAATTCGGACCAGCCGCCGGACAATCCATCGCGCAAGGCGGCCGAACAATTCGAAGCGCATTCCTCTTCTTACTCTTAGTCGTAATCGTATTCCCACTCTCTTCTGGAGCTTGGGAATGAGATTAGGATTAAGAACACGATTACGATTAGGACGGGCAGCAGTTACTTCGCAGCGGTTTGGACCGTCGCGTCCTTGATCGGCACGGGAACGAAGGCGCGCAACAGTGCATTGCTCCTGGCCGTGTAGTCGTAAAGCCGCACCTGACCATCGAAGCCGCCCGTGGCCAGCCAGTTTGTCGTGGGATGAAAAGTCAGGGCAAAGATCGCTCCCTCGTGGCCCTTCAACGTCGCGACGCGTTTGCCCTCTTTGCCCGCGGTGTAAACGCGCACCTCAGGATCGGCGCCGCCCACCACGATGTTGGTGCCGTTCGGCGACCAGGCGATGGCCTGCACGGGACCGCCAAGCCGTTCGTATGCCTTGATCAGGTTCACGTCGTTGTTCGCCGCCGTGCGTCCCTGGTTCTCCACGATTTTGTAAATGCGCGACACACCCTGCTCGCCGCCATAGACGATCAGGTCTTCTTTGGGATGGCGCGCCATGCAGAGCACGTTCTCCAAGAGCTTATTGATGTCGTCGATGAACTGACTGTTCGACACGTCGATCAATTTCATCGCGCGATCGCGGCTGCCGCTGAGCAAGCGCTTGCCGTCCATCGTGAAGGTGGTGCCGAAAGTCCAATCGCTATGATTGTCGAACTTCATTATCTCCTTGCCGTCCTTGATGGAAAAGACGCGCACGGATTTGTCGGCCCCGCCCACAGCGACTTTCTCTGAGTCCGGTGAGAACGAAATGCCGTAGAGCGAGTCGATGGAGGATTTGATGGAGCGCACAAGCCCATTCGTAGCCGTATCCCAGATTTGAATTTCGCCGAACCGCGCCGGCACGCCACCTGAGACGCCGAGTAGTTTACCATTGGGCGAGTAAGCGAGCGATTCGATGCGCAGCGATTCACCGAGCAAGCGCGCCACAAGATTCGAACCATCGGCGCTGTGCAACAGAACTTCGTGATAGCCGGACACGGCGAGCGTCTTGCCGTCCGGCGAGAACGCCAGCGCGGAAATGACGGGTGCTTTCGCGTACGTCGGCGGCTCGCTGAGCTTAAAGGAATTTGCGTTCGTAGGCGTGTCATCCTTCGCACCTTCGATTATCCAACGCGTGAACAGCGCGACTTCCGCTTTGCTCAACGGGTCGCCTTCCTTGGGCATCGAAGGTTCGTCGCCGACGATTTCGTCGATCACGATGCTGTTCGTTGGAACACCCGCCACGAACCCCGGGCCGTGCTTGCCACCTTTGGCAAAAGCCGCGTAGGTCGTGAGATCGAAATCCCCTTTCAGCTTCCCCGGATGATGGCAACCAGTGCAACTACGCTTCATCACTGGAACGAGGTCGTTATAAAAGCTCACGGGCGTGGCCGCATCAGCAACACTCACGACCAAAAGCGACGCGCCAACGAGACAGAGAATATTTCGTAAGTAATTCATTCTTTAGGACCGCTATTTTGGGCCAACAGTTGAATTCGTCGCGGCGACATCAATGGATGCCGGTTGCGAAATCACCAGCTTCACTGCCCCGCTTTTGTGGCGGTAGAGACGGTCATTGAACATCGCGGCGGCCTGGACCGTGAGCGAGCCATTGGTAAGCGGTTGCGCTTTGTCGGTCGCCGTCAAGATCACCAAAGCTTCTGCAGCACTTGCGGCGACATTCGTTCCCCGAACGTTGATTCCTTCGGGCACGCCCTCAATGATCAAAGGGATCTCTCCCGCAAACCCGCGGCGTTCGACTTTCACCTTGAGCGTAACTTCATCGACGTTGGTCGATCCCACCGGTGCCAGATTCAAAGCGAGTTTCGGCGGTTCGGCGGTGAGCACAAACGGAATCTGCGCAACACTCAATGCCACCGGCTGGCTGAACTGGACGACAGCTTGTCCATTGTTCGTGGCTTCGCCGCGCAGAAGCACCACGCGCGTGCCGATTTCGGAATCGACCTTCGCTGTGAACTTGAGCTGTGCGCTGCGCGCATCGCTTTTCACCGTGAGTTCCTTCACGTCGAGGCTCTTCGTGATTGGCTCGCGGCCCGCCGTAAATCCAACCGCCGACAACTTGATGTCATTCGTGAAACCTGTGCGGCGGCTTACGAGCACGTCGACAGTCGCGGACTTCAACTGGTCCATTGTCGTGGCGAGCGTCAGTGCATCCAAGGTAAACGGCGCTGTGTCGAAGACGCTGAGAAAGCCCTGCTTGTATGTTTTCTCAGCCACCGGTTGCGGCGCGATGGCGGAAGCCGGCTGCATGAGTTCTTTCCCGCCCACCATGGCGCTCGCGACCACTCTCAGCGGAACTGTCGCCATCATAGCCTCCGATGTGGCTGTGATGAGCATATCGCCTTCGTTGCGGCCGACCGGAATAAGCAGTGGCTCCGCGCTCACTCCCGCCGGCAAATCCGTCGCTGCCAAACGCACCGGCCCGTCAAAGCCCTGCCGGACCACCTCGCATCGAATGCGCGTGCGGCCGCCGCGATTCAAGCGCACGGCATCCGGAAAATATTTTGCGACAAATGTCGCACTCGCTGTTGACGGAGGACGAATCGCGAGTCGATAACCGAAGTTATCGCCGCCTCGCCCGGTGAGGTCACGCACGACCACCGTGTAGTCGGTGTCCTTTTTGGCATCGAACTCGATGCGCGCGTCTACACCGTCGGCGTCATCGTTTTGCATCACGAGCGTCTGTCCCGCGTAAACGGCGAGCAACGTATCCAAGGGGGAGCCGTACCGGCGCGCATCGATCGCACAAACGACTTTTTGATCGGCAGCAGCCTTGAAGGTGAAGCGATCGACATCCTTCGCGGCACCGATGCGGCCATTGACGATGACCGGCACCGTCACTGTGTTGACGTTGGTGTCACTGTTGTTCGGTTCGGTTTCGGCAAACTCGGAAAAGTCCTGCACGTCCAAGAGCACGGGATTGGAAAGGCCGTGCGGAGTGTTGAGGCGAATTTCCTGACGGCCCAGAGGCGCGCTGGCGTCAATGTTGAGCGTCATCTTTTCCGCGCCCTGGATGTTGCGACCCACCACGGAAATCTCCAGCGGCTTCCCGCGCTGGCCGCCGAAGGGAAAGACGTAGTTCACGAAAGGCAACGCACTGATGAACAACCGGTATTTATAATCGAGGCCGCCGCGATACTGGAAGTCGCGAAGCTGCGCGAAGTAGTCACCATCCTCGGGAATGGTGAATTCAATCACGGAATCAAAACTCCGTGTGTCCTCACTGCGCGCGAGTTCCTTCCCCTTCGCGTCGAGCAGGGCCAGCGACGAATCGAGTGGCGAGCCACTGCGTTGCGCCACGACTTCGAGCACCAGTTGCTCGCCCTTCTTGGCTTTGAAACGGAAATAATCCAGTTCGGTCGCGGCTTGGATTTTGCCTGCGACCGCTGAGGGAATCGCAATCATCTGGCCCTGCTCAATGGCGTTGTTCGGCTCGATCTCCGCGACTTCTGGCACCGCGCCCACAGTAATGTTCAGCGGCTCGGATATTCCAGTCGGGCCCACCGCACGCACTTCGCGAACACCCAGCGGCGCGTCGGACGCTGCCGTTATGCGCGCCCGCAAAGACCTGCTTCGGCCGCCTGAAGACCCAGCTACGGAGATCGTTTTGGCGCTGGATTCGATGGTGACGCGCTGGATGCGATGGTGACGCGTGGCGCGGAAGTTTCGATCACCAGTGAAGCATTGAGACCGGAATCACCGCTGAAGACCAATCCCGTGACAGAGCCGAGGCCCTGACCAGCAAACGTGACATCGAGCGTCGCGCCGCGCTGGATCCAATCTGGTGAGAGCGAAGTAATCTTCGGCTGGGCGAAAACCGCCGACGCACCGACCACCAATCCCAGCAGAACTCGAAATGTTGTCGAAGTCACAGCTGGAAAGATCAGCCGAACAAGCCGACGACAGGCTCGGCCTGTACCAATTCGCGCGGCTGGTTCAAATGATTCATGACCATCGTGTGCGGGTCGATGCCGAGCGCGTGGTAGATCGTCGCCAGCAATTGCGTCGGATGTACAGCCTTTTCCGCTGGAGATGACGCGGTGGCGTCGGACTTGCCGTAGAGCGCACCGCGCGTCACACCCGCGCCCGCCACAAGTGCGGTGTAACAATATGGCCAGTGATCGCGCCCGTCCGGCGCGTTACCATTCCCAGACGTGCTGACTCCAAGACGAGGCGAGCGGCCGAATTCACCGATGGCGACAACGAGCGTCTCCTTCAACAAGCCGCGCTCATCCATGTCTTGAAGCAACGAGGCGAGGCCGCTGTCCAGCTTCGGGCAATGGAGATCTTTGAGCGGGCCGAAGTTCGCGGCGTGCGTGTCGAAAGCATCGACCACAGGATTGCCATTTGCCACGGCCGGCCAATTTACCTGCACGAAGCGCGTACCTGCCTCGATCAAACGGCGCGCGAGCAGAAGCCCCTGACCAAACGTGTGCCGGCCGTACTGATCGCGCAGTGTGTCCTTTTCCTTCGTCAGATCGAACGCGTCGCGCGCTCGGCCGGACGACACGAGGTCAAACGCCTTCTGGTAATACTTGTCGATGGCAAATTTCTCGACGGCCTTTTCCATCTCGGGCATGGCAGCGTTCACTTTTTGCAGAAGCGTTTCGCGGCGCGCCAGGCGTTGACGCGTCATGTCCTTCTGCATCGTGAGATCGTCGAGTTTGATGTCCTTGTTCGGGTCCTGATAAAATTGATACGGGTCGTGAGCGGCGCCAAGAAATCCCGCCATGCTCCCCTTGCCAATTACATTACTCTCCTGCGTAGGACGCGGCAGAATCACGAACGGCAGCATCGCTTCCGTCGGCGGTTTAAGGCGCGCGATCTGGCAGCCTGCGTGCGGGAAGTCATTCGGTGCAGGTGGTTCGAGCTGGCCTGAAGGCGACACGCGATCCGGGGTGTAGCCCGTCATCATCTGATAATGCGCCGCCGTGTGATTGAACAGTCCGGCGGGCGTGTAACTGACGGAACGAATCAGCGTGGCCTTGTCCATCTGCTGCGCGAGCTTGGGCATCACTTCAGTCAGCCAGATCCCGGGCACGTTGGACTTGATTGGCTTGAAATCGCCGCGCACGTTCGACGGCGCATCCGGCTTTGGGTCCCAGATATCGATGTGGCTTGGCCCACCCTGGAGAAACACAAAGATGACAGACTTCGCCTGGCCCCAGCCGGCTTTGCCCTTGGCGTTCGCTTCCGTGGCGTGGGCCTGCAAACGCAAAATATCCCCGAGCGAAATGCCGGCCATGCCCAAGCCGCCGATACGGAGAAATTCGCGACGGCTGAAACCGTCGCACGTGCTGCCGGGTTGTCCTGGAATGCTGATCATAATTACGTTCCTTTCACATCGCTGCTGAACTCCGCCACCTGACGTTCCCTGCTGTTGCGCTGCCTCCCGGCGGTTGCGCTGCCAGACGAAGAAAATTACGACCGCGATGATGATGAGCGGCACGGAGACCACGAGACCAATCACCACTGCGATGAGCAGCAGTCCCCATCCGCCAATGAATGCCGCAATGGTTGTCATCACCGGTTGAACACGAAGGACGAGCTATTGATCAGCGCCCAGGTCAAATCCTGCGCCAGTTCAGACCGTGACTTGGCCCCGGCGAAATCGAGCGCTGCAAATTCCTTCTCCGTTGGGAAACGGTTCAGGCACGAGAGATAGATTTCTTCGACGAGCTTCGTGTCATCCTTTTCGGACTCAAGCAGTTTGGCGATTCGGCTCGATGGCGCGTTGACCGCTTCGCTGAGAGTTTGGCCGTTAATGAGATTGAGCGCGTGCGACAGCGTGAGGTTGCTCGTGCGCTCGCATTCGCATGCGGACTGCCGCTTCGGCCGGCCAAACAGCGCGAGGAAATCATTTCCGGCCACAGTGCCATCCGGAAGCTCCACGGGACGCATCCCCGCCAGCAT
>Ga0193753_10000924_pt1 | contig 26622 bp, 26 predicted proteins | sample H1c2metaG_FD_144925 | JGI IMG/M metagenome (GOLD analysis project Ga0193753, IMG submission 144925) | Soil microbial communities from a riparian zone of the East river system, Colorado, United States - H1c2 | ecosystem: Environmental > Terrestrial > Soil > Riparian zone | place: USA: East... | reverse complement strand
AAAACGCAAACCACCAAAACAAACCCACAGATCTCGACCAGTTGACACGGTCACTCCATATCAGGCCAATGCGCTCATCGAACTATTTAGATCGGTATACGTCTTCGCCAAGTGGCCGAAAAACCGGCTTTCCTCGAACATCGCCCGCCAATTGGCAAGTAGACGATTGGCGACTTTTCGTCCAAGTGGAAAGTCACCCACCGGAAATCAGTAAACCCTACGGCATTTTTTCGGTACAGATCTGCCCGTCCCGCGGGGGAAGCCCTGTCACTCCAGGGATGGCGTCGCGAAGCCGAGCGACGCAGGCACCTGACCCGATGAGTACCGTCGCCTCCGCAACGCAAGCACGACCAGGATCATGATGACCATCTGAGGCAGCAGGATAATCGCCGCAACAACTCTCGGATCCACGGACGCCGGTACCACAGTATTGAGAATCACCCAGGCTAGGAGTACACCGAACAGTGTCTTGAGCGTGGGTCTAACCGTGGCCGCCAGCAGGGTGAGAAACCACAGCACGGGGATGACTGCATACAGCGGGAGGAACGGGCTGCGTAGCGACGCCAAAATCAGGATCGTCAGCCATGCCAGTGGTTCCTGTTCGCGGGTCCGCGTTCGCTTCGCGACAAAGACTGTAGCGGTCAGGAGAATCAGCGTGTAAATCCAGCCCACGATCTTCATTGCGCCGAACGACGCGCCGGTCACACCAAACAGGCGCAGTTTTAACGCCATCCCGGGGACGGAGAAGTTTTGCGCAATGCCCCAGGGGCGGCGAAACGCCGGGAAGGCCTCGCCTCCCAGTAGCCTGGGAAGATGATCGAGAAATGCCTTATATGGAGCCCATCCCGTATCCACCAGGGAGACTGCTATCAGGGCAAAGCAGATTCCGACCGTCCAAGCAAGAGCGCGCCACTTGCGCTGTACCAGCAGATAAACCAGCAACAGACCTGGGAACAACTTGCTCACCGTCGCGTATGCCAGCAGTGCGCCACCGGCCGCATAACGACGCTGCGCGAGCAACACCATCGCGATCATCGCAAGCGAAGACACGATCGCCTGCAAGTTGCCAACCTGCAAGGTTGCGATCGTTATATCGGAGGCCAACACGAGCGGAGAGAACAGCAACGCGCGCGTGCCTGTCACCGGCCCGAGCATCCGGGCAACAACAAGCAGACCAATGACCAGCACCGCGCCATTCAACGAAAACCAGACCATACGGAAGCGAAGAAACTCCGGCGTCAGTATCGCCAGCGCGCGCGGAAGCAAAAGGAACGGTGGCGGATACTCGTAGGCGTCGATGTTGAACGATCCGATGGGTCGCGGCTTCCGCGGAGCGGTTGGATCCTCGTCCGGGAAGGAATACAGTTCCCAGGCATATACATTGGGCACAGTTGCCACTGATCTAGCAGCCACGTAGTAAGCGGACAAGCAGGAGTGGTTGGCCGTGAGTCCAAGCCCGCGCGAAGGACTAACGGCGCATCCGACCTCCGCAGGATTAACGATGAACACGCATAGACGAACCAACTGGAAGAGCGCCGCGAGAGTTGCCAGACCGGATACGACGTTCAAGGCGCGGGAGTTCGCTCCTTTATCCAGCGGAACAAACGGGCGCCGCCAGAAGAACCAGGCGACGAATGCCGCAATGCCGACGGCGACAATAACAGCAACTATCTTGGATCCCGTAAAGCCCATCGCCGCAGCGAACGCGAAAATTCCAAAAGCACAGGCGAGAGACAGTGCTATCAGAGCGCGCAGAGATCGAAAGGTAACGGTTCCGGGAGGTTCGGTAGTTTCGGTGGGCATGTCTACCCCCTCTAAAACGTCCACGGGCGGGTAACTGGTTGTCTGGGTGCTCTGCGTGCGGAATTCGGCTACTTTACGCCACTCACAAGTACCTGTCTACCTCGATCGCGAGACGAAAAACCGTAACGACGCCCAGGCTGATTCAAATGCCGACAATCGAGTTTCATGGGGCCTCGAAATCCCGAGCAAGCTCGACTTCCGGCTCCTGCAAGCAAAGCTAGTTCCCAGCAAGTGGGGGAGCCTCTTCGTCCATAGCCTCTACCACGCTGTCGTCAGTTGACGGACGGCCATAGCGGACGCTCTTTGCCCCCAGTGCACTTGGAGTTCCCGCAAGCGCGTTGCGATCAATTTTGGTCGGGTCGGATTCGGGTGGCGTCTTTGAGCTGATGACTGTAGGTTGCCTTTTCCTCTGTTCTGTCCATAAACGAACCTCCTGTTGCTTACTGAGAGGGTGAGATGCCACAAATTGAGAATGAGGATCTAGGGGGCAGGCCGCTGAAGGAGCCGTGAGCAAAGGAGTCCCTCCGAGACCTGCCTGCCCTACGTCACTGAGCCCTGCGACAGGTGTACGGTGTGTCCTGCCGCGCACCCGTCGGAGAATTCAATTCAGTCTTACCGAGCATTCGCAAGACATTTGTTTTGCGCCGCCATCGCATCTGACAAGCAAGTGTCGGGCACGTAGGGCTGCCCTGGAGACCGCGGCTGGGTTTTGCGGGACTGACACACTTGTTGCTGCTGCGTAAAGGTAGTCGTGCAAACAGACGGATCTGTCTTGCTTGACTGTGATGAAGTATTGGTTGTTCCGCCTCGATCGCTACTAGCGTTAGTACCCTTGTAGCAGGACTCAAAGATCGACTTCGCAGTGTTTCGGCAGGTTTTACCTTCATCAGAGGTTGGGCACACTCTTTGTAGATTTTCGCGGACGTTCTTGCAAAAATCTTTATTGCCCGTGGGTGAGACGGAATCGTCTTGCGCTGATCTTGTCGTTGCTGAAGAGTCGGTGCAACGGAACTGCTCCTTGGCCGAGTCCCATATCGGACTCATGCCAGGCTTCGCGCACTGACCTGCAGCAGCAATGGAAACTGCTGTGATTAGTAAAGGAAGAACTTGTAGATGGACTTTCATTGAAAGCCTCCAGGGAGGAAGCGCTGGGGTCAGGCCGACAAACTTGCAGGGGCGCGGTCTCAGTACGACTCAATGAGTAGGATGCTTCGAAACGAACTTATGGGCCTTGTGTCGAGTAACACTAATAGAACAGGGTCAAGGCTTCATCCTTGGAGATCCTGTTGCGCGGAGTCCAACCGCGGTCAAACTTTCGGAAAGAACTCTATGCGTTGCAGTTCGCGTCCGCTCATCGTCACCAAGCCCAATCTCTGCTTCCCGAATCTCATCTTCGGAAGGGTAGTCTGGACATTTCAACTTTGCACGAACCGGACGTCTCTACTTTGCGCTTACAGACTGACTATACATAAGTTGCCTTATAAGGCATAGAATCAATAACTTACGAGGACTACATACTACCACAGGAATGGCGACGGCTCCACGCAGGGATCTTTGTCAGCACCTCAGCGGTGCGACCGTTGCCAGCTCGTTGAAGCCAGGAATCTGAAAATTGTGGATTTGGACCCCAGACGAGTTGATCTTCTGTGTCCATGAGTGCGCGCGGAAAGTGCGACGACAGCGTAATGCGGGTGTTAGTCCGATTTTCCCTTCATCCGCCCAGAATTCAAAACAGAGGGGAATCCAGCGACGTGCTGCGTGGATCGTTCGATGAGCGCATTGGCGATTTAGTATTCATTGAGGATCGACAAGGGGTCAATCAGTCGCAATCACGTGTCCGAGATGCCGGTTATACATCCATTTGCCCAAAACACAGATCGATCTGAATAGGTCGATGAGCGCATCGGCCTGAAGGCAGCAGTTGAGCCACGGATCACTTGTCCGAAAGAGCAGCGATTCGGCCAGGCGACGAGAAGCCCGCTGTAACTAAGCCTCCGCCGCCAGCCTTAGCTGTATCTCGCGCATGACAATCGTCAGAACTTCAACTTTCTTATTTCGCCTGCACTAGCCCCGCAATAACTGTGGCAATTTTATCGAGTATCTGGTTCCAGCCCTCTAATTGACCGCTGTTTTTCGCGCTCTCCATGGGTTCATTTCCAATGTGGGTGAGTTTCGTCTGGCCGTTTCCGAGATCCTCAAAGATGGTCACGTCGTGCGCACCGTCTATGGCCTCATGTTCTATTCCTAATTGCGCAGGCTCGATCTTGTTTCCCTTCGAGTCCGAAAAGTACATGGAGGAAACGATCTTCTCGTGCAGAACAATCTCGTGGTATTCAACCGCATTCCAGAACTCCTGCCCATTCGGCGCCTTCATGCAGTAGAGAGATTTTCCTCCGACGCGAAAATCCATCTGACAAACGGGCGCAGTAAAGCCCTTCGGTCCCCACCACTGCATCACGTACTTCGGCTCTGTCCACGCCTTCCAAACCAGTTCGCGTGGGGCATCAAAAACTCTTGTAACGACCATCCGCTCAATTTCGCTAACCGTGTTTTCTGCCATCTCTGACCTCCTCTTTCTTCATTTGATTTACAACTACATCCAGTTTGTCGAAACTCTCTTCCCAGAATCGGCGATAGCTAATCGTCCAGTCGCTGACTGTCTTGATCGCCTCTGGCCTAAGCGTGCACACACTCTCTCGTCCACGCTTCGTCTTGATCACAATCCGCGCCCGCACCAGGTAGGCAATGTGTTTTGAAATCATCTGCTGCGAGAGTGCAAACGGTTCCGTCAATCCATGCACAGTCACAGGCCCATGGAAGAGTCGTTCGATCATTGCCCGGCGAGTGGGATCAGACAAAGCCGCAAATGTTGTACCTAACTTATCCACAACCAAATGGTAGTGGATAGTCGGTCAATGTCAAGTGCGAATTTTGCGATTCCCGATTTCTGTTCCTTGATCTGTGAACCCTGATAGCGCTGATTTTTGCTTCCCATGAGCAGCGTCAGTGGAGCTGGCTACATGGTTAGGAAATAGACTTGCTCATGAGCGCGAGCCGGTAGAGTTGTGGCGCTGGCATCAGGGCCGAGAGGAATGCCGGATTGCCTTTGGAACCTGTTCTCGATGTAGCGACCTGTTGGGCTAGTGATCTTTGCCAGTTGGCTCGCTGCTATATCCGCGTTGAGTGGTAAATCGCCGAGTCACTCACCGAAATGCTCCTGAGCTGTGTTGCGGAAACGAACCTTGCGCGAGCCGACGCCTGCCAGGCTCAGTCTTGGCCTTTTAGGTTGCAAAAGGCTGTTGCGATTGATTATTCAACGATGTTTCCAAAAACACAGCGGTGGAAATGCCGGTCTGATGGAAAGCGTGGAAGGCAGGACGATGAAGCTGTCCTCCCTCCCCCTCTTCCCACAGCCCTTGGAAATCACCAAGTGCGGTGATTTCGCACGTTACCACCGCACGACGACGACCGATTATGATGACATTTCAGCTTTGCATCGCTGACGACACTTACGCTTTGCAGCAACACAGAAGCTGTGGCACGTATATTTGCCTTGATAGTGATTAGGAACTGGTTTCCCTTCGGGCGTCTCAGGAGAAGAGTTCGTAGGGCAAGTAAACAGATAGCGGTTCTGCAGTCGATGGAGACTGGCGCAGAGTTGGGCAATCGGGCGAAAGAACGGCTCTCCGGCTCTTCATTCCGGCAGCTGAGACCTTCCGACCGTCTGTCGACAAGTTCAGGTATGATTACCGCGTCACGGCGATGTCTAAAGCCGGGCAGTGAAATACGAACTTGCGCTGAACGCCGCACTCATTACCACGGCGTCGCTCCAATCGGCAACCCGACTCAACAGGAGCCGGTCGATATGTCACCCAAACTTCTTTGCGGTAACGGTCTTATCCTAGTGCCCGTTCTGGCGCTAATAAGTGCGAGCATGCTTTTCAGCGGATGCGCTAGGCGAGTGACGCGGACCAACGCTCCGCCCCACTTCCAGCGCCCAGCCCCAGAGCGTGGACTGCTTACTCTACGCGACCGCAAACGAGTGGCACGATAGGACCCAGCTTTCGTCGATCGATCTGTTCGGCAAGACGAGACAACGGATCGGAGACGCAGCGAAGCCCCGGCTCACCGGGCTGGCAATTGACCCCACCAACCGTACTCTCTACGCGGTGTCAGAGGACGACGAGGGAGTGCCGACGCAGCTTTTCCGAGTGGATTCGAAAACAGGGGTCCTGACGACCGTTGGTCCCGTGGGATTCCGTAGGCTGCGCGGTCTTTCCTACCGATCAGCCCGACAAGAAGCTTTGGAGCATAGGTGAGCACCAGGGACTGGTAAGCATCGATCTCAACACTGCGAAGGGCACGCTGGCGCTCGTTGCGAAAGAGCAAGAGTTATCATCATTGTCGTGGAGCGATGATGGCACCCGGCTCTACGCCACATCTGAAGACCAGCATCTTTGGACCTATGACCCGAGCAGCGGCCAAGGTCTCGAGAAACTATCAGACCGTCTGCCAAAAGGAAACCGAGCTATTCAAATGCGGCCCGACGGTAACTTGCTCATTTTGCACGACAGCGACGACGACAAGTGTGACGATTGCGCCGCATTCCTCGTCTATAATCTTCAGACCCATAGGCGGGTTCATTCCTTCCATATAAACAGGGCGGCGCACGATGACCTTCGCGCCATCGCATGGCCTAACCGCTGCGGGAACCCGGATCCCGGCGGCCGAGTAAAGCTAATCCAACAAATTTCCGTAGACAAAACTAGCATCTGTCCAAACGACGAGGTCAAGGTGACCGTCGTAGCGCAACACCCTGACGGCCCGCCCAATCCTGTGGTCTCGGACCAGCAGCGCAAGGCACTGCGCGATATCGGCCGATGCCGAACGGCTGCGCTCGGCACTCATCTCGAACGATGCGATCGCTGCAACTATGAGACTGTCGCTTACGACCAAATCTACCGAATTGCTCCAGGGCACCGTCGATTTACTCATCCTGAAGGTGTTGAGCCTGGAGCCGATGCACGGCTGGGCTATTGCGCAAAGGATCAACCAGCTCTCAAAGGAAGTTCTGCGGGTGAATCAGAGCGCCTTGTATCCTGCGTTGCACAGGCTCGAACATCAGGCATGGATTGAAGCAGAATGGGGCGAGTCTGAGAACAACCGGCGAGCGAAATACTACTCTCTGACGAAGGCGGGACGTGCGCGGCTGGAGGCGGAAGAGAAATCATGGGATCGGCTGTCAGCGGCCGTCCGAGTCGTCCTGAAAACCGTCTGAATGGGGTTAACATGCGCTTATTTCAGAGCCTGCGTCGTCGCTTGCGGTCTTTCCTAAAGAAGGACTCAAGCAATGCCCAATTAAGCGAGGAGCTGCAATTCCATCTGGAGCGGCAAACAGAAGAGAATATTGTCCACGGAATGCCACCGGAGGAAGCGCGGTGGGCGGCAAGAGCAAGTTTTGGAAACCTTCCTACAGCTATTGAGGAATGTTACGAAGCGCGAGGTGTAGCGTGGCTGGACGATCTTGCGCAGGATGTCCGCTACGGTCTACGGACGATGGTGAAAAATCGGTCTTTCACGGTGGTGACGATACTGACGCTTGCGTTGGGGATTGGAGCTTGCACGGCCATCTTCAGCCTGGTAAATGCAGTGCTGATTCAGTCGTTGCCTTACGGGGAGCCGGATCGACTTGTGTATGCGTTTACGCCTAATCCTCTCTGGAACCTCCCGGCAGAGATCTTTGGGCCAAGCAATGCCGATTTCTTTGATCTGAAGAAACAGAGTAAGTCTTTTTCGGCAACGACTTTGTTTGCCCAAACCACCTACAACCTTGCTGGGAATGGTCGTGCGGAGAGGGTGGGCGCCGCCAAGGTGGATGCTGATTTTTTCGGGACGCTGGAGGTGGCTCCTGAGCTTGGCCATGGCTTCGACGATAGGGATGAACAGCTTGGAAACGATCATGTTGCTGTTATCAGTCATGCGCTTTGGCTGACGTGCTGGGTGGGCGTGCCGATGTGCTTGGTAGCACGTTAAGCCTGGACGGTGTTTCTTACCAAGTCATAGGTGTGATGCCAGAGGAATTTGCGTACCCGCAGAAGAATGATCTTGCCTACGGGAATGGGCATGTCGAGACGACTGATGTATGGGTGCCTTCAGCTTTGACGTCTCAACAGAAGGCCGACAGAGAGGACTCAAACGGCTATGCTGTGGCGCGGCTGAGGCCTGGCGTAACAGTGCGCGAGGCGCAGGCGGAAATGGACACGATCATGTCGCATCTCAACCTGCTGCACAACCCGGACACGCGTGGATGGAGTGCCTTCGTGAAGCCGTTCCGAGATAGTGCGCTGGGGCAGGTGCGCCCTTTGATGTGGCTTCTGATGGGTACTGTCGGGTTTGTACTGCTGATCGCATGTGGAAATGCAGCGAATCTGCTTCTGGCGCGGGCGGCGGCCCGTTCGCATGAGTTGGGTGTGCGTGCAACGTTGGGAGCAAGGCGGAGTCGGTTGCTGCGTCAGATGTTGACGGAGTCCTTGATGTTAAGCGCAGCAGCGGGAACGGTTGGGGTCGGGTTTGCGTGGCTGTTCCTGCATGCGTTGTTGAAGCTCAATCCGGGAGATATTCCGCGGATGGATGGTGCACGGATCGACCTGCGTGTGATGGGATTCGCCGTCTTTGTGACCGTGCTGACGAGTGTGCTTTTCGGGATGCTGCCTTCGTTGTCGGCCACTCGGATCAACCTCGCGGAGTTTTTGAAGAGCAGCGGGATGCGTGGAGTTGCAGGCGACCGGAAGCGGGTGAGACATGGGTTGGCAGTGGCTCAGATCGCTCTTTTGGTTGTGTTGCTCACGGGCACCGGGCTTCTATTGCGGAGCTATGCAAACGTGCTTTCGGTGTCGACGGGGTTCTCTGTTACAACTGTCACGGCGAGTGTGCAGATGAGTTCGCAGTACGGCAACACGCATAAGCGCCGCGCCTTCTTTGGGAGCCTAATTGAGCGAATAAACTCGATCCCGGGCGTGCAGGCTGTGGGGGTCGTGAACGAGCTGCCTCTTAGTAACTCGGAGACTCTCGCGTCTCTATTTGTAGAGGGCTATCCGAACACTAAACAACAGCTCATGGAAGAGCGTGGAATTACGCAGGATTATCTTTCGGCGATGCACACCCCGTTGGTTCAGGGACGGGATATCTCCGACGAAGATGTTGCTGGAAATCGGTTGGTGGCTGTCGTGAATGAGGCCTTTGTGAAGAAATACTTTGCGAATGGAGATGCGATTGGCCGTCGTATTCGCACCGGCGAGGGTGAGAGCGGCCCGTGGGTTACGGTGGTTGGAGTTGCGAAGGATGTTCGGTACATGAGCCTCGAGGCTGCCCCGGTTCCGCAGGTGTACAGGTCCTTCTGGCAGGTGGAGTGGAACGAATCGAATATCGTTGGTGCGTATGTTGCGGTGCGTTCATCGCGGCCGCGGGATGCTGTCGTTGCTGAGATTCGGGCGGCAGTTAAGGGAATCGATCCAAGCCTGGCGGTAGCCGACGTGCATACGATGAGTGAGTTAGTTTCTTCGGTTACCGCGCGCAGGCGGGTTCAGACTACGCTGCTCACGGTCTTCTCGGTTACAGCGATGTTGCTGGCGATGGTGGGGGTGTATGGGCTGTTGGCTTATTCAGTGCGACAGAGGACGGGCGAGATTGGAATTAGGCTGGCGCTTGGTTCATCAAAGAACGGAATAGTGCGGCTGATATTGCGGGAAGGACTTGCATTGCTCGGAATCGGGCTGGTGATCGGTTTGGCTGCTGCATTGGTATGTACGCGGCTGCTGACAGCCTTTTTATATGGAGTGCCTGCACTTGATCCGGGTACGTTTGCGTTGGTCCCGATGTTGTTGCTGGCGGCTACGATTGCTGCTTGTTTGATTCCGAGTTTCAGGGCGGCTGCTATCGATCCGATCAACGCATTGCGCCACGAATGATTGGGCCAAAAGAACGTGAATGGGGTCACTACACCAAACGGCAAAAATCGTACGCTAACGATCTTTTCAATCCTTGAAGAGCCAGTGAGGGCTCATGGCGTATGAACTATTCCGTCTATCTCGATCTTTGAACACCAGAAGCAGAAGCGCACATCCCTACCGGGAGCAAGCTCAGCCAGGTCTAGCCGCCGCCAATAATGAATACCTGTACGGCACAACAATCCGGCTACGGCACTGGCTTCGTGCTCCCTGTTCGGCCATAGCCGCGCTAGCGAGGCGGCTAACTCTGCATCGCAGGAGACTTTTGTCATTGATTCACCTTCTACGCTGGTCAGTTGGACACCGAATCCTTTGAACAAGTTCCCAGTCACTACGCCAGTACTCTCAAATCGTCTTAACTGTCGATACCGATGGCGGGTGAGTCGGAATGGCCGACGTTGCGCAAAGGAACAGTTCTGCAACGATCCGCGCGCCCTACCGAAAAGTGAAATCGATAACAGGTGAGCGGTAACACAAACTATGCGCGATTAGATAAAGGGGTCACTACACCAATTAAATCTCACCTAACTCTCATCTCCGGAATCGGATACCACACAGGAATCGCCGTGCATTTTCTTCCATGTTGCGTTATGAGCAGCCTGATTCGCGCCCGACGGCCAAGTGCCCTGGATTAGATTTCCGCCCTCGGTGAGCTTACCGACGAATGTGTGGGGGCAACACATTCCGGTATAGGCGTAGAGTTCGAATGATACCGAGCCGTCCTTTTCGAGATGGGCCTTCAAGCGTTCGCCGAAGCGCTCAGAGACGGTAACGGGCTTGGAAACGTTATCGATGCAGGAGCGGACAGTACCCGGAAGCTGGATTGCATCGGACCACCCGGTGAACTCGCCTGGCGCCTGCTCGGCAATGTGGATACAGCCTTGACCGAGGTTCGAGTTCTCTGCCCAGGTACCAACCAGGGGTTAGCCTTGCCGGATTGGTTGGTGCTGGGACGGCATAGGATTACGTGGGAATCAAACTCGCCGCGATGCAAGCGGCCATCCCAGCAGCCGCCTTCCTGTTGGACCAGATCTAAGTCAACCGACGGTGTGTCGGCCCATGGCGAAACAAAGTGCAACTGCAAACGCCCCTGATTGAAGGTGACATTTCCACCTCTGCGGGAGTCGGAGAAGCCGCCCTCTTCTCCAAGCTGGATCTCGGTTCCCTTCCGTTCGAAGCCGCCAACTTGCAGGTCCTGCCACGATTGAGGCGCCCAACTCTGCTTGTCTCCATCGCTGGGAATCGTTGTGTCCAGCTCAAGATGAATGCCAATCGCACCTCCGTGGCCATTGGAGGTTTCCCAAATTCCAGAAAGAGATTCAGGAGGCATCACCTGTTGTCCGAGGTAAAAGCTGCGGTCTTCCGGCGCAACAGGCATTCTTCTTCGAGCTTTGTTAGTGACCTCTTCTAGTTTCTGATTTGGCTTTTGCAACTCGCGCCATGAGAAGCCTGTTAAACAGGATGGCTCATTCCGTTTGCCTTTCTATCTGCGTTCAGCGTGCCGCCGCTCAAGACACCCCCGCCCTTCGGACGCACGCTCTCCTTCCCAAAATCCGCTGCGCGCCTCTGCAAGGTGCGGACTCCTGCCCCAAAGCAAGTTTGGGTCCCCTTCCCCAGATTCTGTCCAGTCGCCGAGGGAGTGGGTCGCGACGGCACACCCTTCGGGCAATGTATGGTCCGCCGCCCGATTGCAAGCGAAAAGTTCTGATGATGAGAAGTGGTCTGCGGCAATGTATTCGGCCTGTGAATGAAGCTATCGCTTCTGGCCATGATGTACTCCGCGCCCCGCCTTACCTATCAAGCATGTCGGCATCGAGTGCCTTGCCCAAAGACAGGTTACGAGCGGGGCAGGGTTGACCTGTTCTCTCATCAGTTCTCTTGCACGCAATACCGGGGGAACTTTTATAAAGTCATCGCCGCGTGGTGGGAATGTGCGAATCGCGCTTTTGCGATTTGCATCATTTCCACCACCTTAGGTGGCGGGACGATATTGCTGGCCCGTACTCAGAACTGCCCAGGCGATGCGCGCAATTTTGTTGGCCAAGGCCACTACCGCGACATGCGAATGCTTTCGTGCTTCCAGCGCATCCATCCAAGGTCCGAAGCTGTGCTGAGATCGATTTAATCGTGCAAATGCAGCCCGTGCGCCCTCTACCAGCAGCTTCCGCAGGTACTGGTTTCCACGCTTACTGATTCCGAGCAGCTTCGTCTTACCACCTGACGAGTGTTGTCGTGGAACAAGGCCCAGCCAGGAAGCCATGTCACGACCTGTTCGGAAAGCGGTAGCATTGCCAACTGCTGCAACAAGGGCCGTTGAGATGATCGGACCGATCCCAGGAATCGCCCTCAGACGCTTGCATCCTTCGTTGGTGCGGGAGATACGACCGATCTCCTCGGTGACGTTGCTGATCTTTGTCTCGAGCTCGCTCCACTCTTCCCGAAGGGCGGACAGGATGGTGCGAAAACGCCCACTCAGTCCGTTGCCGCCATCCTCCAGAAGGTGCGGCAAAGTCTTCCAAAGATGTTCGGCGCCAACCCGCACCGGGAAGCCACGTTCAAGAAGAAACCCGCGAAGTTGATTGGTGAGTGCGACCCTGCGCTGGATCCAACGCTCGCGTACGCGGTAAAGTGCCTGCAGGTCGAGTTGCTCCTCCGTCTTGAGCGGAACGAAGCGCATGGTCGGCCGCAACACTGCCTCGGCGATCGCTTCAGCGTCTATGAAGTCGTTCTTGTTCGACTTCACATATGGTCGGACGGCAGGAGAAGTTGCCTTCCCCAGCAGAACCATCTCCTGGCTCTTTCGAGCCTCTCATGAACGAATCTCGATCAACGGAAATCAAACCGTTTCCGGTCGAGATCTGGGAGTCCGAATGACGGTCGACGAGCTGGGCCATCTCCAACCTCCTTGCCGCGAAGCGGCGCTACTGACAGATGCTGAGCGAATTCACTGGCTCCGCCAGGAGCGCTGGATTCAATATCCTCGTGCCGAGCGTATCCTGGAGCGTCTAATGGATCTTGTCGACTACCCTCCACGAGATCGTATGCCATGCCTCGTCATCTACGGCGCAATTTCGACAAGAAACTCGGAAGAACGCGGCTCCCTGTGGTCTCAATCCAGATACCGCCCTCACCCAGCGAACGTGATCTGTACGAAGAACTCCTGGCGGCCATGGGCGGTATCTTCACTCATGGCACGAGCGTGACCACGTTGCGCCACCGCATCCGCGCATTGGCCCGACAACTTGAAGTGCGCTTGCTGGTCATCGACGAGATCCATTCATTACTTGCAGGCACCTATCGCGAACAACGGATACTGCTCAACTCGATCCGCTTTCTTGCCAACGATCTTCGGCTGCCGTTGGTCTGCGCAGGAACGCATGAAGCGAAACAAGCGCTCATGACCGACCAGCAACTCGCCGACCGCTTCGAAGCCGCGGAGTTACCGGCTTGGGAGAACGATTCCAGCTTCCAACAGTTGCTCCTAAGTTTTGAGTCCATCCTTCCCCCTCCGAGTTCCGGGATCCCAAGGTTCATCAGCGAATTCTGAGTCTGAGTGAAGGAGTGCTCGTGCGCATATGCCGACTCATCGAAACAGCAGCGACAGAAGCGATTCTCAGCGGCCAGGAGCATATCAGTCTTAGCCTGCTCAAAGATGATCTGGTAACGGGATCTCTGGTCTCGATTGTTGACCGTCGTAACAGGCGGGTCGCGGCACGATGAAAACTGCATCGGCGCCATTTCAACTGCCTTTCGCGCCGAGGCCCTTAACCAACGAACTGTTTTCTTCATGGATGCTCCGCGTCGCTGATGCAAACTGTGGCTCGCTTCAAGAACTCATGCTCGGCTTTCAGTGCCGCCATCCGGATGTTCCGTGCCCGAATTCGCTCGACTGGGGCTTTCCTCCTGCATTCTTGAAGGCCATGGCATGGTTCTGTAGAACGTCCATCGGCACACTGCATTCGCTTGATCTTCGAGCGAGTTTACCGCAAGTGGAAAAGGCGCTACTTCTGCGCTTCAAAGCTGTCTCCGATCGATGCCTGCGGCTTCGCAAAGAACGGGTAGGTTATGCTTTTTGTCCAGCCTGCATTTCACGTCAAGCCTATGTACACGTTCATTGGGAATGGGTCTTCCCTTCCCTGCTCCGTTGTATGTTCACAAACGTCCGCTCAGACACGGTTGTCCCACATGCGGCGAAGATGACCCCCTTCCCTTCGGCACCGCTCCGGCTGTTGCGGCGATCCTATGTCGGAGCTGCGGAGAGAACCTGAGCAGCGCCATTCCTGGATCCCATGCCCGGCAGGTTGATGGAGCGCACGTTCTCGTCGAAAAGGTCTACCGTGCCGCTTTGCACGGAGCCTCCCCTGATGCTGCTTTGCTGGGCGAAGCCACCGGGACGCAGTTTCGTCGCTTCGTCGATGACCTTCTTCAACTGCTTCTCTGGTACCCAAGCCCGGAATTGTCCCCACGATTTACAGACCCGCAGAATCTGCATCTCTCTTTCAGAACAGAGATTCTTGCAATCGTCGGAGCGCTCGTCATGAATGCGGCTCCGGACTCGGGACCTAATGGAAGAAAAATCAAATATCGAGAGGGTCTCACCCTCTGGCTTCGCGTCTTGTCCCTTCTCTCTCAACGAGAGGAGGAGTTGATCGAGACCGCCAGTGGACTCTGGCCACCCGCACTTCGTCAACGTCTCGCCTCGGCACTCGATCACCATGAACGCAGTCGCTCACGATCTTCACCGTTCCGCAGCAGGTTCTTTCGTCCGGGATTAAAGTACATCAACGGCTTCGAATTCCGGGATTTAAGTGCAGCAAATCGGGTTGAAACACGCAATTCCGGGATTTAAGTGCAGTCCGACAGCGCCTATGGGTGTTGATAGCGGCGGATTTCCTCTTATTTTCAGTGATCGGCTTCTACGTCGATCTAATGTACGGGGAATGTTGCCTTATGTCGTCGTGCTTGCCATCGCGTTTTGCGTCGGGCTGAACGCTTCGTTGTGGCTCATAGTGCTGTCGCGGCTGTCGATGCCGTTTCTAGTCGGCCTGTTTGTGCTGCAGTTCTTTACTACTAGGATCAACACCAGCCTCGCAAACTGGATGATGCGCAGCTTCCATCTGAAGCCAGTGCCTTCGGAAGAAGGGAACCCATTTCGCCGCAACTGCGATGATGTCGGCGATCATTCTCTCCTACCTTTTTTTCGTTGTGTATATCCGGCGCGAGGGCACAGAGTCGTTCCGCATGCGCAACGAAATGGAGCTGGCACACGGGATTCAAAAGACGCTGGTGCCGCCGGTGGAATTGCGAACGTCACGCTTTGAGATCTACGGCATTTCGCGCCCCAGTGAAAAGGTGGGCGGCGATCTGGTGGATGCGATTTACCTGCCGAGCGGTGATGCTATTGCCTATGCTGCGGACATCGCTGGACATGGGCTCCCCGCCGGCATTCTGATGGGGATGCTGAAGACAGCGACTCGCACGGCCCTGATGGATGCGGAAGGACGTGAGCCGCATCGGACTCTACCGGTATTACTCGATCGGCTGAACAGGGTGCTTCCGGAGGTGAAGGAACCGCACATGTATGCGACGTTTACCGGCTTCCGGCTAGGAGCGGACGGCAGCGTGTTCTACGCGCTGGCGGCAAGCCCACCGATTCTGCATTGGCACGCGAGCGAGCGGACCTTGTCGCACACGGAGGAGGGCCAGTTCCCTCTTGGACTGCTGCCGGTTTCGAGCTTTGACGGACACAGCCTGGAAGTTGCGTCGGGCGATCTGCTCGTCGTTGCAACGGACGGGATTCTCGAAGTGTGCAACAAACCCCAGGAAGAATTTGGCGTGGAACGACTGAAGCAGGTGATCGCGGCGAACGCCAATGACCCTTTACCGGAGCTGGCGGCAAGGATTCTTGCGGCGGCGCGTGGGTTTGGACGCCAGTTAGACGATCAAACAATCCTCATCGTGCGTTGTTTGTGATTTGGAAATGAAGTACTCGCCATCAACGATTGAGGTCTTCGTCGGCGCGGCTGCGCAGCAAACTAATGTACGAGTGGATCGCTTTGAATGGGCGGGGCGCGGTCGATGTACTTGATGAGCAGGACTTCGTTGCCGATCTCGTTATAGAGGAGCTCGTCGACGGCGCCTCTGGCGAGGAGGAGACCGAAGCCGCCGGGTGGTAAGCCCTCCTCTTCGCGTCTGCGGATGTGGGCGATGATGTTGTTGGTGGGATTGCTAAGGTCGTCGGTGAGATCGGAAATGAGGTCGTTGGCGGCGAGATTAGCGATGAGACCGTCGGCGGGATCGACGATGCGATCGGTGCCTGCCGGTTCCTGGCTGAAGCCGGAGCCCGGGTCGCGGACGTAGAAGACGTACGATCTCCGGGTTCGGACGGCGGTGACCTCGATCATCTGCTCGGGATTGAAGGCGGCGCCGTGCTCCATGGCGTTGAGAACGATCTCGCGGAAGCTGACCAGAATCGCATCGCGCATGTCGTCCTGCATTTGGGAGCTGAGCTCCCGGGCGAAGGACATGAGACGCTCGGCGGTGAGGAGGCGGCAGTTGGCACGGACGGTGACCCAGCCCGGGCGGGCGGAGATGAGGTGGATGTCATCGTCCGCGAGGCCGCCTGAGGCTGCCTCGCGTGCGATGGCGGCGATGGCTTGAGCGTCGAAGGGCGCGGTGAAGCAGGCGAAGACGCGGGCGCGGAGCGCGGCGATGATCTCCTGGGGGGTGCTGTGCGGGGCGAGCACGACGCACTTGATGCCGGGCCGGATCAGGCGCATCTCGTTGAACAGGGCTAGGTCTTCGTCGATGGAGGTGCCTGGATTTGTGATGGTGATGGCGAAGGACCGTGCACGCATGCATTGCAGAGCGACCACGGGTCCGGCCGCGAATTCGACGGGGACACCCGCAGTAGAGAGCAGATCTACGATGGTGTGAGTGACAGGGTTGTCGCTTCCGATGACGAGGACCCGACCCATAGACAAGACTCCTGGCGCGTGACGTCGATGCTGCTGGTTCGTATTTGAGAAGGCTCTGGGAATTGATGATAGACGAAGCCGTAACGTCTATGACCGCCTCGTCGTGGCTATCGGTAAATTCATCGGTGAGCCGCAGTACGAGCTTGACCCGGCACATTAACGCATTTCCTCACAGAGAAGGGCCACAAAGCAGACAGGTCAGCCTTTAGTGCTAGAATCTGGTCTCCTGTTACAGTTCGGCGTCTAACAGCTCCGCTCGAGAATCCAATAGCTCGGTATCTCTTCTAGTTTGTGACCGTAGTTATCGGGGCCGATATAAGTTCGGCACTCGCGGTGGGAAGCAAGGATCGGTGGGGGCTTGTTTCCATGCTGGCCTTTCCATCGACCAGGGAGCTAATCATAAACAGGTAAGTCTTCCCTGATGCCAGAAAACCGGGCGGTATTGTCATCGCGGTCTTTGCCGTGCTCAACGTTGTTGAGACTAAATAAATGCTTCCACCGTTTGGCAATCCTGTCGTCTGGCTCAGGATGGACACCTCATAACCGTATGGTGCGCCGATCGCCGGCGGGTCCCAACTGAGCGTCACAGATGTGTTGCTGATTGTGGTTGCGGTGAAGAGATCGGCACCGTTGATCTTCGGATTCTGCACTCCTGAGAGCAGCGGCATAACGGCCGCGGTGGGCAGCGAGGTCGTCTGGGTGTTGGTCAAAGTGAAGCCCTGGATTTCGCCTGTGGGCAATGGAAGAGTCACGGAAGCACTCTGACAAACACGGAAGGTGCGTCTCCAGGTGGAAGGAAACGGATCGCTGTATTGCACGGTTCCGGCTTCCACATCGGTTGTCAACGGCGGATTCGTGGGTGTTGTCAAAGTCGGACTCGTTGTCAAAATCGGATTCGTGGGTAAAGGCGCAAACGTGGAGAGAGTTACATTCGTCGGGCAGGAGGAGGACGTAAGGAAGGCCGAGAAGCTTCCGCTGGACCGGATAAGATCGATGGGCGTTGACGGGGTTGAGAGCAATACGTTTGGGCCTTCGGAAGCTATAAAGGGCTGTACGGAAAGGTAGAAGCTGCCTCCTGTTGTGGTGGGCGCGGTTGGCGCAATGTGATCGAACAGGGGCGCCCACGCGGAACCTTGGACGCTGAGGTTGATCGATGCCGGAACCTTGGGATTCAGTGCTCCGCTGAGTGTATTCTGTCCACCCGTCGTCAACGACAGATTCGAGAGCGTGAGCTCAGGGCCCAGAACATATCCATTCACAGATCCAAGCGCCGTCGGTTCATATTGCTTCACGAACACATTTTTTATACCGGAATAATCAAGGTTGCCGTTAATCGTCAATCCTCCGAAGAATGTGGTGGAACCTGCAGTCGTCGAAGTCGCATAGGGCGGCAAGCCCGGTCCGAGAGCATCTATTTGCAACAGACCCCCTGCAGTCGTCGGATCCAAAGACGTGAAACTGAAATTGAAGGATGTCGTCGAATTATTTGCTAAAGCAACGTTGGAGGTCGAGACAAACAAGTCACTGCCAACATCGAAGGTGCTGCTGCTCGTCCAGTACGTGTCACGCGGTCCAAGCTTCAACCAGTAGTACCCGGCGGGGACGCCGGGAATCTCGAAGCCCCCATTCGCGCCGACCGTTCCCGACAGTGACTTGAAGGAGCCATCCGGCTGCGGCACGAGCGCTGCAACATAAGAGCTACTGGGACTCCAGTCGAAGGGTCTGCTCGTTGAGCCGCTCTCATTCCACAACGTATCGATGTGGCTGATGCGGATAGTACCGGATGGCGTCACTGTCCAGGACTGTGTCGCCGATGGGCCGCCTGACGCGGTCGCAGTCACGGTGAAGCTGTCCGGGACACGGGATTGTTCCGCCGTGGGTGTCCACGAGATCGTATTTCCGCTGAGCGTTGCGCTGATTGGTGCGTTGGTCAAGGAGAACGTAACCGCAGTGCCGCTTGCCGCGAGCTGGTAGATGTAAGGCGACCCCTCGACCGCCTGCGTAACTGGCGTGCTGGTAAAAACAGGAGCAGCCGGGGCTGGACTTGAGTTGTTCCCACTGCAGGCTGTGAGCAGAAAGCTGATCAACGTGACAAGTACGACGTGGTATCGCGGCAAACGGTACATTCCTCCCCGGGAGATCGACCCTTGGCTCGATGTAGGCACAAGGGCACTGCTGCGTTAAGTCAGCGGGAAGCAGCTGGTCTGATCCGATTTTCCGAATCAGGCGGCTGCGACATCACAATTTGTTGATGAACTGAACTGTATCTTACCTGTGGCTGTTGGCTCGCACAATGATGTCACTAAATCCACGGTACATGGAAACCGGGCCCTTCCTGCAAAGTCGGGATTTCGGTAATTTGCCACTCGGTGACACCATGATGAGGAATCGCAGCCTTCAGGGCGAGACCACCGCCGTCGTTTTCGCGCTCTTCTGCGCCGCGATCCAGCTATTCGTCCGCGCGTCCAGCATCTCCGGCGGCAGCCTGCCTCCGTTTAGCATTTCGTCGTGGAACGTGCGGACATCGAACTTCGGCCCCAGCTCCGCCTGCGCCCGCGCCCGCAGCTCGCGGAACTTCAGTTGTCCCAACTTATAGCTCAACGCCTGGGCCGGACTGGCGATGTAGCGATCCACCTCAGCTTGGATCACTGGCTCATCGACGCAATCCTCTTTGCGGAAGAACGCTACCGCCTGATCACGCGTCCAGTCCTTCGAGTGCAGCCCGGTATCGACCACCAGCCGCACCGCTCGGAACAGCTCGCTTGAAAGCCGGCCATAGTCGCTCACCGGGTCCTGGTAGAAGCCAACTTCCTTGCCCAGCTGCTCCGCATACAGCCCCCATCCTTCACCATAGGCGGAGTTGCTATAGATAACGCGAAACTTCGGCAAGCCGGTTTGGGCGCTCGCCACGGAGCCCTGGAAGATATGCCCCAGGATTCCCTCATGGTAAGCAATGGCCTCGTCGTTGATCAGCATCCGGTGAGTAGGATCCGATGTCTGCACCAATACTCGGCCTGGCCGCGAGCCGTCCGGAGTTCCCGCGACAGCATAGGTCGACATCGCAGGCTGGAACGCCGGAATCGCCTCGACAGATACCGGTTTACCCGGGATAACCGTGAACAGCTCCGGCAGCTTCGTTGCCATCTGGGCGATATACTTGCGAAAGTCGTCGAGAATCTGGTCGGACGAGGTCGCCCGGTACTTTGGATTGGTCTTCAACGACGCACGAAAGCTCACCAGATCGGCGAATCCCTGCTTCTTTGCGATCGTCGTCATCTCTTCCTCGATCCGCGCAATCTCCTTCAGCCCCAGCGCATGGATCGCATCAGACGTCATATCCGTGGTGGTCATGATATGGATCGCTGCCTGATAGCGCCGCGCACCATCGGGCAGCGAGTTGATGCCCAGCGCCGTGCGCCCGTGCGGCGCATACTCCTTCGCCACAAACTCGCCGAATGCCTTATATGCTGGCAGCACCTCGTTATTGACCGTATCTGTAATCGCCTTGGTCAGGCGCGCCTTGTCTCCGTCGGAGAAGCTCACCGGAAGCTTCTTGATCGGCCCCAGAAACGGAACGGCGGCGATGATCCCGTCACACTGTATCGGCACCTTTTCCAGGAGAAACCTTACCGGCATCAGACCATCCTTCATCCCCACGCGCATCCTCTCTTCCGTCTGAGCCAACGCCATCGGGATCTGGTGAAGCCGGGAGATGTAGTCCTCATAGTGCTTAACGCTGTCAAGGGGCATCGAGAGTGGCAAATCGGCCAGGGCAACATGCACCCCACTGCATTCCCCAGAGCATCCCCCGGCATCTCATACGACTTCAAATCCCGATAGGCCAGATCATCGTTCAACACTCGCAGCAGAAGGTCATGCGACAGCCGGTCCTGCTCCACGAATCTGTCCGTTGAGATCGCCTTCAGCCGGACCAGAAAGGCATCGTTTTCCGTCTGCTCGCGCGCAACCTCCCCCAGGTTGGTCGCAAGCAATGGCGACTCCTTCAGCCGGTTCTGGTAATACTCCTCGAAGAGGGCGTTTTGCGCTGCCAGTCTCGTTTGGACCGAGGCCGTAGTTTGCGCAACGATCTGTGTATAAGGGAGGATCAAACCGCCGGCCAGCAGTAGAGAGAGGGGCAGGGCATGTCTGCGCATGATGGACAATCTAACACGCCGAGCGCACATCCTTTCACGAGCCGTATCTCTCAAGAACGTATTGAAAGGCCCGAAAAGTCGGAGTGTGAGTTGCGTTGGACGCACGTAGTCGTCCTACAGCGCAGTCTTCAATCACTCATCATTCAAGTCGGGGACAGCAGCAGCGGAACCACTTCTTGATTTCGGTGCCACTGGCTTGGGGGACATTACACTTGCTTCGTCCTCTCCAACTTTAATAATTTCCATTCACTCCATCGTTGCTCCACACGATCCCACATCGATCAGCGACGATACCCAGGTGCTTGCGAGCATCGTTCAGCTCTACTACATCCGGCTGGAGTCTTCTTTGGCTGCCTGGGTATCTTCTCGCGGCTCATCCGTGGCGAGATGATCGAACGCAGCCTGCATTTTTACCTCCTGTCGCCGGTCAGGCGCGAAGTGCTTCTGCTGTCCAAGTTCGCTGCGGGATCGGCCACCGCCCTGCTTCTCTTCGTTACGGCCACCCTAGCTAACTTCGCATTGACCTATCTGCCATTTGGTGCTGCGGGGAGGGACTATCTCTTCAATGGCCCGGGGATCGAACAACTTGAGGCGTACGTCTTGATCATTGTGCTTGCCTGCCTCGGATACGGCGCGGTCTTTCTTCTGTTGAGCATGATGTTCAAAAATCCAACTCCGGGAGCGCTGCTCTTCCTTGGCTGGGAGGCGATCAACCCGATCCTGCCATCCATGCTTCAGAAGCTCAGCGTTGCGTCATATCTCCGCCACCTGATGCCAGTTAATGTTGGCGTGAAGGGGTTCATCGCACTGCTGACAGTCGAGACGGAGCCAGTCGCCGGCTGGGTTGCGACGCTGGGCTTACTTCTTCTCATCACAGCAGTACTGCTTTACTCCTGCTATCGCATTCGAACGCTCGAGATCCGCTACACTACCGAATAATCAGAGAACAACTTTTCCTTTGACGCGAAAGTTCTCGATCAAAGCACATTGCTTTGTCCCCGATTGCGATCGAGGGCGAATACCAGCGCCGCTTTGCACTTGGTCGATTGGCGTATTACCAGCAATGCAACGGTGAGGGATTGATGGCCGTCTTGTCGCTCGCGGACTGGAGCGATTGCGCGAACAAGGCGCAAAAGGGATTTGTGCTGGTCGGCGAGCCGCCGTAATACAGTGGTCTTGGCTTCGGCGCATCGCTCTAACCTGGTTCTGGGCGGTGTGCCCGATGAGGTGTTTCTGTTTGCCGATAACCGATTGCATGCCGCATGGGAAGGTGCAGCACCACTCTACTTTTTCTGTACAACCTGACGGTCAAGGCTGACCATCCGCGCGGCAGGTCCGTTCTCAGCTATTGACTCCAGGCCAAGTCACTCATTCACCAGGTCGGATCGGCTATGCCTTGATCTCATTTGTCGATGAGTGAGTTGGCGATTTCGAAACAATTGACCATTTGACAATGTTCACAGGCAGCTGTCACGTGGCGGTTAGCACGTGATCCCCAGATGATCCGGTGTAAGTGCAACAGGGTTTTCAATGTGAATGTGTCAGTAGATGAGCTTCAGAGAAAATTGAATTTGACGTGAGTTTCCCGCAGTTTTGCTGATCACGCCGAAACCGGCACCCTCAAGTGTGTTCGCGGGAAGCCCCATCGTCACGATGTTGAAGATGTTGAAGAACTCCGCACGAAATTGCAGGCTAACGAGATCGGCACCGCCCTTTCGCTTCCCGAACGGTGTGTTCTTGATGAAGGCGAAGTCATAGTTGTAGAAAGCGGGTCCACGAAATGTGTCTCTGCCTAAGCTGCCAAAGCGTCCTTTATTCGGGCCCGTGCCGTCGGGCAGATTTATTGGGATTGAAAAGTATGAAGTATTGTTCGCGTCCATTCCGAAGTAGTCTTCCCGAATCTTCCTCGCCGTAGAGAGGATCGGCGTCGCTATCTGATCGGGGCGATCTGCGCCATTAGAACCAGCGCCTGTCTGCTGGACTCCGGAGTAGACGGTAAAAGGTAAGCCACTGGTGATCGTCGAGATGCCCATGATCTGCCATCCCCCTGTCGCCTTGGAAGAGACGCTACTAAGAGCGGGCCAGTCTTCGAGATGAAGGTCCTGCACGGCGCTCAATGTAAATGCATGTTCAACATCAAAGGTCGACGGACCTTTTTCGGGGCGAGTGTTGAAGGGGTCCTGTGGATAGGCTTGCGCGACAGCACCGGTCGCTCCTAAACCACCCGAAACGGAGCTGGTGTCATCGAGAGACTTGCTCCACGTATAGCTGGCTGAGAGGCTGGGTCCACGACGGCCAACGTTGCCGGAGAGTGAAGTTTGGAGCGCGTGATAAGTGGAGTGGGAGGAGGCAGTAATAATACTCTCGAGGCCAAAGCCGCCGATGGGAACACCCAAGGAATCGAACTTCGTATGACGGGCAAACTCAGGACCTGCTCCGGGATAGGCGTTTGGAAAACTTGTGCGGGGCAGCTTTACTCCTGCCGTTCCAACATAGTTCACATCAGCCGTCAGGGTTCCAAAGGCTCGCTCAAGACCTGCGGTCCAGGTATAGAGGGTGGCGTTGCCGAAAGATCGATCAATTCCGCTAAGGCCAAGGGGGCTCACCGCATGGCTTGGTGTAAGGGCGGCAACATCGTTCTGATAGCGATCAATATCCATGACCGTATTGGGGGCTACATCCTTTGTATTGCCGCTCGCAAAGATATCTACGCCAGCCGGTGTATACGCGCGCGGTAACTGCGCCGGCGTAATCTGGAAGCCAAACGGAACAGGGGAGCCCTTGGCCGCCACCAATCTGGGATAGACGGCAAACGGTGTAGAGCCTGTAAGAAAGTTGTCCTGCCAGATGTTGGGCGGAATGACGGTAACTGCACCTCCCACATGAAACTGCAAGAGTTGTGATGCGCGCCATGTCAGCTGTGCCCGAGGCCCCCAGCCATTGAGGTTGAGCTTATATCCGGGCTGCGGATTGACCACATATTGCTGCATATTGCCCGTATTCAAGAAGCCTGACGTTCGCTTTGCGCGCTCCGTAATTGGCGTATAGATCTCCCAGCGGACTCCATAGTCAAGTAGAAAACGAGGATTCAGTTTCCAGCTATCCTGCGCATAAACAGCTCCCGCATTGCGATTGATCGCGGCCGGCCCAATATGTTCTCCGTTAGAGAAATAGCTGGGCGCGACAGCCACCGTATAAACAAACGGGCTTCCCGAGAGCAGTCCCGTTAACGTATCAGGCAGTGGATCGCCGGCATGGATATCGTGAGTTCCGCTCACCGACGGGATATCGGTTCTCGCATAGGCCGTTCCGCCGCCGAAGTCATACTCTCCGTTTGGGCTAACGCCAAAGTAGGTAGTATCCCTGTTGAAACGAACTTCGCCACCAAACTTCCATGTGTGGGATCCCGTCGCTACAGTGAAACTCTGTTGCGCTTGGAACAAATTTCCAAACGCCGTCATCACCGATCCTGCGGCCGAATTGAACGCTTCGAATGACCCGTCACTGAACTTCAGAGCAGGATCTGTTCGGTTCGGCGTTGGGAAGGAGGGTGTACTCCTCGTAATGCTTATGGACGACGCCATAGACACGTTAGGCGATATCGTCCGAGTAAAGTTGAACACCAGATTTCTCTGTCGGTCGATGTACTGAACTCCAAACGAGGGATCGATGGCAGTCTGGTCAGGATTCGTAGTAGGGCCAGTAAGATTGTTGAAATTAAACCGCGCTAAGAAATGATTCTTGTCGGAGAAGTCGTGGTCCAGGCGGATGGAGAACTGGTCCGCATCGGTCACGACCTTGGACGAAGTCGCATAGGTATGCACTCCATAAGAACCCGTTGGGAGATTGGGCAGCGGGTATCGCGCCAGAAGTTTGGCGATCCCGGGGTCCACCGGCACGATAAGCGAATCGCCGGGATAGGCGGTCGTGTCTGTTCCCTGGCGCTCTTCTGCCGTCGGAACAGGAAAGACTTGCGTGGTCCCAAGCACCTGGCGGAAGCCCTGATATTGTCCGAAGTAAAATGTCTTTCCCCGGCCGTCGTAAACGCGCGGAATCACAACGGGGCCGCCATTAGTAAATCCAAACTCGTTGCGGCGGAAAGGTGGAATTCGTTCAGGATGCTCAGCCGTTGCATGGTCAAAGTAGTTGCGCGCATCGAAGGCAGAGTTTCTAACAAACGAGAATACAGATCCATGAAATCCGCTGCTCCCCGATCGGGTGATGATGTTGGTGAAGCCAGCTGCCCCTCTGCCAACCTCGGCAGGCATCCAGCCGGAACTCGACTTTATCTCCTCGACCGCGTCCACATTGAAGTTAGAGAAGGTAGAGCCGCCCATCTCGGGATCACTAATGTCCGCTCCGTCCATTGCAAATACGGCTTCCACGCCACGCTGGCCATTAATCGCAAATTGCTGTGTGAAGTTCGTGGCGCCGTTTGCATCGGTCATCGTGCCGGCGGCCAACAACAATAGCTGGCTGAAGTCTCGCTTGTTGAGCGGCAGCACACTCACCGTCTGGCTCGATAGTGCCTCTCCACCAGTGGATGTACCTAGGTCAGCCGCCGAAGTTACAGAGAGGTTTTTCTGGGCAGAAAGCGTAATGGCGACTCCAGTAGAAGTGCTCACTATGTTGATGGGGACTGCATATTGAATCTTGTCGTGATTCACATCGACCGAAAGCCGATACTGCCCGGCGGGTATCAGCTCAATTCTAAACTGCCCATCTGTTGCTGTCGTTGCATTGAAGGTTTTCCGCTGCCCTTTAAGGTGAATCTCTGCACCCGCAATCGGTACACCTGCAGTGCTTCGGAGCACTCCCTGCCAGAAAGGAAGTGCCGCATTCTGCGCCAGGATTCCCCCCGAAAATACAAAACAGGTTACAACTGCCGCCAGAATTTTGGAATACCGCATCGTCACCAACTACAAGGCCTGAGATTTTGTGTTTGCATCATTCGCGAAAGTTTCCTTTATCCGTTCCAGAAGAAGAGTTCGGCTGCTCTATATTACTTGCCATACTTGCCGCCTACGCGTCATATCCGGTTGGCCCTATGGAGATTTGGTGGTAGACCCGTAGATCAACCCTCCTTCGGTGCCAAGATCGTCTGCGGCTTTAGAGTGTCAAGGTTCGCAAAATCGTATTTTTGCGCTCCGTTTTCGGGACGCAGTTGATCGAGGTAGTCATCGGGAAGGAGTGTCCGGTATCGTTCAGGCGATTGCTAAACGTGCGCCAACGACGGAACCCCGGGCGTTACGTGATCCTGGGGCCCTCAAACGGTTTGTCGCGAACGCAGCCTGCGAATGGCCCTGATGGTTATCGATTTAATGAATCGCCGAACTTTATTGCGGAGCGCCATCCCGATTCGCTCTAACGTATTGCGTGACTGAACCAATAAGAACCGGGCTTCCCCTATCACAATCAAAACGGGAGTGGGTTCTCCCACTGGTGCTAACAGGCCAATCAGCTCATTGAGCTATTCAAGGCGATCAGTGTTCTCGGCAAGAGGCTGAAAAACCGGCTTTCCTCCAACATCGCTCGCCAATTGCCAAGTAGCCGATAAGCCGACTTCCATGTAAGTCATCTGTCAATCGGAGGCATGGGTGTTTCGGGCACGCTCGCGAGAGCGTGCAAGTCAACAGTTCCAGGATGTTGAGTACGCAAAATATGCCTCTCGGCATCGGTTCC